>Ga0209624_10000193_pt1 | contig 56123 bp, 53 predicted proteins | sample JacPinW_OM2H0_O1_FD_188565 | JGI IMG/M metagenome (GOLD analysis project Ga0209624, IMG submission 188565) | Forest soil microbial communities from Algoma, Ontario, Canada - Jack Pine, Ontario site 1_JW_OM2H0_O1 (SPAdes) (version 2) | ecosystem: Environmental > Terrestrial > Soil > Boreal... | reverse complement strand
CCGCCATTGAAGTGATCCGCATGTGCTGCATGCTGCTCTGCACCCAGCGCCGCCTTGGACCGGCATCTCGGCTGTGGGCGGGAGTGGAGGAGCGACCACGCAAACACCGAGTTAGGTGTACTGCCCTGTTTGCGACACGCAAGAGGTTACTTCCGTTATCCAACAAGTTGCCCGACGGCGAACGCAGACTTGTTCGCCTTTTCGCTCGATCCTAAAATTGTAATCGCTACACTTGCCCAGGCTCAAAGGCCAAGAAGAACGACGCGCTGACCCTTGGCGTTAGGGCTGCTCTGGTTCGGGCGCAACTTTCATTGCGGGCTTTTAAGGCGCTCGCTTTTAAGGCGGTCCAAGGGCTGAGGGGGTGCCTTAGCCGGATTCTTCGGATTCCTGGCGCCGGGCAACATTGGCCGAATTGTCACGACTTCGCGAGCGTTTAAGGAACTTAAACTAGGGGACATCATGATCGAACAAAAACTGAATGCATTCTTTGGTGATGCTGAGTCTACTGGTTTTGGGACCGGTTGGTGGAGTGGAATATTATCAGCCTTTTTTGGGCTTCTTTCATTCGGAGGAGTTTTGTGCCTGCATTTTCCTCAGTTACTCAGCTCTCCGGAACTGCGTCCGCATTATCCGATGCACACGATGCGGGTTTTGATCCAGTGCCTCATAGTGGGGGCAATTTTATTCGGAGTGATTTCTTCGATTCTGCGCAAGAAAAAGATTTTGGCATTGACAGGAATGTTACTCGCCATCGCGGCAACGGCTTTGGGAGGATCAAGCGTGCAGATCAACGAGACCCTGCGCGACGGGCCGGCAATTGGCCTTGACTGGTTTTTGCTTGACATGTTTTTGATGGCCCTGATCTACGTGCCACTCGAAAGACTATGGCCGCAGTATCCAGAACAAGGAACATTCAGAAACCAGTGGACTTTGGATGTGGTCTACTTCATGTCCACTCATCTCCCTATCCAGATTTTGTCGTTTCTCGTTTTATTGCCCGCCACCCAGGCCGTTAAATATTTGGGCGTTCCGGTTCTTCAACATTCGATCGCTCGAATGCCCTGGATTTTGCAATTTGTCCTGGCGGTTGTGGTTGCGGACGTGGCTGAATATTTTATCCATTTGGCTTTGCACAAAGTGCCTTTCCTCTGGCGTTTTCATGCCGTTCACCATTCTTCGAAGGCGCTCGATTGGATTGCGGGCTCACGCTCCCACTTTGTCGACGACACACTCGTACGCGGATTTATTCTCGTTCCTCTCATGTTTGGATTTTCGCAGTCGATCATCTTTGCCTATTTGATTTTTGTTACCCTTCACGCTACCTGGACTCATTGCAATTTCGGTCCCAATGCGAAATGGCTCGAAAAGTATTTGGTCATGCCCAGATATCATCACTGGCACCATACGTCGCAAAAAGAGGGTATCGATAAGAATTTTGCCATCCATTTTCCGTGGATCGATAAAATCTTCGGAACTTATTACTATCCTGACGAATGGCCGGAACGTTACGGCCTGGACGGCGAAGAAATTTCGCCCAGCTTTCTGGGGCAAACGATTGAACCATTTACGATAAAGAAGAGAGCGCCCTAGAAGTCTAGTGCGGCTAAGGGAACGTCATTGGGTATCGTTTCGCCCCTTGTGGTTGCCTTCACCAAGCCAAGATATTTCATAACCTTGACGGTTAGAAATCCAAAATCGTATTCGGATTCGTCGTGGCTTAGTCGCAAAAGGCCTGAATAGTGGTGATGATTATTTTGCAAGCACGCGCTAAAGGTCGCGGTTACCGGTAGCCAGTCGCCAATGTTCATGGCGTTGTCATCATCGTCATACCGTCGGTATCCAAATTCTCGCGTGTGGGTCCAGTAGTTTTGAATCATATTGACCCACCACGCAAAAATTCGCATTCCAAACCACATCACCAGTGTAAATTTCAGATTTCCGACGAACTTCCATAAGAGATAAAAGCTGAATGCTTGTGCGACGATTGCAAACAACGGGTTCCCAACAACCCGAAACGTGCGAGATTTCAAAATCTTGTCGCTGGCCAAATTCTCTTGACATTGATACGGCAGTACACAGAGATATGCGGTTCGCCAAAAACCATCGTTTGAAAGTTTGTTGGGGTCCCCATCGTGGTCGGCATTTTTATGATGCAATCGATGGCGATTCACCCAGGACACCGGCTCCACATAGATCGCGAAGGTGTTATTCACGACAGTGACGAGTTTTATGAACCATTCCTTGTAGTCGAGTGAACGATGAGCGATTCCCAAATGAAGAAGATCGGCCAAATACAATCCACCAAGAAACCAGCAGAAAATAAAATAAACCGCGCCGATTAACAATCCGCTCCAAGGTCCCCAGTGGGCTGGGGCAGAATACATAGACGCCAGCATGTAGACAAGAATTATCAGATAGCCTGTGACGTTGTAGATTTTCACGAAGCCTCCGCGCGGCATGATTCAAGCAGAAATCAGAGCCCCTTACAAGTAACAAGTTAAAGAAGTTCAGCGCGTCGAAGACACAAAAATCATATCCACAATTACTAAACTTCCAGCGAAGTTGAGGACGGCAGCAGCCGCCCTGGGTTCATGATGTTAGCCGGGTCAAGTCCCTGTTTAATGGCAGAGACGGCCTTCACGCCCACCGGGGAAATATCAGCCGCTAACCATGGCAGGTGCTCCGTCCCGACCGCGTGGTGATGAGAAAGTGTTGCCCCATTATCGATGAACGACTGCTGGACGGCACGTTTGACTTGAAGATATTGCTCCATCTCGCGTCCTGGTTGTTGCCGGAAGCCGAACGTGAAATACAGACTGGCCCCACACGGGTAAGTATGGCTGATGTGACATCCAGCCCAAGGACAGGCTCCGCTTTTGCTGATTTCGGCGCGCAGAACAGCGCTAGTGTCCTGATACAACTTGGCGATATTACTCCACACAGTCGCGGTCTCGCTCACGTCGGTTGTGACATTGCGGTCAAGCAGGAAATCGCGGATGTGGGGAAAATCATACTTGGTTGCCTCAAATGACTTCCCGGCACCGGCACCCAGGCCAACCGCGCCGCATCTTTGATAAATTGCTTCCGCTTGCTGCAGCCGTCCGCAAACGCCACGCGGACTGCCCTCAAAAGCAGTAAGCATCAGGCACGCTTTGGGCTGGGCAAACCCTTTGGCCCGCAGATAAGTTTTGAAAAGGCTACCGGCAAGTTTCGTAAAGCCTGAGGCCGGCGGCCGAAAGGCCAGCGAAAGCGCCGTCTTATCCGGGTCGTTGAGGCGCACCATGGCCGGTGTGCACTCCTGGCGCACACACTCCAACATGGCTTCAATACCGCCCTCGAATTCAGGAAACAGATAGCCTCGCACCTGCCGCGATTCGGGAACGGCGTGGACGCGCATGGTGGCCTCGGTGATGACGCCAAGCGTCCCTTCACTGCCGATGCAGAGGTGATTGACGTCGATACCGTTCGAGGACTTGGGGACCACACGCGTCTGCAGCACTCCTGCTGGGGTCACCATGCGTACGGCGATCACCATATCTTCGATCTTGCCGTACTTATCGCTCTGCATTCCCGCCGAGCGCGTGGCGATCCAACCGCCGAGAGTGGAGTGCAGAAACGAGTCGGGAAAATGGCCGAGCGTCATTCCGTGTTCGCCCAACTGTTCTTCTAGGGCGGGGCCTAGGACTCCGGCTTCGATCTGTGCTGTAAACGAGCGTCTATCCACCGCCAGCACTCGACGCATCCGCCGCATATCAAGCGACACGCACATGCGTCTGGCATCCATTCGTTCGAGGCACCCGGCTATGTTCGACCCTCCCCCGAAGGGAATCAGCACGAGATTGCGCTCGGCCGCCGCGCGAAGGGTAAGGCATACGTCGCGCTCACTCTCGGGATAAACAATCAGATCGGGGGCGCCTGCCGCAATGCCGCGGCGCAGCCGAAACAGATCGCGGAATCCCTTTCCATAAGTGTGTATGACCCGCTCCTTCGCGTCATCTGTGATCTGGTTGGGCGCAAGACAAGTACGGAGTTTGGCCAGGAATGGCTCATCGGCACTGGCTTCCGGCAGTTCGATCGACTCCAGACTCCACTCGCGTCTTGTGAAGTCATCGCTCTCAATATCAAGAACTGTCTTGGCGTAAGGCCAAAAGTCAGGGTGGCAGCTGGCGCGAAATTCCGCGTCCTCATATCCCCAACCCCACCACTTCATGTGCCTCGGTTCTTCGGCCATGTGTTCACTGGTGAAATCGCGATGCTGCGCCCTTTCCCTGCAAGTCCGCCGCTAACTCCTGCGCCTCGCGGCGTGAGCTAAGCATTCGAATACTTTGTGTGAGTTGCTCAACCGCGCGCCGTCGTCGTTCGCGGGGAAGTTCTCCTGCTCGCAGACGCGCCAATTCAACCGGTTCTCCGAAACGCACCGTGACCGGACCAGCCCTGGGCACGTAGTGTCCCTTGGGGAGAATGTGGTGGGTGCCTTCGATGTATGCGGGAACGACCGGCACGTCAAGTTCGATGGCAAACAGGGCTGCACCGCTCTTGAATGCCTGCACCTCACCGTCCTGCGACCGAGTGCCCTCGGGGTAAAGGATGAGGCTGCCCCCGTTTTGCCGCATGAATTGCCGACAAGTTGCCAAGCAGGCAGAAAGCGACTTGGCTCCTGGTTCGCGATCGATGGGTATGACATTCATCAGCGGCGAGACGGCCCAGCGCAGGCGCCGCGAGCGAAAGAAATAGTCGCTGGCGCCGATCAGAGCAAAGCTGCGAAAGCTGCGCCCGCTCGCCGTCATCAAGACCGCACTGTCGGCATGACTAGTGTGATTGCTGCAAAGCAAAAATGGTGCGTCCGGAAGATGATGTCTCTCCTCTACCGTGAGGGGACAATACCACTTGAAGAATGCCCGGCAAAAGCGTTCGAAACACAGACTGCCTGGCGCTGATGCCCAGAATCCGTCGTGCAAGCTATACCGGCTATTCATCTCCGTCAAGATATCAAACAAATCACGAATCTCTGAGTCTCCGACAAGAACAAGTGAAAAAGATGAAAAGGGACCAGCGCACGACCAACATTCCATCCGTCGTCCAGCTCGGCAGACTCGCTCCAGTACAGCCACCGAGAAGCAATGCCCGACGTCCATCCTGTCTTATCGTCGAGCATAGGGCGCCCGCTAGCTGGCGATCGCCTGGCGGATTCGTTTGAAGCCGCCAGGTGCGCGAGACGAGAAATGAGGCAGCTCCTTACGGCCCCTCGAAGAGATCAGCTCCGCCCCTTTAGAATGGCTGTGGGACTGAGGATTCACCATGCTGTGTGCAATCTCGGGCCCGCGCGCCTGAGTCCATGAAAACTAAAACCTACCCCGACCCTAAGCCTTATCCCGAGAAGGCGCGGCTCGTTATCTTGGACCTGGACGCCTTTCTCTACCCTTACGATAGGGCATACCGTAAGGCCGTTCTGCGAGCTTGGCGGGCGGTCGAAAAGGAATACGGCCTTCCCATATTCCGGAAGAAAACGGCGCAAAAATTGATTGCAGAGGCGAAGGAAGAAGCGAAGAAGAATCCAGATGACGCGTTGTGCCGGCACATCACCGAGATGGCGGAACGACTGGAAAACATGGGCTACCCCAGCGCCTCCGTGATCGGCATGCTGGAAGCCTATCGTCGCAGCCGTAGGCTAGCGCGCTCGGGTGTGGCGGAAGGAGCTATGAAGCATGATCACTCTCTTGACCCACTTTACCTTGATCCGCCATACAAAGACATGATCGCCATGGCCTTTAATCTGAGGCTCCTTCAGGATCACGGGAGCGAAAAGAAAGCAGGACTCGCGCGCGATGAACTGCGGGGAAAAATCCTGGAGGGAGAAAAAGGGGCGACCCGGCTGTGGAATAGGCACATGGGCAGCGGGTTCATCCGGCCCGACGCCCCACTGGTAAGCAAGATACAGCGGCTAACTGGCGCTGGGGTCGAGGTTGCCGTGCTCTCGCATTCGTTCAAGCAGGGCGAAGGACAGGCAATGGAAAAGTTAGAAAAGCTCGGCCTGAAAGGGGTGATTCCCGAGCACAAAATTTTTGGGCTGGAAGAGATTTCTCCCTATAAAAAAGGCAAGCAACCGGAGGTTTTTGAGAAAACACTTGCGGCCATAAACAACATGCGCGACCCGGCGGACCCGATTAAGCCATTCGAGACGATCATGGCAGAAGATACGATCGGCAACCTGCAGGGTGCCAAGAAAGCAGGCATGCAAACCGTGTGGGTGCCGCGCGGGCACAAAGACATGCCGGATCATCATCCCTCGCAGAAGCTACCGAAAAAGCTCGCGTCGGTCGATCATGTATACGCTACGCTGCATCAGTTTTTGGACGCACTGGATGCTGCGATCCGTGGTTCCAGAGCAGACGTGTAAGGGCGGAGCTAAGCGCGCCTGGCTTGCTTTGGCAAGCCTCCTGGCCACCAGTTCCAATCACCTGCAATACGGAGGAGCGCGGGACCGATCACAATACGGACGAGTGTGGCGTCGATCAACACGGCGATCGCCAACGTAAATCCGATCATCTTGACCACCAGGAAACTTCCGAAAGTGAATGCCGCAAATACCACGATCATGATCGCGGCGGCGCTCGTAATCAGGCCTGCGGTTCTAGCCAGACCCTCCGGGATCGCATCCATTTCACTAAGCCCGCTCCTTCTGGCTTCGAGAACGCGGGCCACCAGAAATACCTCGTAGTCCATGCTTAATCCGAAAACGATGGCAAAGGCGACGATCGGAACAAGAGGAAACACGCTACCCGTTCCTTCAGAAACCCCCAGGAATCTGCTTCCGTGCCCGTCTTGGAAAACCAAAACCAATGCTCCGAAGGAGGCGGCAACCGAGAACAGGTTGAGTGCGATAGCCTTCAGGGCGACGAAGATAGATCGGAACCCGCAGAGTAGCGCAAGCAGCGTTCCCCCGACTACCAGCGCCGTTACCGACGGAAATCGTTCTCTAATGAGCGTTTCATAATCGGCGTTGAGTGCCGGGATGCCGCCAACGAGAAGGGTTGCGCCAGGCACTCCGGTGAGAGCTAGCGCGCCCGTTTTGCGAAGCTCCCGCACCCAGTTGACCTGGTCGCGCACGGAGACCGAACTCGCGGGTACCACCTCAATCAGCGCCGCCTGTCCGTCACTACTCAGAAATGTTCGACGGGTCTCCCGCGCGATGTTAAGGAGGGACGATCGGTTGCCGTCCGCAATCGTAGTGATAGAAATCACTCGCAGACAACGAGGATCGCTGGCGAGGCGCTTGGTGAGACGATCCAGTACACTCCACCCAGCATCGGTTTGCGCGATGGAGTCGGAGGGAAGCTCGACAACGATGCGCAAGGATTCGACCACGCCTTCCCGATCCATTCGTTTCAGGGCGTGGAGGGCCTGGACAGATTCGGCGGCGGGCGGAAGCCAATCCCCACGCGGTAGACTCGTATCCAATCGTCTGACCTGCCAGGCGAGGAGAAGCAAAGGAGTGCCTGCCAAAAAGAGGGCAAGCCAGGGATGCGCGACGATCACCTTGCCCCATTGCCGCCAGCGAATGCCAGTGCACTCAGCCCGATGCGCATCCAACTTTGGAGTAAAGGGCAATCGGCCGATATTAATCCGCGGACCGAGCCACGCCAGCGCTGACGGAACGATGGTATTTGTAAGCAACACGCTCATTCCGGCCACCAGGAATCCCGCGATACCAATGGAACGGATTTCGCTGATCGGCACCGTCAAGAGCGCTGAAAATCCGATGGCCACTGTTGAGGCTGAAATCAAGAGCGTATGACCTGCCTGACGTGCCGCAATGACTGAGGCTGCGGGTCCGTTGTGCCCGGCGGAAATCGCTTCGCGGAAGCGGCTAACCATGAGCAGCCCGTAGTCGATGCCCAAGCCCAGGCCGAGCATGGTGGCCAAATTCTGAACCAGAATTGACAAGTGCCAGCGCTGCGCCAGGAATCCCGTAATCGCCATAGTGGTCGCGATGGCAAGCTGACCGACCGCCAATGGAATCAGGGCGGCGATCAGGCTTCCAAAAGCCACCAGCAGAAGTGCGAGGGTCGCGGGGATCACCAGACTTTCGCCGCGGTCCACGTCGTCGGAGCTCGCTTTCCGAATGTCGAAATTCAGTGGAATCTCGCCGGTGAGTTGGAGCTTCACCGCCGGATAATGGCCTCGCAGTTGATTTTCAAGCGAGCTTGCGAGTTGGTGAAGCTGCGGAACAAGCAGCTCCACGGGAGCGTCGGTCGACGTGAGTCCCACGATGACAAACGTTCCCTGTCCGCGGCCGAGGAAGATGGAATCGTGAGAGTCGAGATAGGACACCACTCCCGAAACGCCAGGTTGCTCCCTCAGTGCTGTCGCGATGGGTTCAAGTGTTTGCGCGCCTTCCTCGGAATCCGCAGCTGGCAGTCCCTGAATCACCAGGACCACCTCGTCCACGAACGGCGACCGAAAACGGCTGGCCAACTCTTGCCGGACCGTTTCAGCTTGGCTCCCTTCGACACGGGTCGCGGTCTCCAAGTGGCGCTCGGCATGAAAAGAGAATGGAAGAAGTGCAATGGCAGCTGCGAGGACGATCCCTGACACCCATAGTCGGTTCACATGCATCGCACTCATCATGTCATACAAGATCGTCGTCACGAAAGCTCTCTTGCGGAACTTGCGCACCACTCCCAACAACAGGCTATGCGTCTGCTAAACTCTCGGCAGCACAGTGGGGGGATCAATTCGAAGCTTACTGTTGTTGGTACTGCTTGCCGCCGCGCAACCTGCCGTTGCGCAATCTGGAGCGCCAGACCCTCGCCTTGGCGTTTGGACGCTCGTCTCCGCGCAATCTAGCCTGGATCCTCCGAACCGGCTCTCCATTACACACGTACATGGCGGCGGAGTGCACGTAGTCATGTCGGGCGAAAGGCATTTCGATTTCACGGCGAATCGCAACGGACACGATTCGCCCGCACCCGGCAATCTAGGCTTCAATCAAATTGATCTGCATAGGATCGACAAGCACCAGGCCGATGTGACGCAGAAGAAGGACGGAACGGTGGTAGCGACAGTTCACGAACAAGTCTCGAAGGATGGTAAGGAGCTAACGGCGACGACCACGACCGTGGGCCATCCGGATAAGATCACCGTGTGGACGCGAACCGGAGGCCAGAAGCTCGCCATTGACCCGTTCGTAGGCGAGTGGACGCAGGATCTCAGCAAGACCCGTCTGCGGCAAGGGTTGGTGCTCAAAATCGAGGCGGACGCAAACGGTGGCGTCCGTTTTCTGGGCGACTACAGCTATACCGCCCGTTTTGATGGAAAGCAATACGATCTAAAGAACTCGGGCAACGATACCGTGACGCTCGAACTCGTCGATCCTCACACCGTGGATGCGAGTTACCAGCGGGACGGTCAAGTTACTCAAAAAGATAGGTGGGTGGTTTCCGCGGATGGGCAGCAGATGAGCGTATCCGCCACAGGCACGTTGGAAACGGGCCAGCGACTGGCGGAGAAGCTTGTGTTTAAGAAGTAGTAGCGCATAATGCGTCTGCGCAGTGCAGAGGCCGAATCGCTCTGTGGTCGATGCAAGGCCGGTCGCTTTACGCTGCCTCCCGTTGCGGGGACCGGGCAGCTGTCAACTCCAACCAAGGTTTGGGTTCAATTGGCGAAACCAGACGCGATCATCTCACAACTGCTCCAATCACAACTGCTCCAAGGCTTCGATCTTCGGAATCTCCGCGACGCACTCAGGCTCTCCAGCGTCGGCCATGCATTGGAGGCAATTCGTACCGCAATCCACACCTCTCCGATGAGTCTTGATGTTCAGTTCGCGCTTGAAGATCGGTGAGACTGCGTTGGCCTCGCGAGCCGCGACCGAAATGATCCCCTTGCGATACATAAATTTCAGAATGCCGTTGACCGTATCTTCCAGAGACGGGTCCGGTTTGCCCCACACGGAAGCGTCCCGGGCCATTTGATAGGAAGAGCTGTCGTAGCGTTTGAACTCCATTGCGGAGATGTTGTCGACAGAGCCCACCAGAAAATCGAGCAGGGGAAACAGAAGATCTTCTTTCCGGCATCTCCGGATCAGCTCGGGAACAAAATCGGGAAGGCTGAATATTTCGAACTGACGGCCGGTTGCTTTGGTAATAAGGCCGGTAATATCCATCATGTTCGAATAATCGTCGCGCGTGACGTGGTACGTCTTATTCGCTGTGCCCGGAGTGGTGGAGATGGCAACGATATTGTTCGCGACAATGTCGGCCGGAACAAAGCTGACCTGGTTGAGAGTGTCGACGCCAATCCCGTGATTCACCATAAAGGCAACCAGGCGAACGGCGATATCGAAGTTGTTACCTCCGCCGGTGACCGAAGGACTCACGAGAGCCGGCCGGAAGATCCGCGCGGAGAGTCCCCGGCTGCGCGCGTCGACAACCACCTGTTCCGCTACCCATTTCGATTGACTGTAGCCAAAATCGAGAAGCTCCATGTTTTCGTTCAGGTCGGTCTCATACAAAACTGATTTGACCGCCCAGCCAAATACGAAAGTGGTCGAAACATAATTGAACTCTTTGGGCCTTCCCTCGAACGCCAATCTCAGGACCTCATTGGTTCCGAGCACGTTCGCGTCGCGCATCAGATCGTAATTGAGCAGGTAATTCACCGTTGCACCGTTATGGAAGACGGTGTCGATTTCACTCGCGAGAAAATCCCAAACATCCTGCATCAGGCCCAGATTGGGTTGCCCCAGATCGCCGGAGACGGGGATTACGCGGGCATCGAAGATCTCCATCAGCGCTTTCCCGCATGGCCCCATTGACGCCATTGCAGCTCTCAGTCTTTGCTTGCCCTGCTTTTCATCGGAAGACCTGACGAGAACGTAGATCTTGGCCCGTGTCTGTTCCAGCAAGCTTTTGATTAGGAATGGCCCTATGAAGCCGGTCCCGCCCGTGAGCAGCACATGTTTGAGCACCGGTATCTCCGGCATGGGCGCGGGCGCCGGAGGCTCGAAGATGAGCTTTTTGTCGTTGCTCATCATCTGTTTCTCGGCGGTGGACTGCTCTTCACGGAAAACCGCAAGGGAATGGCGCAGATGATCCAGCGCCTCTTCGGGAGCGCTCTCCAGTTGTTCGGCTAGTTCAAACAACTCGGCTACGCTGACACGCTGAATGACGCCAATATCGACCTGCCTCGCCAGCATCTCGGCGCCTTTATCTTTCAGGAGTTCCTTGAGTTCATGCATGAACACAACCAGATCCAGGGAATCCAGGCCAGCTTCGACGAGGTTGTACGATTCCTGACCGGTCAGGTTGTATCTGGCTTTCAATTCGGCGAAAGTGGAATGCATGTCGGAATCGGACGCAGAGTTCCCGGCGTCCTTCTCCCGCGAAAAGTCGGAGAGAACGGTGAACTGCCCTTGCAGCCACATCTGTTTGGTCTTATGGCGCATGATCTTCCCTGAACTCGTTCTTGGAATCGCGCGAGGCGCGATGAGCGAGATCACGGCCACTTCGACGTTGAGATAATTCCGGACCGCGGCGGCAATCTTTCGGGCTTCGGGAAGCGTTTTAGGATTCTTGACTTCGGCGACGATGGCCAGCGCCGGTTCGCTGTCTTCCTGTATCTGGAACGCGACGACGCAATTATGCCGTAGCAGATTGGAGGATTTCTCTACGACGTTCTCGATGTCTTGCGGGTAATAGTTTTGCCCGCGGAGAATGATCATGTCCTTGATGCGGCCGCAGACGTAGAGTTCGCCGTCGTGAATGAATCCCATGTCGCCGGTCCGAAGGTAGCCATCGTCATAGGGAGTATCGTCGACCAGTCGCGCCCGAAACTGCTTCAGAGTCAACTCAGGGTTATTCCAGTAACCCTGGCACTTGCCGCTTCCGGCGACCCAAATCTCGCCGGTGCGCTCCGGTTTAAGAGCGAAATGTCCTTCCGGATCCACGATCTTCAGATCGAGACCCGGGAGTGGCGTTCCACAACTGACAATCTGCGTGGCCCCGCCGATTTCTGAGACCTCAGTCGTCAGGCGGGCCTTCCCCAGCGCCAGGGCACGCTTACTGACGGAAATGATATTGCGACCGCCCAGCGAGACCGCCAGAGTATTTTCGGCCAGTCCGAAGGCAACATAGAAGCTCTCGGACTTGAGTCCATAGGGCTGAAACGCTTCGAGAAAGCGGGTGTAGGTATCAGGCTTTACAGGTTCCGCCGCGCACATCAATACCCGAAGCGAACTCAGATCGCAAGCCTCCAGGCTTTCCTTAGAAAGCCTCCCGGCGCGCAGGCAATAGTCGTAGGCGAAGTTGGGGGCCGCCGCCGCGGTGGCATGGTACGTCGTTATCGCATTGAACCATAGGATCGGGCGCTGAATGAAATCCATGGGAGCGAAGCCGTAGGTCGTACCACCTTTCAGTGCTGGGTACAGGTAGCACCCGATCAGCCCCATATCGTGATACTGCGGAAGCCAGGAAACGACGACCGGTGCCGGATGGTCGATCACCAGCGGACAAGTAGTCAGGATATTTTCATGCGTAACGATCACGCCCTTGGGCTCCATCGTCGAACCCGACGTGTACTGGAGAAACAATATCTCCGAAGGATCGACTGGTAGCCGGTCCGAAATCGTATCCACAAAATCTTCTGTCGCAATCCACGGAAGACTGGAAATGTAGTCTACGTCGACGCCCGACGCAGAGACTCCACTTCTGGCGAGATTCGTCTTAAGAGATGCGTGGTAGTCTCTGCTCGTTAATATCCCGGCGGCCTGGCAATCCTTGGCGATGTGGACCGTTTTATACAAGGCGCTCTGGAAACCACGCGAACTGGGTGGATAGACCGGCACGGGGATCAATCCGGCGCGCACGCAACCAAAAAATGCGCAGATCATTTCGAGCCCCGGCGGGTAGGCGAGCAGAAGCCGGTCGCCCGCCGCGAAACGACCCTCTTTCAGCAAATGTCCGGCGATCGCTTGCGTTCGGTGGAGAAACGACGCGTAAGTGTAGCTTTCGATCGGATCGCCGTTTACGTCAAGGTACGAATAAAGCAGTTTGTTCGGGTGCTCATCTGCCAGCCCATCCAGGTGGTCCAGAATTGACGCCGTCATCAATCAGCGATCCTCCAAGGTCGAATAGAACGCAAGTCAGTAAACGAAACATATCTCGCCAGGGAGCGAGGTGAAACATGATTGAGTCTCAAAGTGCAGATCGCAGTGCAGGCCTGGAATGTGGACTGTGAGAATGTACACGTAATTTTTTTGTCACCACAAGCATCGCTCGATTAGCTGGGGAACGGATGTTCTCCTTTTTGCCGCCCCGGACGCGAAGCAGACTTGTGGAGCTCCTACAGCACATGCAGGAGGCCCCGTTCACTAAGGTTCATTGGTTGGGTATATATTAGCAAAACGCTTGCACAATACCATGCGTCATCGCTTTCTGGGGATGACGCTCTAGCATCCATGCTTGGTCCGTTCTGATTTTTCTTGATTGCCCTTGATGGCTCGCACTAAACTATTGAAGCGAGACTGTCGACGGCGCGGCAACAATTTCGCTGCGGGTCAGGGCTACGCATGCGGCATACGGAGCGCATCGGCGCCCCCATTACCACGATCGCGGAGGCGCCGGTGACGTTCCAACCCGAAGCGGTGATTGCCGATCAGCCCGACATTGCCGATCTTGTACCCTCGGAAACTTCAGCTTCACCGGCTATCGAATCGGTCGGTGCCGGTTCCTTCCCGAAAGTCTTACGTAGCCGCCTGGACAGGTTTTTTGCCGATCAGAGCATTTCTCCCAAAGCGGACCGCACCATGTGGGTCAAGGTCGCTATGGGTCTGGCCGTTCTCGTCGGTGCATGGATCGCTCTGTATACGCTCAGGCCCGGCTCGTGGAAGTTTGTCGCCCTCTACGTTTTAGGCGGCCTGGCGCAGACATTCCTTTTGCTGAACATCGCCCATGACAGCAACCACAATGCCATCTCGTCTCGGTCGCGGGTCAACAAAACCCTGAACTATGTATTCGATTTGTGCGGAATGAGCTCGTACATGTGGCGCATCCTGCATCATCGGGGCCATCACTCCTGCATCAATCTCCATGGTGAAGATGACGCGCTTTCAGGACGCGGCCTCTTTCGCTTTACGCCTTATGAACCCCGTGCGCCATGGCACCGGTTCCAGCACATCTACGCGCTTTTCGTTTACGCGGTGTTCTCTCTCGATTATGTGTTCTTCAGAGACTTCCAGTGTTTTTTCTTTCCAGACCATGAATATCTGAGACGCACCCAACATTCTCTGCGCGAATATGCCATTCTCTTTGCCGGCAAGGGCTTTTATCTCGCTTACATGCTTATCTTGCCGGTGCTGGTGCTGGGGAAATCACCTCTTCTGGTCGCCGAGGCGTTCCTCCTTGTCCATTTGGTCGTCGGTTTAAGCGTGACGCTCGTATTCCAGTCGACGCACACCGTCGACAGCACCTACTTTCCCTCGGATCGTGGCGAGTTTGAAAACGGCGTGTATCACATCTTCGCGACCACCGCCGATTATGCGACGGAAAACCCGCTTGTAGGCTGGCTCGCGGGCGGGCTCAACCATCACGTCGTCCACCACCTTTGTCCTTTCGTGTGTCATACCCACTATGCTCCGCTGACCAGGATCGTGAAGGAGACTGCCAAAGAGTTTGGGGTTCCCTACCGGCAACACTCCACCATGGCCCTGGCCATCCGCCATCATCTGATACTGTTGAAGCAACTGGGGGAGTGAAGACTGATTTGAGCTCACCAACGTCCGTGCCTGTGCCTGCCCCCGTCCCCGTTGTTTCCCGACTTCGCTGCTTTGCGGATTCTCGCGCCATGGCCCGCAATCCGGTGCGGATTTTATCCCGCTACAACGAAATCTTCGGCGACACATTCTGGATCCGCATAGGTGGTCTCAAGGAGGCGATGGTTACCATCGATCCCGCGGTCATTCAGCACGTGTTGAAGACCAATGCGGAGAACTACCAGAAATCCGAAATTCAAGTGAAGCGAATGGGCCACTTCCTGGGTAAAGGTCTGCTCACAACCCACGGAGAAGCCTGGCGCACGCAGCGCCGTCTCATCCAGACGGGCTTCGATCGAAAGCAACTCGATGCGTTGTCCTCGATCATGCAGGACTCCCTGTCCGAGTCGCTGCGTGACTTCGACAGACAGATCCATCGTGGCCCCGTGGATATTTACCCGCAGCTCATGAAAATCACCTTCGCGATGGTCGCCCGCTCGCTATTTGGCGCACGGTTGAAGGATGAAGACATCGATCTTGTCAGCCATACCATCTGCACTGTCCAGGAATTCATTGTCCGGCAAACCCTTCAGCCGTATCTGAATCCCTGGTTCGCCGTCTCGGGCGAGCTGCGCAGACACGAAGACATGCGAACCCGCGCCGACGCCATTCTGCTCAAATACATCAAGAAGCGCCGCGACGAACCGCCCGGCCACGATCTGCTGCAGACCTTGATGGATGCGCGTTACAGCGATGGCAAAGGCATGAGCGATGAGCTCATCCTGAGCGAGAGCATGCAGCTTCTGGTTGCCGGGCATGAAACATCGTCGAATGCGCTGTCGTGGCTTTTTTATCTTTTGAGCTCGCGTCCGGATTGTCTCGAGAGGGTGCGGCGGGAATTTGACTCCGTGCTCGGCGACGCGCCCATGACATACAGCGACGTTCCGAAGTTCGAATTTGCGACTCAGGTCATTCAAGAGGCGCTCCGCCTCTACCCGCCATTTTGGATGGTCGACCGCATGGCTGTTGCAGACGACCGTGTCGGCGACGTCGCCATACCCCGCGGATCGATGGTCATTGTGTATGTGTATGGTGCGCACCATGCTCCGCGCTACTGGCAAAGTCCTGAGAACTTCGATACCGAGCGTTTCACCAAAGCGAACGAGAAGCTGCGCGCACCCTTCACCTATCTGCCCTTCGGAGCCGGACCGCGAGGCTGTATTGGCGGAAATTACGCGATGCTGCAGATCCTCATGATTTTGAGCGATCTGCTCAGAAAATACGATTTTCAGTTGGCTCCGGGCCAAATGATCGAAGCTCGCCCGATGGTTATCCTGCGGCCAAAGCACGGGATCCGCATGACATTCACCAAAACCACCGCTCCCGCCCCCTGCGTCGCATAAGACGCGATCCTTGCTCGAACGAACTTGAGTTGTAAAGCGCAAAACGAAACAACGACGTCGGCGCCAGCGCCCTCCTGCAGTCTGCCTTTTTGCCGTGCAGCATCGTTCACTGCATCTCTCAGTCTCCGGCGGCGAGGGTTTGTCAATCCAAGTCTGTTGGCACTTCCGCTGTCCGTGCGCGAGGCCGTACACTGGTGCCGATCTGCCTAAGACGGAGCAAACGAGCCTTGGATAACAAGCACGCCCAGGAAGACCGTCAGATGGGACTTACCTCGCGGATCACACGTCGTGACTTTCTGAACAGCTCGCTTCTTGGTAGCGGAGCGGCACTCCTTTCAGCAGCATGTCCCATGCATGCCATTGCGCGGGGAGAGCACACTAAGGCCAGCCCCGGCATGGTGCCGCAGGATAGTGACACCTTCAGCGGCTACGGTGGCGTTGGCGATTATGCGGATGCGAACGGCAACACTCTGCCAGTGGTGCAGTCCGCGCACCGGGTGCGGGACGGCTTCTACCAGCAAAATCCGAAGGCCCCGGAGGAGACACGCGAGACCTTCGATCTGATTATCGTAGGCGGCGGGTTGACCGGCCTGATGGCGGCGCATGAGTATGCCAGGCACTCGCAGCGTCGGCATCATTGCCTCGTTCTCGATAATCACTCCGTCTTCGGTGGCGAGGCAAGGCAGAACGAGTTCGACGTGAATGGGTACCACCTGATTGGGCCGCAGGGATCGAACGACTTCTATCCTCCGCAGGTGGGATCGAACACTCAGCTCGATCAGTTCTTCACCGATTTCAAGCTGCCGCGCGCGTACTCGTTCCAGTCCTGGAATCCTGCCCTGAAGCCTTTGCGCTTCTCCTATGACAATTATGCCAACATGGATGGGCTCGACGAAGGTTACGTTGACGTTGGGTACTACTTCGATCAGAACAGTGGTGCCTCAAAACCGACGTGGATGCTGAACATCTGGAGCAATGACTTGAAGGGCACGCCCTTCAGCGAGCGCGCCAAGAAGGATCTACTGAGCTGGCGGCATGACTCCGGCCAAACTGGACACGATGATCCGCATTTCCTCGATTCCATCACCTACAAGCATTACCTCGAAGTGGTCAAAGGATACGATCCCGAAGTCACGAAGTTTTCTCAACCGATGGTTGGTCTGCTGGGCGGAGTTGGCTCCGATGCCGTGGCTGCGCGCGTCGGTCACGGGCTGGTCTCCGCTTACCAAAAAGTGCCGAGGCGCACGCTGTCGTTTCCGGGCGGCAACTCGACCATGGGACGACATCTCGTTCGTGGACTCATTCCCGGCTCCATCTCCGGAGATTTCAGCTTCGAGGGCATCATGAACGGCCGTATTGATTTCGCGGCTCTCGACAAACCAGAGCAGCCCACGTGCATCCGTCTCCGCTCGACCGTGACCCGCGTCGAGCATGAGGCGCACATCAACGTGAACGATGGCGCGAAAGAAATGGTGGCCGTGACCTATGAGTGCAAGGGCCAGACATACCGAACTCGTGCTCGCGCCGTCGTTATGGCTTCCGGCGGATGGATCAACAAGCGCATTCTCATCGGGATGCCGGATGACATGCGCACCGCGTACGATCAGTTCTTCTACGCGCCGGCTCTGATCGCCAACGTCGCGCTGACCAACTGGCGATTTCTGTATAAGCTGGGCGCACCGGCCGTGCGCTGGATGGACGATGGCACGATGTTCGGCTACTGCGCCAACATCCGTCGCGATATGGTGATCGGCGAATACAACCCGCCGCTCGACCCAGATAAGCCTACCCTGCTGACCTTCTACATGGGCCTATATACTCCGGGGCATAGCGCTCGCGAGCAGGGCGTGATCGGAAGGGATGCGACTGCTCTCGACCAGCTATATCGACTACGAGCGCACGATTCGGCGGCAGATGGCGGAGATGTTCGGCAGCCTCGGCTTCGATGCGAAACGCGACATTGCAGGTATTATTCTGAACCGCTGGGGCCATGCGCGCGTGATCCAGCCACCCGGCTTCTATTACGGAATAAACGGCAAACCCAGCCCGCGAGAGGTCGTAGCCAAGGGATATGGCCACATCGTAATCGGGCACTCGGAACTGAATGGCGCGCAGAACTACACCGGAGCCTTCCAGCACGCAAAACGCTGCGCAGACGAGGCCTGGGCTTTGAACTCGTAGGTTGTCTGCCGCGCTAACCGGCTTCAGTATCTGTTCAACCATGCGAAAGCGGCAAACCGACCGCAATCCATCGTGCTGCATGGGCGTGCACCTCGCGGTTATGGCGTTCGCGGGCGAGTTGCAAGGATTCAAGATCGAGCAGGACTTGCAGAGAAAATGAGGTTATCTCGACGGCGGCTTAGCGCATTCCGTTGGCCAACCGCGCACTGCCAGGGCTTCTCCGCAACAACAGCATGGCAGAAGCGCCAATCGACGGCCCGGGAACCAGCACGAGAAATGCCCACCGCCAGGAGCCCAGGAAGTCGGCCATCCGAGGCATCAGCCAAATCGCCACTACGGTGAGAGCAAATCCCAGACCAAGCTGAACTGAAAGCGCCGTTCCAACAAAGCGCCGGTCAGCCAGTTCGGTAACCATTGCGGAAAACTGCGCGGAGTCACCGATCACGGAGATCCCCCAGATCACCAGGATCGTAACGAATAGCCATGGCGGACCATCAAAGGCAAAGCCAATCGCAAGGGCGCAGGTTCCGGAAATAATCATCATTCCGGCAGTAGTTAAAGTGCGCCCGATGCGATCTGACAGAATCCCTCCCAGGATGCAGCCGAACGCCCCCATCCCGATGGCCACGAAGGTGAGGATCGATGCACGCCCGGCCAACGATATGTGCTGGGCTCCAAGGGCTTCGTTCACGTATACGAGAAGCCACGCCCACATCGCGTACAGTTCCCACATGTGCCCGAAATAACCGAGATTGGCAAGGAAGAGGTTTCGATCGCGGAAGACGGCCCCGGCCTGCCGCGGATCGAAGAGCGCGCGTAAGAAGGAATAGGGCCCCTCGCGGGCGAAGCACAGAAAGAGGACTGCTCCAACCGAGGTGGCAAGAGTGGACATTTTGACGACGAATCGCCAATCCACCGCACCCGAAAGGCTGCGAAAAAGATGCGGCATGGACGACCCGACTGTCAGCGCCCCCACTACCATCCCGAGCGCAAGACCGCGGTCACGATTGAACCAGGTGGATACCAGCTTCAGAGCGGGAGGATAAACGCCGGCCAATGCAAATCCCGTCACGACTCGGGCTGCGACCGCGCCAATCGGACCATGCTGCAGCAGAAGAGACGCATTCGCCGCCGCTGCCAAGAGGGCGGACAGCGCCATCAGCCCGTTGAGACGGACAATGTCGGGAAGGTTGACAAGGCTGGCGGCCAGGGCACCGCAGACGAAACCGATCTGCACGCCATTCGTCAGCCAAGCGAGGACGAACGGCGAAAGGTGCCATTCGCGTTTCAGTTCGGGCGTGATCGCCGTCGCCGAAAACCACGTCGTCAGCGATAGGACGATTGCAATTGATAGTACCGCCAAGACCCGCCAGCGCGAGACGTCAGTGTCCGGGTGCAATAAGCCCGATGCGCGGGAAGTCGAAGTTGTGGGCATCGCGGGCTTCAGTAGCTCCGGAGTTGGTGGTGCGCGCTTCGCTTTAAGTGTACTGGATCAAAGAGCGAGTTCGCCCTGGATCACGGACCACACGCCATAACACTACTGGGACGCCAAAACGAGCAAGCTGTATGGTTTGAATGCCAGCGGATGGGCGCGCCGAAGGCGCTAAATATTGAACATCTCAAAACCAAAGGCGTAACCGAGATGCCGCAATCCGGGATCGATTTCGTTAGAGTGCCGGGCGTCGCGGATTCTCCGTGCGGCAGCAGCATTACCGAGACGAGAAAGTCTGATAACCATCGGGCTACAGAACGCTATCCTGCCCCTCCAAGAACAAATAGCGGGAAAGCCGTCAAACCCAAATAGCGGCTGGCCTGACATTTTTTGTTTCCCCCAGATCTCAGTCCCTCACTAGCCAGTCCAGAGCTTCCTCACGGGTCCCGAATGCGGGAAATTCACGACGCGAGAATCTTTTCAACTTCTCATGGAACTGCTCGGGAAAACTCTCGACTCCCACGAATGCGGATTTTCTGACCTACGGCTTGTCAAAGACAGCGGTTTCTTTCATGATTCGCATGCCTTCTTCGTTAAAGATCGCCCCCGTGAAGTCGGAAAGTATCAAGAGTGAACCGCGAGCGCGGGCGGTTACGATTTCGGGAAGTTCTCGAAAGACCTCTTCAACTTCAGCAGTTGAACAGTGAGACAGGTCCAGCAGAAGAATCTGCTTACTCCGACGGCGGACGAATCTAATCCGGTCGTTCATTCCAGACTTTCTTCCAGTGAGGGTATTTCGCCGGAGTCATTGAAGCGATTGCAACTTGTTTCTTGTCGGCTTGATAATCGCCTGCATTTTGGCATTATTTCGCCTCTCCTGAGGAGCAGACGGTAGGACTTGAGCTGGTAGTCGTGCACCTTGACTGTGGCTAGTTTTGCCCCTGGTGGCTGGATCGCTTGCTTTCATGCGGATTTCTATAGAAAGACGGCAGCATCCGTTGACGCTTGAGGGAGCGACGGGGAAAAGCTGCTGCCGTCTATCATCGTTCCTGCCCCGATTCCACTTCTACTTCAAGCCATTATGGTTGTCTGTCCCTGAATTCCCCGACAGTCTGTAGGGGACAATGCGGACAGACAAGGCTTCTCGTCGGAAATTAGTTTTTAGGACGGGATGATTCCGACGCTTATATTCACCAACACCCGCCGACGCGGCTTCGACCATGAACAAACGATTTCTGGAGAGTGCTCCGCTTGCGGCGATCTTCTCATGGAACAACTGGATGGCGAGGCCAAGCCGAACCCGGAGCTTCTTCGAGCCAAGCTCCAAAGAGTTTTTGAACAACACCTAGCTAAAAAGCACCCAGACATTCAATTGTAGTTCCCACCACACCGAATCATCTCTGTGCGGCAGCAGCATTACCGAGACGGGAACAAATCTGAGTAAACCAAATGCTCATTGTGATCCAGACCTCGTCAACAATCATTGAAGCCGGATGGCTCGCGTCTTCAGTTTCGTGCATTGGTGGCCACTGCATCTTCGGGCCGGCGGAGACCCGTCACTCTGATTCCTTGGCGGAGTTCATTAAGAGAAAACGCAAATATTCAGGGGAAGGACTAAGGTCAGGCCTGGTGATTTTGCTTGGACGTTTTTTGAGAGTCCCCACATAGCAGTCCTCGTGAAAGGCCTGGCCGCGCTCGTTAATTCTTGCAGCGGTAAGGTCAACACGTTCTTTGCAGACAGGGCAGAGAGGGTAGCGTGTGCGGATGGACATATCACAACCTCAGGAGAAGAAAAGCGTAATTTCTGCGAAATTGGCTGCCGGTACGTTAGCGCACAACGATGAAAAATCGCGTGTGGGGATGCGCAGCCGTTCAAACACCAAATTACTTCAGGCAAAACAATAAAATGTAAACCCCGCTCCCGAGGATCGAGAGAATCACCGTGAATGCGAACACAACTGATGCGGGCGGGCGAATTTTAATCGGTTTTGTGGTCTCTTCCATTTGCTCGCCGCCGCCGAGCTTCGGATTCGCGTGCTGGAACGCGTAGGGGAGGGCACGCCACGTCTGGCAACCAAGTCCTAGAAGCCGCCCAGCACGCCGTTTGATGCTAGCAGCGTCACTACAAAGTGTAGGTACGCTGGCGAACCGACGAAGCGATCAATTTTCAAAAACCAAAGTCCTCAATGGAGACGACCTTCAAACCTTCAAAGTCCTGGTTTATGCGGATAAAGTTCCCGCGACGGCCTCATGCACAGATGTCAGCGGAAGTTCTTTACTACTCGCGACTCGTTCCGAGGTGATTCCCGTTGGATCTGAGGAAATGCCCGCATACAAACACGGCATTGCATTTCGGGCAACGCATCTCTGTGAAACTCCAGCGCTGCGTCTCGTTGGTGGTATCGATCGACGGCAGGGTGGGGAAAGAAAACGGGCCGAGTTGAGTTGAGCCAGATGCTTCCTTTTCCCCTAAGGAAGAGCACATTCCGAAAAAGCTCGGCCCAAGCAGGCAGGGATTATGTGCCTTTTCCCAGCGTAGTCAAGGAAAATGTACGCTAGCGCACAGTGAAGAGCGCCCGCTAGATTTCGCTTCCTTCCGCCTCGGCTTTTTCGGATAGCGCCCTATCGATCAGCGCGGGGAGTTCTGATTGGGCGAGAGAATAATTCCGACGTTCGATAGTAACCGGGTAATCCACGAGCTTTGCTCGGAGCCGTTCTATGTGTCGGTGCAATTGATCCCGAAGTTCAACGATTAGCGGCGCGAGTTTCGCCTCGTCTTGTTCGGCCAGAAGCCGAACACACAGAGTACGAATTTTGTCTTCCATTCGACGCAATGGCTCACAGCATTCCAGACGATACGCTGGCGACCTTAGCCTGGCAAAATACCGGCGTCAGCACAATACAGTGGATCTGGTATTTCGAATCTGCATTGCACAACCCGAAATGAGCAGCAAATTGAAAAATGGAGCTTATCCTTGTCGCAGTGCAACTGTTTCGTTATGCTTGTCAGCCAGCGACCGGCGGTGAACCGCTAATTCATCCTGAAGGCGTGGTCGGCTAAATGCAGGGGGCGATGTGGCTCCTACACACAAATTCCGGCCCACAACAGAAAAGCCCCGGAGTGCCGAACCTGACGCGTCTCTCCTTAAAAAAACATCTTCCAGCTCAGATCTCGAACCAATATCCAAGTCGTGGCAGCGATGTGCAACGGGCGATCTCGATTTTGTTTCGCTTGAAGTTGGTGAAGTGCTTGATTACGCGACCGCCATCACCATTCCCCGAACCCCACGCGGCAAATGAGAAGCTCAGCTCCCACCTACAGCGAATGCCGTAGAGAAAAGCGAAGATTCGGGAAAGACTTGGGCAAGAACGTTCTGATCAGGGTCAATTCGTTCAAGACGTTGCTGTGCTTTCCTTGGCACTATGACTCTATAAGCGCTGCGTGGGGCAGCATCACCGGCTCCTCAGGTTAAAGGACTGGGGCAACGACTTGAGCCGTTTTCGGATTTGTGATGGCTGCATGGCGGCAGCGCCGTGAGGTGCTTTATGAAAAACACAACGTTGTTAATCGTAAGTGATGAAGCGATGACTCGCTTCTGTCTGAGACACTTTCTCGCCTCGGAAGCAGGCTTCGAGGTCAGAGGCGAAGTTCACGGGAAAGAGGCCGCATCGCAAGCTGGCAAGCTGCTACCGGATGTGACGGTGGTACTTGACGAAGGGACGCGGACGGGTTGTGCACAGTTGGTTGCTTCTATTCGCGAAGCGGCTCCTGACACCCGAATCGTTATTCTTGGCCGTGAAACTAACCACGTATATTTGGGCCTCCTTCTGGCGTCAGGAGCGCTCGGATATGTACTCGTGCAGTCTTCCCTGCGAGAGATGGTTGACGCTTTCGTATCGTTTCTAAAGGTCGCAGATTTATGGATCGTAAGTTGCGCGACGAGCTTTTCGATATACTCGCCCGAGAAGCAGAGCACGGTACCAAACTACTCAGCCGTCGCGAGCGTCAGGTTCTCACCATGATTGCTTACGGCCATACCTTAGCGGAAATGGCGTCTCTTCTAAACATAAGTCGAACATCGATTGAAACTTATCGCGCCCGAATTCGAGAAAAGCTGGGCCTGCTTACTCGGGCTGATATTGTTCGATACGCACTGGAGACGGGAATGTTGAACCGGGAAACCCGACAGGCATCCTAGTTTGGCTAATTTGGACCGCCGAAGAAACCGGGAATAAGCCGCTCCCACGACCTTCCTGGCGGATATGTCGGGGAAACAGCAGATACCCTTCTAGCTGGAAGCCACGCCTTCCTCGTTGTTTCTGGCCGTATCTTTCCTCTTATCGATGTATGCGGGCGGTTCTCGCCCGCCTCGCTTGCTCAATTTCTCGTCGGAATCGCTAAATGCTTTTACGCTTGTTATTGTCACTCAGGCTTTCGCAACCCTTGCGGTCAATAATACGACGGGCAATTCCTTCGACTCTCGCAACCAAAAAAAGGCCGCGACCTGCGCCGCAGCCTTACCTCTTGAGCCTGTGTGAATTAGCAACTAATCGGGTGATTTTATGTGGATCATCTTGCTGTTAGCGTCCAACATCCCATGCACCGTAACCTTCTTGCCTTCGAACTTCTGCACTAAATCCTGGTGGTCAATGTCGTAGGTGTTATCGCTGGCGGCATCCTGAAACATATACTTGTCGCCCGACTTTACGATGGTGCCGGTAAAGGTCTGAACTCCCGCCTTCTGCAAGGGCTGAGCTTGAGTGTCCGGATTTTCCTGTCCTGACTGGTCCGGTGGCGCTTGCTGCGCGGGTTGTTGTGACTGTGGCTCCGGCTGTTGCGTCTGTGGGGTCTGCGCATTGAGCGAAATGGCCACGCTCAAGAACAGAGCCAAAGCACCGAGGTACCACAAGGACTGAACTTGTTTTTTCATGCAATCCTCCGAAAGATTCTAGGACGTTGTTTCTCGTCGAGTCCCGTAGCAGCAAACGACTTGCCAAAGGTCTCGATTCTGCCTCCCATTTTCTTCGGAGTAAGGACGACTTGCGCTATCTGTACGGGTCTTAGGCTATTTCGAAACCAGGCGACAGATCCGAACTACGGAAGTTTATATGCAAGGAATACAGGGGACACTGTACTAGGCGAGCTAGCTTGTCTCCGTCTGCTGCAGCGGTCGAGCAGATTTTGCTCCCCGTCTCGTAGTTTTGTTGCCATCAAACTCGTGGGCCCATGGGTCAAGGTCCGGGCGGGGAAGGAATAATCCAAATTTTAGTAAAGCTAAGAGCGCAATCAGTAATTCCTAGCGAGGTATTCCCGCAACCGGTCAAGCCTGAATTTGGCATCGCCGGTCTCAACTTGCAAGAGCAGTTGCGCCGCCGTCAATTGATTGTGGAAGTCGAACGCAGCCGAGGTGTCCGGATCGCCCACCAGTTGTAGATTCTTCTCCATCTGTCCACTTTCTTCCTGCAGCGACTTCAGCTTGGCGTCCTGCACCGTGACGCTGTCCACCAGTTGTTGCCGAAGTACTTCCATATTGCGTATGACATCGCCTTCCTGCACTCTCTTCCAATCATCGTAGGCTTCCGCGGCACGATCGAGATGTTTGTTTATGGCTCCGCTCGCCAAATTGTAGTTGATCGAAACCGCGCCATACGGCTGCGCCCCATAAGCTACCGGATTGACCTGCTGATGAGCCCCAACCGAGAGGGCCACGTCCCAATTATTCTGACGATTTAATTTATCGAGCGCTCTTTGCTCGCTGGCTTCGCTGTTCTGTTTTTGCGCGACCAGCTCTTTCAAGGGTTTGTCGCTCAGTGGTGGAGTATAGAGCGCCGCGATCTTCGACTGAGTGTCAGCATGGTCCGCATCCAACTTGATCTTCGTTGTCTGCAGCGTGAAGAGCATGAGGCGGGTCGCCTCCTTCGCCTCCACCATCTTTGCGGTTTTATCCATCATAGCGTCCAAGGACGTCGACGCCTGTTCGATTAGAGCCAGCCGGTTGCGCAGAGCCTCCCGCTCGAGGCTAGGCAGGGCATATTGAATGTCCTGCTGAGCCCAAGTCGTGGCCTTATACAGTTCGCAGTTCTTGCGGGCCACATCCATGGTCAGACTGGCTTTCCTCAGGTCTGACAGGCCAAGCGAGGCGCCGCCCACCACTTGCAATGGCAGGCCGGTTTCGGGCTGGGTCATGCCTGCCGCCGCGATGGGCGTGCGCAACAGGTCTCTCTGAGCCTGTGCCTGCTCCATCACGTAGGAGCAGTATGCCAGTTGATCCGTAAGGTCCGCAGCCAGTCCGGGTGCGGTCAGGAAAAGGATTGAGCAGAGCACCGGCTTCCAATTATGCAGGAACATTCTCGTTCTCCTCAGAATAGCGGCGTCGCAGGGATTAAAACAGCACCGGCTTGCCGCCCAGGAACACTGTCTTGGATTTTGCAGACTCTGCATGATCCAGATTCATCTGAATCAGGAAACCGCGAATCTGGGTCTTGAAGATGGGATGGATGGCTTGCTCTTCACCGGGGAATATCGCTTTCACCGTGCCCACGTGGCGGCACAAAATCATATTCAGGTAACAGTCGTAGATCGAGCTGCCCACGACCGCATGCGCCTGGTCGTCATAAGGAACGAAAGCGAAATACAACCTCTGCCCACCGGCGGCATTCAGATAATATGGACTCTGTTTGGCGGTGGTAATTGCTTCTCGAAGGCGATCGATCTGTCGTGTTTCTTCTTGCAGCTGCTTTTCGGCGACATTGACAGCGACATCCAGCTGCGCGACTTCTGACCGTAGCTCAGCTTGTTTAACCAGCACATTCAGAGAGCTGGTGCCAATCGTGGTCTTGTCCAGAACGCTGTCAGTCAACAGGACTTCAGCAATTTTGCTGTCCGTGTAGGTGCCTTTGGCCTGGTTGAGCGCCGCCAACTGTGTCGCCGCGTCGCCCTGCGTGATCAATCCGGCAGCCAGGTCTTTGTTGATGTTCAACTCAACTTCGTTGAGTTCCGCCAGCACTTTCTGCGTTGCCTCGTTGTCGGCCGACTTCTGTTTGTCGAGCGTTGCGAGTTCGGGGCCAGCGGTCTGGTTATGGGTCTGCTCCCGCATAATGGCGGCCTGCAATTCGGGTTCGAGCGCGAGCAGCGCGGCGCGGTGCTTCTTCATCTCGGCCACGCCGCTATCCAGTTTCTTTGTATCCACTTTCAGATCTTCGATGGTCTGCTGGCTCGTCACCAGCTTTTCCCGGAAGTCGAGGCTCTTCTCGTCCGCCGCAGAAAGAATCACTGGCGCAGCCCACGAGCTGTTCACCGCGTAGAAGCCCATTACGAAGGCATAGATGATAATGCCGGCCAGAACCAGATACAGCACGAGAATCGCAAAAACTCGGTAGAGAGTAATCACCAGCCTGTAATGCAGCGATTGCCTGGCGGGAGCCCTCTTGGTTTCGGAAACAACCGCGTTAGCTTTTGTTTCAAGAGGAAGTAAATCAACCGGCGGCGTTGCCAAGAGGCACCTCGTGTTGTTCTTTGGTTCGCGTTCCCCAGTCTGCCGAGTCCATCGTGCACAAGGCCAGGGGCGTGAGAAACAGGCTACTAACCAGTGACCATGCTACATAAGCACCAAAGGCGAGTGGATGGGTGACCGCTTCTTTCGCGCTGTATTTCTTGATCACCCAGGTAAGCACGGCTCCAATCGCAAGCGCGGAGATCAAAGGGAGCGGCCCCGCCCACGCCAGTGGGTCCGACGTTAGCGCGGTCACGACCACCAGAAATCCGACCAGCGCGCCCACCGGAGTCAATACCAGCGTCAGCACCGTGTTGGGATGCAGTTTCCAGACATGTTGCGGCAGCGTTTTGAGGGTGAAAAAGAAGTCGCGCACAATGCTGCGCCGCCAGCGCAGTTGCTGCTTGAAGAGCACGGAGAGTGTGTTCGGAACCGTCGTCCAGCACAGCGCATCGTTGTTGATGTAAGTTCCGTAACCGCGCAACAAGGTCTGGTGGGTCAGGAACCGGTCCTCTCCCTGATTCACCGGAATCCCGAACCAGTTGCGAGCCCGGATCGCAGGCTCGATCTCGAGCAACAACTCCCGCCGGATGGCGAACAGGCATCCGCTGATGCAGCACACACTGCGAGTCCAATTCTCGGGAATCTTGTAAAGCTCAAATGCGGAGTAGTAAACCACGGTTTGAATGGCGGTGATCACACTGTCGTTGGGATTCCTGACCCCCACCCTGCCGCCCACCGATCCCATGCGCGGCTCGGCAAAACAGGCCGTCAATTCCCGAATCGCTTGCGGATGGAAGATGCAATCCGAATCAATCGAGATGATGATTTCCGCCGTCGACAGCTGCAGCGCATTGCAGACGGATCGCGCCTTTCCGCTGTTGACCTCGTTCCTGCCGGTCCTTACGCGGATGTTGGTGAAATCGCGCTGGGCTTTCAGCATCCATTCGTAGCTGTCGTCAACCGAGAAGTCATCCTGCGCGATCACCTCAAACTTGTTGTTAGGATAGTCGCTCTTACTGATGCTCTCGATCGTCTCGTAGACCGTTTTGCCCTCGTTGAAGCAGGGCATGAGCACGCTCACCGTCGGCTCGTACGTATAGTCCTTCTTGGCCTTTGTGCCGGGAAAAGAAAGCCTCATGATGATCCCCATCAAATACTTGACCACGGAGATCAACAGACACAGGACCAGGATGAGCCAGAAAAGAATGGGAGCCATTACTGTCGCTCCTCCCAAGGTAAATGTCGCAAGCTTGCGACAAGGGCGAGTCTGGCAGATTGGGTATCCATGTGGCGACTGCCCTTGAAGGGCCACGTCCGGCTTTCGCGAACTCGCACACTATAACATTCAGGTCGGACTTTTTCCCGAGACTTTGCCTCGGTGACCTCTTTCTGTCGGCATTGCAAAGACTTGAACGAAAATGCAGTTTTGCGCGCTTTAAGATCTCGGGGCAACGAACACCCAGATGTCCCGAACCAGCCATGCAGCGGTGGATGCTGCAGCGCGGAGAGCATAGATAGCGACCTGGAGATCTTTAAGAAGCACCATCGGCTGGCTGTTCCCACCAACGGTGCATGCGGTACGATGGTTTCAGTTGCAAATCAAGCATATGCATTTCTTGCGCAAAATCCGTTTTCGTCTTTTTGGCTTCCTTCTTGTTCTGCTGCAACTCAGCTTCGCGCAAGAGGTCAGTTTCCGTATTCCGCCTCTTCGCCCGGTGGAGGAATTGCGCGCAGATGCACTCAAGGCGCAGCCGCCACCCGAGGCCGGAACCTTCCTCAAACCTGATCTGGTGGAGTTAGTCAAACTCGATCCCACCATCAAGCTCGACATCCGCTACGCGACCACGAACAATTTTCTGGGTACGCCCGTATACACCCAGGCACGCGCCTTCCTTCAACGGCCGGCGGCGGAAGCCTTGCTTCGCGCCCATCGCGAACTCCAAGGTCAGGGATACGGATTGCTCATCCACGATGGCTATCGCCCGTGGTACGTCACGAAAATCTTCTGGGATGCCACTCCCGACGACAAAAAGATTTTTGTCGCTAATCCGGCAGAGGGCTCCAAGCACAACCGCGGATGCGCCGTGGACCTCTCCTTATACGATTTGAAAACGGGCAAGGAAGTGAAGATGCCGAGTGGCTACGACGAAATGACCGATCGCGCTTTTGCCGACTACGACGGTGGCACGCCCGAGGAGCGCGCTCGCCGTGCTCTTCTGCGCCAAGCCCTGGAAAAACAGGATTTCAAGGTTAACCCCAAGGAGTGGTGGCACTTCGACTATATGGATTGGAAACAGTACTCAATTCTCAATGTAAGGTTCGAGGATCTCGGACAGTAGAGATGAACAACGTCGCGTAGCGATTGTCCGGCGAAGCCTCGCAGCGCGGGCGGTTGACCTTGCCAACGAGCCCTGAGGATGATCGCCTAAGTCCATCGGCATCAACAGAAAACTGGCGGAGAGAGTGGGATTCTTTTTCGCCTTGATGCCAAAGGACTTCGGTAGTAGCCGATTCGTTACATCGCCGAAATCCTATCAGAAATGGGGAAAATCTCCAGTTCAAAACGTAGCCGAAATTGGGGGACAAAAAAGGCGTCCCGAAGGACGCCCCTCTCTGGAATGCACTCTATTGCAAGCTTTCGTTGCCGCATCCTCGGAGCGAAGCCCCATCTGCGCAAGACGTTCGTTCGTCGTCCCGCCGAAGGAAGCATCCAAAGTGGATGGTTCCGCTTTAAGCGGACTTCCTTTGGGCAGCCTTCACCTTCGCCCAACGCGCCCGTTGAGCTGCGGCAATTTTCCTTCGAGCGGCGGCTGACATCGTCCTCTTTTTCGGCATGCTGACCACGTTGTGCTTCTGCCCGCCATTCCTCCGCACCTTTGCCCATCGTGCTCTCCGGGCAGCCGCGATCCTCTCCCTTGCTGCTTCCGACAAGTGTCTCCGGTTTCCCGTCCTTTTCCCGTATGAACCGCCGCTGAGCGCAGCCAGCGCCGCGTCAAGACGCTCGACCACTCTTGCCACCTGATCTCGTTCTTTTCGCAACGGCTGGACAATACCAGCCAATTTAGGCATGAGTTCCCCCTCGCGGGGGATTGCCATCAGAAAGCCGATTCTACGGCGATTTGGCTGCGGGACAGAGGTTCCGGTAGGCTGAGGCGTTTCTGAGGTGCGGGCAGCCTTTGTGACCACCATAACAGCCATCGCTACGAATCATTCCAGAGTTTAATCGCGGCGTCGATGAACTTGTCTCCGTCCGCGCATGCCCAGCACGTGTGGAGGTTGTCTCGCAGTAAGTAATATTGCTCGTTCGCGCAAACGAACTCACTGCGGTCAGTCGTCTCGTAGAGCCACTTCAAAATGTTCAGATAAATGTCTTGGTAGTCGCCGACAAATTGGTCGTTCGGCACGTTATAAAGCAAGCCTTCGATGTAGTACGACGGAGCAGAGCCTTCCGCAATCAAGCCGTCCTCGATGAGCTTTGAGCGCATGTTCTTGAAGATGCGGGCAAGCGGCTTGAACTTGCTACCCGTGGCCTGATGTTTCACAGTTAGGTTCTCGCTGTGCTGCTTGGGGTAGTTTGCTATTTGAGTACCGTCTGACGCGAAGAAGCACATTCCGGTGACATGACTCTCGTCGTAAGACGCCTTAAATTTGTTGTAGCGCCTGTACTCAAAAGCAATGATGACGTCCGCGTTGCGTCGGTTGTCGTTGCCTTCGATCCTGATGGCCTTGCTACCGGGTTTGACTGAATCCCCAAACTTGGCCCGCAGTGCTCGCCGGACATGTTCCTTGAAGTCGCTATAGAGATAAGTTCCACTGTTAGGATATGCCGCATTGAAAGCAGCCTGTTCGTCGGCAGGACGCTGATCTATATCGTGATAAAAAGCGCCGTCATACCGGATCACGACATCCACGTCGCTTTCAGCGTAGATGTTCGTGTCATTGCCATAGGAGCCTTGTAGAAAAACTTTGAAATTACGATCCTTGTATGTCGCGTTCCCATCTTCAAGGGCTGCCTTCACCGTTGCGTAGGTGTTCTTGGATTGCGGGACCGAACCCTGACTAGACCATGTCTGAAGTTGGGAAAGAGGAATTGTCATGCGATTCGTCGGTTGCTTCTCCATTCTCAAATGAGCAATTTCCTGAGCGCCTGCTCATGTGCTGCAAAGGATTCCCAGCCCCTTTGGTAAAGAAGGTTCAGTTTCTGAAGGTCTGCCTCTAACAGATCGGTCGCCATTTCAGGCTGCTGAAAAGTGTCGTTGATGCGGACGGTCTGAATTTCGTTGAACAGAATGAAGCGTAATTGCTCCATAGAAACCGTGTTCACGTTCAGGGTCTTTTGCAAAAGTTGGAGTCCGGTAAAGCCGAGGCAGGCTTTGGCGAGCCAAGCACCCAAGTACTTCGGCGTAACCCAGTGCTTGGGTTCAGGATACATGCCGACTCCCACGCTCAGCACCCGCAAGTCGGCGTAATCTTTGCCGAAGGCCTTCACCGCGTCTGCAATCGCATAGAGCGTGGGGTTGTTCGCGCAATAGCCGCCGTCGAACAGTTCGACGGTGATTCCCTGACCAGTCTTCACTATAAACCTGTCGAAGTAGGGGTAGGCTGAACAGGATGCACGTACAGCCTCGCCGATCTTGCAGCCAAAGCCGGGCATGAATGTGTCCTTGCGCCCATGAACCTGATCGACGGTGCTCTTGAAGATCATCGGCTTCTCCAAGTGCCAATGGGTCGCGACGATCCCCACGCCAGTCTTCACGTGCGTGAAGTCCCTGTCGCCGAAAATCTCGACTACGAGCTTGTCCAGCGCCTTCGTCCTGCCGCCAGAGGTGCTGTTTTTCATAATCGTGGGGACGTGTTGCCTGTAGAGGCTGTGGATGTCTTCCACTTTGTATCCCAGCGACAACAAGGCCGCGATGATCGCGCCAGTGCTGGTTCCGAAGATCAGGTCGAAGTGATCGCAAAGAAGCTTGCCCTTGAGCATCGCCTCGACTTGGGCGAGGACGCCGAGGGTGTAGAAGCCCTTTGCGCCGCCGCCATCCAGAGACAGGATTCGGCAAAGCTTTCCGCCTTCGAGAGTTTTACTTAAGCCAGTCTCACCTGTAGCTGTCATATCTGTAACCGGGCAAAAGCATTAGCTTCGATTTCACGATCTAGCGCCCGCCTGCCTCAGGATACGATGAATTGTGGGCGAATACAAGGCGAAACCTGTGATATTCTTCTGCGATGGACGAATGTCGCAAGCGCGTGCTGCTGATCGCCGCCAGCATGCTCGCGGCACGGAAATTGGTGAACAGGGACGGGCGACCTTCCCCTGCACTGGAGTCCGCCATCGCTGACGCCATCACAATCGCGGAGCGGATCATGGCAAGGATCGACAGCATATGGCCGTCAGTGGCGAAGTGAGGAGTTTCTCTGATGAAGATTCCAGATTGGGTTCAAGAAGTTCTGACAAGTTTCGATCAGAAGAAAGAAGCCCATAGCGAGTTGCAGATCGTAGACGAGCTTGACCGTGTTCGAAAAGCCCACGGCGACCTGTCCGATGAAGATTTCAAAGGGTACGTGGCGGAGAGGTCAGCGTTCTTTTTTAGGGGACACGCTGATAAGGATAGCGTCTGGGGCACTTATTTCGGGCCAATGGCGATCCTAACCAGAACTGACGGTGTAGAAGTTCGAGTGCCCGATATCAAAGAACTGGACGGCGAAGTCGTACTCCATTGGGAAGCGCGAGCCCGGTCTGCAAAAGACCCCGTTATGCGGGCGCGATACGCGGATGCCGTGTGGGACTTGAAACAAGTTATAACCAATGAACGGCCTTCGCATGAATTTGCGCAGATTGCAATCGACGCATATTTGCTAGCAAGTCGTGAGCGACTGTACACCATGGAGATCGAAGGCGTTAACTGGCTCAAGCGTGCGTTGAGCCTATCATTGATCCACGTTATGGTGCCACAGATTGAACATATTCTGCGCAGTTTTCTGGGCGTGTTAGGTGTTCCCACGCTCAAGACTGTGCGGAATCATCCGGGAATCATGGATGCCAAAAGTATGAACGACATTCTGAGTGACGAACGGATGCGCGAGGTGCTGACGGAGAATCTTTGGAGGTATCTGACTGTACTATATGTAGAAAAGAAGGGCGGGCTCAACCTCCGAAATGATCTGGCGCACGGACTCCTGCCGCCCGATGCTTTCAACCGACAGATCGCAGATCGCGTGTTCCACAGTTTGCTCGCGCTGAGCCTGATGAGAGAACAGCCAAGCGACGTTCGCCACAACCCCAGTCCGTCCAAGGCGGGAGGAAATGAATCCAGTAGGTAGCAAAGTATTTCGTGAGCCTTCCAAAACCGAGTCCGAGACGGTCTTTGAGCGATACCTTGAGTCTCAGGGCCTGAATTGGATGCGTCTTTCCGCTTCGGATCAGAAGCAACCAGACTACAAGATCGAACACGACGCGACGGCCTGTGTCTTCGAAGTCAAAGAGTTTGACGACCCCGCGACAAAGCCGTCGGGCGGATTCAGCCCTTGTCCTCCGATCCGAGAGAAGATTCACACAGCATCCAAGCAGTTCAAAAACTACAAAGACGATTGTTGCGCATTGATCTTCTGGAATACGAACTTCTATCGCAACGTTCTGCCGCAGGTAGTCCTATCCACCGCCTTCGGAGAGTACGTTCGTGAAAACCGCAGTCCACTCGGAGCCGAGCCCAGCAGGTATCACTTTTCTGGGAGAGCGGAACTGAGACCTGACTGCAACACGAGATTCAGCGCAATTGTGGTTTTGGCCCCTTACCGATTGAACCATTTGTGGCTTGAGGTCTGGAGGATGCTAGATGCCAAGAGGCAGCGAGGAGAGATAGTCGAGTCATCCGATCAGTTTGACCTGCTTCACCAACTATCGCCGGACGGAACTGCGAAATATTCGTATGAGGGAACGATCCGAACCGTAGTCCTTGAGAATCCCTACGCGAGGGTTGCGTTCCCACACGATCTGTTTGTTGGCCGATTCGACCAACGCTGGAGCATGAACAAGGAAACTGGATGCTTCAGTTTGGCATTCATGGGTTCCGAACTTGAACGTCTCAAACGCGACGGAGTGCCGTTCATCTATTTGTAGCAGAATGCTCGAAGATAAGCAGGGACGGCTGGGATGATCAATCACGACATCGAGAGGTGGAAATTAGGATGACCTTGGATGAATTTCGTCACTCGCTCACCGCGAACGAGCCGCCAGTTGGACTCACGCACGCCCTCGCCGGATTGTGGTGGGATGCTAAGAGCGATTGGACGCGAGCGCACGAGTCTGCTCAGCAGGACGAAGGCAAGGATGGCTCGTGGGTTCATGCGTACCTCCACCGTAAGGAAGGCGATCAGAGCAACGCGGCGTACTGGTACAACCGGGCGGGCAAACCTGCTTGCCGCGACGTGCTCGATGCGGAATGGCTCAGCATCGCGACGGCTCTGCTGGAATAGTCCCGAAGGGAGAACAATCGTGCCCCAAAAGATATTCAATGCTAGACAGCGTGAAGAAAAAGCGGAGGAAGTCCGAATCTGCCTGTATGTCGCGCGAGAAATGAACCGAAGAGACGCCACTGATTTTTACGCCAAAAGACCCCGTCTACTACCTCGAAAACAGAAATGAACCGATAGATGTCGAACTCTTCAGCGAGTCTGATGCCTACCCACCGTATCGGATTCAGGTTGTCACGGCTCCATCGAACAAACACCTTGAATTGAGAAGTCATATTAAGAACGTCGAGTCTCTCCGAAACCGCTTGGCAACTGCTTTTGCGGAACGCGGACTACAGCATTGCACAGTAGGTATCAGTCTTGGCAAGGAAGGTCTTCTGCGCAAGATTCCGAAGGCGGCTGTAACCCAATGTGCGAATTTAATGGTTCAAAACAAATTGAAAGAAGAGTGGTCGCTGGAATGGAGAGAGATCGCCGAGTTCTCGCCTACTCTTCACAAGTTTGTGCGCCGTGTAAGCGTCCACCCAGCGAAAGATTTGACCGTCCGTGTAAACCGCACTGCGTGGACACCCTCAGACGAACGGCTGATCGAGGAATCCATCCGCCTCAAAGAGCAAGACAAATATCCTCTGGCACTGAAAGCTCAAACTGCTCTTGTCATAAGTGCATCTTCGTTTATTGATGATGAGCAAGTACAGAGCTACATTGCGAGTGGAAAAGCGGCTGCTATCACTTTTTCAGAGGCTTGGATTGTGTTCGACGAACGTGCTGTTCTGCTCAAACACGCGCAACCACGCCCTCCCGTCACGACTCTGCGGGGATTTTAGCTGCCCGGAGTGGGTGCCTGCCTACCTGCATCGGAAAGAAGGCGATCACAGCAACGCAGCCTATTCGTACAACCGCGCAGGCAAGCCCGTGTGCCGGGAGTCACTAGATGCAGAATGGCTCGGCATTGTGAGAGCGTTGTTAAGATAAGTTGTGCTCTCCTGATGCACTTTACACCTAGACCTAAGTCGCAAGCCAATCCTGTAATATGTTTGCCAAAGCAGAGAGGAAGAATGATTCAGGACGCTGAGCGCTCACAGTGGAATGACGACGAAAGGGACGTTCTCCGCGACAATACCGCGCAAGCTATCCAAGAACAACTGGAGACTCAGGACAACCTCAAGTTGAAATACGAGCGAAGGTGGATTTGGGAATTATTCCAGAACGCGCTCGATGCTGCTGGCAACGGTTCTGAGGTTAAGATTCACCTGACACTCGGCGACTCCTTTGTGTTCGCACATAACGGCTCTCCTTTCAAGAGAAAAGAAATTCTGCACCTTATATTTCACGGTTCCACTAAAAGGGAGTCGGGCAAAGCAATAGGACGATACGGAACCGGGTTTCTAACCACGCATGTGGTGTCAAGACGACTGCAAGTGCGCGGTCAACTGGACGGTGGGGCTGACTTCGATTTCTGGTTGGATCGTTCCGGCCCGACATCAACCGATCTAACACGCCAAATGGCGGCATCCCGTGAGCAACTCTTAGATTCGCTGTCAGTGGGAACACAGACCTCTGGTCGTTGGACTGAATTTCACTACCCGGTCAGCATGGAAGCGCCGATGGTAGCGCGTGCAATCTCAGACCTGAGTCGGATCGCAATTCCGGTAATCGCATTCAATAGAAAGATACGGGCTATTGAGCTAAGCGGAAAAGTCCAAGAGCGCTACGAGTTGCTCGCCGAAGATCATGTAAATCCCAATTGCACGATCCTGAAGGTGGGAGACCCAGAAAATGAAGCGAAGTCTTATCACTTAGCAGTTGCCACGGATGGTGAGATTGCCATTGCTGTGCCACTCGAACAGGAAAACGGTCTGTATGGGGTTGTGTTGCCCACTGACGTCCCACGCCTGTTCGTAGCGTTCCCACTCTTTGGAACTGAGTCTGTTCCGTTCCCATTCATCATGAACTCCGTTCATGCTATCCCCACCGTAGACAGGGACGGACTCTTCTTGGGAGGCGAGGATCGAGAAGATAATTTGGCAAACAAAAGCCTCGTCGAGAGATCATGGAAGCTCTACCAATATCTCCTCGACTTGTCGGCATCTCAGCGCTGGAAAGGCGCACATCGGCTTGGCACGGTGAGTCCAACCCCCAAGTTCTATTGGCTGGACTCGGAATGGCTAGATTCAGTGCTGCGCACGAACATTACGAACATCGTGGCACAGAGCAAAATCGTTAACACTAGCGCGGGTGTGGTGAGACCGTCCGAAGCAGTGTTTCCAATCGGTCTTGTAGACGAACAGTTTGCGGAGTTGCATTCCCTGACGGAGTCTCTCTATGGCGAACTGGTTGCTAAGTCAGACTGCGCGTCGCAATGGTATCAAAATCTCTTGGGATGGCATCAGCTCGCAGCAGACATGCACCTTTCAGAAATATCATTACTGACTCTCTCCTCTAAGGTCGTCCAGTTAGCAGATGTCAAGACTCTCGGGGAGGCACTTTCTGCATCAAATGACTCGTTTTCTTGGCTGAACAGGCTGTTGCTCTTGCTCATTCAGTGCAAAGCAAACTGGAACGGTCTCGCTCTGCTGCCCAACCAACTGGAGAAATTCAGCACGTTGCTGCAACTGCTTCGAGACGATGGCATCGATCCCCAGCTAAAAGAGATTGCCGATCTTCTGTTGGAAGGCATTCGTGCCCAGCTCATTGATACGCGTGTCGCTCCTGAAATTCAAAGATTGAAGCCTCCTCTTGATCAAGAGAAGGTAGTTGGAGTTCTGCTTGGAGCGATACGCACTCGTAAGAGCGCCGTGCCAACGGTCGCTTACACCAGCGCGAACGCCAAACTGCTTAAGTGGTTGATTGCCAAGCAGAGAGCCGGTGACCTAAAGACGTATCCGTTTATGGTGCGAGCGAGCGACGATCATGGAGTAAGCATGGTTACTACCGCTTCCGCTCAATTGCTCGCACCATCGGAGGTCTGGATAGAGACGGCAAAAAGGTTCGTTGATCTCTTCCCTCCCGATCACGTGATTTCCTCCGCTTATGTCGAGATTCTGAATCGTGAGGACTGGACGTACTTGTCGTCGCTGGGGATTTGCAGGCTTGACCCCGTATTTAGAACGACTAGAACACTCGATCCCGATGAGGTATCGACGATGGTGCAGGAGGTTCAGTCCCTTGAAACCGCAGAGCACACCCTAGCCGCCACCCAAGTCTCGGAGGTGGCGTTCCTAGGCAAAGAGATTCTCGATACAGCTAGAAACAGCAAATCAAAGGGAATGCTTCTACTCCAGTTCTTGTTCGATCACGTGATACCCCTATCGCCCGCTGATTTGGAGTATCGGGCAATCTCGTGTTCCTGCCGAAAATCGCACGCAGCGCACTCAGCAGCGTGGCTGGTTCCAGTGAAGAGCAAAAAATGGGTCTACGAGAGTAAGAATCATCCGGCTTACGTATCCGCCGTAACCCTTTCGCGGCTCATAAAGGACGACGCCTCGCTAATGAGTCGCCTAGCCGAGGACGCAATTTTCACTTTCTTGGCGCGACTCGATGTCAGCCCTAGCGATCTCCAGAAAGCGGCCCTGAATCTTCCAGAGCAGGAGATGGCGAAACTTGAACGTGCAGTGCTTGGAGTATTGTCGGCTACTGACAATAACCCAGAGCGGCTCGAACAAATTGCAGAACTGGTCTCATCTGCACCGGAGTTGCTTGATGAGTTCGAGAAGAAGAAGAAGGCGAAGGAACGAATCCACCGAAATCAACAGCTCGGCTCCCTTGTAGAGCAACTGTTTGATGAGCTGTTTCGGTCGGAGGAGATCAAAGCGATGGGGTTGCGTCTTAGACGTGAACCAATCGGCAGTGATTTCGCCGTCGAAAACGATTTCGTCAGCGGCGGACAAGAAAACCTGTTCGGCATTACTGGTGCCGACCGGGATTTGCTCATCGAACTGAAGTCCACTTTGGGCAATACCGCGACGATGACCCACACTCAAGCAGGTGTTGCGGCTGGTCGGAGCGACTCCTTCATACTATGCGTGGTTCCGCTAGAAGATCGTCAGCCAACGGTTGATATTGTCAGGAACCAAAGTCGCTTTGTTCCTTCAATAGGTCAAAGGCTGCGCCCGAAAGTGGATGAAGTTCACGCTATCAGGAATCTCCAAGAGTTAACGGTTCAGCCAACCGATGGAGTACAAGTCGTTGTTGAGCAGGGTGAGTTCAGGTATCGCGTATCCGAGAGCGTCTGGACGGCTGAACTTTCATTTGAGGAGTTCAAGCAGTTCCTCCTCCGCTTCTTTGAAAAGAGCGCCGTGGTGGGAAATTTGAATGACAAACCATGATCGGTTCGCTTCGGTATTTAGAAGCCGCACTGGGCGCACTTTCTCGACTGTGGAAATCATGAAGCTGATGTTAGCCGAGTCAGACATTCAACCCGGAAGCGTCCTTCCCAATGACCACGGAGAAGGTAACAAGGGAGAATGTCCATGTGTGGGGACTGATCGGCAGATTTTCGACAGGGTGGGACGCGGAACGTATCGCGTCCGGGACTTCAGGAGCTAAGAATGTGGATTTCGGGGTTATAGAACTAAGTGGTAGCTCCCGATCTTGTACTGGCGATAATTGACTTCAAGCCCGAACCGCCGCCGCAGCCGATCCAGATAGATTTGAGTTTCGGGCGTCTTTGCTCCTCTTCCGACGATGAAAAGTTCATACATTTTTCGCAGCCCAGTGTCGAAATAGGCGTAGTCAAGCAACTGCCCAAACGCATCACGGATCGCCTGTCTCGCGTCTTGCGATGCCTTGATCTCGACCAACACCCGACGATTCGCTGTTGTCAGTATGATATCCCGGAAGTTCCGCTGGGCTTCAACTGTCTTCTCGCCGTATTGTTTTTCAAGAGTCTTCTTTATCTCTATCTCCATTTTGGCTTCAGTCCGATCCATCTTCACAAGGCGAGAAGCGCGTTTGTAAATGACGGAACCAGTCAATGGGGGTTCTTGCCACGGTGCCCGCCGCGTGCGCTTTGCCCACTGCTTCAGCAAGTTTGAATCAGCGCGGATCATTGCGTATCGGCTGAACCGGAGGATTCGGTCGCTCGGCAAAGCGGGGATCGGTTCTTGATACATCTTTAGCGACTCCGGTCTGAATCGGATATTTGCAATCACAGAACCGGAGTGAACACTGAAAGCTGGGGACTTCCCTCCGACTGCGCCAACCTCGTCGTTCATCTGCTTTATTAATCCGTTCTTCTTGAAGAAAGTCAATGCCCGCTTTGCCGTGTCATCGTGAATTACCTCCGCTGACTTCAGCGTTCCGACGTATAACCGCTCCTTCATCGGGTTGATCGTATAGAGACGAATGTTCAAGGTCTTTCCAACTAGCCGCTTTCTTTGCCGATTCACCCCTTGGAGGAACGCATACCGCCAGCCGCCAAAGACCCATTCGCTACGATTTAACCACTCCTCGTGCCCAAAGCCACTCCTCGCGACGTAGGTGCCCTTTTCCTTTTTGCCCGGCCCTGATGGCTTCCGCCAATCGAAAGTGTTCCAAGTTAGGCGCGTCACATAGTTTGACGATTTGTGAGGAGGTCTATTTGGCATGTGAAGTCCGAGAATTTTGAAATCGCCCCAACCCGTCAGATCGAGCGAGCCATTTCCAAATAGCGACAAAACGCATTTGCAAGCTCAATCTGGCGCGGAGTTTTACACTGCACTTGAAACAGAGCCGGGCTGGCGACGATCACAGCCACGCACCGGGCACGCGACACCGCGACGTTCAGGCGATTGAGGCTGTACAGAAATTCCATGCCCCGTGGCGCGTCCTCCGGCGTCGACGTTGCCATAGAGTACAGGACAAGTGGTGCTTCCTGTCCTTGGAACTTGTCCACGGTTCCTACCCTCGCTCCTGCGGGAAGTCTTTCGATCAATGCCGCAACCTGCGCGTTGTAAGGTGCGACGATGAGGATGTCCTGAAGCCCAAGGGAGTTTGTCTTCCCTTCTTTGTTCGTCCAAGTAGTCTTGGCTCGGAGCAGCCCATCGACCAAGCCCTGCACGCGCTCCACCTCTTCCGGCGATTCGTTCTGGTTTCCAGAGTGCAGCACGGGGGCAAACCGCAGCCCAGTCCCGCCGAGGGAATTGCCGATGTTTAAGCGCTGGTGTGAGTTCTCTGGGCGTGCAACGAGCCTGCACTCGTAGAAAATCTCCGACGTGAAATCGCATACATCTGGATGGAGGCGGCGAGTCTCGGTCAAGAAAATGCCTTGGTCATCGGCGATGGTCGCACGCCCGTTTAACAGGTGACCGAGCGCCGAGACGTCTGCGCCGGGTGGATGCACACCTTTCTGCGGTTGGTCGAGTTGCTGCGGATCGCCCAGCAGCACAATGCTCGTCGCCGATGGTGAAGCGGCCAAAACATTGGCAAGAGACATCTGACCCGCCTCGTCCACGAACAGCACGTCTACGGAGTTCTCCATCTCCTCGCGTGCCCACAGCCACGCCGATCCTGCCGCGACCTTTGCGGAGCCTATCGTCAGCGCATCCAGCACCTCCTCGTTGCTTTCCGCCTTGATAACCGATGCGTCATCGCATTCGTCGCCGTCGCTTGCTTTCTGGATCATGCGCACGCGAACGCCGGATTGTTTGGCGGCGCTGCAAACCTCGCGTAAGAGGGTACTGACCACCTTATGGCTCGCGGCAGTGACTCCGACCCGTCGCCCCTGACTGACAAGCTCGACGATCATTCGACCCCCGGTGAACGTCTTGCCCGAACCCGGCGGCCCTTGAATGGGAAGCACCGAAGTCTCGCGTGCGAGGGAACGAACGAAAGCTTTTGCGCTCGGCGTCAGTTGACCATCCTCTCCGACCAAGGTTCTCTCAAATTTCCCCAGCGCTCTGGGGCGCTGTCGAAGCAAAAGCTCCCGCGCAGGTTGAAACTGCCCCGCCCCGGCGATCCCATGTTCTGCCACATGAGACGCAAAGCGAAACAGGCTGTCGCTCAAGACTGTGGAACCCACGATGTCGAAGGGTACGAGGGCGGTCGGATGCGGAACCTGAGAAGCCGTGCCGCGCTTGAGATCAATCGTCCGATTGTGGTCGTCAAGGGCGACCACCGTCCCTGCGCTGTGCCCTGTTCTCGGATCGTGGACTTCGTGCGCACGGTCAATCGCATGGTCTTGGGGTGGGAATCTGTATCTGTGGACTGTCGAACGCTTGATGTGATCGACCTCTGCGACATACGCAAGCCCGCCCAAGGCGTTCCTGTCCTCTTGGAGTTCCTCATCTGATAGCTCGCAAAGCCGGAAGTATTCCCACCAAGATGACTTTTCTTCGCGGCGATGCCACTCCAACATCTGAGCGAGCAGCCAGTACGCTCGGTGTTCGTCCGTCCACTGGGCTTCGTCTTCAGGCAGCGCGGCAAGCAGCCGAGCCGCCAGCGCCCTTATCTCCTGCAACCGTGCGCTCAGTTTCTCGCTCGGCTCGCCGGACGGCACGGCAGGTCGCGGCAAGGTGCGACCGCTCTTGGCTTCCAGTTCCTTGCGTCGATCCTCCAGCCAATCTCGCAACCTCAACGCCGAAACGCAGTCGTCCCGGTTGTATCCTTCGATAGTCTTGAGGAGATCGCCGATTTCTTCTTGACCGTTCCCAAGTGCCATCGCTGCTTCGAAGGACTGGAGCGCGACATTCGCGTCTCGGAGCGGCACCGCGCGGGTGAATCCGTAAAGAGGCTCAAGCCGCTTGATGGAATAGCTCTCTACAGAGGCGCGGATGCCCTGCCGGACGGCACGGTACAGATCGACGAAGACTGCCGCCCTTAGCAGTTCGTCCACTTCATCGACGCACGTCCCGTGCCGCCCGACCAGCCGCTTGATTGCGGTCGGCTCGTATGGGGCGTAATGGTAGATGTGCATCTCCGGGTTCCGACGCCATCGCTCCATCACTCTGGCTATGAATTCCTTGAACGCCTTCTTTTCTTCCAAGCGGCTCAGCGCCCAGAGGGACTCGTAGCTCGGATCGCCACCCGGAGTCGCCGGAAGCGTGACCATGCCGATCAGGTACTCCAACCCTTGGTCGAGCACGTAGGGGTTCGCTTCGAGATCAAGAAACATGTCCGAAGGCGACGGGAGAGGCAATGCGGCGAGCCCGTTGCCGTCCTCGACGTCGTCGATCAGTTCGTAAATGAGCCGACCCTCTTCGCGACCTTGCACTTGAAGTCGTGCCTGCTCCCGGATGCGCAGCAGGGCGGCGTCTCCGATGCGTTCGATCTTCGGTTTCGGAGGGAGAGCCAGCTTCGCAAGGGCAGCAACGGTGGTGACTTCGCGCCCAGCCAGTGCCTTCCGTTGATTCCGCGAGATTCCTGCGACGAGCGACGTGTGGTCGTCATCTCGGCGGCGCGTGTCACACATCGGGAACCACGAGCACACCTCGCAGTGTTCGGTGGGCTCGGGATAGGTATCTGTTTCGACCGTCCACGCCTTTTCAAACTCACTTCTCACCTTCCGGAAATAAGCGATGTAGCGTGGAACTTGGAATCGTTCGGCAGTCGCCGTACCGCCCAGCACAACGTGCATCCACTGGGGCTCGACACCTTGAATCCGCGACAGCAGGTCGGAATAAAAGCAAAGCTGAACAAGTGCGGTTGCCTTAGTAGAGCGTGCGAGCTTGGTTTCCACGACCTCGTAAGACCACGACCCGAGGGCACTGGGCTTGTTGACCCGAACAAGGAAGTCCGACCGACCGCCCCACTGTCCGTCCAGAAACGTGGCTTGATAGATGGCATCGACGCCTTCGCGCAGTGCCCGGATTGTCTCCGTGACCGCATCTTCCCAGTTGCCGCTGACGCTGATCTGGGCAGTCGCGAGACCATCCTTCTCAGCCAGTTCTCGCAGGTATCGCTGCTCGTGCTCAAGCCCGAGCGTTCTCAGCAGATCAATTGATGGGTCTTTGAAAAAAGGCTTGGTGATTTCGTTCTTGGACTCGGCGCGGGCGAGGGTCGCCGTATGCCGACAAGCAAGAAAGTTCGCGATGTCAGTCGCTGAAAACATGAAGTGGAGATGACTCCGTTTAGCTCGCCATTCGGATAAAGCCTACTTGGTGATCTGTTGGACAACCTTGCCCCAAATAGTCCTCAAAGTCGGATGATCGCTTTACTTGATACCCTCATTAGTTAGGTCATCAATCAGACAGGAAAGTTGCATTTGGCGAACCCGTCGAAATGCTTGCGAGCGGCGTTGTCGTAGGCTCGTGCTGCGTGCTTCTCGTCTGCGAAGTAGCCGAGATTGACCTGCTTTCCCCTAATACGAATGCGTGACAACCACTTTCCTCGCTGCTTAGCCCATGACACGCCCCTGTATTTAGAGGTAATTGGTTTGTTTGATGATTCCATCTAATGAGGTTTTACGAGATTGCCGAATGTGCGGCTTGACCCACCAGATTTCTTCTCCGGCTCTCGCCACGAGTTGTGACCGACCAGAAGGTCTGCCAAATACCGCTCCATGATCGCCTTTCGCTCCTCATCGCTGACCTCAGCGGGTGGGAGTTTCGATTCCAAGTCTCGTCGGATTCGGTTGTAGGCGGCGACAGCCTTCTTCTCACTGCTGAAAGTCTCCATTACCTGCCCAGCCATCTCAAGAATGTAGTTTCCATCGACTTCGTGGAGCAGCAGTTCCGCACGTTTGAAATAAAGTTTCACGGTATCTAATTGTATCCCGCTGGCTGGATTCACAAGGCATGTGGGTGCTACATTCAGGCTTCACTCAAAATCTATGGCTGGAAATCCCGTTCCCGTTCCCGTTCCCGACCTCAGCCGTGATGAGGAATATTTTGAAATCCTCGCTGGGGCAATGCGGGTCTGTGCACAATACAAGCCAAAGTTTGGTCAAGGTGGGGATGGGTTAACGCTTCAGCAGTTTGAAGTTCTGTACGGCGGCGATCCCTTCTACAACTGGATGGGTTTGAATTCCCCGATGATGTACGCCGCACACAAAGCCGCTGGTGGGATGACCTCAATTTATCGGCAAATCGGCATGGGCGGCCAGTGGGTCTTCAACAAACTCCTTCAAAACACACTCGGCTTGACTGCGCCTCAAGCGAATTGGACGTATGCCGTTCCCAACACGACAGGTGGAACCCGAAATCTGTCTCTCGATGGAAGAATCGACTTGGCTGATATTCAGGACGCAACGAAACGGGATCGGGTGAAGAGATGGTTGGAAGACGGTCTTCGCAAGGTGCTGGTTGACCCGGCTGCTGAAAATGCACCAAAGAAGGGCGTAGTTTTTGAAGTCCGACAAGGATATAAAAGCATGGACTCCAAACGTCAGAATGCCGACATCGCCAATGCTGCCCATGCGTTCGTTGAGGGCTATCTGCCTGCGGTCGTGGTGCTCTCGACACAGATTGATGGAACCCTTGTGACTCGTTACACCCAAGCACGGTGGTTGATGATGACTGGCACCAATGGAGGAACCCCAACGGACAGCACATACGCCTTCTGCCGCGATATTCTGGGATACGACTTGGCGGGATTCTTTGAACGAAATTCGGCTCGATTCAAAGCTGAACTTGAAAAAGCGTTGATCGCACTGTTGAAACCTGATGGCAATTAGGGCTCTCCCACTCCCACGGTTTGACCACCTGACGTATCGGGGAAACAGCAAACATACCCGATACGGATGGCTGCGTCTGACTCCTGCTTTTTCCATCCATCTGATTCTGGATTTGATTCAGGCACTCCCAGCGAATGCCCGTGTGCTCGACCCGTTCTGCGGGACTGGAACTACGGCTTTGGTCTGTGCAGAAGAGGGAATTGATTCGGATACGACCGACATCAACCCATTTCTGCTTTGGCTCGGAGCGGCGAAGTGCAGGCAGTATTCCGCGAAAGAACTTGCCGAAGCACATGGAGTAGCACACGAGGTCGTTGCGGCTTTGCGAAGCACCAATGGAACGAAGCCGTGGCTGCCCCCGCTATTCCAGATCGAGAAGTGGTGGGACGGTCCTCTACTCGATAAAATAGCGAAGGTCAGGGCAGTGATCGGGGAGAGATCAGGAGAACTCAGCGACAATGCCTCCAATCTTCTGAAGGTCGCTTTCTGTCGAACGATGATTGAAACTGCAAACGTCAGCTTCGGTCATCAGTCGATGTCGTTCAAGAAGGTCAGCGATCAAATGACCTTTGCCGTGCCCTCGGATGTCGCTGAAACCGTGATTGCCAACTGGCAGGCGGCTACGTTGAGCATCTTCAATGCAGCCGAGACCTCCATCGCTTCACAGCCAAACTTCATTTATTGTGACGCACGCAACCTGAGGGAGAAGTTTGAAAGCGAGTCGTTCGATTGCGTCATTACGTCGCCGCCATACCCGAATCGGATGAGCTACATTCGAGAGCTAAGGCCGTATATGTACTGGCTCGGCTATTTGGAGGACGCGAAGAAGGCTGGTGAGATGGATTGGGAAGCCATCGGCGGAACGTGGGGCTGTGCGACGAGCAACCTGACCAAGTGGGAGCACCCGGCAGACATCAAAGTTCCTTACGAGCAGTTCCCCGAGATTCTAAGCGACATCGCCAAACAGAGTTCGTTGCTGTCTCGCTACGTTGAGAAATATTTTTGCGACATGGTTGTCCATGTCCGAAATCTCTTCGAGGTTGTCAACACTGGGGGTGCCGTTCACTACGTCGTGGGTAATTCTAAATTCTATGATGTCCTGCTTCCTGTTGAAGAGATATTCGCCGCACTATTCCGAGCGACTGGGTTCCGTGATGTGCGGGTGGAGCCAATTCGGAAGCGATCCTCAAAGAAGGAGCTGTTTGAGTACTTAGTCAGTGCTCGAAAATAGCGTTCCCCTTCCTCGGTTGCCCCCGGTACTCGCCTTGCTAAGCTCACTTGCAGCTTAAAGTACCGACATGACAAACTCCGGGTGCATCGAGCAGAGCAGCTTGCCGTGCTATAAGAGACCTACCATGAGGTACAAGCGGATTCTTCGAGAGTCCGCGCTACAAAGATCACCATCCATTTCTGGTAGGATTATTTGCCAGCCTTTCTCACGGGAAGAGTGTAGCAACACGCAAGAACAAGTTGCAGTGGTTGCGAATGCCACTTAATCCGTTTCCCATTGCCGAAGTCACCGCCGCCTTCAAAGACAGATATATCCTCGGACCAGAGCTTCGAGTAGGAGGACAGGGTGTAGTTTACCGAGCCACTCGTGTCCGCCGTGCAGACGGAACCCCCTGTAAAGACGATGTCGCCCTAAAACTTCACCTCGACGCCAAGCAAGACAAGAGAGTCGAGCGTGAAATAGAGGCGATGAAGCATCTACAGCATCCCGCCCTTGCCACTCTGCTTGAAGAAGGAAGCATAACTATTGGTGGGAAACAAATACGCTTTATCGCGTGGGAATTCATAGACGGCGAGGCATTGGACTTGAAGCTGTCGAAAGGTTCTCTGCAAGAAGTCGAAGTAATCCGGGTAGGCGTGGACGTTACCGGAGCCATCAGCGCTCTGTGGTCACGGCGGATCGTCCACCGAGACATTGCCCCCAAGAACATCATGATTAAACCGGACGGGCGTGCGATCTTAATCGACCTTGGAGGCGCACGACATCTCGACAATACAACAATCACTGCTCCGGGGCTTACGTTTGGCACGATGGGCTATTTCTCTCCTGAACAGTGCCGCGCTGAACGGACACTAACGAGCGCGTCTGACATTTTCACTCTGGCGGTTGTGCTGCTCGAATGCTTGATAGGGCATCACCCAACACATTTTGACCAGCAGCAATTGGTTTCGACGCCGCCGTCTGCCCGTGCATTAACGCCATCAGTAAGAAAAGAACTTCGAGAAACAATCGACGAAATGCTGGCCGTTCGAGCGCCCTTTCGCCCTCAGATTGATAAGTTGCACGCAAGATTTGTGAAGCTGGCGCGGTAGCGCGAGGTTAATACTATGTACTTTTTCAATGCGCGATTGAAGTTTAAGATCAACGCGACGCCAACGCCAATTCCGGGGTCAATCATCGCAGCGTCTGCAATATCGCCTGTAGACCTCGAACGACGACAGTTCGTCAACTATCCGCATCTGGAGCGCCGATTCCTCGATCCGCAGTTGTACATGGCAACGATTGATCCGTCGCTCGATGCCAAGACGGTTGCGAGGCTGGCTGCCTACCCGTGGTTCCACGGGGGAAAAGTTCCGAAGTACGACTCAGGAGAGTACGGCAGCCGAAAAGAGTGGAAGAACCAGCACAAGGAAGACCTAGTGTCGCTCTGGACAAGAACGGTTCCTGCAAAGGCCGATGCGATTCGCAAGGCAGCAAAGTCGGCGGTCGAATTCCAACTAAAGATCGGGTGCGATGGAATTTTGTTACCCGTCCCTCTGACCACGATTGCCGATCAAACACTTCAGTCTGAGTTGGAATGGATCGAGGCAGGCATCGAGGCTTGCAATCAACTGAAAGTCGAGTGTCCCATCTATGCAACAGTGGCGCTGTCTGAAGCGGTGCTCCATGTTCCAGCACTGAAGAACCCAATTGTTCACGCATTCAGTGACCACATCGCCTCACGGACGGAACTGGCGGGAGCATACGTAATTCTTGAACAAACCGATCCGAGTAGTTATTTCTGGTCTTCGAGAGACCCGCTGATGGCGCTCGCTATTATCGTTGATGACCTATGCCGGGGCGCACACAAACAGGTTGTTGTGAACTACGTCGGCACGTTCGGACTCGTTGCATCCGCGCTCGGAGCAGACGTGTGGTCGAGCGGTTATTTCCTCAATCAGCGGCGGTTTAGTCTAAAAGGCAAGATGGGAATTGCGCATCCTCGCTACCACAGCTTGGCATTGGCGGGGGACATTGGACTCAAAGTTGATCTTGCGCAGATTCGCGAGGCGGGTCTACTGGATCAGTGCATGACTCCCACCAAGGCGGATGCTGTGCTGCGTGCGGCAATGAAACAAGGCAAGTCCCCGGCGAATGTTCCTGAGTGGAAGTACGGTCCCAACAATTGCACTGCGGCGCAACAGCATTACTTAGAAGTCATGTCGGAGACCGGAGCCAAACTTCAATCTATGAAGGTGGAAGATCGGCAAGAATGGGTGAAGAAGTGGCTTACGAACGCAGTGCAGCTTGTTGACCGCCTCGAAAAGCAAGAACTGCTTTCAATGGCGACCGACACGAGCCATCAACGAGTCTGGCTGAATGTATTCAAAGAGTGGGGTTCCTATGCGACGCAGTAGGGACCAGCGTTGACGATCTTGCCGACCGCGAGCAATCGGTCGACTGACGGCGCGAGGCTCTCATTTTCCGACGGCGCGATTCGCCGTTTCAAGTTGTGGCGGTCCTGCAAGAATAGCCCGATTCCGTTTGCCACAAATTGAGACCTTATGTCAGCAGTCACCTTGACCTGATTGGCATCGAGCACCACGTATGCCTGATCCGCGAACGCCCGGTATGCTTTGGCTTGTTCCAGCGCCTCACGCCATCGCTTCATTTTGACTTCCAGAGCGATCAGTTTCACGGTTCCCGACAGATCAAACCGGGGCGAGAGTTCGACCTCTCCCGATTCTCTTTGTGCAATCGCACCGATCCGTTTCAAAGAAGAAACGGCTGTGGCAGCAGCCTGCCTGCTGAGAAAAAGCTCATCGCAGAGTTCTACCTCTCCAGAGGCGATCTTTTGAGAGGCGAGGAAAGCGAGGACGTGTCTCGATACGGAGTTAAGCGTGTCGCACCGGGGAAGGTCGCCAGACCAAATAGCCAGCATCACATCTGGTATTACCGAACCGATAGTGGGTTCCAGCAGCACTTTCGCCCGCTCGCCTCTCCTCAGGTGAAAAATCGCCGGAAGGCAGTCCACGAGAGGATGCACCATGTCGGATTCAAAACGGAAACGCATTTCAGGAGAGGGTAGCACTCCAGATCATAATGCCTGCGGCGACAATCGGGAAACTGTTTATTCTTCGTCATCCGGGTGGAGTTTCCGCTCCAACTTGTCGAGAATCTTTCCCAAGTCTTCTTCGGACATTTTGGACACGTCCAGATCACGTCCATATAGCAGTTGAGATCGACCGGAGCTTTGTTACGAGCTTGACCATCGCCAACGTGTCTTGCCCGCAATATGCACGCAGTGCGTTGTCGATTTTCCCGCGCTCTGCTCCTTCTACCGTTCCCTGTGCCAATAATTCCCATGCAAGCCCAGCAGCCTGCCCGTCCGCGACCTCCATGCCCTCGTAGGTCATCTCCGGCACGAGAGCGGGCAGCACCGATTTGATCGAGTACGAGCCTGCGTATGCCGGATGATAAGTGTGTTCTCGCACAACGGGCAGCAGATCGAAAAGTCGGGTTTGGATCGCCCTGATCCGCTCTGCAAATTCCGGCAACCACGCTGCAAGCTCCGATAGCCTCTGCGACTCGAACGAAGAATACACGACGATGCTCCCCGTCTCGCCCAGTGTGGCAAAGAGTGACGAGATGAACTCGCGCCGTGGATCGTTCGCGTCTGTGGCGAGGAACTCGTAGTGCTGTGGTTCCGCGCCGGGTCGCTGCTGCATGTGAGCCGACCATTGAAAGGGAATTTGCTGGTACGGATGAGTGCCAGCAAAGCGAGGAATTGCCCAATTCACCGTTTCAAAGTCCATGAATCGCAGAGGGTACTTCAGCTTTGCCAACTCGTTCGCAAGTTCAAGGCTATACCACGGTTCCCCCGTCTGCACGCAGGTAGCCGCCCGTCGCTGAATCTCACTCAACTCGAAGTCGGCAGGCACGTCGCGGATGGACTCGACACCCATCTCCTCAAGCTCGTCCATTGCACTGGCATGGATTCTTGGCAGGTATCCAATGTGATCGTTCGGGCGCGGAAGATTGCAGCGCTCGTAGAACTCGCAGGTGACGGGAGAAGTGCAGTGTCTTCCCGGAGCGATCTCCGGTGCGCCGGGCATGGAGAGGACCGCGAATGCAGCCCGAAGCTGGAATGTCAGTTTCGGTTGCAACCTCGCAACCTGCCGCGTGACGTTTCGGATTCGGAAGAAGCGCCAAGGATCGACATCGCCGCCCGAAAACACATACGAGCGATTGACATGCGCCAGACAGCAGGAACCAACGTCTAATCCACAGCGAGATAGCACGCGATACTGAATCGCCACGTCATCGAGATGTCCTTCCTTCAGCGATGCTGATGACTTCACCTCGATGAGCCGCAAGCGCCCGTCCCCCCGGCGATGAAGAACATCGACACGCACCAGCACTCCGTCATGCTCGAAAACTCCTTCGTAGATCGCCGGAACCTCCGGGTTCGCAACTAGCTCTTTCGTGGCGCGGATCGCCTGATCTAGACCACGGTCGCTGCGGACTTCGACGCCGCCCCGAAACAACTGGCGGGCAAGCATGCCGACTTCGTGCCCCTGCTGCATGATTGTTTGATCGGCAGCATCCAGCTCCGCTGCGAGTTCTGGCTCGTGAACCTGCCAATACAGGCGTTTGACGCACTGGCAGCCTGCAACAAACTTGGATTTGCTGATTCTCATAATCACCGGAGTTCCGCGTCCTGCTGCAACTCTCTGACCATCGCTCGAAACTCTCGCATCGTAGCGATCAACTCTGATTTTTCGGCGTCCTCACGCCAGTCGCAGGGCGCGATAAATGTGTCGTAGTCGTTCTCCACGCCCTTGTTCCTGTGATCTTCGGCTTCGAAAAGATCGAAAGTTACAGCGACATTCCGGCTTTTGACATCGCCATTCTTTTCAAGAGACAAGTTCGTAAGCACGAACACATGGAGATAGTCCATTATTCCTCCTCGTCGTCAGATGCTCAGTGCGCGTTCCTGCTGCGGAGGTTCTTCGCATACAGAGAAGCCGCACGCAACTGGTCGTGTAGTTCGCGGTCATTTTTCGCTCGGCTTATGAAGTCCGCCTGTTTCCTCCCACGCATCCAGCGACTTAGCCAGAGCAGAATAACCGGGGCAAAGGTCGGACCCGGCAGCAGAGTAAACCACAGCGTCATGCCCAAAGGACTAGCCTTCGGTATGTGGTACAGAAGAATGAACCCAGTCTCCGCGAAAAACGAGCCGAATAGTCCGAGCAGCATGAACGCGAAGGCTTTCGGGATGGTATGCCCGTAGCCCCCGGCATCTTCGCGCCAAGTCGCCAGTCGTCCTTCGCGCTGCGCTCTACGGACGGTCGGCCAATGGCAGGACATAAGCATGTAGAACGCGCACGAGAGCGGCCCGATCCAGAAAAGAACGAACGCCAGCGAGGAGAGATCGATGCCGGGATTTGTGACGAGACTGTAGAACGGCAATGTCAGGTAGATCACTGGGGCGAACACCATCAGAGGAACCAAGATGATGTTCGCGATAGCCAGAGTGACCAAGCCCTTTACGAAGCTCTCAACGAGTTTCATCGTCGCCTCCCAATGTGTGCTCTTTCCCGACCGACTACGCGCCGGCCGTTTGGCAAATGCCATCGATGTCAGCCAGAGGCTTAGTCAGCACGGCGTCGTCGCAAAGCGCCTGCAACCGCACTCTGTACTTCGTGGTCAGCCCCGCAGCGGAATCGATAGCCTGCGCAGCTTTCTTCAGGTGCTTCTCGATCTCATCCAAATCAACGAACGTGCGGCGGACTTCCTCCGCTAACACAGAATTCTTCTGGAGGAAATTCGCACCTTCGGTTCTCATCCGCTCAAACACTGGCTTGAGAACCTCCAAATCTCTGGGCAGCCAATGCCGGGTGGTTCGCAATACCCAAACACCGTCCTCCTGTCCCCAGCGCCGTTCGCGGTCGTGCTGACGAAGCTGGCTTTCTTCCCTCGCGACGATGACCCCGACCGGACTGCGACGTTCCTTGGCGTCGCGGATCAGCTTCTTGATGTCGCCTTCGCTGACGGTCGCCTTGTCCTTGTTGTCCACGAGAATGCACGGTTCCAGCGGAGCGCCGCTGGGATCACGGTACGCCAAGATGTAATCGCCACCGCGTGCCAACTTCTCACTCACCTGAATACCCGCCCACGTCCGCGCCTCTTCCTCGAAGCTGATCTCTTCCAGTTTTCCCCGTCGAGCCGCCTTGGACATTTCGCCTTCGAGTTCTTGATTCCGCTCGCGAAGCTGCGCGACCTCTCTTAGGCAATCCTCAACTCGCCGCGTGAGATCATCCCTGTCGGATTGAGCCAGCCGCAGTTCATCCTTGTGGCGCTCTCTGATCTCTGCGGTTCTCTTCGCCAGTTCGGTCTCGAAACGCGACCATACCTGCTGGTGCTCGTGATCGTGTCTGTTCTGGAGCAGCCGGAAGGCTTCTTCAGCGCTGAGTTGTGCTACACGGGCGAAGTCCTTGACACCAAGGCGATCCAGTACCTCGGTTCGCTTCAGCTTGCCTGCGCCCGAACACAGCGGGCACGCAATAGATTCGGTCGGCACTGGTGGTCGCGTGGTCATTGTCCTCGCAGACGACATCTTTCTGTTCCCTCTCTTCGCAATATACGAACCGCATGGCAAAAACGTCTGGTTTTGCATGGAAATCTTCGGTAACACCCGCTCCGTTTTCTGGACGATTTTTGCTATCGGTTCGTATATTTCCTTTGGAGGGCAAGGTTGACCATACGAGAACTCATCGAGGAGCAACGGCGTCGCTTGGGTTCCACTAATCCAGCGGAGCGGCTCGCAGCGGCTCTGCTGATTCCGAGCGAGCTGGCACAGCGCCTCAGCAAGCTGGATGACCGCGAGATCGGTCAACTACTCGATGATGAGGTCGGGGCAAAGTTGAACATCTTCGGCCCGGAGTCCACCGTTTGCGATGCGGCTGTGATGCGGCTTCGCCAACGCGCTAACGAACACAAACACAATCCAGCTCAATCCAAGAGCCAACGACTAAGGGAGGACTCTGCACAATGAAGACAGCCGCCATCTACGTGAGAGTAAGCACCGCCGACCAGCACGTCGAAAGTCAGCTATATGACCTCCGCGAGCTTGCAGCGCAGCGTGGCTTGGCGGTCGTGCAAGAGTATCGAGACAGCGGAGTCTCAGGGAAAAGAGCTAGACGGCCCGGGCTGGATGCGCTCATCGCGGATGCGCGGCGCAAGAAGTTTTCTGTCGTGCTCGTCGCTGCGTTCGACCGGGTCGCGAGAAGCGTGAAGCACTTCCTGCAAGTCATGGACGAGTTCGACAGTCTGGGTGTCGTTTTCATCTCTCAGCGAGAAAACGTCGATACCAGCGGCCCGATGGGGCGACTCTTTCTCACGATCATCGGCTCAATCGCAGAACTCGAATCGGATTTGGTACGTTCTCGTGTTCTCGCCGGAATGCGGAGGGCCAGACTTGACGGCGTCCGAATCGGACGCGCCCCAATGAACGTGGATAGGGCAGCCATCGTTCGCGACCGCCTCAGCGGAATGAGCCTGACGACTGTTGCCAAGAAATGGGGAGTTTCCCGCAGCTTTGTTTGCAAACTGGTAAACAGATCACGTGCTGGTGACGAAGGCTCCGCACCGCCGCGAACTCAAGTTGTTGATTTAGCTGTCATTCCGCAGTCGAGTCCAGCCGAGGCACGCTGGTGACAAGGGTATACCTTCGTGACTCATTGCTGATCGACATGACCCCTGACCACACAACCCGTCGAGAGACGGACTCCACCCGCAGCGACCAGATCGGTAAGGTGTTCGTTGTCATCGGTCAGGACGTGCGAAAGTGCCTTGTCTGCGACCAACTATTCACTCGGCGAGCGTCCGCTGAACACGCCAATGTGATTTGCTATCACGCACGACATTCGGCTCGGAAAGCTGATATTGCTTCCCGCGAGTTTTGACTTCGCACCCGCCTACCGCGAGCACGTTCACCCACTCGGACTGGCTGCTGTGGGTCAAGGCTATCTTAATGGCCGCAATCTGCGATACTGTGTGGCAATTACCGTTATGAGCACTCCGGCAACGACCGACCAGATTCTCGAACGGCGCATCCGCCAACTGCTGCTGCTCCAGCAAACCGCAAAGAAAGTAAACTCGATACTGGATTTGGAGCGGTTGCTGGACGAAATTGTGGGAGAGGTTGCCGAGGCGTTTGGATGCACTCGGACGGGAGTGCTGCTCAAGGACGAGGGGAGCAACGAATTGGAGATAGTTGCCCTTCGCGGGTTTACGAACATCCATCTCAAAGGTTACCGATTCAAGATTGGGGGCGAGGGCATTATCGGGCATGTGTCCGCTACGGAAAAAATGTACTATGCGCCTGATATTCGCATCGACTCTTACTACGTGCTGAGCGAATCTACCACGCTCTCCGAGGTTGACATTCCTCTGATTAGCCGAGGAAAGTTCATCGGCATCTTCAACGCCCAGAGTTCGTCTGTGGACGCCTTCTCTCCCGAACAAATCGAGTTGTTGTGCGCCTTAGCCGATACGATTGCTATCGCTATCGAAAATGCCCGGCTGTTTCGGCAGGAACGATTGGCGAAAGAAAAAGCTCTGCGCGAGCAAACAGAAGCTCGGCAAATCCAGCGGGCGCTTCTGCCCGAAGCCGACCCCACAATCGCGGGATACACCGTGAGTGGCATGTGCCTGCAACTGAGCGCAGTCGGCGGAGACTGGTATGACTATCTGCATATTGGCGGGAATGTTTGGGGCATTGCTCTTGGAGACGTGTGCGGCAAAGGGATGGCGGCTGCGTTGCTGATGTCCGCCACCCGCAGTCTGTTCCGCACGGCAGCGGAAGGGTCGAGTTCTCCATCAGAAGTCCTCACTCGCCTCAACAAATCACTCGTGAAAGATCTTCCATCGGGACGGTTCGTGACGTTGCTCTATCTCATTCTCGATGCAGAGCATGCAACAGCAAAACTAGCGAATGCTGGACACCCTCATCCATTGTGTTTGAGCGTTCAGTCTGGGATTGCTGAGTTGCGAACGAACAACGGGCTTCCTCTCGGCTTGATGGATTCCGTCTACCCTGAAGTCGAGATTGAGTGGCGGCAGGGAGACCGCGTGCTGATGTATACGGATGGTCTTGTAGAGGCGACCAACAGCATGGGCGAGGAGTTCGGAATCTCGCGACTTCAGCAAGCACTGGCAAAGCCGAACGTGTCAGCGCAGTCGGTACTGGATGATGTCCATCAGTTCGCGCATGCCGGAACACTGGCTGATGATGCGACTGCAATCGTCCTGAAGTAAGAGTTTCCCACAACCCTACGCCACAACAGCGGAGGATCGCTCTGCTGCATGCTTCGCCGGAGCCAGTGCGACGAGCACAACACCGACGATTGCGAACACAACCACTCCCGCGAGTTCTCGGCGCTCGATCACATTCCGGTATTCCTGCGCAGCCATTACCCCAGCATGCGCAAGATTTGCCCATCCGCCGAAGGCGATCAGACTGCGGTTCGCCGCTGGGTCACGCACCGCCAGCAGCAAGAAAATTCCAAGTGTGACATAGATGCTCATTAT
>Ga0209624_10000192_pt1 | contig 56245 bp, 50 predicted proteins | sample JacPinW_OM2H0_O1_FD_188565 | JGI IMG/M metagenome (GOLD analysis project Ga0209624, IMG submission 188565) | Forest soil microbial communities from Algoma, Ontario, Canada - Jack Pine, Ontario site 1_JW_OM2H0_O1 (SPAdes) (version 2) | ecosystem: Environmental > Terrestrial > Soil > Boreal... | reverse complement strand
GTCGGCGAAATCCTCCCTCCGAATTGCGCGCAAACCCAGGGCGGATGCTCCGGCCCCGGCGGCGCCCCCGACAACGGCACCTATCCTTACGTCTGGAACGACAGCCTCTACGATGGCAGCTTCGGCGTCACCTCCAAGATCTATCTCGATCAAATGTTTCCCTTTGGCTTCGTGCTCAATAGCCTGGAAGTTCCGAACAGCTCCGAGCGCGGAATCCAGCCCACCAGCGATCAATTGGTCACCAGCTTCAGCTCGAAATCAGAGTTGGCAATCAATCTCTCTACCGACCACCGGTACCTAACTTTCTCCGGATACGTTGCGCCCATCGACAAGCTCGACCTATCGAATGCCAACACACCCGGCGTCGTCGATCCCACCAATCCCGTGGGCGAGAACATCTACCGCGCCGAGGCGCAAGTCGACGCCTACGGAAATTTCCAGTTCACCGAAACCAACGCCTATAGCGGCAACAACGGCCGCGCTGTGATCTGGAACAACAGCAACGGCGCCGACTTCTTCTACACCTCCGGCAACGCCGGCAACGGCAGCAATCCGCAGCCCGATGGCGTCATCCTCGGCGCTGGCACGCAAATCATCAGCCCCGCGAATGCGCCAGAAAGCCGGCAGAATCCGGGCACCCCGACTCCTGTGGGCAGCTTCAACATCACCGAACTGGGATACAAAGCCGACAAGATTGGCAAAGACGACAACTTCCGCGGCCTCACCATCTTCAACAACGTCCTCTACTACTCCAAGGGAAGCGGCAGCAACGGCGTCAACACCGTGTTCTTCCTCGACACCACCGGCACCGCGTGCCCAGATGGCGTCGGCCTGCCCTCGAGCACGGCCACTCTGCCCACTTCTGCCCTCGCCTACAACATTCAAAACCTCCAGACTGACGGCCTGCCGAGCAATATGTGCATCCTCGCCGGCTTCCCCGCCATTCCCAACAAAGAGGCGACGGTCACCGCCTATCCCTTCGGCATATGGTTCGCAAACGCCACCACCGTCTACATCGCCGATGAAGGCGACGGCTACGACGGCGGGACCGACCTCTACACCCACGCCGCGGCGCAAACCACCGCCGGACTGCAAAAGTGGGTTTTCAATTCCTCGACCCAAACCTGGAACCTGGCCTATACCCTGCAAACCGGTCTGGGACTGGGCATTCCCTACACGGTTAGAAACTATCCGACCGGCAACAACGTGGGCACCGGCCTTCCCTGGGCGCCCGCGACCGACGGCCTCCGCAACCTGACCGGAGCAGTGGTCGGTGATTACGCTGGGATCTGGGTCATCGCTTCCACCATCAGCGGAAACGGCGACCAGGGCGCCGACCCCAATCAACTCCTAGTGATCTTCGACTCCATATCGAACACGGACCCGTCCGTCGCCGCGAAGGAGAGCTTCTTCACCCTCCGTCAAGCCGGCTTCGGAGAAGTCTTGCGCGGAGTTTCTTTCACACCGGGAAGCTAACAATTTCAACACCTGGCGGGAGCTAGCGAATAGCTCCTGCCATTCTTCTAAGACTTGGCCAAATCTAGTCCACGCCGAGCGATGCCAGCGATTCTTCGAGCGACTGCAAGTCGATTCGCAGTAGTCGTCCGTGTGCCTGCATGTCTTCGACTTCGTCGAAGGCGCGGAACAGGCGCATCTTAACCGCGGCGTATTGTTCGGAGTTGGAGAGGGAGCGTCCGTGCGTTTTGGCCCACTCGTCGGCGACGAGAAGCGGAAATAAAATACTCACCGCGTAGGTCAGCTTGCGGTTCGAGGTTACGTCGAAAATATATTCATTGCCGTCGGGTGACGCAAGGGGACGTTTCGCGACGAAGTAGTACTGATAAACGTACCCTTGCGATCCGGCGTAGGTTTTGAGGCGGCGGAGAGTCATGAGGCGGTCGTTGGTCGTTTGCGTTTTTGGTCGAAACTCCTGCTTCTGGTTTTCTCCCGTTACCCAGCGACTATCGACCAGCGACTATCGACTTCTGCTATTCCCCGGTGAAACCACCCTCCCGTACTCGCTCCCGCGCGCCAGACGGTCAAACATTCGCCACGCCGCCAGCGAAACATTGCTGATCGCCTCTTCGCCATCGCGCTCGTGGCGCAAATAGGTTGTCATGACGCAAAGAATGTACGGGCGCTTGTCGACAAAGATCACTCCCGAATCATTGCGCACCCCTTCGAGTTCTCCGGGCTTATTGGCGATCTTCAAATCTTCGGGTAGATTACGCGGGATAAAACTCTCTTTGTGCGTCGATAACACTTTGAAAAAGTCATCGGTCATCTCTTTGTTCAGGATCTCGCCGCGATAGAGCGCTTGCAGCAGCTTCGCCATCTCATTGGGCGTGGAAATATTCTCGCGCCCTTCAGTGGCGGCTTTGAGGTCCATCATTTTGCGCCGAAGGCGAGTGTCGCGCAATCCCTGCGCGCTCAGGAACGCATTCACGTTCTCCATGCCGACGCGGTCGATCAGCACGTTCGTGGCGGAGTTGTCGCTGACCGCAAGCATCATGGTCGCTAGATCGCGCAGCGTGATGCGGGTCACGCCCGGCGTGAGCCCGTTCATGATGTCGCTGTCGGGCACGAGATCAGCGGCATTGACGGTATAAAGATCAGTGAGCTTCAGCTGGCCTTGCTGCGCCTGTCGATAGAGTTCTGCGAGCACACAGATCTTGATCGAGCTCGCCTGCGGAAAAACATCATTGGCGTGCAGCAGGTACTTGTGGCCGTCAGTAAGATCGACGATCGCAACGCCCATCACGCCGTCAAGATTGCGGTCGATGCCAAGTATCGAATCCTCCAGCTTCATCCATAACACTTGCTGTTTCTCAGTCGGAGCCGGCCGAGAAGTTTGCGCGAACGCCGACGCGGCCAGGCTCATGTAAAAACTGGCCAACATCAGCGCCATGGCAGATATTTTCTGCGGCAACAACATTCGTGAAGCAAAGGTGCGTTGCATAGACTTTCTAATCGAGGTCAGATCTATCTCTCAGATCTTCGCGTCGCGCAGGCGTTTGACCGCCGTCTCCGACGCCACCGGAGAATAATAAGTCTCTTTGAAGGTATAAGACCGCGCCTTGGCCTCAAGAATCGGCAGAATCTCGATGTGCCAGTGATAATCCTCATCCAGCGTCTTCCAGTATCCGAGCGTCGCCGAAGGATGCTGGCCGTTCGGCGAAGTATGGAGCACAAGATGAAAACCCTCGGTCACGGTGCGGATGCGTTGCAGCGTGTGGCGCAGCAGTGCGGCGAGGTCGGGCAGCGTGCCCACGCGTAAAGAGCCAGTGCGTTCAAACGAGGATTCATGGCTGCGCGGCATGATCCAGGTTTCATAAGGCACGCGCGGAGCAAACGGGCAAAACGCCACGTAATCTCCACGAGTCTCGACGATGCGCAGCCCCTGCCGCTCCTCCTGCGCCAGAATGTCGCAGAAGACGCAGCGCTCTTTGCTCTCGTAATAGTCGCGCCCGGCACGCAGTTCGTAGAGAACGCGGCGCGGCACAAACGTGGTCGCGGTCAGCTGCGAAGTGGGGTGATCAAACTCCTGTCCCGCTCCCGCGCCATGGTTCTTGAAAATGCTGATGTACTTAAAGCGGCTGTCCCGCTTCAAGTCCTGTATGCGCGCCGCGGCCAGACGCAGAAATTGTTCCACCTCGGCGTCGCTCCCATTCCACAGATGGCCGTCGTGGCGCGGATTCTCCAGCAGCACCTCATGCGCGCCGACCGATCCCATGCGGTCATAGAGACCGTCGCCGCGCCGCGCCGCTTCGCCTTCGATGTGATAAAGCGCATGCGGATGGACCACCGAGCGCGCCGACCACGCGCTGCCGTCCAGCCCCGGCAGTGTGGCGACCACTTGCGCGGATTCGGCGGCGGCACCGCAAAACCCGCAAGCTTGCGATCGCGGAGCGGGATCGACGACATCGTCACCGGTAATCACCCACGAACGGGTGATGGGATCTTTGCGGAGTTCCATGCGGTAAGGAGAACAAAAGAATTTGTAATTTGCAATTGGTGATTTGTAATTGAGCTCGCGCACCCGCCATTTCGCCCCTGCGCCTGTGGCGAATTGCAAATTACCCAATTACAAATTACAAATTATCCATCACCCATCCCTCCATGTCCGAGTTCTCCACGCCGCTGATGCGCCAGTATGCCGCCATCAAAAAAGAACATCCCAACGCTCTGCTCTTTTTCCGCCTGGGAGACTTCTACGAGCTTTTTTTCGACGATGCCGTGCTCGCCGCGCGTGAGTTGCAGATCACGCTGACCTCCCGCAATAAAGAAAAGGGTGTCGAGATTCCGATGTGTGGCGTGCCCTACCATGCCGCCGAAGGCTATATCGCAAAGCTGATCCGGCGCGGCTTCAAGGTCGCGGTCTGCGAACAGGTAGAAGATCCGCGCCTGGCCAAGAAACTCGTGCGCCGCGAGGTCACCCGCGTAGTCACCCCCGGCACCGCCGCCGATTCGTCGTTAAACGCCGAGGAGAATAACTTCCTGGCGGCCGTAGCCACCGTCGGAGAGCGAGCCGGTTTTGCCGCCCTCGATCTTTCAACCGGCGAGTTTCGAGCGACCGAATTCGCCGGCGAGTGGGCCCTTCGCCGCATTCAAGAAGAACTTGAACAATTGCGGCCAAAAGAAGTGCTCTATGGATCATCGGCCCCGCTTTTTGAGAAAAGAGCGAAGGTAGAGATTCGCGACATCCCCGCCTCCTCCCTGCCACAAACATCGACCAGCCCCGCTACCGGGCCAGCACCCATTAGGTCGGCAAGCGGCTTAGCCGAGACTCCCCTCGACGATTGGATATTCGCTCCCGACCACGCCATCCCCCTCCTCGAAAATCACTTCGGCGTCCTCTCGCTAGAAGGCTTCGGCCTGGCGGGCAAACGGGCCGCGGCATCGGCCGCCGGAGCCATCCTTTATTACATCCGCTCCACCCAGCGTGGCAAACTCGATCACGTCGACCGCATCGGCTTCTACGAGCGTCAGAATTGTCTTGTCCTCGACGCCGTCACCGTTCGCAACCTCGAACTGGTCGAGCCCCTTTTCGCTGGAACCGACGCCGGCGTGACGCTGTTCCGCTGCCTGGACGCAACCGTGACTCCGATGGGCAAGCGCCTGCTGCGCACCTGGATGCTGCGTCCGTCGATGGATCAAGCCGAGATCAATGGCCGCGAGGATGCTGTCGAAGTGCAAGTTAAAGACACGCTGCGCCGCGAAGACTTGCGCCGCTCGCTCGATGGAATTCTCGATCTCGAACGCCTTCTAAGCCGGGTCACTCTCGAGACCGCAAACCCCCGCGACGTGTTGGCACTCTCAGCATCGCTAGCCCGAATCCCCAAAGTGCGAACCGCATTATCCGGACTGCCATCGCATCGCCTGTCCGCTCTGCACTCCGCAATCGACGAACTGGCCGATCTGCGCGAGCAAATCGACCGTACCCTGGTCCCCGAGCCGCCGCTCACCCTAAGCGACGGTGGGGTGATCGCCGCCGCCGTAGATAAAGATCTCGACGAACTCCGCGACCTGAGCCGCAACTCGAAACAATATTTGGCGCAGGTAGAAACTCGCGAACGCGAGCGCACCGGCATCGGATCGCTCAAAGTAAAATTCAATTCCATCTTCGGCTACTACCTCGAAATTTCGAAAGCGAACCTGCATCTCTCGCCCGCCGACTACGAGCGCAAGCAGACTCTCGTAAACGCCGAACGCTTCACCACTCCCGAACTAAAGGAATACGAATCCAAGATTCTCGACGCGCAGGAAAAAATCGTCGAAATCGAGCGCCGCCTGTTTGCCGAGTTGCGCTCCGCCATAGCCGCCGAGGCCAAGCGCATCCGCCAAACCGCCCTGGCACTGGCCGAAGTCGACGTCCTCGGATGCCTCGCCCACATCGCCGCACTCAGAAATTACTGCCGCCCGCGCTTCGAAGCCGGCGACGCCGAGCACGCCGGCGACCTAGAAATAGTCGAAGGCCGTCATCCCGTGATCGAACTGCAAGAACTAGCCGCTGGCAGCGAGCGCTTCGTCCCCAACGACCTGTTCCTGAATTCGTCACCGCAAAATAAGCCGCAGAATGCCTCGCACAACATCATCGTCCTCACCGGCCCCAACATGGGAGGCAAGAGCACCTACCTTCGCCAAGCCGCGCTGATCGTGATCATGGCGCAGATGGGCTCCTTCGTCCCCGCGCGCGCCGCGCGCCTGGGCATTGTCGATCGCGTCTTCACCCGCATAGGCGCCAGCGACAACGTAGCTCGAGGCCGTTCCACCTTCATGGTCGAGATGACCGAGACGGCGGCGATTCTCCACACTGCAACCGCACGGTCCTTGATCCTGCTAGACGAAGTAGGGCGTGGCACCTCCACCTATGATGGCCTGGCAATCGCCTGGGCCGCCGTCGAATATCTGCACGCGAAAGTGCGCGCCAAAACTTTATTCGCCACCCACTATTTCGAGCTGACCGAATTGGCCGAACAATTAAGCGGAGTGAAAAACTACCACGTCTCCGTCAAAGAGGCGGGAGGAAGCGTAGTTTTCCTCCGCCGAGTAGAACCAGGCGCCGCCGACCGCAGCTACGGAATCGAAGTAGCCAAGCTGGCAGGCCTGCCAAACGACGTCGTCATTCGCGCCCGCGAAGTCCTAGCCGAGCACGAATCCTCCGAGCGCCGCCTCTCCGACCATCTGACGCCCGGAGCATCCGCAGAGCCCGAGCGTCCAACCCAGCTAACCATCTTCACTCCGCTGTCGCAGCCCGTGCTGGAAAAGCTACGCGAGGTCGATTTGAACCTGCTGACGCCGCTCGAAGCGCTAAACTTGTTGGCGGAGTTGAAAAGGCAGATCGACTGAGATTCGCCGTGCTTTGCGCTGCCGCAGCCGGCTCCTGGGAGAAGCTAAATGCTAAGACGGAAAGAGCTGGCGACTAACGATGTCCTCAGACTGTATTCGCGGAAGAGAAAGCCGCCGAAGCTGGCGATGGCGAAGCTTAATCGGGGCACGGTGCTCATCGAAGGAGACGCTCCCGCCCTAGAACTCCTAGGGCAGCTTATCCTGGCGCATTCCCGTACAGGCAAATGCCCCAGCTGCCATGTGAGCTTTCATCCAAAATCCGCGGGAAGCGCGTGCTTCGCAAAAGAGTCGACACTCGGGTTCTATTTACACAAGTTGCCGTGCTCTGAGGGTTTCATGCTCGACGATAAGCTCACTAAAAAAAGAAAACAAAAGTGAACATCGGCCAACTCCTAATCATCGGCTTCGAGGGAACCGAGATCTCTCCCCGCCTAGCTTCCCTGCTCACGACAATTCAGCCGGCAGGAGTGATCCTCTTTGCCCGCAACATTAAAACCGCAGCCCAGACGCACACTCTCCTGCGCGATTGCCAAAAGCACGTATCCACGCCGCTATTCACCTGCGTCGACCTCGAAGGCGGCACGGTCGACCGTTTCCGCAGCGCCGTCGGCCCGTCGCCGTCCGCGGCAGAAGTTTTTGCCACCGGCAGCCGCGCTCTCTTCCGCAAGCATGGACGCGTCCTCGGCGAAAACTGCCGCGCCCTCGGCTTCAACGTAGATTTCGCCCCGGTCCTCGACCTGGCCTTCGAGGCTTCGCGCGCAGTAATGAGTTCGCGCGCGGTTTCAGACAATCCGAGGCAGGTCATCATCTACGCGCGCGAGTTTCTACGCGGGTTGAGCGATGCCGGCGTCCTCGGCTGCGGCAAACATTTCCCCGGGCTCGGCGAGGCCACCCTCGACACCCACCACAAACTCCCCAGCGTAGAAAAACCGCTGCGCAAATTATGGGAGCAGGATCTAGTCCCGTATCGCGTCCTGCGCCGCGAGTTGCCAATGGTCATGGTCTCGCACGCCGCCTTTCCCGCAGTAACGGAGAAAGCAATTCCGGCATCGTTATCGCGAAAATGGATCACTGACATTCTGCGCAAGAAGATCAGCTACACCGGACTCATTGTCTCCGACGATATGGAGATGGGAGCCGTCCAGGATTTTGAACCCATGGGGCAGCCGGTCGTGCAGCACATTCGCGCCGGCGGAGATATCGCCTTGGTTTGCCATAAGGAAGAAATGGTTGTTCGCGCGCACGAATCTCTTATGCGCGAAGCCGAACGCGATCCGAAGTTTGCCCGCCGCGTAGAGCAATCTGCGCGTCGTATCCTTGCCTTCAAGAAACGATGGATAAAATCAGATAAAAGAGCGGCGATGAGGCGCCCCACTCCGCCGGCAACGCCCGCGCGAATCGAGAAGCGCGCCCGCCAACTCTGGCAGCTCGGCGAAGAAATTCGCACGGCCACGCTTGCACGCACCAGCAAGAACGCCGGCCAGAAAAAGGGTCGCGTATGAGCATCATCGTTGCCGGCGTAATGAGCGGCACCTCGGCCGACGGAATCAACGTGGCGCTGGTGCGCTTTGCCTCCGAGCCGGCCGGACCCCGCGAAAGATCGTCGTCGCGTCCGAACCACCGCGCCACCTTCACACTTCTAGCTCGCGAGGAATATCCTTTCCCCGTCCTGGTACGCCGCACAATCCTGGCGATGATGAATGCTGAATTAGCCCGCGTCGCCGACCTCGCTCGCCTGAACTTTCTTCTCGGCGAACTCTACGCCGAAGCGCTCACGAAAACCGCGCGCCAGCATCGCGTAAAAATCGACCTCATCGGTTGTCACGGCCAGACGCTTTACCATCAAGGCAGCCCGCAGCGATTTCTCGGACGCAAATTAGCAGTCACCTGGCAGACCGGCGAAGCCGCCGTGATCGCCTCTCGGCTCGGTGTGCCCGTAGTCTCTGATTTCCGTCCCGCCGATATGGCTGCCGGAGGAAAAGGCGCGCCCCTCGTCCCCTTGCTCGACTACCTTCTTTATCGCAATCCAACTGTCAGCCGCGTCGCCCAGAATATCGGCGGCATAGCAAATCTCACCGCAATTCCGGCCGGAGCATCGCTCGACCAGTTAATTGCCTTCGACACCGGCCCCGGCAACATGGTCATCGATGCGGTGATGGAAGAGTTGTTCAGAAAACGCTACGACCGCAACGGCAGAATAGCCGCATCCGGCCGCGTTCTCGATCACGTAATCACCCAACTGTTGCGCGCGCCATTTTTTCGGCACAAGCCTCCTCGCACCGCCGGCCGCGAAGAATTTGGCCGCGAATACCTCAGCCGCTTTCTTCAACTCTGCCACGGCGCTGCCAAGCCCGACGTGGTTGCCACAGCGACTGCATTGACGGCAAGATCGATGGCTGATGCACTGCGGCGCTTCGTCATGCCGAAATTCATTCCTCTAGCCACCGCCGCTCGAAGCAAGCACGGCGGCCGCCAGATGATTGTCTCCGGCGGAGGCGCGAAAAACTCGACGCTGATGGCGATGCTGCAAGAAGCCGTCGCTCCGCTAAGCATCGGGTTGCATTTCTCCGACGAATTCGGTGTTCCGGCAGAAGCGAAGGAGGCCGTCGCTTTCGCCCTGCTCGCCCACGAGACCTGGCATCGCCGACCAGGCAACGTACCATCGGCGACCGGAGCGAAGCGGCCGGCAATCCTGGGGAAGATTTCGTATGCGTAGCGCAGCAGTGCGGGCGGCCCAGGCCGGAAGCAGGTCCTTCGCTTCGCTCAGGATGACATCTATTTTCTTGCTGCTCTGCGCCGTCGTGGGGCCACTGCTCTCCTGCTCGCAGCCTCCCGACCCCAACACGCTGGTCATGATCATCGAGAGCAGCCCCACGAATCTCGATCCGCGCGTCGGAATCGATGCCTACTCGGAACGCATTGACGAACTCATCTTCGACGCGCTGTTGACGCGGGACGACCACTTCAATGTTCAGCCTGGGCTGGTCGAGCGTTGGGAAATCCCCGATCCGCTGACCTACATCTTCCACCTGCATCGCGGAGTGAGATTTCATAATGGGCAGCCGCTCACCTCCCGCGACGTAAAGTGGACGTTCGATTCTCTGCTCCAAGGCAAGATTCGCAGCACCAAGACTTCGACGTACCGTTTCGTGGATCGAATCGAAACGCCCGATGAATTGATCATAGTGTTTCGCCTGAAAGAACCATGGGCCGGCTTGCTGTGGAATCTCTCGGAGGGAGCGATTGGGATTGTGCCCTATGGGTCGCTCGACGAGATCACGCGCCTACCGATCGGAACGGGACCCTTCAAATTTGTCAGCGCAGAAACTGACAAAGAAGTAATCCTGCAACGCAACGACGCTTACTGGGACGAAATCCCGCATCTCGCCCGAGTGCGTTTCGCCGTTGTTCCCGATGCCACCACGCAGGCCCTCGAGCTGCGCAAAGGCAGCGCCGACATCACCAGCAACTCGTCGATGACGCCTGACACCGTACTCACCCTCGAACAATATCCTTCTCTCGTAGTCCAGCATGCGCCCGGTACCAGGCTAGCCTACCTGGCCTTCAACCTGCGCGATCCTATCTTGAAGGATGTACGAGTTCGGCAAGGAATTGCCTACGCCTTGGATCGTCGACCGATGATGGAATACTTGTGGCGCAATCAGGTCCAGCCTGCCTACAGCATTCTGCCGCGTCAAAGCTGGGCCTACAACGATGACGTGACCCACTACGATTACGATCCGGGCAAGGCTCGCCAACTGCTCGATGCGGCCGGACATCCAGCCGTGAACGGCGTGCGCTTTCATATCACCATGAAAACCGGCACCGACGAAAACACCCGCCTGATGGTCGCTGTCATGCAACAGCAATTGCGCGCCGTCGGGATTGCGCTCGACATTCGCACTTTCGAGTTCGCTACATTTTTTGCAGATGTCACCAGCGGCGCCTTCCAGCTCTATTCACTGCGCTGGACCGGCGGGATCGAAGATCCCGACATTTTTGACGCCGTTTTTCACTCGCGCAACTTTCCACCAGCGGGGCGCAACCGGAGTTTTTACTCCAATCCTCGGATCGATACCCTGATCAACGAAGCGCAACGCGAAACTGATCAGAATACGCGCAAGAAACTCTATGCCGAAGTGCAACAAATTCTGGCGCAGGATGTGCCATCGATCAACCTGTGGTACTTCGATAACGTGCTCGTGCACACCAGCCGGATTCGGAACATAATTCTGAATCCGTCCGGAAATTACGATTTCCTCAAAACCGCTGAAATCGCCAGCCAGTAGCCGATTGCCGTTTGCCGGTGCTCGACCAGCACCCTTTTTAGCGTGATACCATCGAACCTTGAAAATTCTTTTCATCGGCGACATTTTCGGCCGTCCCGGACGAGCGATCGTAAAAGATCGCCTCCCCGAACTCCGCCGGCAGCACGCCGTCGATCTCGTCATCGCCAACTGCGAAAACGCCGCCGCTGGCTTCGGAATCACTCCCTCGCTCGCCGAAGAACTCTTCGATCTCGGCATCGATGTCATGACCACCGGCAATCACGTCTGGGATAAACGCGAGATCATCGAATATTTTCAGATGGCCGATGGCAACCCGCATAGCCCCGCCCGCCGCCTGCTGCGTCCGGCAAACTTTTCGCAAGGCTTGCCCGGTTGGGGTGTCTACGAAGGCCAGAAAAACAACGTTGCTTACGCCGTCGTGAATCTTCAGGGACGCGTCTTCATGGGCTCCAGCGACGATCCCTTTCGTTTCGCCGATCGCCTTCTCGAAGAGATTAAGGCGAAGATCGTCTTCGTTGATTTCCATGCCGAGGCCAGCTCCGAAAAGGTCGCCTTCGGATGGTATCTTGACGGCCGGGTCACCGCCGTCGTCGGCACGCACACGCATATCCCCACCGCCGACGAAAACTTGCTGCCAAAGGGCACTGCCTACATTACCGACGTTGGCATGACCGGCCCTTATGACAGCGTCATCGGAGTGAAGAAAGAACTGGTGATCGAGCGCTTCTTGACCGGCATGCCCGCGCGCTTTGAGGCCGCCAATGGCGATGTTCGCCTGTGCGGAGTCGTCGTCGATTGCGACGATCAGACCGGCCGCGCCACGCGCATCGAACGCCTGATGCTGCGCTAGGGTGGTTAGGAGTGACTCTTCCTCGACTCATGATCGGAACCGCCGCTTTGCTATGCTCGTGGGTGCCGGCGTTTGGCTCAACGCTAGTCTTTTTCGAAATGTCGGGAAAGGTCAACCAGCAACTTTCCAAAGAACAGCAATTCTCTCTGGATTGGTGGTATTGGTCCAAGTAGCAACGGCTTCGGCGGGAATACAAACGACTCTATCCCGAGGGAAATCTTCTTGGGAAATTCCGCGCCCTGGGTGTTTTGGCGTTTGTCTCGTTTCTGATCTGGGCGTGGGCCTTTAGACTCCTTGCCGAGGTGATCCCCTCCCCCCTGCTTCCGCGCCCGTTACGACCGTAGTTCCCTTCCGAGTATTTCGCTTGCAAGACAGCCGGAGCCAGGCATTCTATAGTAGTTACTATGCGATGGCAGTTAGCAGGAATGTTTTGGTTGTTGGCCGCAGTGTGCTTCGCTGCGGACAGTCCAACCGCTGCCACCGAGCCATCCGCGGCGCCACCGGCCTCCGCTCTTCCCCTCTGCTCCAACTCCGGCAGCGCGCCCCGTTGCCATGGTCCATCAAAAGACTTGAAAGCCGCCCGCCAGGCTTTCGCCCGCGGCCTCAAACTTGAAAAATCGCAGACCGACAATCCGCAAAATCTCGACGAGGCCTTTTACCAATTCCAGGAAGCCGCTCGCCTTGTTCCCCAGAATGTCGAGTACCTCACGGCGCGCGAATTCACCCGCCAGCACCTCGCCGGCCTGCATCTCGAGCGCGGCAACAACGATCTACTCGGCGGACAGCCCGTGGAAGCGCTGGCCGAGTTCCGCGCCGCGCTCAACCTCGACCCACAAAATGAATTCGCCGAGCAGCGCATCCGCGATGCTCTTGGACCAGCCCCCGTACACACGGCCGAAGCACCGCAGGTCGTTGACAGCGCCAGCTCGATCACCATCCAGCCGATCGACGGCCTCCATGATTTCCACTATCGCGGCGATTCGCGCGGTCTGATCACGGCAGTCGCCACCAGCTACGGACTCACCGTAATCTTCGACGACGGCTTCCCTACCCGCCACGTAAATTTCGAACTCGAAAACGCCGATTTCGCAACCGCCATCCGCGCCGCCTCCGCCGTCACCAAGAGTTTTAGCGTCGCGCTCGACGACAAGGTTCTCTTCACCGCCGTCGACAATCCCGAGAATCATCGCGTCTACGATCGCATGGGCCTGCGTTCGTTTTATATTCCGGGTAACAACTCGGCGCAGGATCTCAACGAACTGCTGAATTCGCTGCGAACGCTCTTCGAGTTCAAACTCGTCAGCCTCAACTCCGCATCGAGCACAATCACGCTGCGCGGCCCAAAGGTGGCGATCGAAGCCGCCACCGAGTTTCTCGGCCAGCTCAACGGCGAACGCCCGGAAGTGATGCTCGACCTGCAGGTCTTTCAGGTCAGTCACACCTACATGAGCAACATCGGCCTGCATGTTCCAGACACTTTCAATCTTTTTAATATTCCACTAGCGGCCCTCGCGGGTCTGGCCGGCGGCCAAAACATACAGGCCCTGATCAACCAGCTGATCGCCTCCGGTGGCATCAATCAGGCCGGCAATTCGACCATCTCCGCTCTGCTGGCGCAATTGCAAGGCCAGCAGAATTCAATTTTCAGCCAGCCGCTTGCGACCTTCGGGGGTGGCCTCACCTTCATGGGCCTGAGTCTCGACCAGTTGTCCGCTGCGCTCACCATGAACGAAAGCTCCGTCCGCCAGATCGATCACGTCCAGTTGCGCGCGTCGCAGGACAAAGACGCGACGTTCAAGCTCGGACAGCGCTATCCCATCCTCAATGCCAGTTTCGCGCCCATCTCCAACAACCCAGCCATCGCGTCGGTCGTCGGCAATCAGTCCTATACGGCGCCGTTCCCGTCGGTCAGTTATGAAGACATCGGACTCACGCTCAAGGCGAAGCCGCTGGTGCACAACAATTCCGATATCGCGCTCGAGTTAGAGATCCAATTCCGCACTCTCGGAACCGTATCCAGCAACGGCATTCCCGACATTCTCAATCGCGAATATAAAGGTGGAATTCTAGTGAAGGAGGGCGAGCCGGCGGTTGTAGCAGGAATGATCACCGACTCCGATGCGCGCACGCTGACCGGCCTGCCAACATTCTCTACGATTCCCGGCCTGGGCCTCTTGACCTCACAGCGCACCAAACAGGAAGAGCATGACGAACTCCTGATCCTGATCACGCCCCACGTAGTCCGCAGTCCCGACCGCCCCGAAGCCCCAGAGATCTGGCTGAAGTAAACAAACCGGGTGATCTGAACGGCAAGGATTTTCCGACTTTAGATTTTTCGATCACCCGATGGCTCGATCACCCGATGGTTTATTTCTGCCCTGCCTCGAAGTCCACAATTTTCTTCAGCAGCTCAACCGGCGCACCGCCCGGCACGTTGCGACCATTGACGAAGAGCGTCGGAGTGCCCGTTACCCCTACAGCTTTTCCCAGCGCGAGAGAAGTTTGGACTCTGACCAGAGTGTCGGCCTTAGCGGCGCAGGCCGCAATCTCGTCCCCATTCACGCCCGATGCGGCGGCGATGGCCTTCAACTTCTCATCCGCGTTCGACGCTGTGATATTCGCCTGGTCGTCAAATGTCTTCTGAATAAATTTCCAGACGGCATCATTCGAAGCTCGCCCAACACAATCCACGTAGTCCGCCGCTTTGTCCGCCCAGTCATGCATGGCCAGAGGAAAATTCTGGAAAATAAAGTGCGCTTCCGGCTCCTGCGCCAGCAGTTGTTCAATTCCAGGAGCGGCCTTCGCACAGTGCGGGCATTGCATATCGCTGAACTCTACAATCGTAACCGCCGCTTTTGCTGGACCCTTAGCCGGACCGTTCACGCCCTTTTCCAACGTCGCGCGGGCTTCCTCAAACGGCTTCGCGCCAAAAGGCAGCACGTCGCCCGTAATCGCACGTTTCCCGTCCGAACTGATCAGCAACCGATTCTGATTCGAGCCCTGGGCGTTATTAACCGTGATCGTAACCTCCGCCAGCCCCGGAACTTCAGACGGACGAATATCGCCCACTTTCCAAGTGATGGTCGCATCGTAACCGAACATCTGAAACAAGAATGCGTTGACCGTGTCTTCGCTCGGAAGAACGGTCGCGACCGCCGCCGTAGCAGCTGGTTTAGCCGCCGGTCTGGTTTGCAGCGTGGGAGCGGGTTGAGCAACGGCAACGCCGGACAGAAAAAGAAGAGCGAGCAAAGTGCGGTGAATACGCGTCATAATTTGGGTTTCGATTGAAATTCGATTGTTACAAAATCGGGCGCAGTTGTCATTCGCGCGAAAGGCAGAGGAGACTAAATTCTCAGAGTTGTCATCCCACTCCAGGGTTATAATCCCGAGCGAAGCCAGGGATCTGCATTTTGCCGCGAACCGCATCCAGACTTACACTTCCGACTTCGCCGCAATCGGAAATCTTCTCCCATACCCAAACGCCTTAGCCGAAATCTTGATGCCTGGAGCCGCCTGCTGACGCTTATATTCGCTGCGCTCGATCATGCGTATCACGCGCCGCACCAGCTCCGGATCAAAATTGTGCACGCCGGCAATCTGCTCGGCCGACGCCAGGTCCTCCACAAAGTCTTCCAGAATCGTATCGAGCACATCGTAAGGTGGCAGCGAATCGGAATCCTTCTGGTCGGCGCGCAACTCCGCGGATGGAGGCTTCTCAATCGTCGCCTCCGGTATTACCTTGCGCCGCGAATTCACATATGCGCACAGCCGATACACCATCGTCTTCGGCACGTCCGAAATCACCGCCAATCCGCCCACCATATCGCCGTAGAGCGTGCAATACCCGACCGCCAGTTCGCTCTTGTTGCCTGTCGAAAGCACCAGCGCGCCGAATTTATTCGACATCGCCATGAGCAGCAATCCACGCGCCCTCGACTGTATATTTTCTTCAGTGACATCCTCCGGCATTCCGCCAAACACCGGCGCCAGCGTGCGCCGCGTCACTTCGTAGATTTCGTCGATCGAAAGCAATTCGAAACGAAGTTTGAGGTTTTCGGCCAACTCGCGCGCATCGTCAATGGATCCCCGCGTTGAATAAGGGCCCGGCATGCCCACGCCGATCACATTCTCCGGTCCAAGCGCGTCCGCCGCAATCGATGCCGTCAGCGCCGAGTCGATGCCGCCGCTCAGTCCGACAATCGCCCGCTTGAAACTGCATTTGCGAACATAGTCCCGCGTACCGAGGACCAGTGCCTCATAGGCGCTCGCCTCTTCACCGGCAATCTGGGCATGCATGTCGCCGCTCAATTGCTCCGAGTCGAAATAGATCAGGTCTTCCTCGAACGACTTCGCCTGCGCGATCACCGTCCCGTCCGGAGCAATCACCAGGCTCGATCCATCAAAAACCAAGCTGTCGTTGCCTCCCACCTGATTGACCATAGCGACGGGAACTTTCTGATTGCGCGCAATCGCAGACAGCATGTCGCGCCGCAACTCGCGCTTGCCCAGCCAAAACGGCGACGCGGAAATGTTAAGCACGAAATTTCCGCCCACCCGCACCAGCTCTTCCACCGGGTCGACGCCATACATCCGCCGGTTCCAAAAACGTTTGTCGTTCCACGCGTCTTCGCAAATGGTCAATGCCATCTGCTTGCCGCAGAAGTTAAAAAGCTGCTGGCTTTTCGCGGGAGCAAAGTTGCGCATCTCGTCGAAGACGTCATAGGTCGGCAAAAGCATCTTCGACTGAATAAATTCGACGTGCCCATCGCGCAGCAATGCGGCGGAGTTCATCACCTTCTTGCCGGAGTCGGCATGGGCGGGCGTAACCGTCCCGCAGATCACGGCGATGCCTTGCGTTTCGGCGGCGATCCGCTCCACCGTCGCGCACCCGCGCGCTACAAACGACGGCCGTTCCACCAGATCGCGCGGCGGATAGCCACTGACGGCAAGCTCGGGAAAAAGAATCAGGCCGGCGCCAGCGCTCCGTGCTTGCCCCGCAAACTGAATGATCTTGGCAGCATTCGCAGAGAAGTCCCCCACCGTGGGGTTGATCTGGCCGAGGGCAATCTTCACATTAATAGTTTAGAGGGTCGAGGCGTGGAAGGTCGATAGCAGAAGCTTCACCCCGGTCGTGAAGCACGCCGTCATTTTTGTAAAGTTTCGCTCTTAGTTCGTCGCTGGTGTCGCCACTTCCATCTGCGGCCCCGGGTCTGATCCCGGCCCTGATGGCGGAGCCGGCGGCGCCACCGGCGGCATGGTCGAAGGATTAGCCGGATTCGACTGCGGCATCTCTTCTCCCGGACGCCTCAATGTGGGCGCAGTTGCCGGCCGCTCTGTTTGTTTCGCGACCGTCGTTCCCAGATCGACTTCCTTGTCGACCCGCACGATTTTCTGCCCATCCACCTTCATGGTCTCGACGCGCACCACCTCGTCGCCCACGAAGCGTACAAAATCCACGTCCTGCGGCGGCTCGCCGTAGATCCATTCTTCATATTCCACATCTTCAGCGCGCTCGCGCACCTTCCTCGGGGCGCGTCCCTTGGCATAGAGCACCATGTCATGATTCATTCCCACCAGCACATGGTGATTCTTGATGGCATCTCTGACCTGCGGCGAAACCGTTTCCAGATAGGCCTCGACCCCGGTCTTCGAGTCGAAATCAAATACCGGGCGCAGCAACTGTTTCAGCTCCGGTCCCGTTAGATCCGGCACATACTTGTCGAAATAGAGATCGACGTATGACCCGCGCGCGTTGGCCGAGGGATCCCCCGGCGAAATCTCTTGCGCACTCACACCCGCATCCAGATGAACATGCTGGTACCACTTCCACCTCACCGGACCGCCATTGATCTCAAAATGGATGTGATCGTCTTTGATAACTATGGTGCTGATGCGGGCTCGATCGCCGGGTTTTGCCGCTGGCCCCCAGAGCGCCATCAATTGCTGCAATTCCTGCCCGTTAGGCGTGGTGGTCCCGTTCTTCAGTTTCAGCCCCGACTTCCCCATCGGAAAATTCGTCCGTATGAATACCAGCTCATCGCTGAAGGCATGGATGATTTCCTGGCGCGTCTTCGGCGTAATTTTCCCCGCTGGAGCATTCCCCGCGAGCGAAAGCGAGGCAAAGGCGAGAAGGAACGCAAGGAGCCTGGAAGAATCGGAGCGAATCTCAAGGGACCGCATGCCGCACCCCGTACCGATTGGCTCATTATAGACCCGCGCGATAGCAGTTCTCAATTCCGAGTCTTCATCCAGACCAGGTAATCGGCGACACCAAAAGAAACGCCACCTCAGACCTGCTGAAGTGGCGTTCCAGTTCCGTCCGGCTCGTGGCCCATGGAAGCATCGCTCTCGGCGTCGCCTTTGGAGGCTACATCCCTCGAGTTCATATCGAAGGTCAACAGGAACCCGTTGGTACCTTTAAACTCAGAAGCTCGCTCCCCTTCGCGATGAGTCTCGAGTTCATTGGGCATCATAATAAACCCGTCATTCCGCGGCGCGGCCCCAGCGGCGAACATTTTTCAACAGCGCGGGGTCGTCCGTCCTGCCCTGAAACCGCTTCAGTTTAACCTCGGCCGTCTTTCCCCGTTCAACCTGGCATGCGCCGTGTTCTTGTCAAAGGTCCAGGTATCGATATTGCCTTCGGCCGTTTGAAAAGACTTCCACTTAACCGGGAAAACCTAGCCCAAAATCTTGCCGAGCGCCTGGCGCTGCTCGCCAGTGGCCGTATCAATCGTGACCAACGCCCGATTCATCGGTCCCTGCGAGAAGTCACCACCGAGATCACCCGTAATCCAAAACTTTGTGCCGTCCCAGTTGACCGTGCCGTAACGGCCGTGGTTGACCTTGTAGGCGTTGCTGAACTTGCAGAAATGCTCCTCTTGTCCGTGTTCGTGGTGCGCAGCCGGATGCCGACCGAAGTAGCCGATGCAGAAGTGTGGACAGCTGCAGGCCTCGATTGCGGTCGCGTTGATTGCCCATTCATTGGCGGGCACGGAAGAGTGCCCGGTGACAACCCCGCCCAGGCAAGCATGCTGACAAGTGCAAGTCGGCGCATAGGTTCTTGCCTCCCTTCGGGGTGGAATTCTATGCCGATCGCTTCCGGACGCAACGACATTTCTTTACAATTCCCTCTACCCTCACCTTGGTTGGATCGGGAACTAGCAGGCCGCGGTAATCACCCCGTAATGAAAAGAAGGGGTACTTCGGTAACGGTCAACTGTACTTTAAGCACCTGAGGCCTTCGCTTGGAACCACCCTAAAATGGTTACTGAACGGACCAGTTCTTCCCCGCACTTGGCCCGCCAGGACTGTCCTTTGCCCTTGAAGCTGCCTATTCCCGCGCGCATTCCGCTCTTGTACGTCATCCTTGGCGTGCTTCTGGCCATCAGCGTCCTCCCCATGTATTTCTACTCGGTCCAGATCGAGAGCATGAATCGGGAGCGCCTGAAAACCAACGAAATGCTGCTCCAGAACACGGTCACTCGTTCGCTGGCCGATGATATTTCCCAGCATCAGGAAGCGCTGCATATGATGCTGGCCAATCTGTCATCGTCCGTCCAGGTCATGATGCTAGCCAATCCGAGCGACGGCGATTCCGATACCGAGAAAAGTGCGCAAAAGCTCCTGACGCCCGAGCTCCGTGCCATGCTCGAAAATTTCGTCTCCTCATCGAACGATATCGCCTACGCTACGCTGCTTAACGCCGACGCCAAGGGCGTTTCGGCCGGCCGAATCGAGCCCGACGCTTTCCTGCAGCGCGAACTGGAGCGCGCCTATCAAGCCTCCCGCGAAGGCCGCGTCTATAGCGGGCAACCTCTAATGGTAGGCGGCGGTAAATCCGCCCGCACGGTTATGCTGGTCAGCTCGCCCATCATGTACGGCGGCCGTTTTCTCGGCATGATCGGATCCGTCGTGGATATGGAGTACCTGATCCGCCGCCTGCGGCAAGTCAGCCTCACCGGCCTGATGCCCTATGTCGTCGACAGCCAGGGCCGGCTGGTGGCAGGTGCGACCACGCAGTATGCGACCGGACAGGATATGACCCATTTCGAGATCGTCCGCAGTTTCGTCGATGTCGGCTCGAAAGCACAACTGGCCGCAACTCGCGAGTTCACGGTCAATGACGGAAAAGAAACCACCGAGATGCTCGGCACCTACAGCCCGGTCACCTCGCTGGAATGGGCTGTAGTGGTGCAAAAGCCGCGCGAAGACGCCTACCGCGGCATCTTCGAGATGCAACGCACGGGGCGCTTGCTGGCCTGGCTCGCTGTGTTTGTAAGTGTCGGCCTCAGCATTCTTTCAGCGCGACGGATTACCCACCCCCTGCAAGTGCTGGCGCAATCCAGTCGCGCCATCGCACGCGGCGATTTCTCGCAGCGCGTACACCTGAAAACCCGCACCGAGATCGGCGAACTCGCCGACACCTTCAACACCATGTCCGACGAACTGGAACAGTTCGTCGAAGACTTGAAGCGCGCCGCCGACGAAAATAAAAACCTCTTCATGGGCTCGATCCAGATGTTGGCCGGAGCGGTCGACGAAAAGGATCCCTATACCAAAGGCCATTCCGACCGCGTCACCAAATATTCGCTGATGATCGCAACCGAGATGGGCCTCGATCCCGATTTTCTCGAGATTCTACGAATTTCCGCTCAACTCCACGACGTAGGCAAGATCGGCATCGAAGACCGCATCCTGAAAAAACCCGGCGCTCTGACTCCCGAAGAGTTCGAGATCATGAAGACGCATACCACCAAGGGCGCGAATATCCTGCGCCCCGTACCGCAGTTGCGCGAGATGCTCCCCGGCATCGAATTGCATCACGAAGCCCTCAACGGCCGCGGATATCCCTATGGTCTCAAAGGCGACCAGATCCCGCTCCTGGCCCGTGTGATTGCCGTCGGAGACACATTCGACGCTTTGACCACCAATCGTCCCTACCAGAAGGCGCACGATCCCGTCGATGCTCTGCGCATCATCGAAAATCTTTCCGGCTCGCGGCTCGATCCGAAAGCGGTCACAGCCCTTATGGCGGTGTTTTATCGCGGAGACATTGTTATTCAGAAGCAAATGACGCAGACCGTCCCCGTCGAATTACCTTCGGCGCACCCTCTTGCCCCGCATCAACCGACCGACGCTCTAACCATCGAAATCAGCCGAACCTAAAAACTTTGTAATTGGTAATTTGCAATCTAACTCTTGCCCCAATCGCCCCTCGAATTACCGATTACAAATCACAAATTACAAATTTCTCCCGTGCCTTTCTCCTATAATCGTTGGGAATGATTCAAACTCTGTTCGGCAGCCTGGACGAAGTACAGAAGCCCAGTTTTATTGAGCGTATGAAAGAGGCCGTCTCGCGCACGCGCGAGAATCTGGCCGAACGCATCGAAGACGTCGTCTCCATCGGCAAGGAAATCGACCGCTCCACCCTCGACGACCTCGAAGCGACCCTGATCGGCGCCGATCTCGGCACCACCACCACCCATGAAGTCCTGGAGAAACTGCGCGACAAAGCCGATCGCAAGCAGATTAAAGATGTAAACGAACTCAAGCGGCTGCTCAAGGAAGAGCTGCTGGCAATTCTGACCGCGACTGCCTCGCGGCCCGTGACCAAAGTGGATGGCACGCCAGAGGTGATCATGGTGGTCGGGGTGAACGGCGCGGGCAAAACAACCACCATCGGAAAATTGGCGCAGGTCTTTCGCGCGCAAGGCAAAACCGTTCTGATGTGCGCCGCCGACACCTTCCGCGCCGCAGCCATTGAGCAGTTGGAGATTTGGGGACAACGCACCGGAACGGAAGTGATCAAGACCAAGCCAGGAGGTGATCCATCCGCTGTTCTCTTCGACGCGCTGCAATCGGCGACCTCGCGCAAAACCGATTATGTGATCGTCGATACCGCCGGCCGTCTGCACACCAAACAAAATCTGATGCTCGAGCTCGAAAAGATGAAACGCACCGCCCAGCGCATCGTCCCAGGCGCGCCGCACGAAACTCTGCTGGTGATGGACGCCACCACTGGTCAAAATGGATTGCAGCAGGCCCGCCAGTTCATCCAATTCTCCGGAGTCACCGGCATCGTACTAACCAAACTCGATGGCACCGCGAAAGGCGGCGTAGTAGTAGCCATTTCGCGCGAGTTGGGTTTGCCCGTCCGCTACGTGGGTGTCGGAGAAAAGGCAGGCGACCTGCTGCCGTTCGATGCCAAAGACTTTGTGGAGTCGCTGTTCGCCTGAAAACTTTATCGCGTGGAGGCACCGAGGAACGCATCGATGAATATCTGGTTGCAACTGGCGATTGGGATTGCAGCCCTGTGGCTAGTGTGGCGTTTCGTGATCAAACAATTTAGTCGCACCGAGCCCTCCGAATCACTGGACGATCCTTTAGTGGAAGATCCTTTCTCCGGTGTACCATCGCGGAAGAAACGTGGTCCGCAGAATCGGTCGGGCGCAATCGCTCTGGCGGAACCCGGTGGTGACGAGGAAGACGAGAATCGCAGTTTTCCGCCGCGCACTTTGTAAATCTCAAATCAAATGACTATCGACGAACAACAAATGCGGCGGGCCCTGGACACGGCGCGAGCGGGCGCTGGCCTCGTGTCGCCGAATCCAGCCGTAGGCGCGATCGTACTAGACGCGTCAGGCCGCGAAGCCGGATCTGGCACCCACACCTACGACGGCATAAAGCATGCTGAAGTTCTCGCGCTGGAGCAAGCGGACGCTTCCGCACACGGCGGCACACTCTACCTAAATCTCGAGCCATGCTCCCACCAAGGCCGCACCGGGCCCTGCGCCGACGCCGTAATCGCCGCCGGCATCGGCCGCGTCGTCTGCTCGATGGACGATCCCAATCCCAAAGTCGCCGGTCAAGGATTCGCGAGGCTGCGCGCCGCCGGAATCAAAGTGGAGATCGGCTTGTTCGCAACGGAAGCCAAAAAGTTGAACGAAAGTTTCGCGAAGTATATTCGCCGCGGCAAACCGCTGGTCACGCTGAAATCGGCGATGACGCTCGACGGAAAAATCGCCGACGCCACCAAACCCGGCACCGAGCCTGGATCTAGCGCGCCCCCATCCGAGGGCTCGCGCAGCGGCTATCACTGGATCACCGGTGAAATCGCGCGTACGCACGTGCAGCAACTCCGTCATCAGAGTGATGCGATTCTGGCTGGCGTGGGCACGGTAATGGCCGACGATCCGCTGCTCACTGATCGTAGCGGCCTGCCCCGACGCCGCAAACTGCTGCGCGTCATTCTCGATTCCTACCTGCGCATTCCGCCAACCTCGCGTGTGATTCAAACCGCCGATCACGACGTTCTGGTGCTGTATTCAACCGCGGAAGAAGCGGCGAAACAGGCGCTCCAAGAAAGAGGGGTTCGCGTAAAGCAGATAGCCGCGACCGCCGACGGCCGCCCCGACTTTGCGGCCATCATCGAGAGTTTAGGAAAACTCGAAATTACCAGCTTGCTGATCGAGGGCGGAGCGCTCGTGAATGGTGCGGCGCTGGCTTCAGGCGAAGTCGACAAGGTCTTCCTCTATTACGCGCCAAAACTTTTCGGGAAAGGCGCGGTCCCCTTCATCGCCGATGAAACCTTGCACGGCAGGGCGCAGTGCGTGCAGCGCTACGAACTGCACCGGTTCGGCGAAGACTTCGCGCTCGAAGGTTACTTGCGCGATCCATATGCGGCATAGGCGTGCGTTGTGGTTTTTGCATACACCATAAAAGTAGTTTGTCATCCGAAGCGAAGGACCCATGCATTTGCTCGCAGCGCTGGAATACCGCAACTCCTTCGCTTCCGAAAGCATGACAATGTGACTTGTTGATAACAAACTGGATGCAGGAGTCCGCCCATGTTCACCGGAATTATCGAAGAAGTAGGCAAGGTGGTGAAAATCGAGCAGCGCGGCGAAAATCGTCGCATCACCGTCGAAGCCGCGCGAGCACCGAAGGAATTAGCCACCGGCGACAGCGTCGCGGTAAGCGGAGTCTGCCTGACCGCGCTCGACATCAAATCGAAATCATTCTGCGCCCACCTAGCGCCTGAAACGTGGGCGCGAACTTCCTTCTCGCGGATCCACGAAGGCGCGCTCGTCAACCTCGAGTTGCCCATGAAAGCCGACGGCCGCTTCGGCGGCCACATCGTTCAAGGGCACGTCGATGGCGTCGGCGAGATGATCGAGCTAGAGCGAATCGCAGACTCCGAAAACTGGTGGCTGCATATAGAAGTCCCGCCGGAGATCGAAAAGTACACCGTCTTTAAAGGATCGATTTGCATTGAAGGCATCAGCCTGACGGTCGCCAAGCTCGAAGGCAATCATGGCACCATCGCCATCATCCCGCACACCGTCGAGATGACCAATTTAGGGTCGCTAAAACCGGGCGATCCCGTGAACCTCGAAGCCGATCTCATCGCGAAATACGTCGAGAAGATGATGAAGAGCGCGCCCACGCAGACTGCGTTCACCGTGGAGGAACTGGTGAAGCAGGGGTTTTAGCCGCATCGGCATACTGAGCCTCGCCATTGCCAAACGACCAATTTTCTTTTTGCACCTCGACCAGGTTGATGACAACGTCCTCCGGACGCAGCTTCAAAGTTTCGTGCAACCCATCGGCGATGGCCTTGTAGAAACGCTGTTTCATCTCGACAGTCCGCCCACCGTTGAGCGTGATCTGCAGAAACACGCAATCGTCGGAGCGATGAATGCCAAGATAATCGCGATCGAAAATCAGGTTGCCTTGAGAATGTTCGGCAATAATTTGAAAGCGATCATCCTGCGGAACGTTCAGTGTCTCGACCATCGCCTGATAAACAACCTGCCCAATCTGGGCGCGATATTCCGGCGTTTTTCCCGCAAGCAAATCAATTCTGACGAGCGGCATACATATCTCCTTGGAATGCGCCACGGAATACCCACCGCATTTGCGGCAGTTGCGCCAAACTCTTAGGCTTCCAACTTCAATTCGTCGAGTTCCAGAAATTCGTGAATGATCGGCTCGGATGATTTCTCCATGTCCTTGTAGGGACCAAAAAAAATCGCCCGCCCTTCATATAGGAAAACGATCCGGTCCGCCAGCTTCTTGGCGAGACGCATGTCGTGTGTGACCACGACCGAAGTCAGGTGCAATTGCAGTTTCAGCCGCGCGATCAGATCGCCCAGCAAATTTCCCATCATCGGATCGACCATCGTCGTCGGCTCGTCATAGAGCACGCACTCGGGCTGAGCGGCGAGCGCTCGCGCTATGGCGACAGACCGTTTCATGCCCGTCGAAAGATCGGAGGGCAAGAGATCGCGCATCTCTTTGACCCCAACCATTTCGAGCAGGCCATCGACCACTTGAAGGATCTGCTCTTCCGAGAGCTGCCGTTTTTCGCGCAACGGAAACGCAACATTTTCGCCCACGCTCAGCGAATCGAAGAGCGCGCCATTCTGAAACACCATGGTGACTTTCTTGCGGATCTCTTCGAGCTGCACTTCGTTGTAGTCGGTGATGTCCTGCCCGGCGACAATGACCCGTCCGGAATCCGGCTTCAGAAATCCCATGATGTTATGCAGCGCTACCGATTTCCCGACGCCGCTGCGGCCCAGTATGCAGACCATCTCTCCGGGCAGCACGTCAAAGTTGACGTCCTTGAGAACGACCCGATCGCCAAACGCCTTGTTGACGTCTTTGAACTGGATGTAGGGAGACAGCGTTTCCGCAGCAGCCATGGCTACCAGCATGGCATGAGATGGCGCTCCGCTCAAGCGGGAGCAGCTTACAAAGACTGACGCTCGGCGGCATACCGCTCTTCCGGAGTATTCACATTAAGAAAGCTCCGCTCAGAAAATCCCGCCGCCGCCAGTTCGCTCGCCTCGATTACATATGTCGCCACGCCAGCAAACGCCCGGTCAACCTTGTACTTCCCTGCCCGCAGCGCCTGCTCGGCGACGGCGGCAAAGTCGCGCCGATAGACGGCACAGAGCGGCTGCAATCCTTTGCCGACGCGCGGCACGGCGACCATGGCGTCGTTCTTTTCTGCCTCTGCGAAAAGAAACGCGAGCAGTTCCGCCGAGACAAATGGCATATCGACCGCGACCATCAGGTTCAGCTCAGCAGTGGAGTGAACCAGCGCTGCGTGAATTCCGCCGAGCGGGCCGCAGCCGGGGAAGACATCAGCAACAACCGGCCCATAGCTTGCAAACTTGGCGGGATCGCCGACGATGATCACTTGATCGCAGGCCCCCGCCATCCTAGCCAGCGCGCGTTCAAGCAGCGTCACCCCGCCAAACTCCAGGAAGGCCTTATCCGAACCCATGCGCGAACTTCTTCCTCCCGCGAGAACGAAGCCCCCGCGCGTCTGTAGCCGGGAAGACATATGGAAAAGCATAGGGCGTAAGCCACGATACACGAAAGTAACCTATCCAGAATGCCCAACCCATCGCAAGATGGAGATGTTCGATTCCTACGGGAGCCCTACTCGTCATCATGCCGCAAAAACTCATGGACGTTCTTATGCTGGGTCGCTGTTCGCACGAGTTTTCCTGGCCGCGCCGCGCGGCCAACGGAGAGTATTACCAGGTCTGCATGGTGTGCGCGACTGCCTATCAATACGACTGGAAGACCATGCGTCGGGGAAACAAGGTTGATGAGCCGATGGCGGAGACGGCCTCCATCCGCCGCCGCTCCAGTCAAAAGCAGGCAACCTGGATGCCCCGTGCCCGCCGCCTCAAATCGAGCCTTCCGTTGCGCTACCGCGGAAAGAATCTCGCGACTTGGTACGAGGGCATGATCCAAAACATCAGCCAGTCAGGCGTGCTGTTTCACGGCCCGCAACAACTGCCGGCGAATGCCCTGGTCGAATTGATCTTCGAGATGCCCGAAGAAATCTCCGGCCAGAAGAACAGCAACGTACTTTGCCAGGGCAGGCTGATTCGCGCCAAGGGTGCCATCGATAAGACGGCGGAGCAAACTGAGGACACGTTCGCCTTAGCCGCCTCGATTCTCGACTACAAGTTTCTGCACAAGAACTGATCGGCGATCGGGCTGGCGGGCTGGTCCCTTCGTGATACTTAGTGCCCTTCGTGGTTCAAGGTTTTGTGCATTGTCTTCTGAAACTGGACACTACCTGATTTTTCTGTTGACCCTCCGCCTGCATCTAAACTAATCATATTTATTCCCAGGTCTTCCTCGCGACAGGCAATAGCCATGAGACACAAGTTGCGCCGAATTTCGTCGCTCATTCTGTTGGCCGGGATTCTCGCCGCGGGCTGGGCATGCACCAAACCGCCAAACGACGGCGAACTGACCAGCCAGATTCAATCCCGATTCAACCAGGATCCCGGACTGCACGCGAAACCGATCGCAGTGCAAACCGTGCGTGGAGTCGTGATCCTCTCGGGAACCGTCGACAATGAAACCGAGCACGCGGCGGCGGCGCGTTATGCGTCAGCAATCGCGGGTGTCAAGACGGTAGTGAATAACCTACAGATCGCGCCAATTCCATCGCCAGCGGCCGCCGTAGACTCAACGCCCCCTCCCGCGCCAGAAAAATCGGCAGCTGTGGCCGCACCCGCGACGCCTCGCCCCAGTGCGCGCCATCGTCGCACCGACTCCGACTCTTCAGAGACAGCGGATGATTCCTTACCGTCCCCCCTGGCCGACAACGTAATGCCGGACGAAAATCCCGCGCCCGCTCCAGAAGAAGCAGCAGATGCCCCCGCGCCTCCGGCAACGCCGCCTCCGGCGCCTCCGCCTGCAAAAAAAGTAACCGTGCCATCCGGTACATCAATAACGATCCGGATGCTCGATTCGCTGGACTCGGAAAAGGCGCAGCCCGGTCAAACCTTCCGTGCCTCGCTCGACGCTGCGATCCCGACCGACGGCGACTCGATCCCAACCGGATACGACGTAAAGGGTCACGTAGTGGACGTGAAGAGCGCGGGCAAATTTTCCGGACAAGCGCTCCTGGTCTTGCAGCTCGACTCGATTGCCCTCGGCAGCCAGTCCTACAACATCGACACCGATCCTTACCGCCGCCTAGGCGCCAACCGTACCACCAACACCGCTGAAAAGGTAGGCGCCGGCGCATTGCTCGGTGCCATCATCGGAGGCATAGCCGGTGGCGGAAAAGGCGCAGGCGTCGGTGCGGCAGCCGGCGGCGGCATCGGCGGCGGCGTGCAGGCTGCAAGCAAGAGCCAGCCGATTCAATTACCCGCTGAAACCGTGTTGCACTTCACCTTAAAATCCCCGCTTACCGTGACCTTGAGCGACAAGGGCCCAGATTCGGACCGGCAAAAACTGGAACCTCCCGCGTCGCACTAAATGCCGTGGAGTAGAACAAGAGAACCAATTCAAAGAAACCCTTAGTGAACCTTCGTGTCCTTGGCGGTTCAAGCATTTTCTCAGCGCAACCATAACTCTCCGCAACTGAGTCGCAGTCGGTTGCCCCCCAGCCTCCGCTGCTGTTACAGTTCCCTACAGTGATCGTGACAGTCTTCTGGGGGCGTCAACCGTAGTCTCGCCACCTCACAACTGCGACCTCCGCGATCGGGGCTGGCGTCGCTCTAGAAAATGCTTGGAATTGGGCTCAATCTGAAGAGTTGGATCGCGCGGAATCGTCATTCAGCGCTGGCGCAATATGGAGCTGCCGCTCTCACAGTATGGGTAACTCTCAGCCTGTGGACTTTTTCTCCCCTGCTGCACCGCCATCTTTTTGTGCTGTTGCTGGCAGCAGTGCTTTTTTGCGCGCGCTTTCTGGGCTTTGGTCCCGCCGTTTTCTGCTCTCTGGTATCGACCGCCTGCCTGGATTTTTTCGGGCTGCCACCTCACTTCAGTTTTCGTATCGGCACGGCCGCCGATCTCGAGCGCCTAATCGCTTTTCTGGCGATTTCCGTGTTCGCCAGCAGCATGGCGCGGCAAAAAACTTTAGCCGAATCGCGCGCCCACCGCACCGTCACTGAGATGGCCGCGATCGTCGAATATTCCTGCGACGCCATTTACAGTACCGATACGCAAGGCACCATCACCAGTTGGAATCGCGCCGCCGAAAGCCTCTATGGCTACACCGCCCAAGAAGCAGTCGGTCTTCACGTGACGCGGCTCGTGCCGCCGGAACGCCGCGACGAACTGGAACGCAACCGCGAGATCCTTACCCGCTGCGAGCCCGTCGCCTCTTATCGAACCGAGCGCATGCGCAAAGACGGCACCCGCTGCCCTGTGCTGCTCTCCGTCTCTCCCCTGCTAAACGCCCGCGGCCAGCTCATCGGAGCCTCGGCCATCGCCCGCGATCTCTCAGCCGAGAAGACATCCGAAGAAGCCATCCGCCGCAGCGAAAAGCTCGCCACCGCCGGGCGCCTGGCCGCTTCCATGGCGCACGAAATCAACAACCCCCTCGAGGCCGTCATCAATCTGCTCTACCTGGCGCGCCATGATTCGCGCAATGCCTTGGAGTATTTGACGCAAGCCGAAAAAGAAGTTGGTCGGGTCGCGCGCCTCGCGCAGCAGACGCTGGGATTTGTCCGCGACGCCAGTTCGCCGGCTTCGATGGACCCCGCCGTCATCATGGATGAGATTCTGCTGCTCTATTCCCGCAAATTGGAAAGCCGCCACATTCGCGTGACCCGGCGCTATCGCAGCTACTACCCCGTCGACGGTTACTCGGGAGAACTGCGGCAGTTGCTGGCGAATCTTCTGGTGAATGCGGTTGATGCGATGGAGGACGGCGGCACTCTGCAAGTAGGCGTGACCGCCGCGCGCAACTGCTCGGATGGCCGCGAGGGAGTCCGCATCACCGTGGCCGACAATGGCAGCGGAATTCCACCGGAAGATTTGGTCCAGATTTTCGAGCCGTTCTACACCACAAAAAAAGACACCGGCACCGGCCTTGGCTTGTGGATCTCACGCGGCATCGTGCAGAAGCACGGCGGATCGATTCGCGTGCGCAGCCGGTCGAATGGATCTTCCGCGGGCTCCAGTTCAGGGCGAATGACGCGCCGAGGCACGGGCACGGTATTTTGGATTTTTTTGCCCCAGCGCCACGGGATCACTCGGGTCGCGTGATCTCGGTTGGTTTCTCCCGTCCCCACAACAACTTGCGCATCGCAGAAGTACAGTGACTTTCGTACTTGGAAAGCTCCCGCCGCAGCCGCTTATAATCAACTAAACTCAAGCAGACTGGGCACTTAGCCGACATGCAATCTGTAGACATCGAACCGATTCTCGCACCTGCGATCTTCGCTCTCGGGCTGTGCTTCGGCAGCTTCCTGAACGTGTGCATCTATCGGCTCCCGCGCGCCCAGTCGGTCGTAACTCCGCGCTCCGCCTGCCCGCATTGCGGAGATCTCATCCCGCTCTACCACAACATTCCGGTGCTGAGCTGGCTGATTCTGCGCGGAAAATGCCGCGCCTGCAAACAGCCGATATCGCCACGCTACCTCATCATCGAGCTCGTCACCGGCCTGCTCTTTCTCGGTTGTTACCTGCACTTCGGCTTGACGCTGGCGACGCTGAAGTGCATCGTGCTCGGCTACCTGCTGCTCGGCCTCATCTTCACCGACGCCGAAACCAAGCTTTTGCCGGACGTTATGACGCTGCCCGGCCTTGCTCTCGGAATCTTGTTCAGCCTGGTCGTCCCAGTGAACGACCTCGCCTCCCGAATCATCCCCAGCATGGTGTCGCCCGCATTGCGCGGCGAGATTTCGTGGCGCATCTGGTCGCTGTCAGATTCCCTGCTGGGCGCGGCCGTTGGCGCCTCGTTCTTGTATGGTGTGGCTGCGATTTATCTGCGCGCTCGTGGCGTTGAAGGCATGGGATTCGGCGATGTCAAGCTGATGGCCATGATCGGCGCATTCCTCGGCACCAAGCTGACAGTCCTCACCATCTTTACCGCGTCGCTCGCCGGATCGCTCTTTGGACTGACCACAGTTCTCGCCGTCTGGCTGAAGCGCCTGCGCCGCATCCAGGCCCACGTAGCCGCACACCATTCTGCTGCGATCGTTCCCGCAGTCGTTTCGCCTTCTGATTCGAGCATCACCCCGGAACCTGCGCCAATTTCAATCCGGCTGACGCCTCGCCGCCGCGCCTGGCAGTCGGCGCGCCTCGCGCTGCGCTTTTACGAGATGCCCTTCGGCGTATTCCTTGGCGGCATGGCCCTCCTTTCGTTCGTCTTTGGCAACCGGCTCCTGCACTGGTATTGGAGGGCGTTGTGAGTCCGCTCATCAGTCCGATGGTGTTGCGCATGGCCGCGCTTCTCTTTGCTGCCCTCGCCGCCTTCGTCCTGGGCTTATTCATCATTCGACGCCTGCGCAAAAATCTAGTCGCCGAGACCGACGAGATCAATCAGGCTCCTCTGGCGGCTGAGGGACTGCCCGTGCACGCCTATCACGCCGTGATTCAGCAACTGAAGCAGCAAAAACATGAGCTCAGCTCCCAGCAACTGGCGGAGCGCCGAAAAGCCAAGGCCTCTGACACGTTAAGCTCAACCATTCTTTCAAATCTTTCCTGCGGCGTGCTCTTCTTGAACACCAGCGGCCTGGTGCGCCAGACAAATGCGGTGGCACGCAAGCTGCTGGGCTTCGCCTCGCCCGTCGGCCTCCATTCCTCTGATCTCTTTCGCACGGCCAGACTGCGCCCTGAAAATAATGTTCTGACCTCAGCCTCGACGCCGGAAACGAGCATCGAGCAAGCGCTGGCGCCCGCACTGGCCGGCACGTCCGCGGTTCGAGGCCTGCTGCTGAATTACGTCACCCGCGACGGCGAAAACCACGTCCTCGAACTGACCGCCTCACCCGTGCTGGCCGAGGACGCAAGCCGCATGGGTACGACGCTCGTCCTCACCGATAAGACCGACATCGAACGCATCCGGCACGAACAGAAAATGCGCCAGGAAATTTCCTCCGAGCTCGCGCTCGGCCTGCGCGATTCCCTGACCACCATCGCCGGCTACGCGCAACAACTAGCCTGTAGTCGCGACACGGATCTGGCGCGCCAATTGGCCAACAGCATCGCGCAAGAAGCGGCGCAATTGGATCGCACAATTGGAAGTTTTCTCGGAGGCGCGCGCGCCGCCACCACCAGTTCTTAAATTGCCGGTTTAGAAACTTTCGGCAGCTGTTTTTTGAAAAGAAGTTTTCGAAAGGATGATCCAATGAAGAAAACAAATTTCATAGCCGTCGGTACTCTGCTTCTCTTGGGTTTCACTGGCGCAAATGCCCAGTCGCTAGGCGACTACGCGCGCTCCGTTCGCAAGAACAAACCCGACTCCACTTCGACCAGCCGCCATTTCGACAATGACAATCTGCCCACCGGCGAAGCTCTAAGCGTGGTTGGGCCGCCAGCGGACGCGAGCGGCAATGCCGGCTCCCCAGCCGCTCCAGCCCCGCCTGACACCGCTGCCGCTGATCGCCAGAAAGCCGCCGAAGAGTGGAAGCAAAAACTCGACAAGCAGAAGGAAAAGATCGCAGCCCTAAACCATGAGGTCGATCTCGACCAGCGCGAACTTCGCTTGCGCGCCGCTGCCCAAACTTCCGATCCCGGCGTCGCCGCGCGCAACATCCAGTTCACCAAGGACGAAGTGCAATACAAGTCCGACATGGATGCCAAGCAGAAAGAACTGGAAGCTGCCAAGCAGCAACTCGACGATCTACAGGATCAGGCCCACAAAGCCGGAGTCGCCGAACCCGAACCGGCCAGCGAAAACGACAAGAGCAGCAACAACGACAAAGACAATAATTAAGGGCAAGGAACGAAAAGACGAGGTAGTGGCTACTTTGGGGAAAGCCTATGAGCAACGAGGGCGGAAAGAACGGCTTAGGTGATCTCGACTACCGACTTTTTCGTGGTAACTGGATTGCTTATATGTGCATTTAGCCTCGTCGCGCCTGAAACCGCTGCGAACTATTCTAGGGAACGATGGCTACGAGCAGACGTTTCCAGGCGGAAATGGAAACAACAGATGTTCGCCAATTTGGTGATGAAGCCGTGGTACCCGACCTTTATACGCTTTTACGGGTTATTCGGTTTGGTTTTCCTGCTGATCTATTTAGTTTTTGTCAGATTTTCAAAGTAGCCCACTACCCTAGCTCACTATCTAAGACGGGGACCTGCGAGCTGGGCACGCCCACTATGTTCCCGCTCGCTCGCGAATCTGCCGCGCGTGGTGCCGCCCATGAACCCAGTGGAACTTGCGCCATTGACCCGGCGTCAAAGGCCCGAGAAACATGTGGTCCATAATCTTGGCCGAGCGGCCAAACCTGCGTTCGCAATCAGCCAGACCTGTCTCCATTTTCTCCAGTTCCAGCCCAACTGCCCGCCGCAGCTCTTCCGGCGCCATCCCGCGTGGCCGAGCGCGCTCCGGAGACTTGCGCCCGCCCGGCATATATCCGAGATCGACTACCACCAGCTTGGCCAAGCGCTCTTTCAACTTGGCCCGCGTGCCGAGCGGTGCCCCAAGTTCCAGGCACTTGGCGATTCCATGATTGGTGCCCTTATAGGTAAGAAACAGATGCTCCAGAATCTGCGCCGAGTTCCACTTCCCCGCCGGACCCCGCGCCAGCGCGCTCGCGCTCACGCCCTCTGTTGCATCTTCGAGTTCCTGCCGCAGCCGTTCGAGATAGGAATCCATGGCACCCGTCAGTACAATAATTCGCGAACCGAAAAACTGATCCGAAACCGTCGACAAAATTATGACCAAAAAACTATTCTTCGGACTCGCCATTTTAGCAACCGGATTCATACTCACACTAATGATCGGTTGCTCGTCCGAGCGGAGTAAGCCGGCTACAGCAGAGTCCGCCCAGACAAAGCCTCCCGAAGCCATTACCGGCAGCAGCACCTTCTACAAATGCTACATCTCCGCGCGCGGCTGGTCGCCGGACGCGCAACCCTATCGCACCGAGTCCGCCGCCAGCAAGAGCCATGACGGCAAAGCGACAGAATGGCGCTCTGGATTCGCCTCCCCGTCGCTGCATACGACGAAGTTCTTTACCTGGTCGAACGGCGATATCTCTCACAGCGTCGACGATACCTACAGCCCCACCAATTCCAGCACCCAGATTTTCAACGTCCAGTTTCTAAAAACGGATAGCGACAAGGCCTTCGCCATTGCCCAGGAGCACGGCGGAGACAAGCTCCTCGAAAAAGAGCCCGACACTCCGATGCTGTATGTGTTGGAGTGGAACCGCCAGGATAACGGCCTCTTCTGGCACGTAATTTACGGAGCCGATCGCGAGACCGCGAAGCTACGCATAGCGGTGAACGCAACCACAGGAGAATTTTCGCGGGTGGAAAAGTAGTGAAACGGTCGATGGTCGTTGGTCGTGAGCGAGCATTAACCAACGCCTGTGACCGGCCGCGAACGACGAACGACCAGGCTAACGACCGCCTCATCGCCCTTTCGCGAGCCGGTCTAGCGAAGCCTGTGCATCCTTCGCCAACGGCCCTTCCGGCAACACCTTCAAATACTGCGCGTAATATTTTTTCGCCTCGGCTTTGTCTCCGAGTTTTTCCTGACACACCGCAAGCCGGTAGCTCGCAACCGCGTCGCCATCCTTGTAGTAGAGAGCTTCCTGGTAACGATCGAGCGCCGCTTTGTAGTTCTTGCGCCTGAAGTAATAGTTCCCCACCTCAACATCTTTCATCGCCTTCATCGGGTTCCAGGGATGGAACTCCTGGACGTCAGACGGCTCAGGGTGGTCGGGAATATCAGGAATGCCCAGTTCCTGAAGCTCAGTTTTGCTGCCAGGATGATTCTTCTCGTCGTCCGGAGGCGGGCTGGTGTCAGTTCGCGTGTCGCGGCTCGAACTCTCCTCAGCCTCCGGACTCTTTCCAAGCGCCTTGTCCGCGGCTGCTCTGTCAGCAGCAGCCTTATCCGCAGCGCTATTGCTTGCAGCTTTGTCGACTGCCGCTTTATCCGGCGCAGCGGTGTCCGGGGCCGTTTTATCCGAAGCATCCTGCGCCAGCGCAAAAGCCGCCAACTGCACGATGAACGCAATCAGGAACCGGGTACGCACGTCTCTATTGTAGCGCCACAGAGCTAGTCTCAAACCCGCTCGCTTTTTGCCCCGTCTACCAAATAGCACGGTTCTCATGCGCAAAAAAATTCAGGCCGCCCACGAGTGGGACGACCTGATTTTGGCAAATCCTCCGGGGAGGAGGGGAAACTTAAATTACAGCGATGGCGGAGCCGCGCTAGCCGTAGGAGTCGTATTGCCACTGCTAGGCGCCTGCGCCGGCGTGTTGTTATCCGCGCCGGTATTCGTCATCAGGCGTATATCCACGCGACGATTCTTCGCGCGCCCATCAGGCGTCTTATTCGAATCCACCGGCTTGTCTTTGCCCAGCCCGATCAGATAGATCTTATAGGCCGGAACGCTCTTCTCCGCCGCCAGATACTGGATCACGGCGTTGGCCCGGCGCTGGCTCAAATCATAGTTGTAGTCCGCGCTGCCCACGGAGTCGGTCGCGCCCTCGACCGTGATGATGTATCCCTTGGTAGTCGCGACACTCGCCGCCAGCTGGTCGATGGCTTCCCGCGCCTGCTTCGTCAGGTTGTCCTTGTCGAACCCAAAATGCACCGCCGTCTCTACCACCGGCCGATAGTTATCCAGATTGACGACTGTGTTGGTCAGCATGTCCACGCGCTGCGTCGCCGTATTCGCCGCCATTTGCGCCTTGTCCGCATCGCTGCCCGCCGCCACCGCCTTCTGGTCGGCCGCTGCGGCACGAGTCTGCACATCCTGAATTCCGGCCTGCGCGCGCTGGTCAACATCCTTAATCGCCTTGGAATTCTGCGCCGTCATGTCGTCAAGCTCATTGGTCTTGTTGATCAGCGGCGTGGTTTGCTGCCGCACGTAATTCTTGGTTGTACATCCGATGGACGCGACCGCGACGGCGGCCAGCAATAGGGTCAAGCTCAATCTCAATGCTATGCGGTTCATAAGCTTTTCGTGGCTCCTAGGCCAAAATAGATGCTTTTCGTTTGAAATCCGTTTTCAAGATCCCGGCAAAAATCTATCAATCGTACCCCTCTAACTAAAGCACGGCAGATGCCAATCCAAATCCCAGAACTAAACTAGTAAACCGTGCAATATCAATCACTTACACGATAGCTGTGGGAAATGCGATCGCGGCCTACACAGCAATCGCTCTATGAATCGTAAAAAATTTATACGGTGCCGTCAGCGACGAATTACCGCCTGTGGCGTTCGTAAGCAACCAAATAGCGGCCACCCCACTCATTTCCCAAAATCAGAAACAACCAGCGAGGTGGTCCTGGTGCCCTCAGTGATTAACGCTCTTTCCCGTCAGCGAGGCCGCAAAATCCCGTCCCAAGCCTTCTCAAATTGCGAAACCAGCGGCACTTCGCTCTTCTGTAAACCCCCGCGCGCCATCACACGCCAGAGATAACTCGACGAAGGCCCGCTGCGCCAGTCCCCAACATGCGCCGCATAAACCGCCAGCACATCTTCCGACGGACGAGACTGCACCGCCAAAATCACATCGGCCTCCTGCGGCCGATAAACGATGGTAAGTTTGCCCCACTTCTGGATCGCGTCCTGAACCCGCCCAATAGCGGCGCGATCCTCCGGCCACAGGTTGGGATCGAACTGGTCCCCATCGTAGGCCGTCACATATACGAAGCGGGAATTTGCCAATGTGCGCGGCATAGGCTGCGAACTCGCCGCAGGCGCGGCCGCGCCCAAGCTCGCCAGCGCCAGAACTAAAAGTGCAATCACCAAAATCCTCTTTGTCTGCTTCATGGGAAAATCACCACCCCACCATCCCTACACTATCCCTACTGAGACGGATGCGCACTAGATCACGGAAGTTGCAGGAGTGGTTGTCGGCGACCAGGAAAGACGAGGAGAACAGTAACCAGCGTTACATTACCGAGCGTCACATAACCGGAGGAACCGTGATTCCCATCACCAGAAGAACGCGAATCAGCTCGCGTCGAACCACCGCCGCCGTCGTCAGCAGAAACTTCTTCCGCCCCTCATCCGCCTCGCTCAAAATCGGATAGCGATGATAGAAAGTATTGAAAAGCTGCGCCAGTTGAAACGTATGTTTCGCCAGGTAAGCCGGCTCGGTCGTAGCAATACACTGACCCACAACATAAGAAGTCTTAGCCGCCGCCAGCCACAGCTCCCAGATATCATTCCCCGCCGCGCCGCCCAGATACTTATCAAAATCCCCTGTTGACACGCGAACCGCCGCGTCGCGGCAAAAATCATCCGCATCGAGTCCACCCTTGCGAAAAATATTCGATGCCCGCACCACCGCATACTGCGCGTACGGCCCCGTGTCGCCCTCAAAACTCAGCGCCTCTTTAAAATCAAACGCAATCACCGAAGGCTTCGTAAACTTCAGCATGAAATAACGCAGCGCCCCAATCGCAATCTGCGCAGCAATTCCGCCGCGTTCTCCATCGCTCAACTCCGGATGCCGCGCATCCACCTCCTCGCCCGCCGAGGCGATCAGCGCATCCAAAAGATCGTCCGCCTTCACGCCAAATCCCTTGCGCCCAGAAACCTCGATCCACGACCGTCCCTGATCTTCTTCGCTCAGCGTATATCCAAGTTCGGCCGCGCAGCGCGGCGTGAGCGCCACCATTTCATACGAGAAATGCGTATACCGGTCCGCCGCCTGGCCATGCCCCAGTCCGCGCAAAGCCTCAATCACCGTGTTCTGCGCCTCCGACTGCCGCGCATCGATCACGTTATAAATCTCCGCCACATCGCCAAAGTGCGGATGCTCTTGCTCTCCATGAGTAGTCGATATCCAACACTCGTGCGCATTCGGATAGCGATAGAATTTCCGGTATCCAAAATCCCGCCCCAGCAGCCCAAACTTCCACATGTGATAAGCAATATCCTTGCCCACATAACCGACCGTGCCGTTAGAGCGCACAATAACTTTTTGATCTTCCTCGGCAATGTTTTCCCTGGTGCTGTTTTCTCCTGTGCCGTTTTCCCGAGTGCTGCTTCCCCCCGTGCTCTCCGTACCCCCCGTGGTTAAAGCCTTTGCCGTTCCCGCACGCCGCATAACCCAGCACCCCGCGTTCTTGCCCGCGGTCTCGTAGGTAAGCACACCCGCTTCCTTCAGCTTCGTAAACGCCGCATCCCAAAAATGCAAATGAAGAATTTCGCTCTCCCGCGGCAAAAAGTCATACTCGATATCCAGCCGATCCATCGTCTCCAGATGCCGTTTCAGCACCGCCACCGAAATCAAATCCGCAATCGCCGCCGTCTCATTATTCCCTTCTTCAATCGCGCGCAGCGTGGCGGCTCGCGCCTGTAGGTTCGCGTTGTCCAATTCATACCACTGCGACACCCGCGCATAAAGATCCCAGCACACATAGTCGAATCGCGGAGCCGCTGCCAGCGTCTCAATCTCCGCCCGCGATTTCTGCTCAATATGCCGAAAGCCAACCACCACGTCGGCCACCTGCGCGCCCGTATTGTCGATATAGTTCTGCACATCGACTTCCCGGCTCGCAAAACGCAGCAGGCGCACAAACGTGTCGCCCAGAATGGCATTGCGGAGATGCCCTATGTGCGCTGCCTTATTAGGATTAATACTGGAATGTTCAACCAGAACTTTACCTACGGGAATTTCTTCAGCCGGCGATTGATCTGCAGAGAGAGCCGCTGCCAGCTCCGCTCGCTTGACGCGAACATTGATATACCCGCCTCCTGCAACCTCGAACTTTTCAAAGCCCAGGATCGCCCCCACTCCCGCCACAATCTCCTCTGCAATCTTCCGCGGAGCCTTGCGCAGCTTGCGCGCCAGCTCAAAGGCCAGCGGCAACGCATACTCGCCGAACTCAATCTTCGGCGGCTGTTCGACCACGACATTCGCGATTTCCAGTCCATAAGCCCGGAGCAGAAACTCGCGCAAATGCTCGACCAGCCGGCGTTCCAGATATCGATACAAGGATGCCCTCTAAATGATTGAAGAAGCAGTGATTCTAACAAACTCCGAGGAGACGGCGAGTTTGACGGCAGTACCAGTCGCACTTATGATGAAAACTCGAACCTCACGACGGTTCTTGCTCTGAGCTTTTGATCCTAGCGAAAAGCGAACAGCCAAGGACGTTTTCCCCCATGCGCATAGCCTACCTCGACTGTTTTTCCGGCATCGGCGGCGACATGTTTCTAGGCGCCCTGGTAGACGCCGGAGTCCCTTCCAAACTTCTGGAGGATACGGTAGCCGCGCTAAACATCGGCGCCCGGCTAGAAATTTCGCGCGTAATGCGATCCGGAATTTCCGCAACCAAGGTCGACGTTTACGCCAACGGCGAAAAAGATCTGCCCCGCGAAGTTTTTTCACATCAGCAAGGAAATCAGCACGACCATTCGCACCACCATCATCACGAGAGCCACAGCCACTCTCACTCCCGCGCCCTGCCCGAAATTCGCCGAATCATCGAAAAAGCAGCGATTAGCAGCGGCGCCAAGCAAACCGCCATCAAGATCTTCGAAGCGCTCGGCCAAGCCGAATCCGAGATTCACAACACCTCCATCAACCAAGTGCACTTCCACGAAGTAGGCGCCGTCGACGCCCTAGTCGACATCGTCTGCGCCGCTGTAGGCGCCGAATCTCTGGCGGTCGACGAATGGATATGCTCCCCGCTGAACGTCGGTAGCGGCACCGTCAAATGCGCCCACGGAACGCTCCCCGTCCCCGCACCGGCAACGCTGAAATTACTAAGCGACGCAGAGGTCTATTCCTCCGGCCCGCAAGTCGAACTCGTAACCCCCACCGGCGCCGCAATCGTAAAGACGCTGACCACCCGCTTCGCGCCCTTTCCCGCAATGAAGATTGCGAAAGCAGGATACGGCGCCGGAACCAGAGACTTCCCCGACCATCCAAACCTGCTGCGCCTGACGATCGGCGAAGCCACGCAGGCGGAAGCCACAAACAAATTGCCGGGCGGATCCGGCGAAACCGTCACCGTCCTGGAAGCAAATCTCGACGATCTCAGCCCGCAAGTCCTCGCCTACGCCATGGAGCGCCTGCTGGCCGAAGGCGCGCTAGACGTATTCAGTGTGCCGGTCCAAATGAAAAAGAGCCGTCCCGGCGCACTGCTAACCGTCCTCGCAAGAACCGAAGACGCGATCCGCCTGACCAATTTAATTTTCGCCGAGACCACGACTCTAGGCGTCCGCCGCCACGAAGAGCAACGTCAAACGCTCTCCCGACGCTGGGAAACCGTCACTACAACCTGGGGCCCCGTGCGAATGAAGATCGCCAACATGAATGGCAGCATCTCTAACTATGCGCCCGAATACGAAGACTGCCGGGCACTGGCGGAAGCCAACCATGTGCCCCTGAAAACCATTCTTCAGGAGGCTATGCAGGCGTATGCCAGCACGAGGAAGCAAGGTTAGAAGTCAGAGGTCTGATTGCAAAGGTAAGTGCCCGAAATCCCGGTTCTAAATCTGCAATCTGCTCTGACCTTAAGAGTCCCAACTTCGCAGCAGTAGGAGCAAAGGTTTATGCCAGCACTGAATTTGTTGCGCGATGTTATAGGGCGCGTGCCCGCCCGTCTCGAACAGCTTCCAAAGAATAAAGTCGAGAGCAAGCCGGCGCCCTCAGCCTGGTCTCCCAGGGAAGAGCTCGGCCATCTGCTCGATTCCGCCGCCAACAACCATCAGCGAATCGTCCGCGCGCAATCCGAGGACAAACTCGCTTTCCCCGGCTACGAGCAGAATCGTTGGGTAGCAATCAATCGCTATCAGCACCGCGACTGGAAAGAACTGATCGAAGTGTGGCAGGCCCTCAATCGCCAATTGCTGGCCGCAGCTGAGTCAGTGCCCGAAGCCGCATGGTCCCATACCCTGACCGTAGCCGCTTCCCAACCGATGACGCTTGAATTCGTGTTCGACGATTACGTCAGCCATATGTTCCACCACCTCCAGCACATCGGAATCGAATTGCGCGACATCAAATCAACCACCAACGCCGCCTAAATTGACAGCTTCAGATATGCTTTTCTATCAGGCTTCTCAACGGCCGGCGCTGCCTTTGATTTTGCCGGGCGCAGCCGCAGTTGATTCATTGTGGCGCCGCGAGATTTGATTGCGACCGCGCTCGATTTTCTGTTGGCGGAGCCGCTGCTTGATCGCCCCGCCTTTTCCTTTTGGGTGGCGCAGCGGTTCACCGCTGCGATAAGCAGCCTAATTGAGTCGCGGCTTTAGATGCTGAGGTAAGATTTCACTTCAAGGACCGAATGCCCAAGAAGTTTTACATCACGACCCCTATCTACTACGTCAACGCGCGTCCGCACATCGGGCACGCCTACACTACCATCGCCTGCGACACCATCGCGCGCCGTCACCGCCTGCTCGGAGACGACACCTGGTTCCTTACCGGTACCGACGAGCACGGACAAAAAATCGAGCGCGCCGCCCTGGCCGCCGGCAAGACTCCGCAGCAGTTCGCCGATGAAGTCTCCGCCCAATTCAGCGCCCTCTGGAAGCACATGGGCCTCACGCCGGACGATTTCATCCGCACTACCTCGGACCGCCACAAAAAAGGTGTGCAGGCTCTATGGCGCAAGATTCGCGAGAACGGCTACATCTACAAAGGGACCTACACCGGCCAATATTGCGTTTTCGACGAACTCTACGTCGACGCCGAACCCGGCGCCCCTTGCCCCGATTGCGGCCGCCCCACCGAGACGGTCCACGAAGAAAATTATTATTTCAAGCTCTCAGCATTTCAGGACCAACTCATCCGCCTCTATACCGAGCATCCCGAGTTCATACGCCCCGAGACGCGCCGCAACGAGGTTCTCTCCTTCGTGCGCGGAGGCCTGCGCGATTTATCCATCAGCCGCTCAACTTTTTCCTGGGGCATTCCCGTGCCCGACGATCCGAAGCATGTCGTCTACGTCTGGCTCGACGCGCTCGCCAACTACATCACCGCGTTAGGCTACGGCCAAAGCGACACGACTAAATTCGAAAGATACTGGCCCGCCGACGTGCACATGATCGGCAAAGAAATCGTCCGCTTCCACTGCGTCTACTGGCCGGCTTTTCTGCTAGCCGCCGGATTGCCTCTGCCGAAAGGCATCACCGCCCACGGCTGGCTGCTTTTCGAAGAAAGCAAAATGTCGAAGTCGCGCGGCAATATAGTCCGCGCCGAAACCATCGTCGACGTTCTCGGCGCCGACGCGCTCCGCTATTTCCTCTTGCGCGAAGTCGTCTTCGGAAGCGATGGCTCCTTCAGTTTCGACGCCCTGGTGCAACGGTACAACTCAGACTTGGCTAACGGCCTAGGCAATCTCGCCAGCCGCACCCTCACCATGATCACGCGCTATTTCAAGGGAGAAATCCCCTACCCCTCCCATTCCGCGCAGACCCTAGCTGACGCCGCCATCGCCGACGCCGCAAAAAAAGTTATTGCCGACTACGGTGCTCTCTTCGATCAGTACCAGTTTTCTCGCGCGCTAGAAACCGCATGGGGATTGGTCGCCGCCGTAGACAAATACATCGTCGAAAACGAGCCCTGGTTGCTGGACGAAAAAAAGGACGAAGAAAGTCGCGCACGCCTCGCCACCGTGCTCTACACCAGCGCCGAGGCTCTGCGAATTGTTACCGCGCTAGCGTATCCGGTTATCCCCGACGCCACCGCGAAAATCTGGGCGCAGATGGGTCTAGGCGACATCAAGAAATTCGATCTGCAACAATTGCAGTGGGGACAACTCCGCCTCGGCACCAAGTTGGGCGACGTGCAAGCCGTATTCCCTCGCGCCGACAAATCCGCAGTAGAGAGGATGCAGAAAATGGAAGAACAGAGTGGAGTTAGTGTGGTGACGAGCGTTTCTCCCGTCCAGCCTAGCGAAGCAAGGCAGCCAACCGCATCGGCGTCTGAGACGAAGCCGCCGGCCAAGCCCGCCGCCCCAATTCCAGACGGCAAAATCAGCATTGACGATTTCGCCAAAGTCGAACTGCGCGTAGCGCAAGTGAAAACTGCCGAACGCGTAAAGGGTGCCGACAAATTGCTCCGCCTGGAAGTCGATTTAGGAAGTGAAATCCGCCAACTGGTAGCCGGCATCGCCGAATCCTACGAACCAGAAACGCTGATCGGCCGCAAGGTCGTGGTCGTGGCCAACCTAGCCCCCCGCAAACTGCGCGGCCTCGAATCGAACGGCATGATCGTAGCCGCCTCGCCCGAAGGCGGCAAAGCCGTGCTAGCCGGCTTTCTAGAGGATGTTCCAATAGGCACGCGCCTGAAGTAGCTAGATGGTGTGGTGACGGGCGTCTCGCCCGTCCACCGAGCGAAGCTCGGCGCGAACGACCAACGACCATGTTCATCGACTCTCACGCTCATCTCGAAGGGGAACGCTACGACACCGATCGTGACGCCGTCCTCGCCCGCGCCCAACAAAACGGAATCGAAGCCTGTCTCGCCATCGGAATCGGCGAGGGCCCTGACACCGCCAACTGCGGCATTCAACTCGCGGAAAAATATGACGGCAATCCGCACTATCCCCGCATCTGGGCAAGCGTAGGAATTCATCCCCACGAAGCTCACCTGGCGACCGAAGCCGCCTACGCTCAACTAACGCAATGGGCGCGCCATCCCAAGGTTATCGCCTGGGGAGAAATCGGCCTCGACTACTTCTACGACCACTCCCCGCGAGAAATACAAAAAGCAGTTTTCCTGAAACAGATGGAAATGGCAAAGTCAGCCAAGCTCCCCATCATCGTCCACTGCCGCCCCTCCAACAACAGCGAGAACGCGTGGGACGACTGCTTGCAGATGATCACCGATCATTGGACGTCCACCGCCCTGGGCGGCATCCTCCACTGCTTCACCGGCAGCGTAGCCCACGCGCGACGCGCTCTCGATATGGGCTTCCTGATTTCCTTCGCCGGCAATATCACCTTTCCGAAAGCACAGCCCATCCGCGACGCCGCGCAAATCGTTCCCCTCGACCGCATGCTAATCGAAACCGATTCCCCCTATCTAGCGCCGATCCCGCATCGCGGCCAGCGCAACGAACCCGCCTTCGTCACCGAGGTAGCCCGCCAAATCGCCGAGTTGCGCAACTTGTCCCCGGAAGAAATCGGCGCCCGTACCACGCAGAATTTCTACGATTTCTTCAGCCTCCCGCCGGCACCCCGCAACTCTCAACAAAATTTGTCATCCTGAGGGCAGCCAAGGACCTATGCATTCCAGCCCGCGACCATTTGAAAGAACGCCACAAATTCAAACGACCTGCCCTCCTGAAAATGACCTCGCACTTCAGCCGGCCCCCGCCTTCGCAGACAATCCCTCTTCTGTTACCCTCATGGGTACAGATTATGGGGCGCCAATCCACGAAACCAGATCTCAGCATTTAGGTGTCAGGTATCCGGCAGAAGCCCCGGCTTTTCCTGACACCTGACACCTAAGACCTGACACCTGCTCTTGACGGTGATCACCCATGCCCGATAACAGTTTCGATATCGTCAGCAAAGTCGACCTCGCGGAAGTGAACAACGCCATCCAGCAGGCGATGAAAGAAGTCAGCACGCGCTTCGACCTCAAAGACTCGAAGTCACAGATCGCGATGGAAGGAACCGACGCCATCATGCTGCACTCCGCCGACGAATTCAAAATGAAGGCAGTGAACGACGTCTTCCAAGCCAAACTCGTAAAACGAGGAGTCCCGCTAAAAGGCTTGACCTACGCCGCGTTGGAGCCTTCGGCCGGCAGTACGGTGAAGCAAAAGATCACGATTCAGCAAGGCATTCCGATCGAAAAGGCGCGGGAGATCGTAAAGCTGATCAAGAATTCAAAGAAGAAAGCGCAAGCCTCCATTCAAGCCGACGTAGTGCGCGTCAGCAGCAAAGATCGCGACATGCTTCAGGAAATCATTGCCATGGTCAAGCAGCAGGATTTTGGCATCGATCTCCAGTTCACAAATTATCGGAGCAATTAGGAAGGCTTGAACCGCAGAGAACGCGGAGGCCGCGGAGAAATAACTGAGGAATAAGCACACTGGAAACGAATTTTCTCTAGGTACGCAGCGATCTCTGCGGTTAATTCTTTTACAAGGACCGGATTACTGTTGACTACGACCACATCCAGCCACGGGAAAGAAATCTTCGATCTTCTACGCGACGACATCGCTGCGATCGAAGAACAGTTTGGCCGCGACACCGTCTCCGATGTCGCTGCAATCACCGAGATCGGCGAATACCTCCGCGCCGGCGGCGGCAAACGAATTCGTCCTGCACTCCTTCTGCTCTCGGCCAAACTCCTCGGTTACGAGGGCACCGGCGCCGTCAAACTCGCCTCCGTCGTCGAAATCATTCACACCGCGACGCTCGTCCACGACGACATCATCGACGAAGCTCAAACCCGCCGCGGCCGTCCCGCCGCCAACACGCGCTGGGGAAATTCCATGTGCGTGCTCGCCGGAGACTGGCTCTACATGCAGGCCTTCAAGGTCGCAGTGCAGGAGCGCAACTTCCGCATCCTCGATGTGCTCGTCGAACTCACGCAGCAATTAGTCGAAGGCGAGCTGCTCCAGATGGAGAAGCTCGGCCAGCTCATCTCCCCGCAAGAGCATCTCGATCTCATCTATCGCAAGACTGCGTGCCTGTTTTCCGTCTGCATGCGCGTAGGCGCAATCCTCGGCGGAGCCACCACAAATCAAGAAGACCGTCTAGGCCAATACGGACGCGACCTCGGCATCGCCTTCCAGATCGTCGACGATGTGCTCGACCTCACCGCCTCCGAAAGTGTGCTGGGCAAGCCCGTAGCCAGCGACCTGCGTGAAGGCAAAGCCACCATGGCCGTCATTCACGCGCTCGAACGCTGCACCGCCGCCGAGCGAAAGCAGATCGAGACCGTTCTCCACGACCGGGCCTTCAACGGCGTAACCCACGCCGATATCCTGACCATCCTAAAGCGCTACAGTTCTCTCGAATACGCGTCGCAGGAGGCCTCGCGCTACGCCGAATCCGCCCGCAAAGCTATCTGCATTTTTCCTGACTCCGAAATCAAACGCGCGCTCTTGTGGGCTCCCGAATACGTCGTGGCGCGAGAAAAGTAGCAACCCATAACTAACAACCTAAAGGGTTGTCATCCTGCGGGTGTTCTCTCGACGAAAGCAAAGCTTGCTAACCTGCGGCCTCCAGCCGCGTCTGACACTTCAAGCGTCTGAAAACGAAACACAGGAGGCCTGTTCAAATGGCATATAAGAGTCGATATTGCTCATTCCTGACCATCGTGCTCGTAGCAGCGGCAACCACCTGCGCCCTCGCCCAAGGTCAGAATGCCGATCAGGCCCGCGACTTCCACTGGACCGGCAAACTCTCCGCCGACCAGATCGTCGAGATCAAGAACCTCAACGGCAAGATCGAGGCCCGCGGCGACAGCAGCATCGATCAGGTCGAAGTCACCGCCGAAAAATCAGGCCCTGACGCCGACGAGGTTAAGATTGACGTCGTCCCCAACGCCGCAGGAGTAACCATCTGCGCCATCTATCCCCACGGATCGACCGGTCCCTGCGAGCCCGGCGATAAATGGCATGTCGACAACCACAACAATAAAGCGAGAGTCGACTTCACGGTCCGCATCCCCACCAACCTGCGCTTCTCCGCCACCTCGATCAACGGCAGCGTCACCGCCGAAAATATGGGCCGCTTCGTGCGCGCAGATTCAGTCAACGGATCAGTGCGAGTTTCGACCAAGCAGTGGGCGGAGCTGTCTTCGGTCAACGGCTCAATCGACGCCACCATGGGCAGCGCCGACTGGACCGGCACCCTGAAAATCAGCACCGTGAATGGCTCGATTGAACTCCGAATGCCGAGCGAGCTCAATGCCGACGTCCGCTTCAGCTCCGTCAACGGCCGTCTCACCTCTGATTTTCCCCTGACCATGAGCGGCCACTTCGGCGGCCGCCGCATCGAAGGCCGTATCGGCAACGGCGGAAGAGAGCTGGTCGTCGACACCGTGAACGGCAGCCTGCGCCTCAAAAGCGAGTCAATTTAAATCCCTAGCAAAGGCTCATCATCAAATCTAAAGAGTTGTCATCCTGATTCGAACAGTTGTCAGCCTGAGCGAAGCGAAGGACCTATTTACTTTGCTGCCGCCGGAACCCCGTCGACACGAGCGGCTAAATCTTTATGCCGCGAGTCTGTGAGCTGACACGTTAGCGTCTTTTCAAACGAGCGCTCTACGCTGCTCCTTCGAGCACTCTAGGCCAGTCACCCCATCGCGGTTGCTATACTAGAGCAACCCGTTTCGCCAATGACCGACCTGCTCTCCATAATTTCGCACCACGGCTATCTCTTCCTCGCGATCGTGTGCCTGGCTGAAGCCATCGGTTTTCCCGTGCCCGCCGCCCTCGCCATCCTCACCGCCGGAGCCGTCGCCGCCTACGGGCATCTCCATTTCTATCTCGTCTTCGGCGTCTCCCTTGTCCCGATGATCATCGGAGACATCATTCTCTACTTCATGGGCCGCTTCAGCGGATGGGCCCTCCTCGGCATCCTCTGTCGCCTCTCCGCCAACCCCGAAACCTGCATCCTGCGCTCCGCCGAATATTTCTACCGCCGTGGCAAAGTGACGTTGCTTTTCGCCAAATTTATTCCCGGCATCAACACCATGTCTCCGCCCCTAGCCGGCAGCATGAAAATGCGCCTCGGAGATTTTCTGCAATTCGACACCCTCGGCGCAATCTTCTACGTCGGCGCCTACTCCACCGCCGGATATCTCTTCAGCGACATCCTGCGCGACATTACCCGCGGACTTCGCTCCGCCGGCTCCGCCGCCGAAGTGGTCTTTGGCGTAGGCCTCGCCGTCTATGTCATCTACCGGATCTACATCTACCGCAAATACCGCCTCCTCGACATAGTCCCGCGCGTCCCTGCCGAAGAGCTCGCCCGCCGATTGATGGCCGATACCGTTCACAACATGCTCATCGCCGACGTCCGCAGCCACGGTTACTACGACGCCGACTCCGAACGTATCGCCGGATCTATTCGCATCGAGCCCAACAATCTCATCGAAGAAGTAAAGAATCTCCCCAAGGATCGCGAGATTTATCTCTACTGTACTTGAGCGCGCGAAGCCACCAGCGCCCGTGTGGCGCGTCAACTCCAAGATCTAGGATTCAAAGTCTTCGTTATCGCCGGTGGCCTTCGCGCCTGGCGCAAAGCTGGCAACCCCGTGGAACGCGTCCCCCCCGACGACCTAGTGAAGCTGCCCACTTTCAATTAATAACTGTCATACCGTCTACCTCCGACACCGCGAGTTTCGTATCAGGGTACTGCTTTTGCGATACCGCAGCTTGCCCAGCAAAAATGCCCCTTCAGGGGCGCCCCGTGACGCGCGTCCTTGGCATCCTCGCACCACTTTGCTATCGTGCCCACATGGCAGCATTCTGCGGACTAATCCTCGCCGCCGGAGAATCCTCGCGCATGGGGCGCGACAAAGCATTGCTCCCCTGGCCGCCGCAGTCCACCAAAACCGGAGACACCTTCCTCTCCGCTGCCATCCGCCTCTTCCTTTCCCACGTCGACGAAGTCCTAGTGGTCGCCGGCAAGAATCAAGCCGCCCTCGCGCCCGTCGTCTACGCCAACGGAGGCGCCCTAGTCATCAATCCCGACCCCGAGCGTGGCCAGTTCAGCTCGCTCCGAGTCGGACTGCAAGAGGTTCTCAACCGCGGCCGAGACGCCGCCATGGTCACCCCGGTCGATCGCCCGCCCGTCCGCGCCGAGACAATCGAAAAGTTGCAAGCCGCGTTCGACAGCGCGACCGCAAAAAGAAAGTGGGCTGTGATTCCAGAATTCGAGGGCAGACACGGCCATCCCATTCTTCTCGGCCGCGAAATGCTCACTGCCTTCCTGAACGCTCCCGAAACCTCCAACGCCCGCGAGGTCGAGCGCGCCAACCAAACCGCGATCGAATACGTCGCGGTCGACGATCCCTTAGTCTCGCTAAACATCGACACGCCCGAGCAATACACGGCCTTGAGCGTAAACGTCGATCCCACAGCCCCAGCCTAATCCCTGTCATCCTGAGCGGAAGCACAAGTGTCTGCTCATAGCACAACCGCCTGCATCCTGAGCGAAGCGAAGGGACCCCATGCATTTTGTTCGCGCGACGAGCATCCTTAGCGATCCTTAGTGCCCTTCGTGGTTCAAGCTCTCCCCGCGCCAACCGAGAATCCGCCATCGCCCGAAGCCTCATTATTTATATTTATATTGATATCCATGCCCCATCTAACCTCCCGCCAAACCGAATTCATAGATAGCGTTCTCCGCCTCCGCCCGCAAGTCGCCACCTTCGACTGCGACGGCACGCTCTGGTCGGGTGATGCCGGAGAAGGATTCTTTGCCTGGGAGCTCGACCAAGGCCTGGTCTCGCCTGAGATCGCGCGCTCGATGCGCGCCCGCTACGCCGACTACAAAGCCGGCAAGGTCTCCGAAGATGTCATGTGCGGAGAAATGGCCACGATGCATCGCGGCCTGAGAGAAGAAGTAGTCCAGCAGGCCTGCGACACCTATTTCGCGAAGGGCGTCGCCCCCAACATTTTTCCCGAGATGCGCAAATTGATCGCCCGCCTGCGCGCTGACAGCCCATCAAAGCCATGCGACGTCTGGGCCGTCTCCTCCTCCAACCAGTGGATCATCCGCAGCGGCATGCGCTACTTCGGCATCCCCGAAAATCGCATTCTCGCCGCCGAAGCAGCCGTAGAAGTAAAGAAAAATAACGGTGGCAGCGCCCGCGTCATCACTGACCGCCTCATTCGCATCCCGAGCGGCCCCGGCAAGCGCGAAGCCATTCTCTCCGCCCTGAAATCCTCTTCCGAAACCCGCCCCGATTGCGCCTTCGGCAACGCCATCTGGGACCGCGAGATGCTAGCTCTCTCCCAGCACCCCTACGCCATCAACCCAAATCCGGATCTGAAAGAGATAGCCGTGGCCAACGGCTGGAAGGTTTATCAGCCAGACATACACCCGTAGCACCAAGCCTCCCTTCATGTTCGTGTCCCTTCGTCTCTGGCAATTTAGACGGATGTGGCCGGGAAATGTTGAGGGTTGGTCGGCGGGAGACTACGGCATCCATCATCCAAATTGTCATCCTGAACGAAGCCGGGACTTCACGAAGTGACGCCCTGACGAGTCGAAGGACGCCCACACGTTCTCGGGCAGCATCCGCGGCGCTTTGACTGGCGGAGCCGTCGTTCAGCGTCGTTCAGCACAACGAATTGTAAACAACCGCCCGAGGTGATAGGCTTCGGCGTCGTTGCTCGGGCCGTATCGATCCCATTCCAAAAAATAACAGGAGAAAAATGAAAAAAACTCTTTGTGCGACCCTGTTCGTCGTCACGCTACTTTGCGCGCTGCCCGCCCTGGCGCAGAATCCCAACTATGATCAAGGGCCAATTTGGCGCGTCATCTACTACCACATTAAGCCCGGCCAGGCAGAACCGTTCTGGAAAGATTTTCGTGAACACCTCAAACCATCGTATGACGCGCTGAAGAAAGAAGGCATACTCAGCGACTACAAAGTCTGGAACAACGTGACCACAGACGGACCGAACGACTGGGACGTCGCGGTGGGCCTCATGTTTCCGAACTGGTCTGCGCTCGACCAAAGCGACGCCAAATCCGCCACTATCATGGCCAAACATTATGGATCGCGAGACGCGATGATCGAGGCCGGCAAAAAACGCAACGAACTTCGCGAAGTCGTAGCCAGCAAACTGGCGCACGAAGTGATGCCGAAATAAAAACCGGACATTCCTCGCGGGTCTTCCGCTCATCGCGGAGCTTGCGATGAGCGGAAAAACCGCAATGTCTCGACGATGGTCAGATATCCCGCAGCAGGGCGCCGAGCGTGTCCATCGCCAAATGGCTGGCATGAGCCGCGGCTTGCGGCAACCCTCCAACTTTGCTGGCCAACTCTTCCCTGCTGATCCTCTGCGCTTCGTCCACAGTTTTTCCGCGAGCCAATTCGGTGATCGCCGAGCCACAAGCCATCGTCGGCACGCAGCCTTTCGCACGAAAGCGAATGTCGGCGATGCGCTTGCTCCCGTCTTCAAGGCGAAGCGTAAGCTCAAGAACGTCGCCGCAGACCGGATTCTCCAGGCGCGCAATGCGATCGGGAGGGTCAACTTCACCCGCGTTGCGCGGATGCTCGAAATGGTCTAACAGTTCCGTCGAATACACAGCTGCGATTGTAATTCGGCAACGCCTGAATTCACCTTGCGGCCCCGGGGATGAACGAAGCGACGGACCTAATTCTCATTGTCAGCCCGAGCGAAGCGACGGACCCATGTATTTTGTCCGCAGTACCAATGCGTTCCAAGTGAGTGATAATCGGCCCGGTTGCTACGCCCCGAATCTCCGGGACATCAGAGAGCACGAACGAGAATCCGTCTCCTACAATGGACAGATGCCCGACTCGCATCACCCTCGTCGAATCGCTTGTCTCCAGCCGAGCGCAACCGTCATTCTCGCCAGCGTCGGTGAGTTGGAGCGCGTAGTAGCTTGCACTAAGTATTGTGCCGACGTAGTTCCCGAGGCAAGAACCGACTCGTGCAACCGATCGCGACTGATCATCGCCGATTCCTGGACGTCGAAGGCCAGCGAGATTCTCGCCGCCAAGCCTGACCTGGTAATCGCCTCTGTTCCCTACCAGGAAGCAGCGGTCGTGGAGATTCTCAAGGCAGGAATCAGTTTTCTCGGCCTCGCCCCGCGCACGCTCGACGACATTTACACCGACATTGCGATGATCTCGTCATCGGTAGGAGCGAGCGACCGCGGCGAGCAAGTGATTAGCGATATGCAAGCCGCGATCGAAGAGGTGCGAAGCCAGACGGCTAGCCTTCCCAGAAAGCGCGTCTTCGCCGAAGAATGGGGAAAGCCGATCATCGCCTCACAACCCTGGGTCGCTGAACTGGTGACTGCCGCAGGCGGCGAGTTCATCGGCGAAGCAGGCAAGCAATGCTCCGCCGAAGAAGTCGCGCGATTAGACCCAGAGGTCATCGTCGCAGCGTGGTGCGGAGCCGGAGATCGCGTACCACTGGCAAAGATCGCCCATGAGCGAGGATGGTCGGAGACCACGGCAGTACGGACTTCGCAGGTATATTGCATCTCCGACGAACTCCTGAATACTCCCGCACCGACGCTGGTGGCGGGCTTGCGCGCATTGGCAGGCGCGATTCATCCCGTGCAATTCGGCGCGCAACGCGGACTTCGGCCGATTACGGAAGTACCACAAAGGCAAATACGACGGCGAGGCTGATCCTATGTCGAACCGCGCAGCTTGATTTAGGATTACGTCATGGCAATCATCTCGAAAACTGACAAGCTAAGTGAAGTGCGCAAAGATGCGGATCGCCTCAACGCCAAGGCGCATACAGCGGATGAACTCATGGACAGAATCGCGGCTTTGCTCAACGAACACATGCTCAAGTACAACTGGGTTGGCTTCTACATGCTGGAACCACGGGCGAATCCGCCGATGCTGGCTCTGGGACGCTATCGCGGAGCGATGACTCCGCATACGCGCATTCCGTTGAATCAGGGAATCTGTGGCGCAGCCGCGTCGTCCGGGAAGACGGTAGTGGTGGATGACGTCAAGCAGGATCCGCGCTATCTCGCATGCTCGCTTGAAACGAAGTCGGAAATTGTGGTGCCGGTTTTGGTGAATGGCGTGGTGGCCGGCGAACTCGACATCGACAGCCACTTCCCGGCGGCGTTCGGCGCCGAAGACCGCGCAATGATTGAATATATGGCTCAGCTCGTAGGCCGGCGACTAGAGAAGGAACAAACCACCTCCGCATCCTCTCGCGCTGCGAAATCATGAAGCGCGTCGTAGCCGCGTTGATTGTGAAGGACAACCTGATTCTGGCCTGCCAGAGGACGCGGCATCAGCCCATGCCGCTGAAGTGGGAATTTCCCGGTGGCAAGATAGAAGAAGGCGAGCAGCCCCGCGATGCCATGCGTCGCGAACTCGAGGAAGAGCTCGGCATCTTGGCCGATGTGGGCGTCGAGGTCGCACGTCTCGTTCATGAATACCCCGGCGGCGGATCGGTGGAGCTGCGGTTTTTCGAGGTACGACACTATCAAGGCGAAGTGGAGAACCGAATCTTTCGGGAAATACGATGGGTGACGCGGAAGGAGTTGCTGAGCTTGGATTTTCTGGAGGCTGACTTGACCTTGGTGAAGGATCTCGCCGGTGGAAAGATTCTGCGAGTATGATTCAACGCCATACTAGATAAGGCCGTACCGCCTGTCACTGAGGACGCTAGCCGAGAACTCAACGATGATGAGCAAAGCCGAAAAACGAACTCCGCAAGCCGCCTTTGAAATCACGAAAGGCGCTAGGCCGGTGATGACTCTCAGCGAGAAGGACGTGGAGAAGTATCTCGATCCGCGAGAGCTCCTCGACGGACTGGAAGACGGTTTTCGTGGACTAGAGTTGGGAGAAGTTCAGTCGCCTCCGCGATCACAGCTGTCGGTTCCCGGAAAAGGCTTCTCGCTGACGATGCCAGCGTGGCGGCCCGGAATGCAGCTGACCGTCAAGATCGTCAATGTCTTCGACGGCAATCTGCAACTCGCCCTGCCGAACCACCTGGCGCTGATTGCCCTGTTCGATCCGAACACTGGTGCAACCTCCTGCATCCTGGACGGCACGTATGTTACCGCCGTCCGCACCGCTGCCACCGCGGCTCTTTCGGTTCGCCTGCTGAGTCGGACTGACTCGCGGATAGCCACGGTGATCGGCGCTGGCGTTCAGGGACGCCAACACCTGCGCTTGCTCCCGCTGGTGCGTAATTTCGAGCGCATTAATATTTGCTCGTTGCGCTTCGACGAGGCTCAGAAGCTCGCCACGCAGAGCGAGATCGCATGTGCTCCTGCAAACTTGGAGGACGCAGTACGCGAGTCAGATGTTGTGTGCCTGGCGACTCACTCGGCGGAGCCCGTTATCGAATCCGCATGGGTAAAGGCTGGAACGCACGTCGCCTCGGTTGGATTTCATCCACCGAAGGGAGAGCTGCCGACAGATTTGGCCAGAAACCATCACCTCTTTGTCGAAACGCTCGCTGCTTTTCAGCCCGCCCCCGTAGGATGCAGCGAACTCGCGAACCTCGACAGCACAAAGGGGACGGCTCTCGGAGCGGTAATTCTCGGCCGCAAGCCAGGTCGCATTTCCGACAATGAAATCACCGTCTACAAGGCGATGGGGGTGGCGATGGAGGACATGGTCGCCGCCAACCTAGCTTTTCAGAGGGCGAAGCAGGATAGAGGCGTCAGTTTTACGGCTTTGTAATTTCATAGCCAATTCTTCCACTCTCAACTGCCTCCGCGCATCAGCCCGTACACATAGACCACGGTTAATCCAATCATGATCACGGTCGTCGCCCAGGCAATAACGTTGAAGGTCAGTTTGTTGACGAATTCGCCCATCAACTCCTTTTTATTGATTAGCAGCAACATGAAAATCAGCACAAAGGGCAGCACGGCACCATTGACCACCTGCGAAAACACCGCGATTTTAATCAGCGGAAGGCCTGGAATCAAGACTACCGCTCCTCCGGCAACAATGAGCGCGGTATAGAGCCAGTAAAATGCAGGAGCTTCGGAGAATTTATGCTCCACGCCAGACTCGAGGCCTAATCCTTCACAGACCGTGTAGGCAGTCGAAAGCGGAAGAATCGATGCGGCAAAGAGCGACGCATTGAACAGTCCAAGCGCAAACAGAATGTAGGCCCAGTCCCCGGCCAGGGGACGCAGTGCCTGAGCGGCGTCCGCTGCGTCGCGTATGTCGCGATTGCCGTGAAGGTAAAGCGTCGCAGCGCAAGCTACGATGATGAACCAGGCAACGACGTCGGTAAAGATGCAGCCCACAATCACGTCGAGCCGCGAGGTTTTGTATTGCCGGCGGGTGACTCCCTTTTCCACGATCGATGATTGCAGGTAGAACTGCATCCAGGGCGCGATCGTAGTTCCGACGACGCCGATCACCATGTAGAGATAAGGGCCCTCCCTGAAGGCAGCCCACTCTGGCGGTTTGATTGTAGCCTTCATGGCCTCTATCCATGCGGGTTTAGCCAGGGCCCCGGCAAGTATGTAAGTGATATAGAAGAATGAAGCTGCCAGGAAAATCTTCTCAACGCTCTTGTACTGGCCCTTGACGGCGATCAACCAGACGATCACAGCGCAGATCGGGACGGAAATGTACTTGGAGACTCCGAACAGGCCCATGCTTCCGACGATGCCGATAAATTCGCCAACCACGTTCCCAAAATTCGTGATCAGAATGCCCAGCATCATTAAAAAGGTGATGCGCAGGCCGAATTCTTCGCGGATCAGATCGCTCAACCCCTTGCCGGTAACCGCTCCCATGCGGGCGCACATTTCCTGGACAACGATTAGAGCGATGGTGGTTGGAATCATCGTCCACAAGAGCATGTAGCCGAACTGCGCGCCGGCCTGCGAGTAGGTGAGGATGCCGTTCGCGTCGTTGTCGACGTTTGCCGTGATGAAGCCCGGCCCTACGACAGCAAAGAAGAGCAGGAGCCGGAATTTCCAACTTCTCAGGAATTTCATGCGCAATGGATATAGGAACGGTCAATTTTGGCAAAATCGAACGACCAGAATAAACGTACAAACCGTTATCTGGATAGGTGAATCTGCAAAGAGTCGATAGTTTTCTTGGGAATCTTCTCCGCCGGCGACAGAGAAGCGTGGCTAGAGCTTGGCGCGCAGCATTGCGATTACGTCGTCTGGCGTGATCACGCCGGTGAGATGGCTTTGCTCATCGACGACCGGCAAAGTCAGCAGATTGTATTTGTCAAAAAGTTCGGCGAATACTCTTTCTTTTGCGTCCTCATGGCAAGAAATGAGGGGCTCCTGCGCCAAAGCCAGCAGCGGCGTCGAGGCCGAAGCGAGGACGATTTTCACCAGCGGGACAGCGCCCGCCAGGGTACCGTGAGAATCCGTCAGGTAAACGGTGCTCATGTTTTCCATGCGGCCTTCGAAGCTACGCAGGGCCTCGATCGCGTCATGGGCGGTAGCGGCCACGGGCAGGGCGACAAATTCGGTGGTCATGCGGCCCGCCGCCGTATTCTCTTTGAACTCGAGTAAATCAGCGACTTCCTGGCGCTCTTCGGGCTGCATCTGCACCAGGATTTCTTCGGTGCGCTCGTCGGGCAGATCGGCCAGGAGGTCGGCGGCCGCGTCGGGTTGCATCTCTTCGACAATATCGGCGGCGCGATCGGAATCGAGCGATTCGAGTACCGCCCTCTGTACTTTCG
>Ga0209624_10000191_pt1 | contig 56265 bp, 42 predicted proteins | sample JacPinW_OM2H0_O1_FD_188565 | JGI IMG/M metagenome (GOLD analysis project Ga0209624, IMG submission 188565) | Forest soil microbial communities from Algoma, Ontario, Canada - Jack Pine, Ontario site 1_JW_OM2H0_O1 (SPAdes) (version 2) | ecosystem: Environmental > Terrestrial > Soil > Boreal... | reverse complement strand
GCCCTCGGCGCTCAGCGCATCCAGGTCATGCGCTCAACACTTAACCGGCCCATCCTCATCCTGATCATTGGAGCGTGCGTCGGTCTCATCGGCGGCTTGTTGGCTGCGCGTCTCCTCGCACACCTCATTTCCTTCCCCAGCACGAGTGATCCGCTGTTGCTCGCCTGCGTCGCCCTCGTCATGATGATGTTCGGTCTCATCGCCACATGGATCCCAGCGCGCCGCGCTCTCTCGATCGACCCGGCACGGCTTTTGCGGGAGCCTTAGACAATCGCGGTTGAACGACAGCTGCAGGACAGGTAAAAGAAATAGGTGGCTCCAAAAAGTGAAACCGCACGAGTCGGAACTCTCCGATTTCTTTCCTCAAGAGAAAAGGCATCTTCCCGATAGCCACCAGACCGACCATGAAGCCGTAGTTCTCCAAATACGGGGGTATTGACCAAGTTCAACGTACCGATCCCGCTGATCCGTGTACTTGCTCAAAACCGGGAGAGGTTTAAGGGGAACTTACCCAATCGGCGTGTCAAGACGCATGAGCGGCTATCAAGAAGTTGAGAGCGGCTGGAGCGGATTCTCATCCGGACCCTTTTTCGTGCGTACGCGCAGAGCCAACAATAGCAAGATTTAGGATTTGAATCGTAACGTTTCCTCCTAACGCGCACATATTGACGCCCCGTGTGTTGGATCATCATCGTGGCTTGGACCGACACACACAACTGGGATCTTTGCTAGAGCGGTTTGAAACATCTCAACAAGGCTAAAGTCATCTGGAGACATTCATAGCCAACCGCCACCCAGAGCATTGTACAACTGCACGTAGGTCTGCAATTCGGTATCCCACGCCTGTGCCAGGCTCAGTTCTGAACTGAAGTACTGCTGCTGAGTCACCAGTACCTCAAGAAAGCTGGTATAGCCGCCCAGGAAGCGCACATTTGCTAGCCGCGCCGCCTCTGCGTATGTCGCGGTCTGTTCCTGCAGCTTGATGCGGAACTGTCGTGATTGCTGGTAGCCGACCAGACTATTCGACACGTCTCCCAGGGCCAGCTGGACGGTTTGTTTGTAAAACAAATCCGCTTCATCCCGCTGAGCCCAGGCAAGCCGATAATTCGAACTGATACGCCCCCCTTCAAAAATGGGCTGAGCAAGTTGTCCTGCTGCGAGCCATGCGGCAGTCGTAGGACCGCCCAGGAAACTCTGCAACGACGAGCTCTGTACTCCAAAGGCTCCGGTCAAGGAAAACTGTGGGAAAAAAGCAGCTTTGGCCACTCCTACGTTGGCATTGGCTGCGACCAGCGCTTCTTCAGCGCTAAGTACATCCGGCCGGCGCGCAAGGATTGCCGAGGGAAGTCCCGCCGGTACTTCAGGCATATGAGGTTGTGCGGTAAGGGGAATGCCCCGTGCGATTGGTCCAGGATTTCTGCCGAGCAGGATGCTGATTTGGTTTTCTGTCTGCTCGATCAATTGTCGAAGGGAGATGATCTGTGCCTGGGCTTGTTGCACCAATAGCTCCGCCTGCAACTGGTCAGTGATTGCGGCGTCACCGCCTTGAAACTTTTCTGTGTTGATCTTGAGTATCTCGTTGTTTGCTTCAAGCATGCTCTTCGAATACTCAAGCTGCGCATCAAAGTTGCGTAACTGAAAGTAATCCTGTGCCACTGACGAAATCACAGTGATGCGAACGACGTCTTGTCCATATTGAGTTGATAGAAGGTTCGCTCGCGCTGCCTCGGTCGCGCGGCGAAACTGTCCCCAGAAGTCGAGAATCCATGACACCTGAACGGCTAACGAACCGAGGGTGGAGTTGCCTGAGTAGGGTTGTGTGCGCTGGTTCTGAAGTGAGCCGGTAAGGTTTACCGAGGGAAGTTGATTTGCGCGAGTGATCCCCAGAGCGGCGTCAGCTTGCAGGACGCGCGTCGCGGCAATACGTACATCGTAGTTATTAACAAGTGCTTCTTTGATGAGGCCCTGCAATACATCGTCCTCAAAGACGGCCCACCACTTCATCATGGCGAAGTCTTGTGCCGAAGGCCCAGGTGGAGTTGGTTGGCCGGAAGCACTCGGCGGCAATCCCCGGTAGTCCACGGGGACGCTGACGGCAGGACGCTTGTAGTTCGGCCCTACCGTGCACCCGCATAGCGAGAGCAGCAACACGAAAGCAATGAGTCTCCTCACGTGAATCATGCAGCCCCTCCTTTCGGGGCCTCTTCGGGCTCTTTGACCCCTCTCTTCGCTTTTCCTAGTTCCCCCAAACGCTCGACGACGTCAAATGTGACCGGGATAAAGAAAATGGCAAGCAGCGACGCTGCGAGCATGCCGCCGATCACGACCGATCCAAGCACTTGCCTCGAGATGCCACCCGCTCCGGTGGCCGTCCACAGCGGTACGCAACCCAGAATGAAGGCGAACGCGGTCATCAGGATGGGGCGTAGTCTCAGTCTCGCTGCCGTCAGGGCAGCATCGATCAAAGTTGCTCCGCGTTCGTACTCAGATCTGGCAAATTCGACGATCAGAATGGCGTTCTTCGCGGACAAGCCGATCAGCATCACCAGGCCAATTTGGGCGTATGCGTCGTTGTCCAGCCTGCGCAGATAAAGTGTAAAAAACGCCCCGAAGACCGCGATGGGCACTCCTAACAGCACACTGAACGGCAGCGTCCAACTCTCGTATTGGGCCGCCATGATGAGGAAGACAATGAAGAACGACAAACCGAAGATCGTGCCGGGAGAAACCCCTTGCGAAGCTTTCTTCTCCTGGTAGGACATTCCCATGTAGTCGTATCCCATTTGAGTTGGCATGGTCTTCCGGAAGACGTCCTCCAGTGCGGCCAGTGCCTGGCCCGAACTGTAGCCCGGTGCCGCGCCACCATTGATCTCAACGCATTGGAACAGGTTGTATCTCATGATGAACTCTGGGCCATTGCGCGTCTGGACGCCGGTGAGTGTGCTCAGTGGAACCATATCGCCCTGCGCGTTTCTGACATAAAACTTGCCAAGATTCTCTGCTCGGGTTCGGTAATCACCCTCCGCCTGCACATAGACCTGCCACTGCCGGCCGAATCGATTGAAGTAGTTCACCAGCGATCCACCCATAAAGGTCTGCAACGTTTGGTAAACGTTGCTTAGTTCGACCTGTTGGGTGAGTGTCTTTGCCCTGTCCACAGTGATCCCCACCTGCGGAACTCCAAACAAAGCCGTCGTCATAACGCCTGCCAGTTCGGGGCGCTTTCGGGCCTCTTCCAGAAATAGGCTCGTGTTCCTGGCAAGGAAGTCGACACTGCCGCCGGAGCGGTCCTCGAGAACGAAGGTGAATCCTCCCGATGCGCCAACGCCGGGAATCGCGGGTGGAGGAAAAGAAAATGCAATCCCCGATGTGACCCTTGAGAGTGCCTCCCGCAAATGCGCCTTGATTCCCATGTAACTCTGCTCTGGCGTCTTGCGATCATCCCAGTTCTTAAAAGTGACAAAAAAGAAGGAACTGTACGTTGTATTGACGCCGCTCAGCATGCTGTATCCCATCACTGAACTCACGTACTCGACACCGGGCGTGTTGAGAAGGATATTCTCGACCTCTTTCGCAGCCTCCGAGGAACGTTGTAAGGACGATGCATCTGGCAGTTGCAGGCCTGCGTACATATATCCCTGGTCTTCGTCAGGCAGAAATCCCGCAGGGGTCTTTTTGCCGAAGAATCCCGCACCGAGCGCTAGTATTAAAAGCATAAGAAAAGCAAAGCCTGCTTTATGGATCAAGTGGCCACAAGCACTTACATATCCATCTGTTGCTCTGCCAAACACCCGGTTGAACCCCGCGAAAAACCGGCCAAGGGGTCCTCGCGATTCCGTCTTCGGCCGTAGAAGCATCGCGCTGAGCGCAGGGCTTAGCGACAGCGCATTGAAGGCCGAGATGGCCACGGACACCGCGATCGTAACCGCGAACTGCTGGTAGAGTCTTCCGGTAATTCCGGGGATGAACGCCGTAGGCACGAAAACGGCGGCAAGGATCAGGGCGACGGCAACAACCGGACCGGATACCTCTTCCATGGCCTTGAGCGCCGCATCATGCGGTGTCATCCCTTGCTCAATGTGGTGTTCGCAAGCTTCAACCACAACGATAGCGTCGTCGACAACCAGTCCGATCGCCAGCACGAGACCAAACAACGACAGGGTGTTGATCGAAAATCCCAAGATGGGGAAGACAATGAAGGTTCCAACCAGCGCAACCGGAACCGCCAGCAGGGGAATGAGCGTAGCTCTCCAACCCTGAAGGAAAAGGAACACAACAATGATGACCAGCCCCAGCGCCTCAAACAGTGTACGTACTATCTCCCTGATGCCTGCGGTAACAGCCTCCGTGGTGTCGAGAGCGACTACGTATTCCAGGCCTTGCGGAAACCGCCCTTTGGCTTCAGCCATCAATTGGCGGACTGCCTTCGCAGTTGCTACTGCGTTGCCGCCCGGCGCCTGGTAGATGGCGATGAGTGCGGCGGGCTTACCGTTAAGACGGCCACTCATGGTGTAGTTCTGCGCGCCTAATTCGATACGTGCAACATCCCTCAGCCGTAGAACGCCTCCATCGGGAGTCGCGCGGACGATGATTTCACCGAACTCCTCGGCTGTGGGAAGTCGTCCCGGAGCACGCACGGTATACGTGAACTGTTGTCCCGGAGGAACTGGCTCGCCGCCGATCTGACCTGCGGGGTTGACGTTGTTCTGTACTTGAATTGCTTTAATTATTTCGGGAACAGTGATGTTCAGATTAGCGAGTTTGTCTGGATTAACCCAGCAACGCATCGCATACTGACCGGCGCCAAACACCGAGACCGACGCCACGCCCGGCAGACGTGTCAACGCGTCATTCAGGTTGATGATCGCGTAGTTCGCCAGAAAAATATTGTCATAGGTTCCACTCGGCGAAGAGAGGTCGATCAACATCAGGGGTGCCGCGGTCGACTGCTGCACGGTCACGCCGGCGTTGATTACCGACGTCGGCAACTGCGAGTTGGCCTGATTGACTCGCATTTGCGACAGGATCTGGTCGGTATTTGCATCGGTCGTGATATTGAAATCTATGGTGAGGTTCATTGCACCAGTGCTGGGGCTTGTCGAGTACATGTAGTTCATGCCGTAGACACCCGACATCTGCTGCTCGATGGGAGTAGCGACCGATTCTGCGACTGTGCTGGCATCCGCACCGGTGTATGTAGCTTGCACCTGGATCTGGGGATCCGCGATATTCGGAAACTGTGCTGTGGGCAGACTCAGCATCGAAACCACGCCTGCCAGAACCATCAACACCGAGATAACAATAGCGACGATAGGCCGATTGATAAAGAATTTCGACATCGTCAGCGGCTCCCCACAGTCGCAACATACGGTTTGACACTCACCGGAATGCCCTCCCGCACCTTCATGAAGCCCTGCACAACCACTCGATCGCCAGGCTTCAAACCTTCCGTAATAATCCAGTCGGGGCCCACCTTGTCTCCGACCTTAACCGAGCGAAAGGCTGCTTTGCTGTCGGCCCCAATCACCACGACCTCATACTGCGACTGCACTTCAATGACCGACGGTTGTGGAATGAGCAACGCATTGTTGCTCGTCCCAGTTCGGATTCGAACTCTTCCAAACCCACCGGGACGGAGCGTGCCGTCCTTATTCGGAAATGCTGCAGCCAACTGGATGGTGCCGGTTCCGGCGGTAACCTGGCGGTTCACCATGACGACATGGCCCCTCGCCGGATAGGGTTCGTCATTTGCCTGGATAAACTCCACTGGCGTTTCGTCACCCCGTCTGGAACCTGCACGAATGTCTCTAGAGACCCGAGATGCGATGCCGAGAAACGCGCTCTCGCTGATGTTGAAGTAGGCCCAGATGGGGTCCACTTGGGAGATCGTTGTCATCTTGGTCGTCGTGCCTACCAGGTCGCCTGTCTGCGAAATAGACTGGCCCGCGATGCCTTCGATAGGCGAACGCACTTTGGTCCAGTCAAGGTTCAGCTCTGCGTCCTGCAGCGCCGCTTGCTGAGCTTGCACTTGCGCCTTCCATGACGCTTCGTTGGCTATGTCGGTGTCGAGTTGCCTCTTCGGAATCGCATTCTGCGCAGCCAGCGGAGTATCGCGTATGACATCGTTTTGCGCTTTGGTAAAATTAGCCGCCGCTACCGCCACATCTGCCTTCGCCTTCTCCTCCGCCGCCTGGAACGGTCGCGGGTCGAGTTCGTACAGAAGCTGGCCCTTCTTTACGTAATACCCATTCGCGTAATCCTGCTTCAGCACATATCCCTGCACTTTGGGCGTTATTTCCGCATTATTCGCGCCGTTCAGTTGCGCAACCCACTCCTGGTAGACGGGCACATCTCGCTGAACTACGTCCGTAACCTCGACCTCAGCAGGACCTGCCTCACGAGGCACTTCTTTCTTCTCGCAACCCATGACGAACAGTGACAGGAGGGAGAAGCCCAGAATCGCCGTGCGCCGGTAAACAGAACGGCGCGGGAAAGCCGCGTCAACGCAGCGCCTGGCTCTACTGAGTCGTGGCATCCCGTCGTAGAAGTTAGGTATGGCCTGCATAAACTGCTCTTACCTGAAGAACAAATTTGGTCTTGGCAGCTTTCAGGCTTCGTTTGCGCCTAGCTGGCGAGCCTTCGACGTCTGACTGAACGTGGCATTATCGCAAAGCGAGATCTATTTGGGAGATCGCCTCGGATTCTGACACTTTCGGGAGATCAAGTAAGTCAAAGAATAGGAATAGATTGGACAGCCCGATACTAGTAGAATAGCCAGTTTGCGCCCAGAAAATTTACCTAGACTCTGTCGCCACTTGCCGACGCACTGACTACCTGGTTCGGACCGCCTGCAGCGGTGTGGCGCACCGGCTTCCAAGATCCAGCTTCTTTCCGATCGCCTCCAATTGTGAGGGAGCGACGGCTTTCCTCCGTGAGGCCCCCAGAGGACGGTGAAGTAAATCGCTATGATTCCGATTACAAAAAGCATCCGAATTGTTTGTCCAGAAAGCTCCCGTCAGGAACTGTTCTCGATGCTGTTGGTTCGGTTGGATAACAAATCTCGCCGGTGCCGAAGACTCAAGTGGTTGACGCTCGAGCACCTTGGCACTTAGAACGGGATGGCCGTCCGGAGCGAGAACACCGAGTTCGTGGGCGAAGCAGTCGGTGTTGTCCCAGTGAGTTCGTATCTGAAGGTGAGCCGGTATTTCCAGATCGTCCTCGCCCTGCTAATGGAGATGCTGGGTCGAAAGCCGTTTGCAGCGTTGCGCTGCGAAATGCCATTGATGTATGTGTCGCCGCCGTTGTCGTAGCTCGTGCCGATTCCTGCATACCATCGCTTACCAATGTTGTGACTGTAAAAGGCCGAGAATATCCCCAGCGGATTTTGCGAGAGCTGATTGTTTCCCTGGAACGCGTTATTGTTCGTAAAGAAACGCCCCGCGGCGTACAGGTCGATCCATGACACGCCCTTATCCGGGGTGATGTCCAGATTCACAAGAGGGTAAAAGGTCCAGCGATTCCCTCCCGTATTCACTGCTGAATTGCTATCGTACGAGCCGAGTGGAACATTAATTGTAAGGTGACAGCTCATGTATGACTGTGGAATAGCCTGAGCATATTGATCCTTTCGGAGCGCTGGAGCTCCGAAAAAGTTGGCATGGAAGGTAATGCCCGGGTCGGTAAATCCGGTGGTTTCCATCTGCCCGAGAGGTCCAGTGGCCTTGACCTGGATGTAGCCCCCAGAGACCGCCACACCGCCATATCTGTCACCCAGTGGAAACGACCACAGGAGAGAGGCCACCCCGAGGCGGCTGACCGCCAGGTTGTTCGGCAAGGAAACGTCCGAGGAGGATGCGGTCTCAGTGTTGGTGTTTAAGAAATCGAGTTGAAGCAAAGCTTGATTTACAGGGATGTTGAGATAGTCACGCGGCGATTGAGCCCTTCCGCTCACAGGGAAAAATGTTAGGAACGTTACAACGACGCTCAATGAAGTCTTTTGCAGCGACAGCGTCACCCGGCGTTTTCGTTGAGCGAATACGAGCAAAGGTCCTCGCGATCTGCAGCCCTGCGATTGGATGGAAATCCATGCAGACAACCGGATTTCACAATATACGTGGTCTGATCGGTCAGGAACTATCAAAAGTCTCAGGCTCATGATCCCGGTAGGGTTAGCTTGCTGGCTCTGCGGCGCTGGTCTTCAAAGGCGTGGTTGCGGATTTCCCTGAACCTATTGAAGATTGCTGCCCGGCGCCAATGAGTTCTTGACTTCTCCCCAGAATTGCGGAACCTTCATACCACCTTGGTCCGAAGATTCGCAAGGAGGACATACACGCTGATGACGAGCACCCACAGAGGAAAGACCAGCTGAGTCCAGTAGAAACGCCCGATGCTGAGAAGCAACAAAATCGCCAGCGCGTATCCGAGAAACGCCATCCAGCGCGGAAAGATCCCGATGCGGATTGCCAGCGTGCAGGTTGACATCATGAATACTCCTGCCATCCTCATCGCGAAGACGCTGCCGAACTGGTAGGCCAAAGTGCGGGCAAATATGGAGATTCCGGAACCCATCAGATTGCCAGGAATCGCTTCGTAGGCCATCATGATGCCACCGGCAACCGCCGAAAGGGCGAAGGTCATGGCGAGAAACAGAAGCCCGCTGCCGAGGAACACGGTGGCAAAGAAGCGGTCTTCTAATGCCCCCATGCGGTCACGCAACACTCCCATGAACCACAGAAAGGCGATCCCTGCGAACGGCAGAAGATCCAGGGCGAGACGGATGGACTTCTCGCTATGGGAAAGCCAGGTCCCTGTATCTCCTGGGTTGGCGGGGACGGAAGCGCGAATGAGAACCAGACTGACGATGAGCAGGATCGAGAACACGATACCAGCAATGGCACCGGCACGCGGAGCCTTCAATCGGTCGCTGATCGCCTTTTCCATTTCCTCTTCCATCGTTTCTCCTTACGCGTACGTAAAACCAGGCTTCTTGAGTGACCCCTTGTTATGCGCCGTTAGGAATAGTCTGGCCGTCTTGAGGCCCCGCGTGTCTGACTGGTCCGCGAACGACCCAAGGGCAGTCTTTACTTCCATTTCATTTCACGGCTCATACTTTTGCCAGTTACCCAGTCCGCCCTAGGTCGCTACTATACGACACGAACTAGTACACATAGCTGAAGGAAGGTAAGGATATGCGAATTGTCGTTGATTTGAATCGATGCCAGGGATACGCGCAGTGCGTTCCGCTCGCGCCGGATGTCCTCAAACTGAGTGGTGAGGAAGCGCTGATGTATGACCCTACCCCCCCCCGACTCGTTGCGCCTGCAGGTATTGCGAGCTGTGGCTTCCTGCCCGGTGCAAGCGATCATTGTGGACGAGTCAGACAGGAAAGGGGAGAAAGCGTGAAAACTTCGGCGCTCGTAGCGGACCTGATAACAGAATTTAAAACTAACGGCCGGATCGTTATCGTGGGTGCTTCCCTGGCTGGGCTCCGCGCTGCCGAGACCCTGCGTGACGAGGGCTTCAACGGAAGCCTGACCATCATTGGGGATGAGAAACAGGAGCCGTACGATCGACCGCCACTCTCCAAGCAGGTATTGAAGGGATGGGTGCGGGCCGATCACACCTTGCTTCCGCGCTTGCGTACGGTAGACGCAGATTGGCGACTCGGCGTAGCTGCCACGGGTCTGGATCGTACGAACAAAGTGGTGCGCCTTGCCAATGGCGACCAGGTTCCATTCGACCGTCTGCTGATCGCGACCGGCACCCGCGCGCGCCCATGGTTCAACCCAAAGGAGGCTGAGCTGGAAGGTTTGTTCACGCTGCGTACCGCAGATGATGCGGCCAAACTGCAGGCAGCATTGGCGGCCAAGCCGGGACGAGTGCTGATCATCGGCGCGGGCTTCATCGGCTCGGAGATGGCCTCGGTCTGTCGCGAGCTCGGCCTTAACGTGACCGTCGCCGAGCGTGGCGGGGGACCCCTGGTCGGCGCTCTGGGAGGTGTGATCGGCGACATCGCCGCAGAGATGCAGCGGGACGCCGGAGTCGACCTACGCCTCGGCATCTCAGTCCAGTCGCTGGAGGGAGATGCGAAGGGACACGTGCGGCGTGCCAAACTCTCTGACGGGACGACGCTTGACGTTGACGTGGTGGTCGCCTCGCTGGGTTCGATCCGCAACACAGAATGGCTGGACGGTGCCGGGCTTGCCGCTGGCTTTTGGGGAGTCGCCTGCGACGCGGGTTGCCGCGTCTTTGACGTCAACGGGGTGGTGACTGACAGCATCTTCGTCGCAGGCGATATCGCGCGCGCGCCACACGTGCTGTACGACTACCAGTTTCTGGTGCTGGAGCACTGGGACAACGCCGTTTTCGGTGGCCAGGTCGCGGCACACAACATGGTGAGCCTTGAGCCCGATCGCCGGCCGCACCTTCCGCTGCCGGCCTTCTGGTCGGGTCAGTTCGGCGTCAACATCAAGGGTGTTGGCGTGGGCCCGTTCGGCGACGAGATCGTCATTACGCAGGGGTCCGTCAAGGACCGCCGCTTCGCCGCTGCCTATGGCCGCCGTGGTCGCATCGTGGCCGCTGTCACCTTCAATCATGGCAAGTGGCTGGAGTACTACGGCCGGCTGATTGAGCGATCGGCTCCATTCCCTCCTCCACCACCGGGCTACGATCTGGCAGACGGCGACATGAAGCCAATGCCGGCCCGCTTTCCCGATCCGCGCGCCCCGACGGCGTTTCCAGATGTCGTCCTGACCGGCCACGACCCGACCGAGCGAGGGGCTGAGTATCAGCCGAAGAAGCGCTGACGAGTGACCAGAGGCAGCGCAAGACTGCAAAGCCAAAGAGATAAGAGGAGAGGAACATCATGACACCAGAGCAAGCTTGGGCAAAGGCTATGAGTTTCGAACACCGTCCTAACCCTTACCCGTTCTTCGACGAGCTCCGGAAGACGCCAGTGGTGCACGTGGGGAACGGTGTCTACGTCGTCACGGGTTACCGGGAACTCGAGGCTCTACTCCACGATCCCCATATCAGCTCCGACCCGCGTCGCATGAAGTCGCACGCGGCAGCCATGGCCGGATCCGAGCCCGATCCGTCGTTAGAGGCATACGGGAAGGATGCGAGCATGATCGCGACCGACCCGCCAGAGCACGATCGAATGCGTCGCCAGTGTATGCGGCAGTTCGGCCCTCCCCATACCCCCGACCTCATTCCGAGTATGGGGCCGGGTATCAGCAAACTCTGCGACGAGTTGATCGGCAAAAATAAGGGCAAGACCAGGATGGATGTCGTAGACGATTACGCTTATCCCGTGCCGGTGTGGGCAATTTGTCAGATCCTGGGCGTTCCGTTAGAGGCCGAAGCCCAGTTCCACGAATGGATTAATGACTTTATGGCAGGCCTCATGGACATGGGTCCGGAGGCAGCCACCGAGGAGGGGAAGGCCCGCGCTGCAAAGGGAAAAGAATCTGCAGGGAGGATGATTGAGTACATGACCGGTCTGATCGAGGGGTTCAAGAGGCAGCCCGGCGACAGTATGATCTCGAAGTTGGCTAACGACAACGGCCCGGACGGACAAATGACAACCGGAGAGGTCCTGAGCAATGCGATGCTCCTGCTGATCGCCGGTCATGATTCTACGGTCAACACCATCGCCCACTGCGTGCTGATGATGCTGCGTAATCCTGGATCTCTCGAACTTCTGCTGGCACGGCCGAATCTGGTTCCCTTCGCCGTTGAGGAATCCCTGCGCCTCCAGTCTGCTGTCCAGTTCTTCCCCACCAAGAGCGCTACCGACGACATTGAGATCAATGGGACGGTCATCCCGAAGGGTTCGCAGGTCCACCTCATGTACGGCGCCGCCAACCGCGATCCGAGGCGGTTCCCCGATCCAAACAAGTTCGACATTGAACGCAAGGACAACCGGCACATGGGCTGGGGCACCGGCATTCATTCCTGCTTCGGCGGTCCGCTCGCGCGGCTGGAGGTAAACCTCGCGGTGGAGGCCTTTGTAAAACGCGTAAAGAACCCGCGGCTCGTCGAGGATCCGCCAGAGTACCGGCGCAGTAATGTCTTCCGCGGCCCGGCACATCTGTTTATCGACTTCGATGGGATCAGAGGCTAGAGAGTGTTGAGGAAATCATGAAAGCATACCAGTTCGTCGAGTTCCAGAAGCCGGCTGAGCTTCGTGAAGTGGCAGTCCCCGAGCCTGGCCCTGGGGAGGTCCTGATCAAGATCGGAGGCGCGGGTGCCTGCCACTCCGACCTACATGTGTTGGAGGCCCCGGCGACCACGAAAGGGTTCAACCTTCCCTTCACTCTCGGTCATGAGAACGCGGGCTGGGTCGAAAAATTGGGGTCCGGCACGACCGGGTTCGCGGTCGGTAACCCGGTCATCGTCTATGGCCCCTGGGGCTGCGGTATCTGCGCAAACTGCCGGGTAGGAATGGAAAACTACTGCGAGAACTCCGCGCAACACAAAGCCGGCGGCCTCGGACGCAACGGCGGCATGGCCAACTACATGGTCGTGCCCTCCACGCGTTTTCTGCTCGCGCTGGGCAGACTTGACCCGCGTGACGCTGCTCCGCTCACCGACGCGGCGCTTACGAGCTACCACGCCGTGAAGCGCTCAGTCCACCTGCTCGGACCAGGTTCTACAGTGGTTGTGATCGGCGCAGGCGGTCTCGGTCAGATGGCGATCCAGGTGCTGAAAGCGCTGAGCGGTGCCGCAACCGTCATAGCGGTGGACACTTCGGCCACCAAGCTCGAAACCGCCAAAAAGATGGGTGCTGACGAGGCATTGATCTCGGGAGACGACGCTGTCAAGCGAGTTAAGGACATCACTCGTGGCCAGGGCGCCAACCTCGTTCTCGACATGGTTGGCGTGAATCCGACGATGCAGATGGCGGCGCAGATGTCGCGTGTGCTCGGCCATCTGACGATTGTGGGTCTCGGCGGCGGTGCGTTGCCGGTAAACTTCCACAGCCCTGCAAAAGAATGCTCCGTCGCCTCGCCCTACTGGGGCTCGATCCCCGAGCTCATGGAAGTCATCAGCCTGGCCCAGGCGGGAAAGATCAAGATGCTGGTCGAACATTTCCCTCTGGAAAAAGCGAGCGACGCGTACCACCTCCTGCACGAAGGCAAAATTATGGGACGTGCCGTCATGGTGCCAAACGGGTGAGTTTATTTAGCATGCTTCCCCGAATACTAAGACACTGAGCGCCCGTTCTTCGCCGGTGAGAAGGCGGCCGAAAGCCACTCATGCAGGTCGCGGGAAAGTAAGAGAGTCTCCATCGGAGGAAAGCGTGGGAGCCGAAGCCGTCAGACTCGAGGAAGCTCGCACAGGCAAAATTCCCTGGAAGAAGTGGGGGCCGTATCTGAGCGAGCGGCAGTGGGGTACGGTTCGCGAGGACTACAGCGAAGATGGGAATGCCTGGAATTACTTTCCGCATGATCACGCTCGATCCCGCGCCTATCACTGGGGCGAGGATGGCATTGCGGGCATCAGCGACGACCAGCAGTTGCTATGTTTCAGCGTTGCCCTGTGGAACGGTAAAGACCCCATCCTCAAAGAACGTATGTTCGGCCTGACCAATGGCGAGGGTAATCACGGTGAGGATGTTAAGGAATACTACTTTTACCTCGACAACACGCCGACACATTCGTACATGAAATTCCTGTACAAGTATCCGCAGGCGGAGTACCCCTACGTCGATTTGATCGAGACGAACAAGCGTCGCGGCCGTAACGATATGGAGTATGAACTGCTGGAGACGGGTGTCTTCGACGAAGACCGTTACTTTGATGTCTTCGTAGAATATGCAAAACACGCTGCAGAAGATTTGCTCGTCAAGATCAGCGTGGTTAATCGCGGGCCTGAGCCAGCCACAATTCATCTGCTTCCTAGCCTGTGGTTTCGCAACACCTGGACTTGGTGGCCTCGTACACCTAAGCCTTCGCTAAAAGAACTCAAGGGGAAAGACGGCTGCAAGGTGGTTGCGGCCTCCCATGACCAGTTGGGTAAGCGGTATTTGTACTGTGAGGGAGATGTTCCGCTGCTGTTCACTGAAAATGAGACGAACACTGAGCGGACCTTTGGCACACCCAATTTATCGCCTTACGTCAAAGACGGAATCAACAATTATGTAGTCGCCCAAAATCTCAGTGCTGTGAACCCCGAGAAAGAGGGAACGAAATCTGCCGCTGATTATCAGTTGACTGTGGAGGCAGGCAAGACGGCCACGATTCGTCTGCAACTAACCGATCTTGCACCTGATGGAATCGGCGATCCCTTCAATAGCTTCGCCGCTACCCTCCAGACCCGTCTGGATGAGGCGGATGCCTTCTATAAATCCATTGCTCCGGAGCGTGCGAGCGAGGACGAGGCTCTGGTTATGCGGCAGGCGATGGCTGGAATGTTGTGGAACAAGCAGTATTTCTTTTTCGATGTTCACAAATGGCTCGAAGAACACGGAGTCGATCCAATGAAACCCGGAGGACGGGTCGTACGAAATCGCGACTGGTTCCACATGGTGAATCAACACATCATCTCAATGCCCGACAAGTGGGAGTACCCGTGGTATGCGGCTTGGGATTTGGCGTTTCACGCGATTGCTCTATCCGCGGTCGACACCGACTTTGCCAAAGAACAGCTCGACCTGATGCTTCAGGAGTTTTATCTGCATCCGACGGGGCAAATTCCAGCCTATGAGTGGAACTTCAGTGACGTCAATCCGCCAGTACACGCCTGGGCTTCGATTTTCTTGTACCGTTCGGAACAGGCACTGTATGGCAAGGGCGACATTGAGTTCCTCAAGCGCTCATTTTCGAAGCTCATGCTGAACTTCAGTTGGTGGGTGAACCGCAAAGACCGGTTCGGCCAAAACCTTTTTGAAGGTGGCTTCCTCGGGTTGGACAACATCGGCGTCTTCGACCGGAACTCGCCGCTACCGACGGGTGGAAGTCTCCAGCAAGCTGACGGCACTGCGTGGGTTTGCATGTTTGCCCAGAACATGTTGGAGATCGCCGTGGAGTTGACGGCCTATGACGCCTCTTATGAGGACATGGCCCTGAAGTTTGCGGAGCACTTTGTTTGGATCGCAGTTGCCATGAACCAAATTGGAGATGGGGGGATGTGGGACGAGGAGGACGGTTTCTACTATGACGTGCTGCGCTTGCCCGACGGCAACGCTAAACGGCTAAAGGTGCGCTCCATGGTAGGTCTTCTGCCATTGTGTGCCACGATCGTAACTGAACAATGGCAACGCGAAAGCGCACCACGAGTGATGAGGGTGTTGCTAGAACGAGTGCAACAGATGCCTGAGTTGCGCACCAGCATACATGCAACCGGGCCCGGTCATTGGGGAGTTGCAGATCGCGGTATCTTTGCGCTCGTGAACGAGGACCGGTTGCGCCGTATCCTGAAGCGAACGCTCGACGAGAAGGAGTTCCTGAGCCCTTACGGCATACGGGCCCTGTCTCGCTACCATGAAGACCATCCCTATGTTGTCCACGTGGATGGCCAGGAATATCGAGTGAAGTATGTTCCGGCAGAATCAGACAGCGGCATGTTCGGCGGGAATTCCAATTGGCGAGGACCAGTATGGATGCCAATGAACGCACTGCTGATTCGCGCCCTGTTGCAGTTCTATTTGTATTATGGCGACGCCTTCAAGATAGAGTGTCCCACCGGCTCAGGCAATCTGATGAATCTATTCGAGGTAGCTCGAGAGATCTCCGCCCGTCTGACCCGTATCTTCCTGCGTGATGAGCTAGGACGCCGTCCGGTCTTCGGGGCGACGGGGAAATTTCAGACCGACCCCCAGTGGAAGGACTACATCCTGTTCTACGAGTACTTCCATGGCAATAATGGCGCTGGCCTCGGAGCGAGCCACCAGACCGGATGGACCGGACTGGTTGGCAAGCTGATCGAAATTTTTGGTCAAGTAGATCCTCATCAGCTTCTGAACCCTGTTACCCCAGACTTCAATAAGGGCAAATCAAAGACGTAGCGCGAGCCGCAAACTGTGTACGGAACGCACCGCAACGTCCCTGAGCCGGATGTTTGAACGATCGCGGTCGGGGTCTGCGGTACCGACGTCGAGATTATCGAAGGGAAATACGGATGGCCGCCTCCTGGCAAAACACGCCTCATACTTGGCCACGAATCGCTCGGCCGCGTCTTGGAAACTGACCCAGTCGGCAGGTTCAAAAAGGGTGATTTGGTGATCGGCATTGTTCGGCGTCCCGATCCCGTTCCCTGCCCCAACTGCGCCGTGGGTGAATGGGACACTCGCGCAGAGGCCTAGGGCGAGGATCTTCTCATTCCCGCAGGGACAGCAGATTGCGGTTTGGATCCCCTTCTTCAAAGCCCTATTCCTTCGTTTTCAGCTTGGAGTCGTTTTCGCGGATGAACGCCTCGATCTCCGGCGCACTCGCCAGGATGCGGAGCCATTGCTTTTTGTAGAGCGTGACCGGAAACCGGCCCATGCCGTACAGAGAGACCCCGCCTTTCTCGCTCACTTTCAAACTGAGGCCGCCTTGTCTTTGCTCTTGAGGTGGGCATTCTCAGCCCGCAGGCGCTCCAGTTCCGCTTGCATCTCCGATTCACTCACCGTTCCCTCCTCCGATTCCCTGCATACAATTCATTTTCCAAACTTCCCAGCCCGGCGCTTTTTGACCGGAACATACCGGTATAGCGTATCCCGGCTGATGCCGAACTCACGAGCCAGCGCAGCCTTCGAGTCCCCATCGGCGACTCGCCGCCGCAACTCGGCCGCGCGAATTGGTGACAACGATGGCTTTCTGCCGGCGTACTTTCCTTCCCTTCTTGCAATTGCAATTCCCTCACGCTGGCGCTCGCGGATTAGCTCTCTCTCGAACTGAGCAAACGCCCCCATGACACTCAGCAACAGATTCGACATCGGCGAATCCTCGCCGGTGAAGGTCAAGTTTTCCTTCACAAAGACGATGTGGACGCCCCGCTCCGTCAGACCCAGCACTATCCTCCGCAAGTCATCGAGGTTGCGGGCCAGCCGGTCCATCGAGTGACAAAACACTGTGTCACCGTCGCGGACGAAGCTCTGCATGGCCTCCAATTGGGGCCGCTTCACGTCCTTGCCGGAGGCTTTGTCGGTAAATGTTTTGTCCAAGGCCAGCCCTTCGAGCTGGCGGACCTCGTTTTGATCCAGCGAGCTGACGCGCAGGTAGCCGACCTGTTGGCCTTTGGACGGCTTGCGCGATCGAGCAGGCCGATGTGTCCGAATAGACTCTTTAACCTTCGTCATTACCTGTACGATAACTCAGAAAGAGACTCTATCACGACATTATTTCGCCGCACGTCGGACGTAGGGTTGGGCTATACCCCAATGCGACACTCTGTGCGAGCAGCTCCGGAAGCTCGATTGCAATCTCTTAGCGGTTTTATTCGAGAGGCGGCACGCCAGCATTGGCAAATCCGCCCAGATGCTTGATGAATTCACCGTACGCCATTCCCGCAGTCGATATGACCTGGGTCGGTATACGAATGGGTGTCACGTTCAGTGGCCATAACAAGCGCAATAGAGGGTGCCCAGATCCAGGGACCCGCCTTCCGTCACCTAGAGGAAGAAGGACAATCAAAAACAACGCCCCGATACAAATAGAAACTCTGATATTAGCGGGACGTACTGGTGTGCCGGCCAGTTCGTCCGATTCAGTCACATAGCCAAATCCCCGGTTATTTTGCAGATTGCTTAGGGCGAAGATGATCGCTGGATCGGGGGCACACCGGCGCCGGATATTGCCCATCTCTCAAACAGATTCCACGGCACAGGGTTCGTCTTCTGACCAGGGAGCAACATAAATGCTGTCTTGAACGCCCAGCGTGAAACTAGCGTGGCCTCAACAAAGGTGAGAGACGCTGCGGAACGCTTTCCCTTAACGAGGGGCAGTAGCGCTGGCTTTGCCTCCGATTCAAGCACGGACATCCAACCGTTATTGCACTTGTCGCAGATCACTTTCACAGTGAAATTCCGGAGATCATGGATTCGCAGAAGCGAAACACCACCCTCGCTGACCGCCCTATGTTCGAGACTCACGCCGGCCAATTCGATATGGGGGTGCACCCACTGCGGAAGAATATGTTCGCGGCTTGCTATACCTTGCATCTGTTTTCCGCATCCTCGACAAATACGTCCCTTCGCCATGAGTGCGGCTCCTTTTCAATCTGACATACTAGAGCATCTGTCCCTGACAAGTTGCACCCCGATGATCGGTCGGTGTACTCCGAGCCTCCCAGCTGTAAAACAGGGAGCTCGGGACAGAGGCGGAAAGAGGACGAAATGCCGATCAATATTGAAGGGGTCCCCTAGTGCCTGAAAAGTCACATCATCGGCAACATCAATCGAGCTGCCCGCCCTAATCGTCGCCATCTCTAGGACTCTCAGGCGCAATACTCCAGTCTCAGGAGGGCGGCAAAGTCTTCGCCAAAATGTCCTGGCCGCTTGACCAGTGCGAACGAGACCAACAGGCTTGTTGAAGCAGCGTAGACTTGGCCGCTCCATAGAAATCCGGGAAAAGAGTCGCCGCAGTGATCCCATAGCGTTCGCACAAATCGATAACCTTCGTTGCTTCACTAACCGGCAGAGTGACCTTTCCAAGAGAAGCATTCCCGGATGAGTCGACGTACTCGCAGAGATTTTCTGGCGGGCTGAATGGTGCCCCTCTGCCATACTCCTGTCTCAACAATGTGAAGAGCCCACGCTGTGCAGCTACGTTCGCATTGTTTGCGCCCGGTACGCGAATGAATTCAAGTTGTTCCAGTCGCGGTAGCGTCAACTCCGTATCCAGAACCCAAACGGCAAGTTGCTCGGCATCCGTCTCGCTCAAGATTGCATCTGCGGCTGCAAAATATGCGGCCACATAGGATCTGTGACTCCAGTCCAGTAAGCGCGTAGGCAAGCCGTGGTGTTGCGCCACCGCCATGATCTCGTAGTACTCCGGGGAAGGCCAGAGTTTGCGGTGAAAGATGAACGTATCCATCACCCGCTGGGGATTAAGAAAGTTGGTGCGAAAGTCTGCTGAATCCCCAGGTATCCGAAGGCCAGTTTCATCGCAATAGTGAGCGAACGTATCTAGCGTGGCAATCTCGACAAAAATCCTGGTATCGGACTCTTCGGGTCGGCCCCTAAAGATCACCGCCGAGTGGATGGGATGCGTTTTCCCCCGCAAAATGGACGGGGTTAACTTCCATCGAGCATCAGACTGCCCTCGGAAGATCGGTCGATTGCGTGGGTTCAGGAGATAACGCTGTGGAGAAAGAAACTCCCAGAACTCTTCAGCAGTCGAGGCGTGAAACTCCTTGATGGGCATTCGCTATGTTCTCCCGATGGATGATCGGCTTCTCTGATAGTCCCTGAACCAGCGCTCAAGAATACGATTCGCGGTTGCTATCAATTCGGGGTCAGGCACCATGGCAGGGTTAGCATACTTCTGACCCGCAACTAGTGCCCCTGTGACGGCATAGCTCACCTGTGTGGCCCGAAAATCGTTAAGAATCGAGATGTCGGGTCGTTCCTCAAAATGGAGTTCCATACCGAGCTCTTCAGGACGTGGTACAGAATGGGACTTGGCATCGAGACGGTAGACGGGTGCTTGGCATGGCGGTAACGCGTACATGGCTTCCTCCCAATTAGATGATATGTGTGGAGGGCCCATATTCAATGCGACTTAGCGAATCGCTCGATTAGCCGTGGCAATCGCTACACACAGGAGGAACAAGACCGTGAGCGCCTTTCGTATTGGTTACATCATCTGCTCCGCTGCAACGGCAATCTGCGCGCTCGCCGCCGCTGTCTACTGGTATCTATCAAGTCGTCCTATGCCCGCACTGAGCGAATTACCTAATGCCTCCATCAGCGATGTCCCGGAGCTTTATACATTGAATGCCCGAGTAGATGTCTATGCCGTTCGAGATGCTTTGATAGAAGCATCGAGGCTCAACAAGAAAGCAGCCATATGGAGTGCCGTGGCTGCACTATTTGGGGGCACGGTCGCAATTTTAGGAATCATGTAGTTAGGCTTAGTACCCAGCCTCAATCTCCGGCGGCCAAAAGAAACCATCTTCAACGCTTGGGCTTCGAGGCTCGCCATCCGGCCTGCCAAACCTCATGCGCCATTCCTCAATTTGGTTCAGCAGCGCCAACGCGGAGTTTCTCCGCTTAGGGTCGTTCTGCACCATGTCGAGAAGCTTGCGTCGTATCGCATTGGAGCTTCGCGGCACCATTGTGACCGTACTTGACGCGCCTTCAATGGAACGGTGTTCAACGAAGACTTCCTCAAGACTCCTATACAACTCATAGGATGCACCTCCGTTGCCGTCGTCCTTCAGAAGATCCAGCGCCCGCATGAGTGCTTCCGTCGTCCCCACCTTCGCCAGCACCTTTCCAAGCACCTTCGCTTGCTCCGGCGAAAGATCCGCATCGACTAGTGAAAATATCCGGTGTCCGATATCAAGGTGGCGCTGTGCCATGCTCACGAGGCTTCCAACCAACTTCCCGTCGTGGTGTGCAATTAGCTCCTGCGGCATCGAAGGGAGTGATGGGTCGGTGAAACTCAACAACAAGTTTCTGGCCGCAGGAGTATCGAGCTGCGCTAAAGCGCCTATCCATTCGTCTCCCAGATACTGAGCGCGCGCCTTATCCGCCACGATTTCTTGCAACATGGCGGCCGCCTCATCGGAACGACTGCTCCCCAAGGCTTTTGTGAGCGATCGAAGTCCCTCGACGTGGATGAGCTTCTCGCCAAGAAACACTTGTGCCCGCACGACACCCTCACGCGGGTTGTCGGTAAACAGTCCAATACATACTGCGTGCGTCAGAAGTCCTAATTCTTGATTGTTCCAACGGTGTTCCTTTGCGTGCTGAACAACCGGCTCAAGGATTTCCCAGGTCTTCGCTGAAGGAAGAACGACTCCCTGCATAAGAAGAGCTTCAAGGCCGTGAATACGCGACCAGCCGCCATACAAATATTTCCCGGTCTCGGGCATGTTCAAGATGTCCAAAATAAGCCCTGCGGAAGCCTTGCCATCCAGTTCAGCCAGCACATTCGCGAGAGTTCTGAGGCGGTGATCGAAATCCTCTGGATACTCCGCCAATGCTCGTTCAGCTTGAATAACCTCGATTCGATTTTTGATAAGGTTGGCAACGTCAGTACGTAAGGGCTCAATAAAGCTAACCTCAGACTCGCCGGCCCTGGCCTTCCAGACGAAACTAAGGTCTTTGTTCCTCATGGGCCAATTTCTTGGCCAGATCATTGAAGATGGACTGTCTGTTCTTGCCAGTTGGAACAGGCCCCATGCCCCATCCTCTTCATATTCCAGGTCCGACAATAATCGCGTAAGCAAATCCTTCGCGTCGGTCCGAGCCATGTGAAGAATGGCTTGGATATACCACACAGTCCAACTCATCACGGGTTTCGCCTCCTACGAGGGCGCTGACTCGCCGCCATACGGGCAGCTCGTTCCGTCCGATACCGCACGAGATCGGCTTCGACTAGCCGCTCTAGTTCAGGTAAGTCCGATGCATCGCCGACCTGCGCGAGGACGGTTGCGAAGGACGCTTTCGTCTGACCATGTGGGTCATCCTGCGTCAGCACCGTTTCCATCCCGCCCTTGAGATAGCTACGAAACCGTGCGCGCACAGCGACCGGAAGCGCCTCACGAAGGCCGGTTCCGCTTCGTCCCACGCTGTGAAAAATCTCTCCGATAGCCTTCATTGCGACGGCATCTGTCTTGCCGTCCATATCCTCCATGATGCTCTCGATGACCAATGCTGGGGGCATCTCGCGCAGCAGATTCTCAATTTGCCTCCCCAGGTCTGCCTCCGCCTTCTTATCATCTCCCGGTTTACTTGCCGCGATAACCGGAACGAGGTCGCAGAGACGGCGGAACAAGCGCTGCACGGTTTCACGGTCAGCAAATCGACGGATCAACGGAATCACTCCCGGCATCCGCATCTCCGTAAGATTCTCAGTCATTGCACGGTTGAGCAGTTCATTACGCAATGAGGTAGAGATACCATCCATCATCGGCATCCACTCTTCGGCAGAAAGTGCGCCGGAAAGCAGTTTGTCGACGACCCAGTTGGTCACCCACGCGGAGTCGACCGTCTTCAGCATTTCGATTGTAGAGTGAAGTCGGCGCGAATCCACACCACGAATCTGCGCGGCATCCATGTCAGACAATGCCTGCTTAAGAGGCTCCATCGCATTAGCGTGCCCCAAGGAATAGGCTCTTCGCCAAGCTGTGAGGCGGCCTGCCGGGTCAGGGGTGCTCGCGCCGAGAGCGGCGTACATTGAAGCTGCTCTGGACCTTAGCCGGGCCGGGATGTATTCCGTCGGCATTCCTGTGATGAGGTCACTGAACTGGGCGTCATTGAGAGTTTGGGAAAGACGTGGGACTTCATCCTGGGACATATCCCACCACACATGCGACAAGAACGCCTTCTGCACTAAGGCACTGGGGTCTGCCAATGCAAAGCTATTGATGTCGGTGTGTGCCTGTCCACGGTGCATCATCTCGACCACAAATGACACACGCGCGTTTTCATTCCACTGTCCCACAGTACGTTGCCAGTCGGTCCCCAGACTGCTGACCTGAAATGGTTCTCCTGTCCGATAGGCTTCCAGACGTGAACCAGAATCACTCCCAGCCAGTAACGGTAGAAGGACATCTTTGAAGTCTTCGGAGCCCGAAGCGACCATACCGGCAAGACCAATCTCTCTATGCAGTTGGTGTCCGCTATCATATAGCTGTCGCAAGCGCGTGCTCACCGGAACACGCGTCTCAGACCACACTTCCGCACCACATAAGCGTGCGAGCTTTGCGGCAAATACGGCATCAACGGGCAGGGCCATCTCTACCAGCGACCGTCCCATTGCAACCGCATTGGGCAGTGATTCCTGTGCGATGGATCGTCCGATAAGGTCGGCGAGCATTTCCAACGGCTGGGTCCACGCTGGTTCGTTCACGTAGTTCGAAACGAAGCCCGGCTGTGGAGTCGCATCCGCAGCGATAACGAACAGCTCTTGCTTGAGACGCAGCGCAGCGAATAGTTCTTGAAACTGCTGGTGGATGAAGGTGTATGTCACATCAGGGTAAGCAGACCGCTCCATCACATGATGGGAGCACAGGGCCGTCAATACAGCTCCAGGGTCGGGTAGCGCACCTATCTGCCCCGACTCTTGTAGGGAGCGGGCAACGGCGCTGACCAGCGTACGCGCCTTCGCTTCCGTGATCTGGACGCCTCCACTGGAGACAAGTGCCGTCGAAATGCCTTGCAGATAATCGCGACTAAATCCCGACAGAGGAGAAGCCGCAAGTGCAGCCTGATGGGTCTCGGAGTTTTCCATCAGGCGGGTCACGGCATCGAGTACCCCCAGTTTACTTGTTGGAATCGGCTTGCCGGCTTCGTGCAACGAGACAACTTCGGCCAAAATCAATGGCGTTCTTGTCAGGTCGTCCAAGATAGAGTCGGCACGAAGCCGGTTCGCCAGTTGTTCAGCATTGTCGCCCAAGCGACGGTACAGGTACTCTCGACGCTCTTGTCGCGTCAACGGTTGAATTCTGAAACGGGTGCTTCCAGGCAGTGGCACCGCGACAGGATGGGCTCGCGTGGCCACGGCGATCCCCGAGGCAGCGTAAGAACGTTCAAGGTTACGAACCATTCCCGCCGCGCTCGTGGATTCTGATGCAGTCAGCTCATTCCATCCATTGAGCAAAAAGGTGAAGGGCGACGCCTGGTTGACTCGCGCAACGTCGGTCGCGGTCAAACCGCGAGAACGAAACTCCGGCATCCCCACCAAGAATTCCAAAATCTCTTTGTTGCCACGCACCCATGCGGGGAGATCAATCAGACAAGCGATTCGGCCTGCTTCACGATGTTCGCGGGCTAGTTCGATCAAAGTCGTCGTCTTCCCACGTCCCGCAGGAGCCTCGATCTCAACACGTTGGCTATGCGCGAGCAGATCGCCTAAGTCAGCTCGCTTTTGCATCTCTCGGGTTTCGGCGCCCTTGTCGTCCAAGCGAATCAGTCTTAGATCGATGACCGGTTTTCCGTCCAGCCGACGCGCCCAATTCGCAATGATCTCATCGGTAGAAGAGAGCGTCTTTTCGACCAAATCCTCGACCGTAGGTTCCGCCGGGGCGAGCGCGATACCCAAATGCTGTTTGCACAGGCCCGCATTCGCCGGTATCTGAAGCGTCGTGATAATGTCTTCCCGTGACATCACAATCAGCTCCCACCCGTAGGCATCTTTGACCTCCTTCTTCCATTCTTCAGCGGTGAGGTTCGTCACCTTTCCCGACGTGGCAAAGACCAGCACCTTCAGATCAGAAAAATGCGGTTTTGCCCGCTTCGCGTCCGACGTGATCTTGTCCAGCGCAGCTGTGATGGAGCAGGATAGCCCCATGCCCTTACCGAGTGCTGACGCCGCGGCTGAAGCATAGGCATCGAGTCCCAAGTCCTTCTTGCGTTCACACGCCACAAGGTCAGGCCAGCGCAGCTTCGCTAAAACGACGGCGAGCCCCTGAAATCGCATTCCGCCTTCGTCGGAAGCGACCAAATCCAAAGCGTGCTCGATCTCAACACGGGAAGCAGACATTCGGCTCGGTAAGTCTCGTTAACTACGATACGCCGAAGACGCCCGTTGGATCAGTCGTCGCCTCCTCATGGAGTGGCAGAAGGTACCACGTCCCAAGTAAACCGATATTGCTTCACGATGGCTTCGATTTCATCGTGAAACCTTCCTTCCGCTTCGCGGTAGAGCTCTAGGAAATCTTCCCGATTGCCCACACGCTTGGGGCCCAGTGGTTGCAGCCAGTGACAGAACACCAGAAACTGGAGGACCACATTGCGAGTGAAATCCATGGCCTCGGAGGTCGATTCCCGCGTCGCGGAGTTGAGCGAATCAACATTCCCGTGTACGACGTCGCCGCGCCTCTCGTATAGTCGTTTTGCAATGGGAGCCCAGTGGCTCATCGGCTGTCTCTCTCGTTGGGCCAGCAGAGCGCCACGAATGACAAAAGTGGCTGTGGCTTTCCGTGACGCCGGAAGCAAGAGACATTCGATCGCTGTCGTACACTTCACCACTTTTGTTTCGATGTTTTCCTCTCGAACCGCGTCGGCATACCAAGTGATTGCGCGTTGGGCGATCTGGAATCCAAACGATAACGATCGCCCAGCGAGCGCCTCCCCGATAAGGTGTTCGATGACCGTGAGCACATCCTTAGCCTTCGACTCAATATGTTCACGCCATCCCTCTTCCACTTTCGGGACTCCAAATTTCCAGGACGAAGAAGGGCGAAACTTCGCGTCGCGTCCAACACTAGATAGCTTGTTGATTCGATGAGGCATCAATGGGTCTTCTTTCAGACGCAGTCCTGCACCCTCGCCTTTAGGCAGCAAAAGCGTCATCCCACAAAGAGCCAAACGGAGAGCGGCTTCTGCCCGCGCTTCTGAAACTGAGCGAGCACATCGCGGTACGGTGACAACAGCAATCCAATCCACACCTTCGGCTAATGCATCGAACGCCTCGGCAGGTTCTTTCGGCGGATGCTCCGCAGCTCGTTCCCAACACCACTGCAGACCTGGCGCGGCCTTACTCCGCGCCAGATTGCTTAACCGATCTCTTGCGTCTTCGTATCTTTTCAACAATTCCGCTGCTTTTGTTCGAAGGGCACTCTTCCGCATGAACTCAATGGCGCCAAAACGGTAGCTGCCCTCGTCACCAATCTGAAGAGAAACACACGGCATGTAGTGCGTATAGCTCCGATGACGGTGCGCAACGTACGCAACCGCCTCCTCTATCCATTGCTCCACATAGCTATCGAGAGAGTTTTCCAGATTCCTGAAGACATACGAGAGAAACGTTTCTCTTAGGCGATCAGTGATTTCGTTGGAATCAAAGTCAAGAGCATCGGGCCGCTCCGCGAGCACCGAAGAAGTCAACTCGCCGAAGATTCTGAGTGCTTTCTGTCCGCAAGTGAATTCTCGTTGCGTTTCTTCATTCTTGATTTTGGCCATGAATTCGAACATGGCTTCAGGTCCGTCCCCGAGGTTATCTTTGAATACTTCCTTCTCGTTGAGAAGCTCTTGGATTCTCTGAATTTCCAAAAGGACGAACTCTGCCTTTTCTACACACGCCTGCTTTTGCGTTGCTGTAAGCATGCCTCGATTATGGCAGTGACGATTTTTTCTTGCGGGAGGAGTTGCACTCCTCGCCTGTCTCCAGCCGCTGCGCGTCTTCCGCCCCCCACCTTGTATGTTGCGAGTCAGGGCGTAACGATGAAGTTGCGCTTCGGCGGAAAGGCCGTACCCACCTGAGGCCGGGAGCGATCCTGAGCCTGTCGCAGAGAACGGCCAAGCACTGTTCCAATGCCCTGAATCGCGGATGGTGTCTTTCTCCGAGAATCGTCCGAGCCCAGCCAGACGAAGGTATTCAAGAGACCTAGGCGGGGCAACTTGCGAATGTTTCCAGGAGTGCCGAAATCGCTTCCGTGAAGTTCGATGTGTCGGCCAAATCGATCCCGAAGATTTTAAGGGATTTGGACGATTGGACAAAGGTCCATTGCACATGCGAGGCCTCTGCGTGCAGCCAACCGTCTTTTGGAAATATGAGCACCGTCTCGGAAGCACCGTACACATGCTGGTAGGCATGCATCTGGTAAACATCTGCAGCGCTTATTCCAAGACCGGGCTTTGCCTCGAGTCGCTTCCATTTCGTGTCAAGAATAAGGACCCTTCCCTCCAGATCGAGGTGAATGTCAGGACGCGTGAGCACAAAGACATTGCTCTCAGAATCGGCGACAAGCCTTCCAGATGGACCCTGTTCTGTCATCACATATCCCAGACGATGTGCAATCTTGCGGATGAGATTGGCAACATGGGCCTCAAACAGTTGATTCATGTCGAAGAGCAAAGCAATACCATCTTGAACTCCAAGATGTGTCGATTGATATGTACCCTGAAGGAGCAGCCTTGCCAGACTCATTACAGGTCGCCAACGCCTTTCACTAGGCCCCAAGAATATTTGCTCTCGCAAGACGACCTCAGAGGGAAGCAACTCTACATCTTCAAAGTGAATGGATATCTGCCTGAGGAGGTGCCCAGTGGCAATCACTTGGGTCCGCCTCCGGAGCGTTTCCACTGCGCAGAGCAGCAGGCGATTGACGGGAGTATTGGCAGTCAACTGATCGAACACACATGCAATCCTTTGTGGATAGGCTGCGTTGCGCGAATATTGACGAATTGAATCGAGTTTCCCTCTGAGCCGCGGAAGATCATCACGATGCTGCTGATAGGAACGGCCCAAACCTTTTCTCACCTCCGCATTCAAACGAAGGGCAAACAGGTGAATAACTATTTCCAGCAAATCCCACTCTTGCGAAGCCATCTGTGCGAATTCACCGTCATGGATCGTGACATCCCACGCACTGGCTAGCATCCGCACAAGAATCTCGCGGGCCCCTTTGCTTGCAAAACTCTCGACCTTGGGTAGGATCTCCATGCGGATTCCTCGGGCCGCTATGACCCCTACCTGCTCCGCTGTACGAACTCTGACCCGGTCGATCCACCCCAGCGCCTGTGCTGTTCCCTGAGCACGCAGAAGTTGGGCTACTTCATACTCCGTAAGCGTCGCTTCAGGAACTTCGCCTACGAGAATAGTCTCGTGCTCTGAACACACGATGCGCTTAGGCATGGATGTCGCCAATGGCAGCCTGATAGGCATCCATGGACACGGCACCGTCGACCAGGCTATACCGCATTCGTGTCTCCTTGTCTGACTCCATCTGCGGCGATATGAGCTTCTCTTCGAGAACAAAACTGCCGTTCTTGTCATTGAGAGCACTGCGCACTTTGGCCCAGTCTTCGTAAAAGTACTCCGCCAGCAGCGGTACGACCTTCTTTCGCATTACTCGGTCTAGCTCGCTCTTAGTCTCGACTCCAACGAAGAAAGCATGGCCAAGCTGATGATCGCGATCAAACAGCCATTCGATGCGATCATTGATACTCTTCAGCAACCAATCCAGTCGAACTCCTCCGACCTCCTTGCCAGCCAGGACAGTGTAATCCGGCATCATAGGCACGAAGTCGAAGCGCCGCCGCAATGCCGTATCAATTGGTGCGATCGACCGATCTGCTGTGTTCATCGTACCAATGAGGTATAGGTTTTTGGGAACACCAAAACGCGCTTTTGAGTAAGGCAAGGTAAGCGTAATCTCATTCAACATGCCTAATCGCTTGTCCTGCTCCAGCAGGGTAATTAGCTCTCCGAGAACTTTTGAAATATTTGCGCGGTTGATCTCGTCGATGATCAGAACATATGGAGCCGCTGTCGCAGTACCGGGGGCGAGCGTCGGGCGGACCATCTCCGTCAGCGCCGGGAGCTTTACCTTATCGTTGGTCAACAGATAGCAGGCCGCCTGCGCAAAGTTTCCGTTGTATATTGTTTCGAGCGGAAGTGACTCAGCAAGCTTCACGAGCCACTTCACCTTCCTACGATGGTTCCCCCCAATCGTGCCCGGAGCGAATGTATAGTCTCCATCTACTTGGCCTATAGCACGAAAGCGTGTATTACCTTCAGGAACAATAACGATGTCTCCGACTTCCATCGAACGGAAACGCGCTACCTGAATTACATCTCCGCTATTCCCGGTAACTTGCTTCCCCAACTCCGCCCACCGTGCTAAGACAGCGGTATAGTCCTTGTATCTTGGGTCCGACCAGTCCTCGTCACCACCCCAGCCCAACACAATGTAATCACCCTTAAGGGCAGCTTCGTAGATATCGTCATCGATCCCGGTCTGCCCAAGCGACATCTTGTAGAACGTTCGTCCAGCAAAATCATAGTCAGCCCCGCTCGAACTCCGCTTCATCGCTGCCTCAGCCTGTGCGCAGACCTCTCGAAAGATTCCGTTTCGGGCTTCGAGACGAAATCCGCCTGCGCCCGTCCCCGCGGGATCGTCTTCTCCGACCACAGGGCGGAGTCCTTCCACAAATTCTTCATACCCTATGGACTGATGAAACGTTGTGAACGCAATGTCCGTCTCCTCGTCCCGCCCCATCCACTCGCCAAGAACGCTTAGGATAGCGCCGACCTCTTCATGCTTGTCCGTCGTGCTCGCGCTGGAGTTCACGCTGGGGATGTGCACGATCGTCTTCAGTGCCGGGTTCAGCACTTCTTCAATTGCCTCCAGGTAGCTGCCGGTATAGAACCAGTAGCCAATGTCTAGTGACTTCAGATATTGATAGCCGTTCAACTGCTCATAGTAGGTGTACACGACGGTCTGGAAGCGGGCCTCGTCTTCCGGGCTCAACACCGCCATCGCATCCCCGCGGAAGTAGGAGCCGGTCATGGCGACGACGTGCGCCTTATCGCGCAGCAGCAGTTCCTTGAGCTGCGAGCCGAGACGATTGTCCTCGTGGGTCGATACGTGGTGAAACTCATCGATGGCAATCAGCCTATCGTCGAAGGCTTCGGCTCCAAGTTCCTCTAGCGCGAAACGAAAGGTCGCGTGCGTGCATACCAGTGCTTTGTCTTCGCTGGCCAGAAACTCGCCGACGGCTTTCACCTTGCCCCGCGCCACGCGGTCGTCATCGGCACCTGGCATATTGCAAAGGTTCCAGCGTGGTTTCACTATCCAATCCGCCCAGAAGCCGCTGGCCATCAGCGGCTCATCGCCGAAGCTTGCGCCGATGGACCGCTCCGGTACTACGATCAGCGCCTGCTTCACGCCCTGGTTCGCCAGTTTATCTAGCGCAACGTACATCAGGGCGCGGCTTTTGCCGCTGGCTGGCGGGGACTTGATCAGCAGGTACTGCTCGCCGCGCATCTGGTACACGCGCTCCTGCATGGGACGCATACCTATCTCGTTGACGTTCGTGGAGCGACCCGTGTGTCCGGTCGCGATCGAGACGGAAGGAATCGATACTGCTCTCATGCGGTAGCTCTCCGTGGTCGTTTGACTGCTGGCTTTGCGCTCGCACCAGGCGTAGCGGTCATCTTCGTATACATCTCGAATAGCTTTTCCAGCCGCTCCGTGTCGTTGCGGAAGCGGCGGCCGATGTAAATACGCTCCAACACTTCGTCATTGGCTTCATGAGCGGCACGGAGGTTTTCGGGCATGGTCTCCGGATCGTAGAGGTCGGCGATGGTCGCCGGAAAATGCGCTTCCCGTGCAAGCAAGATATCCTCGGCGCATCGAGTCAAATCCGCCTTGTTCTGCTCTGTGAGTGCCGGCACGGGAAAAGTGTTCCAACCGAGGAGATTCGAGTAGCGAAAATCCGTCTTCAGTTTGCCGCACACGGTGCCTATCCACACCAGGTGCAGCTTAGAAGTGATGAGTGCTAGATTCCAGAGTTGGGAATCGTAGATAGCCAACGCAAGATTTGAAACAACCGAGCCGGCTCTGAGCTGGCCAGCTGGAAACCACTCTCTGCGCTCCGAACTGACTGACGGAACGATAGTGACAGGCGCTCCTCCCCTAGAGCGAATTTTTCCGAACCGATAAGATTCTCCTTCTAATCGCCGGGTAGTGAGTTTAGGAGAGGCACGTCTCATGCGCGCCACGGACGAAAAGCGTGATTCAAGCCAAATGTTCTCCCGCGCCTTCGCGTACTGCTCTGTCTCAATCCATAGGCATCTACGCTCAATCCCCTTGATGAATTCTTCCGATCCGTATAGCGGTCGAATCAAGTCCGGGTCGACGCCGTATTTTTCGATAGCTTCGCGCGCTTCGACTGGACTTAGTAGAAGATGTCCTCCGTCAGTCGGCTGACTTCCTTTTTCCATCTCAGCAAGGTCCGATAGTGACTTGGAGCGCTTCTCGACAATGACCTTGGCACCAAAGGTAAGGTACGGCGTGATGGAGGCACCTTCGCGCACCAAGATGTCTATCTCTCCATCAGGGATGTAAAGCTTTCGAGGTTTTTTTGAGGCTGGTCCGATTCCGACGATCGCCACAGTTACCCCAGCATTATGGCTCGCCAAGTTCGCCCATTTGAAGGAAGTATGAGCAAACAAGATTTCGGCCCCGGTCTCGTACATGACTGGCCAAAGGTCCGGAACGGCCTGCCCCTGACAGATCGAATTTGTGGAAACAAAGGCGGCGGTTGAACAGGTCGCCGCTCCATAGTCAGCTGCCTTTACGAACCATCCCGCAACGTAATCTAGATTTCCAACATTGGCACACCGCCCGCGCAAAACATCACGCATATCTAATTTCTGCCCGTTGTCCTGCCACGTTGAGCCCTTATACGGTGGGTTCCCGCAGATGAACGTCTCCCCTGCTTCGTTCTCAAAATCAATCTCGGGCTGTGCCAACGGTGCCTGAAAGAGATCATCCGAGTGCAACTTCACGCTGGTGCCTTCAGGAGGACAGACCTGTAACCAGTCGAGCCGAAGCGCATTGCCGCAGGTAATCCAGTTCATTTCGTCGAGCGGAAGGAACTCAGCCTTCGCGGCGAGCGGACCGCGATGGGTGACGTCACACTGATACTCGGCGATGACGAGAGCCAGCCTAGCGATTTCGGCGGCGAAATCCCGCAGTTCTATGCCGCGAAAGTTCTTCGTCGATATGTCGCTCGGGCGCATGGGCTCCCCGAAGTCTTCCTTCACACACTAACGCACACTCATAGAGAGGAAGACGTGGTGCGGTACAGCTTCGGCAGGGGTGAAATGGAGGGGATTCGCTCTTTCTGGAGGTTGACCTTCTTTGAGCGATGCAGCTTGTTAGGCGTTGTTCTTGAGTCACCCATTCAGCAGGAATAGCGTACCCGCATCGGCCCAGTGAGCTTGCAGATCGTGACGAAGGAGCGGGCAAGCGTTGTGAGGAGCTCGCGCCATTCCTCTTTGCGCCGGTCCAGCATCCATTGCTTTTGCTGCCACGATCGGGTAAGGACGTGGCCGACGAGAATGCCGACAAACGGCCCGATTGCGCCCCACACAATCAGGGTGTGAGCCCATCCGGGAGACAGGTTCGAGTTATCCATGTGGACATCTCCTGTACATTGACAGCTTCTCACGCAACGATAGGCGGGACCAGCGGGCGCGGGCTGCGGCGACCTGCGGAGGTTGTTCGGTCCCGTTGGATGGTTCCCGAAAAGCTCTTTATTCAAAGGCAGTCGCTGTTGCCCACCGTGCCACATCCGCAATCCCAGTGAATTGATGTTCTTCACCCGATGGAGTGGTCAGCGAATAGGTACCGTTTTTGTCTTCTGCAGACAGGTTCGGCCGTGTAGCCAACTGCACTGACCAGACACAGAAGCAGCGCAAATTGCAGAAGTACATCTCTCCGATCTGAGCCGAGCCCTATATCGGGGCGTATTCCTGCCCGCACTGTCCGTGCGAGCCATTTCACCTTTAGTTATGGAGTTTCTATGAGCAGGTCACGTTTGGCTTGTAACCGCGTCATTCTTGCCGCTGTAGCGCGGGGACCGTACTGATCTAAGTGCCGACTATGTTTGGTCCACCCTTGCCCTCTCCCGCTTAGCGGGGGAGGGTTTTTGCGTCTAAGTGATTGATTAGAAGTACAATTGTCGCCATGATATGGAATCCGCGTGGGTCCATGTGGAGACGCTGGGACCCGCACATTCATGCTCCTGGAACGCTCTTCGAGGATAGCTTCGGAGGAGATTGGGAAGCCTATTTCAAGGCCATCGAGGAGAGCACCCCACGGATTCGCGCGCTCGGCGTTACGGATTATTTCTGTATTCAGACTTATAAAGAAGTGCGGAAGCGCAAGGCTGCGGAGGGGAGGCTGAAGGAAGTAGAGTTCCTTTTTCCCAACGTTGAGATGCGGCTTGAAATCAAAACTGCAAAGCAGCAAGGTATCAATCTACACCTGCTGTTCTCGCCAGATGATCCCCAGCATGAGACCACAATCGAGCGCATTCTCGGCCGTTTGCATTTCCGCTTTGGGGAACAGGATTATGCCTGTAATAAACAGGAGCTTATCGATTTGGGGCGAGCTTTTGACCCGAAACAGACCGACGAGCGCGGCGCTCATAAGACAGGCGCGAATCTATTCAAGGTGAGTTTTCCAGAGCTGCAGAAGTTGTTCCGCAACGAGCACAAATGGCTTTCAAACAACTGTTTGGTTGCTGTAGCAGGCAGCAAGAACGACGGAACTGCTGGGACGCAGGACGACTCGTCCTTTGCAGGACTCAGGCAGGAGGTAGAACGGTTCGCCGATATCATCTTCGCGAGTACGCCTTCACAGCGCGAATTCTGGCTGGGCAAGACTCCAAAGGCGGACAGGAAAACGATCGAGGAGAAATACCGCTTTTTAAAGCCTTGCATGCATGGCTGCGATGCTCATTGGGTGGCTAAGGTCGGCGATCCCGATGCAGATCGAATGTGCTGGGTAAAGGGGGATCTCTCATTCGAGGCCCTGCGGCAAGTTGTGCTGGAACCGGAGGACCGGGTCCGCATTGGTCCGGCACCGCCGGTCGGGCCGAGCCCCAGCGAGACCATGAAAAGCGTAACCTTGAAGGATGCACCTTTCGTGGCGACGCCCACACTTCCCATCAATTCCGGCTTGATCGCAATCATCGGCGCGCGCGGATCCGGCAAAACCGCAATGATGGAATTTCTCGCTGCTGGAGCTTCAGCTCTGACATCAAAGGCAATGGCGTCGTCATTCATCCAAAGGGCGGGTCCGCTTCTCGGTGAAGCTGAGGTGGAAATCACCTGGGCTGACACAGAAAAGCACAGCGCCCAACTGCATGACCCGTATGGATGGCGCACCGATGATGTGGCCGAGGTTAAGGTCCGTTATCTTTCCCAGCAGTTTGTTGAAAACCTATGCTCAGCTTCAGGACTGGCAACGGAACTCCGGCAAGAGATGGAGCGCGTTGTATTCGAAGCGACTGAGCAGGGCAACCGGATGCAGTGCGATAACTTTGCCGAGCTTTCCGCCATATCACTCGCGCCCGTACAAATGAGTAGATTTGAGCTTGAGGAATCGATCGTAGGAATTGGCGGCGAAATCCTGAAGGAAGACCAGTTAAGAGAGCAGATCCCCGCGCAGGCGGAGGCAATCAAGAATCAAAAACTGCATATCGAAAAGCTGCAGAAGGAAATGAAGGATATCCTCCCAAAGGATAAGCAAGCACATGCCGCCAAACTTGTTGAGCTGGAGGCCGAATACAAGCGGGCTGAATCCAAGGTTGAGGGTCTGCGGCTTCGCAACAAGCATCTCGGTGACCTCCTTCTAGATGTCGGGCAGACGACGCAGACGCGAGAGCCTAACCGCCTCCGTGATCAGAAGAATCGTTTCCTCGGCGCCAAGCTGTCCGATGCCGATTGGGAAGCGTTCCGCATGGAGTTCGTGGGAGACCCGGCTCAGATCATCCGTGACGCCATGAAATCTCTGAATGCAGCTATAAAGTTGGCCGTAGACGGAGATCCGGCAAACTCTTTGGACCCGACAAAAGTTCCAGCTTCAATATTGCCGCTCACCCAGCTTGGCGCCGTTCGTGACGCCAGTAAGAGCGCTGTTGGAATCGACACGCAAAAGCAGAAGAAATATGAGGAGCTTCAACGGACTATCGGACAATTAGAAACTGCGCTCGTGAAAATGGAAGCGGACCACCTTCATGCAAAAGGTGCCGGGGACCGGCGGCAGGAGCACGTTCAGCGCCGCCGTGATGAATATGTAGAGGTCTTTAAAACCTTCGTCGAGGAAGAGAGGATTCTCGCTAGCCTATACGAGCCGCTTAGCGAGAGCCTCGCCGCGGCGAAAGGAGCGCTCACCAAGCTTGCTTTTGTCGTCGAGCGCGAAGTGAAAATCAAGGATTGGGTGAAAGCCGGGGAAGATCTGATCGACCTGCGGCTGGACTCAGAATTCCGGCTCAAAGGATCGCTCCTGAAAATTGCGGAGAAATACCTTCTGGGGCCGTGGAGTACGGGCGGACCAGATCAGGTCGCAGAGGCGATAGACAAGTTCCGTACCGACTTCCAAGAGGATTTCAAGAAGGCGATCCCCGCTTTTGATACCCCGGAAAAGCTTCGGATACGACGGCAGGAAATAGGCGCCTGGCTTTACAGCACGAGTCATATCAAGGTGCAGTACGGCATAACCTATGAGGGAACGCCGATCGAGCGCCTGTCGCCGGGCACTCGCGGCATAGTCCTGCTGCTCCTTTATCTCGCTGTTGATATACATGATTTAAGGCCGCTATTTATCGACCAGCCTGAGGAGAATCTCGACCCCCGTTCAGTCTTCAAAGAGCTGGTGCCGCATTTCCGCAGTGCAAAGCATCGACGTCAAGTTGTGATCGTCACCCACAACCCGAATCTTGTCGTGAATACCGATGCCGACCAGATAATCATCGCGACGTCTGAGCGGAAGGATGACTCAGAGCTTCCTTCGATCAGTTACGAAAGCGGCAGCATAGAAAATCCTAAGATTCGTAAAGCAGTGTGCAAACTGCTTGAGGGCGGCAGGCGCGCATTCCTTGATCGCGAGCGAAGATACCGGATTCACTCGGGCGATGCAGAATTGGCAGACGAAGAGGCATAGCCTTTACTCAGGTGTCGCGAGCCATGCCTCGAGCAATGCTTGCATGAGGTCGGAAAAGTCCGTGCGGTCGCCACGGCGCATTCTGGCGCTTTTGGCGCTTTCTGCAGCTGGAGACCGATCCCATCTCTGGCCACCATTTGCGATAAAGTTTATCGCAACTAGCTCGCTCTAGATAGCTTGCCTGCGCCTCTCTGGCATTCATAATCCCAAATTGTCATTTACAGCAACGACGATTTCCTGATCGGACCCCAGATATCGTTCAGTGGTCTGGATCGAAGAGTGTCCCAATAGAAACTTGATCTGCTCCAAGTCGCCGCCGCTCTTACGGCAGAGCTTGGCACAGGTACGACGGAGGTCATGGGCGCCGAAGTGCTCGATCCCGATTTGCTTCGATGACTGTTCAACTACCGACCAGATCGCCCAGTCTCCCAGTTCGTCGCCCACGATCTTTCCCGACTTAGAAAGTGGAAGAAGCAGCCTTCCCTTATCAATTTTGGCCGCCGCCGTCCAGGCCTCGATTCCCTGCTTCACCCAAATTGGAACAGCGACCGTTCGAATTCGTCCACCTTTGCCCCGGAGATCGATGATCACCCATCTTCCTTCCCGAAGCTGAATGTCTTCGATCATGAGGGAGGCGAGCTCTCGCCGGCGCAAAGCGCACCCGACCAGGAGAGCGATGATCACATAGTCGCGCTTGCCTTTGAGCGTCGAGCGATCAGGCACCGCCAGGAGCTCCTTTGCCTGTTCACGAGTGAGCCAGTTGCCTAGCCGAGTTCCCTTCTGACGGACGTTAGGAATGTCAGTCAAATTGTCGGCTTCTTCACGCCCGATCATTCCGTTGCGCCTTGCTTCGCCGATTAGCTTTCGTATCGCCGATAACCGTACGTTAATAGTGGACGGAGAAAGATGATCGATCGTGGTTCGGTACTCCATAATTAACGCGCGGGAGAGAGGTCGGCTGGCACAGAAGGCAAACAGGTCATCGAGGGCTTTAGCGTAGTTGCGCTTGGAGTGGACCGACGGAACTGTGTCTAAAACCATCTGGCGCAACATAGCTTGGGCCTGGGTAAGAGCGTATGGCCGCTCTTCGAGCGGCAGTTGGACATGAACGAGAGACGTATTCACTGCCACCCAGCCTCTCTATTGCTCGCCCGAGGCCAATTGTGCAGCATGTTGCTGCACAATTGTCGCCACAGCGAAGCGACAATCCAACTCTCAGCGAGAGTCCAAAGAAAACTATTCATCCTGCCGCTCCTTCCGCAGCTGTTCCATCTCTGAGCGGAGTTTTGCCACAACCTCCTGCAGATCCTCGACCGTGGGCAGTTCGTCACGGACCGGTGCCGGTAACTCCCTGGTCACACGATAGGTAGAGACCCCGATCGGTTTGGCGACATCGCGGAGGGCATATTCGGCCAGGGCGCTGTTGTGGGTCTCACAGAGAAGCAGCCCTATGGTCGGGGCATCCGGTCCGTTGCGGAACAGATCGTCGACGGCGGACAAATAGAAGTTGAGCTTGCCGGTCCACTCGGGCTTGAACTTTCCCGACTTCAGTTCGATGACGAAGTAACAGTGCAGCCGGAGATGATAGAAGAGGAGATCGATGTAGAAGGTCTCACCCCCGACCTCAAGCGGCACCTGGCTGCCGACAAAGGAGAATCCTCGACCAAGCTCCAGGAGAAGGTCGCGAAGATGTTTGAGGAGACCACGCTCAAGCTCCCGCTCTTTGGCGGTCGAGCTCAGTGTCAGGAACTCGAACGAATATGGATTCTTAAGGAGTTGCCGCGTGAGGTCGGAGTCCGGTGCCGGCAGCGTCCGGTCAAAGTTCGTCAGCGCCTTCCCCTCCCTCTCCCGCAACTGCGTGGAGATGTGGTGGGTCAGCACGTTTCGGCTCCAACCATACTCGAGGGAGGCGCGTAGATACCACTCCCTGCTCTGCCCGTCCTTGAGCCGATCGAGCAGAACTATATGATGACCCCAAGGCAATTTTGCAGCAAGCTGCAAAATTTGCGGGTCAGGCCACGCCTCGGCAAAAGACCGCATGTAGCGAAGATTGCGCAGGCTGAAGCCCTCCACCCCGGGAAACTCGTTACCAAGATCCTTGGCCAGCCGATCCACTACCTTGGTTCCCCAGCCCTCGGCCGCAAAGCGGGAGGAGAGGTCCTGTCCGATCGACCAGTAGAGCCGGATGGTCTCCTGGTTGAGGGTCAGTGCAGCGTTGAGTTGAGCGGCCCGAATCCGGGTCTTCAGCTCTTCGAGCAAGGCTGGGTAGCCCGAGGGGAGCCGGGTTAGTTCAGCCACAGGGGCACACCTCTCCCGAAGAGGAATCTTCCCCGTCCGGTAGCTCCCTGCTGTATTTTGTACTTGGGCATTGCGCCCCTCCTTGGCTACCGTGAAGGTAGCAGCGTCCAATTTTGCAGCAGTTGCTGCAAAATTTCACGAATTCAGGCTACCACGAAGATCGCCCACGACAATTCGCATTGTCGTAGGTTATCTAGACTCATTACAAAAGGGTTAGTACCGCAAGCCGGCCAACTTGGAATTGTTCTCCAGTTCGAGCTTAATCACCTCTCTGGGATAGAAACGCCAAAGTAGTTTTCAGGTTCTGTTCCACTCCGGAATGGTGAGGTGAGGCGATCGCAGCAATTGTCGCACCAGTGGTGCGACTTTTTCGTCGTCTGATAGGTCTCGTAGAACTGCCTCATACGAAACAAGTTAGCTCGCGTAAAACCGCGTAAGCCGGGCTGCGTCTTCGCAATATAGGCAGAGAGTCGTTCGACGACCCCATCTCCCCATTCTGCCGCCTTGATCTTTCGGCTAATGGTTGCGCCGACCTGCCGGTAGAGATCGATCAGCTCGGTATTGACTGCCTGGAATGCCCTCTCGCGGGAGGCAGCAATCAACCGGACGACCTCGGAGAACGTCGCTTCGTCTTGTTTCGTTGTGCGGAGATTCGACGGCTTGGATCTCGATGGCACGGTTCGTTTCCCGTACCCATGATAGCCAATCGCTGTGTGGAACAGCAGGATCGATAACTTCCGGGGAAGATCGGTTTCACAGTTGTAGGAGGAAGTCTCCTCCCTCGCTGCGGAGGCGTTCCTCCTGCGCGACCCTCCTCAGCGGGCCTGTTCCTGCCCGCAACGCCCGCCCTGATCGTCCTGCTGCTGCGCGCAAACAAGGTCGACAAACCTCGCTAAGGGGCGCTGCCCCGATCGCGCGGCGCAAGGGGTCTCCCCAATCTTCCGCGCTGCGCTTGTGCAGACCTCCGCTGCGCTTCGCCCTTTCCGTTCCGCCTGCGGCTCCCTCTCCAAGGGTGGGAGATTCCCCTCCCCGTTGCGCCTTGCTACCCCCGCCTTCGCCAGGAGGCGTTCGGCATGTAGGTACATGCCACGCATGGCATGAAAAGCAACGGCCACGGCCAAGGAGGAAACACAATGAAGATCACCACCAGCACCGTCACCCCCATCAGCGAAAACCCCAAACAGCCGCAGCCACGGCAGACCGCGATGGAGGTTATCGCCGCCAACGTAAAGAGCCTCATCGAGCAGCTTGAGGCAGGACACAGTGATGCGCTCACCGCCTATCTCGACGCGATGAGCCGCTTCCATAACTACTCGTTCGGAAACATCTTGGAGATCGCCCGGCAGAGGCCCGATGCGACCCGCGTGGCCGGAATGTACGCATGGAACCAGCTTGGCCGCAAGGTCAAGAAAGGCGAGCGCGGCATCCGCATCCTCGCTCCCATCGTCGGCGTCAAGCGCAAGAAAGACGAGGAGGCCGAGAAGGATATCACCAAGCAGAACACCCGCGTTCTGGTTGGGTTTCGCAATGCCTACGTCTTTGATGTTTCTCAGACTGAGGGCGCAGAGCTTCCCGCCATGCGCGAGATGAGCGGCGAAGTGGGCGAGAACCGCGCGCGTCTCATTTCGTTCATCAACAAGCAGAACATCGAGCTTGTCTTTACTGAGAACATCGCCCCCGCCCTTGGCATGAGTTATGGCGGCAGGATTGCCATTCTCCCCGGCCAGTCCGAAGCGGAGGAGTTCTCCACCCTCGTGCATGAACTGGCGCATGAAATGTTGGAACACGCCAAACGCCGCACGACCACGACCAAGGTGGTACGGGAGACGGAAGCCGAATCCATCGCGTTTGTTGTAGGCAAGGCGGTTGGCCTGAACACCGGAACCGCATCCGCTGATTACATCCACCTGTACCACGGCAACGCTTCCCTGCTGGCCGAGAGCTTGGAAGTCATTCAACAGACCTCCGCCGTCATTCTAGCCGCATTGCAGCCGTCCGGAATCGAGACGATGCCCGATGCAGAACTGGCGCAGGTGGCGTAATGCAGACCCTCCTTCACATCGTAGAGAAGGCCGGAGGATTCCGGCCTAGTCTCTATCTCTCCATCGAGAACCCGCCCTTTTTGAACTTGATAGTGGAGGCATTGGACGAGTCGGGCCCCCTCGGCCTTCCCGCAATCTCCGTCGCTCACTACGGCAAGCAGAACGGCGACCCCATGCGTGACCCCGAGATGTGCTTCGAGATAGCGAAGCCCTTTGGCGGCACACTCTCTCTCGATCCTTTCTACTGGCGCAACGACTATGTAGCCATCGAGCAGTTCTCCCGCTCTATCGTGCGCGGCCACTACGTCGCCTTGCTCGAACTCCACCACCAACACCAGCAATTCGCCCTGCAATGGGATAGCAACCTCCGGATGCAGGGCTTTCTTGAAGCGTTCTCGGACAAGTCGATTCGTGGCTAGTCCGCTCCTGTGGAGCGGATATTGTCAGCCTGTGTCCGCTCTCTTCCTTCTACCTCAAACCGCTCGAAAGGAGCCAGCACCATGGAAACCACCATTCTCAACGCTACCGAATACCGCAACGTCTCGCTCTCGCTTCTCAATGAATCGAAGACCAACCCCCGTCGTATCTTTGAAGATGCGGCTCTTAAGGAACTGGCCGATAGCATCCGCAGCCAGGGCGTCCTCTCTCCTTTACTGGTAAGGCCGCTCACCGAGAACGGCTTCGAGATCGTTGCCGGAGCAAGGCGTTTTCGCGCCGCGCAGATCGCCGAGGTTCCGACCGTTCCCGTCCGCATCATCAACCTCAACGACGCGCAGGCTCTCGAAGCGCAGTTGGTCGAGAACCTGATTCGTGCCGACGTTCACCCGATGGAGGAGGCGCAGGGTTTCAAGGCGCTTCTCGATTTGGAGGAACCGACGTACTCCATCGACCAGATCGCCGCGAAGACAGGCAAGTCACCTGTCTTCGTCGCGGCCCGGTTAAAGTTGGTTGACCTTATACACATTGCGGTCGAGGCCTTCTACCGAGACGAAATCGGCGTTGGTCATGCACTCTTGCTAGCGAAGCTGCCAGACGGCCAGCAGGAACAGGCACTCTCGGCTTGCTTCCGCGAAGACTGGAGCGGATCGAGTGACCGCAAGGCCAAGCGCATTCTTCTTCCAGTGCGAAACTTGCAGTCTTGGATTGAGCAGAACGTGTTGCTCCTTCTCAAGGATGCTCCCTTCGACAAGCGGGACGCGCATCTTGCGGCCATCGCCGGAAGTTGTGTCGATTGCCCCAAGCGGACAGGCCATAACAAGCTCCTTTTTTCTGACCTCGGCAAACAGGACGCCTGTAAGTTATGTGGAATCTGGGCAAATTGCGAGTCTTTCCTGCTGACTCCTCGCCGCCGCGCAGCCCGCGTGAGGCGGGCGCCCCCTCCCGTCTGTTCTTCTGGAGCCTCCATCAGGAGGTCCACTTGTCTTGTGATTTTGTTGTCCACCCTATCCGCTGGGAACGGTGCCCTCTGGTTGCGGCCGATCCTCATGCTCGGTCCTGGCTCACCCTCCAGTCCCATCGCGGCTTGGCCCTTAACTCGCTGGATGCGTATTCACGCGGATTAGAGCGCTACCTCAGATTCGTAGACGATTACCATCTCTCTTGTCTATCGGTTACAAGCGCCGACATGGGACTATACCTTTCCGGATTACAGTCCAACGGGCGAAGCCTCTCCAACGCTACGATCCAGCAGCTATTGACGGTGATTCGATTGTTCCATGCATATCTGGTGGAAGAAGGTATGCGGACCAGCAACCCCGCGGCGTACAGCCACACAAGCAGACCACTGATTGCACGGCATCATAAGCTGCCATGGATTCCGAACGAGGACGACTGGCGCAGTATTCTTGCTGTAGCTCGGAGTGAGTCGATTCGCAACCGCGTCATGCTGGCTTTTGCTTATGATGCGGGATTGCGACGTGAGGAGCTGTGCAGTCTCCGCAGCGACGACATCGATCCTTCGCGGCGAACGCTCAGGATTCGAGCGGAGACCACCAAGGGGCGTCGTGAACGCATCGTTCCATAATCTATTTCCTGCAGTGAACTGCTTCACAGCTACCTCCAGCATCGGCGAACGTTGGGGCAAAAGCGCGGGCCGCTCTTTCTCTCGGAGTCCCGCCGCAACTATACCGAACCTATCTCCATCTGGAGTTGGTCGAAGATTATTCGTGGGGTTGCGCGACGTGCCCAAGTGGACAGGTTCAGTACCCACACGCTTCGCCATCTCTGTCTGACTGACCTTGCCCGCGCCGGCTGGGACATCCACGAGATTGCGGCATTCGCCGGACATCGCAGCATTCAGACTACGTTGCTATACATCCATCTCAGTGGCCGGGACCTCTCCGCGAAGCTCGCAGCAGGTATGGCCCAGATACATGCCCGTCGTGCACAGATGCTCGCTGAGGTGAGTCGATGAAGCCGAAGAGAGTCAGGAAGAACGGACAGGCGTGGCCGAACAACATTGGGCCATGGCTTGAGAAGTTGCCCGCCGAACAACGCGCCCAGCTCTTCCAAGGCGCTGCACGGGCTCAGTGGGGACCGAAAAAACAAGAACTCCAAAAGGCCGATGATGGACCGTGGGTTTGGCCACTCGATCTCGATCGTTACGATAGCTCCAGCAGTCTCGGGAGTTGAAGAAGACATGCTGGCACGTTATGCCGAAGCTTATCGTTATTACCGCTACGGTCGAACGATGGATTTCGGCAAGACGCTTGATCGATTGGTGAAGCCTCTGAACGATACGCTCGACTACACCGGCATTAGGACCTACTTCCGCAAGTATGTGCTCCTGTTTTTTCTTCGCGAGATGGCAGAACGCAAGCGGTCCTTCTGGGGTTGGACGACCGATGAGTGGATCCAGACCATCGAGCGTCAGAAAACAACGGAGTATCAGCACGTCATCGCCGTTGCCTATTTGCTCTGCGGGTTCTCAGACCTCCATCGGCTCAGCAAGAATCACATTGTTTATGTCGTTCTGGCCCGTAAGGTATTTGGCGGCGAGTACATGAAGGTGGTTGGAGACCGCGTGCAGAGTGTGCTGTGCGAGTGGGGCTATACGCGAAAAGGCACGCCAGCGCTTGTCCTGCGCACGATCTTTGAAGCCCTGCTGTATAAACGCTCTCCGCACCTTGATGAGCTTAAGATCGAAGACCTCCAGGAAGTGATAGCACGCAGGCCGCCACGCACTGGAAGCTACTGCGCAGTTGCACTCTCGCGTGTTTTGGCCAGTATGGGTGCCGTCCCCGAAGCGATGGAGATCAAGCGACCGGTTCAGGACAAGAAGCTCTCACCTGCGCTCACCATTGGTGTTCCTTCCGAGTGGTGTCGGCTCAGCCGTCTCTGGTTTGATCGGGCTACGTATTCGTTGCGCAACAGGAACAAGAGCTACTATTTTCTTCTCAACGTCGGCAGATGGCTCGGCAAGATGCATTCAGAGGTTACCTCTCCTGCGGATTGGACCAGGGCGCTGGCTGCGGAAGCCGTATCCGTCATCTGTCAGTGGCATGGAGGAGATTGGTGCAGCATCGATCCGGTTCATGTGAAGAGCCGCGGGCAGATCCTTGCACCCAACACGCGCGCCGGGCGGATTTCCATTCTTCGAGTGTTCTTTCGTGATCTCCAGGAGTGGGAACTGATTCCGCGCCGATTCGATCCGATGCGAAGCATGATTACACCAAAAAGCCTGCTCGCACTCATCGGCCCCAACCCACGTGCGATCGCTGATGATGTCTGGGCCAAGCTTATATGGGCCGGCCTCAACCTCACCACCGATGACCTCCCGAAGAAAGGTGACGCTCGCCATATCCCATTTCCGTCAACCGCATATCCGATTGAAATGACCAGGGCACTGGTCATCACCTGGCTGTTTGCTGGCCTTCGCCGTAACGAGATAGTTCGCCTGCGCGTTGGCTGCATACGGTGGCAGAAGGATGATGTCACTGTGCCGGGCACAGGCGACACTCTGCCGGCTGATGCCGTGTGCCTGCTTGACGTTCCAGTTAACAAGACATCCACTGCCTTTACCAAGCCCGTAGATCGGATCGTCGGCGAGGCCATCGCGGCATGGGAAAAGGTGCGCCCACAGGGCGCAAAACTCCCCGACCCGAAGACTGGCGAACTGGTTGATTTTCTCTTTCTCATTCGTCTCACCAGGGTCGGAATAAACTACCTCAACAACACGCTCATTCCAGCTCTTTGCAAAAAGGCCGGTGTTCCTCTGGCTGATGTGCGCGGCAACATTACCAGTCACCGCGCCCGGTCTACCATCGCATCCCAGCTCTACAACGCACGGGAACCGATGACGCTCTTTGAACTGCAGGAGTGGCTAGGGCACTCGACTCCAACAGCTACTCAGCACTACGCGAAGATCACGCCGTTGAAGATTGCCAAGTCTTATGCAGATGCTGGCTACTTCGCCCGCAACCTTCGTGCTATCGAGGTTCTGGTCGATCAGGGCACGGTGCGAAGCGGACGCGCGGCGACTGAACCGTGGAAGTTCTATGATCTCGGCCACGGATACTGCACATATGATTTCTTTGAGCAGTGCCCGCACCGGATGGCCTGCGCCAAGTGTGATTTCTATATGCCGAAGGAGTCTACGGCCGCCCTGTTGTTGGAAGGCAAAACGCATCTGCTGCGACTGCTTCAGGAGATTCCACTGGGCGAGGCAGAGCAGGCAGCCGTCGAAGACGGTGTGGCTGCCTACGAAAATCTTCTGTCGAAATTGGTGGATGTACCCACTCCGGCAGGGCCAACACCGCATCAGATAGGCGCAGAACTGGTACAAATCACGTCCGTCAGACAAGTAGCGATGCCAATTGCACAGGACGATCGCGTGACAAGTTACAGATGATGCCTATAGGGATGAAGACTCCGTGCGTTCGGGACATGGTTCCCCGTCGTCCTTCAACATGTTACATGCTCACGGATTTTTATGAGCTCCGCTTCTATCCATGTTCGCTGACGCCAGCGTGTCTCCCCAGTTAGCAATCACTTGAGCAACATGGTTCTCTTGCCCGTCATACATGTGATCGGCGCCTTGGATCAGGGCAGTATCCACGCGGCTTGGACGAGTAGGTAGACGTTTAATCGCGGCTTTGATCTTCTCCAGGTCTTCCTCGTTTCCAACGTCTCCATTTGTTCCCAAAATGATGAGTAGTGGGCAATGGATTCGAGTGACACCAGCATTGCTGCTCAGCTCTCCAAAAAAGTCAGTGAATTCAGGAGGCCTATTGACGATATCCAGGAATGTTGCGGCACTCAGAAATGGCCCTTGCACCAGCTCTTCGGGTCGGCCGTCAGCAATGTCCTGCTTTGCCTTAGATATCCATTCGGGAGGTGGGACTCTGGTATCGGGACGGACATCTCCTGAAGCAAGTACCACTCCTGCTATACGTGTGTCTTGTGTTTGTGCTTGATATTCGCGAGCAGCGTTCGCACCGGCACTGTGCCCTGCGAGAACGACCTGTTTAAACCCGAGCTCGTATGCAAGGTCGACCCAGGCCGCTATGTCTCGAACCTGTTCGCTCGGCACTCCCCAATATGTGCCACCGCGGATTCGCTTTTCTCCCCGCCAAGCCTCGACGTTGCCAAGGTCGTGCATCCGGGTATTTCCGGAAATGACAGTGTAGCCTTGTTTTGCCAAAGCTCTGCTGATTGCGACATAGGTTGGAGAGTAGAAATTCTCAGTCGCTCCATGGATCCAAATCACTGCGATCGGTTTGGCGACGCTCGTGGCTGGAGTGACTAGCACTCCCGCATTTGCAACGTCATCTTTGGTGTGGACTTGGATGATTCTCTCGGTGATCTTTCCGGCGTTTTCGTCTACGGCCTGCGCTTCGATGGTTCGGACAATTGACAACGTTGAACAAAGCACGGCAAAGGCAAGAGTTACATTTTGGAATCGGGTTTTAACATTGTGTAGGACCATTGCTCTCCACGCCTCTAGACCCTTCTGCTACGAAGGCAGGCCGTGCAAAGTTCCCTTCACTTGTTTTAATCTCAATCGGCGACTTCAGCCGAGTCTTTTGTCGACAGCTGAAGCTTACCATCCATAGGTGACTTCGATCCGAACCAGGCATCTTCCGCTCTGGCACGCGCGGCGGCGAGGAGCCAGCAGGAAAGACTTGCAATTTGCCCAGATTCCACATAATGTACCGATCCCACCTGCTATCAGTCCAAGGTCGAAGCCCATGTCGCGAAGACCATCGCGGCAAAACCACAATTAGTTCAGATCAGTACAGCCTACGGCCAGCAGAAGGAGGGAAGTACTACTCTCCCGCGTAATAAGTACATCGAGATTCGAGCCGAGAAGCCATCCTCAAAGGAAGAGGCGAAGCGGCCCGAGTTCAAAACCTGTAAATTCACGAGCGAAGCCATCGTTACTGAGGGCAACGAGAAGGGGGAGTTACGCAAGGTGTGCAGCAATCCGGCATGCCCCATCCATCATCCGGCAAAGCAAACCAGCCACGACAAGGGGAAATGGAAAGAAGAGCAGGAAAAACAGCGTCGAGACGAAGCCATCGCCAACACAACCGGAATTCGCGTTCTGGGCGCCATCGGAGCAGCCGTTCCAGTTCGGCTCCTGAAGCGTGACCTGCAATTCGTTCTCAACCAAATTGTTCCTCTTTTGGACGAATGGCGGCTGCAGACCTTGGCGCGGCAACACGGCATCCGAAAAGACCGGGAAACGGACGTCATCGGCAAACTCTTTGCCGCTTTCATTCGCCGGGCCGATGAGGGGTCCCTGTCACGTGTGTTAGTAGAGTCTATTGTTCTTTTGGCAGCGGCTCGAACCAACCCCGCCGTCGTGCTACGTGAAGCGGCTTCAACCTACAAGGTAGATACCGATGCTATCGCCCTCAAAGTGAAACAGGAGTTTGCTCTTAAGGCGAAGGCAAAAAAAGATGCGAAGGCCGCCCCCAAAGCCAAGAAAGCAGCCTAGCTCCATAAACCAAAAGAGGGCGGCGAACCTGTCGCCCTTTCCTTTTTTGCCAATCCTAAAATCGCGCAGGGAGAACCCGCTTGGGTTTCTCCCTGAACCCTCATCCCGCCTGGCTTCCACAGTATTGCCTACTCGATCGCGCTCCAGCAAATATTTCGCTGTCAGCATCACTCGTCTGGCAAATTGGCTTCATCCGAACTAGTTACGGCGTCGAACCAGTTCGCCAGAGTATCGCCGTCTATGGCTGTGCTGTCGCACAGCATCTCGGCCAAGTCTTGAATCGTGCGCCAATACTCGGGAACCAATCTGTGAGCGAGTTCATATCCAGCGATTACGATATTCGAAGCATCACGATGGTCTTTTGCAAGTCCCCACTGAACCGCGGTTTCTCTGACCTCTTGCAGTCTGTCGGTATCAGTACGAAGCCTGTTCATAATGTCCTGAAAGATGTCTTGCGGAACACGGTACTTGAAATCGACTACGGCTCCTGCATAGGCAACCGCAGCAGCAGCTATTAGGAGATCGACGTCAGGCATGGTGCCTCGTGCCGCCCTCCAATCTAAGACCAATGAACCTTTATGCTCGCCGGTCTCACTGAGTGTGACTTGTTCAATTCTTAAATCCTGGCTCAATGCAACCAGCGCATGTGCGGCCTCATGCTCGGCGGTCTTCGTACGATCACTAGGTTCAGGGGCGTCGTACTCAAATAACGCGTAAGCAACAAAAGTCTGAGTACCACCGTCTTTTGCTCTTCCTGGCACGACTCGTCTCCAGACAGCCGGAGCGAGTGCATCCTCTAGTTTTCTTGGTAAATCCTTCGCCGCCTCCAGTTGGCCGGTCGAATCCTCCCACCATCGGGCCAATGAACCTGGTTTCAAATCGAAAGCTCCATCCTCTCGACGCTCCACCGCTTCTGTGAAAACGGCAGCTATGACACCGCCAACGCTTGAAATTTCGGACCAGTAGAAGAAAGTAGGGCGAGATAGGATGTCGAGCTTGGGCCATCGCTTCAAACGCTCGATATCGTTGAGGACCTGTCTGATCATGACTGAACGTCTCCCGGGGCCGCCAGCCTTCGCCTCGACCAAGAGAAGCTCAGGGCTTGCGCATTGAGGGACAGAAAGGTCGATCAACAGATCAAGGTGATTGGTGTTGGCACCCTCGGATGGAAGAAAGGGTGATTCTGCCCAGACTGCGGCGTTTCGCTGGGAAAATGCTGCTGCGATCTGGACTACCAGTGACGCCTCGGCCAACGCCGAGTCGCCCAGAGTGCTGAAACCATTTGAGTAGTCGAGCTGTCGTAACAATGCGTTGGCAGCGTCTTCTAAAGCAGTCTGAAGTTCAGAGGCGTTCATTGCCCGATGATAACTTGCTCTCTGACACTCAATGTCATGTCGCTGGGTGACTTAAAATTGCCTAATCGGAAATGATCGATCCGCATATCCAGTTGTGCGAACTCTGCCAACCGCTTCAGAGAAGAAGTCCAGGAGGAAGTCATCGAAATAGCAAGTTGGAATGTGAACTCGATTCGCGCTCGCGCCGAACATGTCAAGAAGTGGTTGGAAGCGAAGAATCCGGATGCGCTACTGATCCAGGAGTTGAAAGGAACAGAGTTTCCTTCTGCGTTCTTCAACGAGGTGGGATACCATTCCGCCTCAGTGACGCAGAAGACTTACAACGGCGTCGCAGTCCTCTCTCGCAGTCCCATAGAGATTGTCAGCACCACCTTGCTTGGTGACGAGGCAGATAGCCACGCCCGCTTTATCGAAGTAATCATCCAACACGTGCGGGTTGTGAACATCTATTTGCCGAACGGAAATCCCGTGGGCACAGCAAAGTTTGAGTACAAACTTGCGTGGATGGACCGCCTCATTCAACAAATGGAGCTTTGGCTCAAAAGTGATGTGCCGACGCTTATTGGAGGCGACTTCAATGCCATCCCAGAAGACATCGATTGCCATAAGCCGGCATCGTGGATTCACGATGCATTGTTTCAGCCCGAAACGCGTGCACGCTATCGGGCCATGCTCGAACTTGGCTACATCGATGCCTTCCGATCGCTCCACCCCGGTGTAGGAGGGCAGTTCACGTTCTGGGACTATTTCCGTCAAGCATTCGAACATAATCGCGGCATACGAATCGATCATTTCTTACTTGCGCCCAATCTGGCGAAGCGTCTGCAAAGCTGCGAGATCGATAAGGGACCTCGCGCTTTAGACAAGCCGTCGGACCATACGCCAATCGTGATCCGTCTGAAGTAGTCGTTTGTCACTCTCTGAAACGAACTGCCAATGACGCTTTCAGATAAATTGCTGAGCGGATGTCCTTTTCGAGTCCGAGGGGGTTAGCCAGCCGGTGCAATGATTGAAGCGACGAGCAAAGTGTGAGACCGAAGGAGTACGGGCACTCAGGCGCCGGCGAGAAGATTCAGCAGTCCAGGTTCATCAAGGATTTTCACACCGAGTTGCTGCGCCTTTTCGAGTTTGCTGCCTGCTTCTTCCCCTGCTACGACGTAATCGGTTTTGTTACTGACGGAACCAGTGACCTTGCCTCCAGCGGATTCGATCTTTTCTTTGGCCTGATCGCGGGTAAGTGTGGGCAGCGTGCCGGTGAGGACGAAGGTGAGGCCTTCAAAGGTGGTGCCTCGCTTACGCTTTTTCGCGGTGAAGGTGACGCCCGCGGCGCGCAGTCGCTCGATGAGGGCGAGATTCGTCTTGTTAGAGAAAAAATCCTGGATAGCTTTGGCGACTTTGGGGCCTACATCGTTGACACGAGTAAGGTCTCCTTCCGTGGCGGCGATAAGAGCATCCATGCTGCCGAACTCATCGGCGAGGGTTTGCGCGGTGCGCTCACCTACATGGCGGATGCCAAGACCGAGAAGAACGCGGTTGAGCGGAGATTTGCGAGAGCGATCGATCTGTTCGAGGAGCGAGTCCGCTGACTTTTCGCCGATACGCTCAAGAGTCAGAAGCTGTTGTTTTCTGAGCGAGTAGATATCAGCAATGGAGTGGACGAGGGCTTCGCGTGTGGGTGCTTCGCTGGTTGATTCCTCTTCTGCGGTGCCCGCAGCGTTGCCTTCTCGCGCCTCGTGTTCTGCGATCGTGTGGCCGAGTAGTTGTGCGACGAGAGCTTCACCGAGTCCTTCGATGTTCATGACTCCGCGTGATGCGAAGTGACGCAGCTCTTCTTCGAGACGGGCGGGGCAGCTGACGTTGACGCAGCGCCAGTCCACCTCGCCTTCTTCGCGAACCAAGGGCGTGCCACAACGCGGGCATTTGGAGGGGAAGATGATTTGTTTACGCCCGCGAGGATGCTTCTTGTCTTCGACGACTTCGACGATTTTGGGTATGACATCGCCACCGCGCTCGACGTGGACGTAGTCCCCGATGCGGACGCCGAGGCGTTCGATTTCGTCAGGGTTATGCAATGTGGAGCGAGAGACTGTTGTGCCGCCAATAAAGATAGGTTCGAGGTCAGCTACCGGTGTGACCTTGCCCGTGCGGCCCACCTGGAAGATGACATTGTTGAGGCGGGTGATGCCGGCGCGTGCGGCGAACTTGTAAGCGATGGCCCAGCGGGGTGCTTTGCCTGTGAAACCGAGGCGGTGTTGTTGCGCCGTTTTGTCTACCTTGATCACGACGCCGTCGATCTCATAGCCAAGGGTATCGCGTTCCGGTTCGGCGTTGGCAATGAAGGCGAGGACTTCGTCGATGTTCTTCGCACCGTGGTTGTGTGGATTAGTCCGGAAGCCCGCGGCCTTGAGAGCTTCAAGCGCCTGGTGCTGGGTGGGTTTCAGGAACTCGCCACGCTGGGCGTCGTCGCCGTGGAGGAGGAAGTACGCGTAGACGTCGAGGCGTCGTTGGGCGACGATGGAGGGTTCTAGGGTGCGGATAGTCCCGGCTGCCGCATTGCGAGGATTGGCGGCCGGGGTTTGGCCTGCTGCAACACGCTCTTCGTTGAGCTTGTGAAAAGCGGCGATGGGCATGACGACTTCGCCCCGTACTTCGAACGTCTGCGGAAGGTGCGCGGCTTTGAGCCTAATTGCGGAGATCACCAGAGGTACAGATCGGATGGTGCGGACGTTGGAGGTGACGTCTTCACCGATGGTACCGTCGCCGCGTGTAAGTCCGCGGGCAAGTCGGGCAGAACCGTTGTCAGAGGGTTCATATTGCAGCGCGAGTGAGAGGCCGTCGAGCTTGAACTCGCACACGTACTGCGGCGTTTCGCTGGGAGGCAGTGCTGCTTCGACACGGGCGGCCCAGGCGCGCAGTTCTTCCTCGCTGTAAGCGTTGTCGAGCGAGAGCATAGGGCGGCTGTGATGGACCTTGAGGAAGCCTTCCTTGGGTTTGCCGCCTACACGTTGGGTGGGACTGTCGGGCGTGACAAGGTCGGGGTGCTCGGCTTCAAGGGCTTTGAGGCGATTGACGAGCTTATCGTATTCCGCGTCGCTGATCTCCGGGGCGTCGAGGACGTAATAGAGATGCTCATGATGTTCAATCTGATGGCGGAGCGTTGTGAGTTCGCGGGCAACCTGCGGCTTTACAGACATGGTCTGGGATTATAGGAACTTTGACTGTGGAGTAGTGAAGGTGATGCTTTCAAGCGCGATCTCATGGAGTGGGGAGCCTTTGACAGCAGCGTCGGACATGTACATCGTTCTTCGTCTGAAGCATCCGGCGAGCGAACCACGCGGACGCGCGTGCTGGCGGGCAACAACAGAGAACCTCGGCAGAACTGACTTGAAAAACATGCCGCTAAGACGAAGATTAGTCGCGCGATTGTAGATACCTTGGGTCTTGAGTATGGCAGAGATTGCCCTATATATGTCAGTTCTGTCCATCCCCCTACAGTTCAAAATATTTTTGGAATTCATTCATGTGGACCTACTCGAGCCATGTCTTGCGGCAGTGACGTCCACAAAGAAAGCAGAGTGTGTGATGGCACTAGACAAGGCTCAGTCGTCGAAGCACAGCATTCAGACCGCTTCGGGACGGATCAGCTATGTAGAGCAAGGCACAGGGCCGGTGGCACTATTCGTCCATGGGGTATTGCTGAACGGTCATCTTTGGCGTCACCAGCTTGGAGAATTATCCGATATCCGGCGCACCATTGCCGTAGACCTGCTTGCGCATGGTGATACTGAAATCACTGCTGATCAGGATGTGTCGGTCACCGCCAACGCGAAGATGCTCTCCGAATTTCTCGATGCGTTACACATCGATCAGGTGGATCTCGTCGGGAATGACAGCGGTGGGGGCATATCGCAGATCTTCGCAGCACTCTATCCGGAACGGGTCCGGAGTCTGACTCTCACAAACTGCGACACGCATGACAACTGGCCACCCGAGGCGTTCAAGCCCTTCGTTGCAATGGTCGGAGCCGGAGGCTTGCGTGGAACGTTGGAAGCGATGCTCTCGAACAAAGCCATCTATCGGTCTCCCGAAGCTCTGGGACCAGCCTATGAGCGTCCAGCGGAAGTGACGGACGAGACCATCGAAACGTATCTGCGTCCGTTTGTTGCTACCGACCAACGTACTCGTGATCTCGAGCGCTTCGTGATGGCCTTTGACAACAAACACACCGTCGCGATCGAGCCAAAACTGAAGACCCTGAAAGCTCCGACGCTGATCATCTGGGGCACAGACGACGTCTACTTCGACGTCAAATGGTCCCATTGGTTAAGTGAAACCATTCCAGGAACCGTGCGCAGGGTCGAGTTTGAAGGCGCGAGAATTTTCTTCCCCGAAGAGCGCTCACAAGACTTCAACCGTGAACTACGTGGTTTCTGGCAGAAAGCCGGGAAATAACCGCGAAAGCCCATCTGAGATGCCGCTTCTTGCAAAGGCCGAAGAAGTGGCATTATTTGTCGTTCCACTATCGTGTTCGTTGAACAACCAGGAAGCAAAGGAAAAAGTCAGTCCCAAAGTATGTGGAAGGCTCCGTCCCAGCGGTCTGCGTTCCCCTCTTGCCGCAAATACGTGTGACACAACAAAAGCGTGAGATGGAGCCCATTACCATGAGTGCGAAACTGACAAATGATTCTAACCATGACACTCTGAACGATCCAATGATCGATCCGGTCACAGGCGAGTATGCCGTGATCGTCGGTGGGCATAGCTTCAAGTCCGTTACGGAGAAGATCTCCGGCCTCGTTCTCACCTCACACACTCCGCTCGGTTGGTTTTACGCTCTAGTTGTCACAAGCGGGCTGGCCTGCATGGGCGTCGTCGCGATCACATGGCTCTTTCTGAAAGGCGTTGGTATTTGGGGCGTCACAGTCCCTGGAGCATGGGGCTTCGCCATCATCAACTTTGTCTGGTGGATCGGCATCGGACATGCGGGTACCTTGATTTCTGCAATTTTGTTGCTGTTCAAACAAGGTTGGCGAAACTCCATCAACCGCTTCGCAGAGGCCATGACCATATTCGCCGTCGTGTGCGCTGGCATTTACCCCATCCTTCATCTCGGGCGGCCGTGGCTGGGTTATTGGCTGCTTCCTTACCCAAACACCATGAATTTCTGGCCCCAATTTCGGTCCCCTCTCGATTGGGATGTTTTTGCCGTCTCGACTTACGCGACAATTTCGCTGGTCTTCTGGTACATCGGCATGATTCCTGACTTCGGTACCCTGCGGGATCACGCCAAAACGACAATCGCAAAGTACTCCTATGGCGTTCTTTCACTAGGCTGGCGCGGCTCTACGCGGCATTGGGCACGTTACGAGTCGGCATCTCTGCTCCTGGCCGGACTGTCCACGCCGCTCGTTCTTTCCGTACATACGGTCGTGAGCTTTGACTTCGCCGTGGCTATTCTTCCGGGTTGGCACACCACAGTGTTCCCACCCTATTTTGTCGCGGGCGCTATCTATTCGGGATTCGCAATGGTGCTGACCCTCGCAATCCCGATCCGCAAGTTCTACCAGATGGAAGACCTCATCACGCTGCGGCATCTGGACAACATGGGAAAGATCATGTTAGCAACAGGGCTAATCGTCGCCTATGGCTATGGAATGGAAGCATTCATGGCGTGGTACTCGGCCAGTCACTGGGAATTTTTCATGATGTGGAATCGCATGTTTGGGCCGATGGGGTGGAGTTACTGGTTGTTGATCTTGTTCAACATTGCGATACCACTTACGACCCTCTGGTCGCGCAAACTGCGCACGAATGTAACCTTTCTGTTCATCGTGTCAATCATCATCAATATCGGCATGTGGTTTGAGCGCTTCGTGATTTTTGTCACATCCCTATACCGAGACTATCTTCCCTCGAGCTGGGGCACCTACCGCGCAACGCGTTGGGACTATATGCTGTTTATCGGGACTCTAGGCATCTTCGGGACGCTTTTCCTTTTATTTGTCCGTTTCGCACCGATGATGCCGATGAACGAGATCAAGATGATGTTGCCGCAAGCGAAGGTTCTGAAGCCCGAGGCGAAAGACAGTGTAGGCGAAACGCCCTAACAGGTAATTCGTAGCTCAATCGAATACGTGATCGCTTTTCTGAGAGGGGTCTTTTCCACTTCTCAGTCCCGAGCAAGACAAACAGATGCGTCCAAAGTTCAACTCAAAACCCGGAAGAACCGCGAAGGGCATCGCGTTCGATCAGCTCTCAGTCGAAAAAGCAAAACGCAGATTGCTGCGAGATGCCTTACGGCCGAGCGAGCAGCGAGACATCGCATTTCGCCACATGATCCTCTCAATACCGCCCGGCAAAGTGAGCACATATGGTGGTGTCGCTGCAGCCGCAGGCTACCCTCGCTACCATCGGGCTGTTGCTAGACTTCTGCGCGTAGACCCAGTCGATTCTCTGCCGTGGCATCGTGTCCTCGGCGCAGGCGGCGAGATAAAGCTGCATGGTGTGGCGGCCTACGAGCAGCGAGCACGTTTGAAATTGGAAGGGGTGCGTTTTAAAGGAAAACGAGTGGATATGGAAAAGTTTGAGCATTTGATTAAATCATGGGAAGTGTATCGGTAATTGGTATGGCTATGATGAAGTTCCCGCAGAAGACCGCCAAACGCATCGGCAAAGAGCTTCCGCGACCTCAGACACTCACAGCGGCGGCGCGAAGAGCTGCTATCGAAGACATTCCTGTCAAGAAGGCGCGAGCAATTGCCGCGAAAGAACCCGTGTCCCCGAAAGCCCAGGCTACGAAGACAAAGGACCCGCTCGCGCCGCAACGCATAGCTGCCATTCTCGATGCCTTGCGGAAGGCGTATCCTAACGTCGTCTGGCCATTGACGCACCGCAACGCCTTCGAATTGGTGATTGCCACTGCACTCTCCGCCCAGACAACTGATGCAACAGTAAATAAGGTCACCCCGGAGCTCTTCCGACTCTTCCCTAATCCCAGGACACTGGCTGAGGCTCCACTCGCTGAAATCGAGCAACTAATCCATACGACGGGTTTCTATAGGGCAAAGGCCAAAAACATCCAGGGTGCAGCGAAGACGCTGGTCGAGCGTTTTCACAGCAAAGTGCCCGAGACGATCGAAGAGTTGACTCAGTTGCCGGGAGTCGCTCGCAAGACCGCAAATGTTGTTCTCGGGTCGTGGTTCGGCATCCCCTCGGGAGTCGTTGTGGACACCCATGTGTTGCGTATCTCACAGCGGCTTGAGCTGACCGAAGCAACCGAGCCGGTAAAGGTAGAGCAGGACCTCATGAAGATTCTGCCGCAAGACCGGTGGATACAGTTCTCTCATGAGGTTATTCACCACGGAAGGCAGATCTGCATCGCCCGCAAACCGCGATGCAGCGACTGCACGCTGGAGTCTCTATGTGATTTCGGCGACAAGACCTGGAGTTCACACTAGCGGAGAGATTCTCAGCCTCTTCTCAGGCTTTCGAGTCGTGGCTTGTTGTCGTCGTTGTCACGCGCATTCTCCAGATCCTTTCTTTTGCCTTTACAGGCAAGTCCATGAGGGAGATTTAGCCCCGTTCATCCTGCTTTCCGAAATGTGAGATTGTAGCGTACACGTCCGGTCTTCGAATGTTCTCCGTCCCGCAACGGAACGATGCCGTGGTAACGCAATCTCGCAGGACCTCCCCAGACGAGTACATCTCCATGTACGATCTGAATGCGTTGAGTTCTTTCCGCGCGCTCCAACCCGCCGAAAAGGAACGTCGCGGGCAGCCCTAATGAGACAGAGACAACTGGCTGAGCAAGGTCGTGCTCATTCTTGTCCTGATGTAGCGACAATCTCGCGCCCGGTTCGTACCGATTGATAAGACACGCATCAGGGACGAAATTTGAGAAACCAGCTTCTCCCGCTGCCGCTACGGCTAGCTCTCGAAAGGAAAGAGGCATCATTGGCCACGGTCGATTCACTTCTGGATCGATCGCGTCATATCGATAGCCGGAGCGATCTGTGACCCACCCAAGTGGGCCACAGTTGGTCATGGCTACCGACATACGGTATCCGCCAGG
>Ga0209624_10000190_pt1 | contig 56359 bp, 41 predicted proteins | sample JacPinW_OM2H0_O1_FD_188565 | JGI IMG/M metagenome (GOLD analysis project Ga0209624, IMG submission 188565) | Forest soil microbial communities from Algoma, Ontario, Canada - Jack Pine, Ontario site 1_JW_OM2H0_O1 (SPAdes) (version 2) | ecosystem: Environmental > Terrestrial > Soil > Boreal... | reverse complement strand
CGATCCAGTATTTTCACCTCGGGAGGTGACGAAGCAGCAGGTCGATCCGAATGCGCAGTAAGTAAGGGGGCTCGCGCCTGCTAAGGGAGTGTGACCACCGCCACGGAAAATCCGCCCAGGCTTACGTTGTCGGCGGTCAATTTCGCGCTAGCCGGGAGCTCGAAACCGGTAGTCTGATCCACGTAGTCTAGTTGGCCCCCGCTCGCGCCTGCGATCGCGACTTCGAAGGGGCGAGCGCGCTTGTTGACGAGCAATACCCGTTTCTTGCCGTCTTTCGTTAACAATGCAATCGTGTAGACGTAAGGGTTGTTCGGTGTGGCCGGTTCAATCTCCACCAGTTTGTCGCCCGCTCCGAAATTGTCGTGAAGCAGCTTCAGAACCCAGAACCTCGCGTTCGGCTTCCCGTTATTCCAGTCGACCATGGATACGCTAGGAAACTGCGTCGGAAAGCCTACGAGCTGCGATTCGCCCGCGACATCGATACCGATCTTGGTCATCTCCCCGAAAAGATAGGCATACATCGCCCCGGCCAGATTCCAGTAGGAATTCTCGATGGGCTTCGCCACATGTCCCGGCTGGTCCTGTGCAATATCGTCGGCGGAAATCACTCCAAGTTCATCGATTGTTGTTTTAGTTTCCGGTGAAAGTCTCTTACGAATGGCTTCTATGTAGCGCACCGTCTTCAGGAAACCGTCGGCCTGATCGAAGTAAGTGAACTGCTCGGCGCCCGGCGTTTCGTCCGCCGTAGGAATGGCATAGAAGTGATACGAAATAAAGTCCAACGGCACGCCAGGTTTGTGATTCTTGTGGTCGAGGAAGTATTCGAAATAGTGCGGGTCGGTGGTCATGGCCAGTGCCAGCCCAACAAATTTCATGTCGGGCTGGACCTTCCTCATTGCATTGACAACTTCATCATAGAGGCGAGTGTAGGTTTCGGCGTCAATGTGATGTTCAAAATCAATTTCGTTCAGCACTTCCCAGTGGGAGATGGAGTAGTGGTATCCCGACTCGTAACGCTTGCCAAATTCGTCGATAAAGCCGCCCTGGGTGTACCAGGAAACCAGACGAGCATAGTAATCCGCCACTTCTTTCATGCTGGGATCTCGCAGTGCGGTCCCTTGTTCGTAAGTCCACGTCACCTGGTTGGGATCGGTTGGATAGGTTACCGGTTTGTCGGTCTTGTACATCCACTGCGGAATGGTGCTGAAGTTGACAATGACGGAATGTCCCTTGGTGGCATTGAGGAAGTCGACCGTCATGGGATCAATCGCGGAAAAATCCCAGGATGTTTTTCCATCCTTGGGAGGCTCCAATTCGGCGACTCCCAGTTTCGGATAGGGCAGCCAAGGCACATAGCGCACGTAGTCCGCACCCAGATCGCGCAAGGATCTGAATGCGTTTTCGTGCACGGGCGTACCGCGCCGCAGGGGAGGATTCACCACGACCTGCAGCGTCGGCGTGGTCTGCGATGTCCGTATTACCTTGTCCCAGTGCACTGTCAGTTTCGCGGTTTGGTCCTGCGCCGCCGAGGCCCAGGAAGCAAGGACGATGATTGCCGACGCCACTGAAATCTTTGGCAACGACCTGACTATCATTTTCAACCCGATCATTTTAAGCCCTCCGCAAGACCACACTCGACGCTCTTCACGCAACAAGGGCTGCGGCACTTCTTCCTGGCTGAGTCGAATGTCGCATGAGAGCGAATCGTCGTCAATTGCCGATTGCCACGGATCAGCCGTTTCGCCATGAGAAACTGCCAGGGCGTGCACCTGCGAGCCTGAGTGCAACGCGGGTACGTCGATTCCTGCTCGTCATTCATATCCATCCGCTTTACGGAGCACTTCAAATGAGTTCAGGGATTTCGCAGGGCAGAATTCATTCCCCCGTGGTTTGTGACGCTTGTGGCTCGAATCACCAGAGACTATGCTTGCGAGCTACTCCTGCGAGGTGCGCCGTCTCGGGATCGGTGAATTGGGGAGACTACTTATGGAAGCTTGGGACAACCAGCTCAAGGTTGGACTTTTCGGCATTGGATTGGATGCTTATTGGCCGCAGTTTCCAGGACTTCGGGACAGGCTGGCTAAGTTCACCGAGATGGTCGCCCGAAAACTCGAGGGCTCTGGCGTGGGTGTGGTCAGTTTAGGGCTGATCGATAGTCCCGAAAAATCGTTTGCAGCTGGCCACGAATTTCGAAAAGCAGATGTCGACCTCATCTTTTTGTACGTCACGACCTATGCGCTTTCCTCCACCGTGCTCCCCGCAGTGCGCCGAGCGAAGGTGCCGGTGATTATTCTCAATCTTTCACCCGCGCCGGCCATTGACTATGACAGCTTCAATCGCCTGGGAGACCGCACCAAGATGACGGCGGAGTGGCTGGCGTATTGCCAGGCTTGTCCGGTTCCGGAAATTGCCAATGTGTTCAACCGCTGCAAGATTCCGTTTTTTCAGGTGACCGGGATGTTGCAAGAGGATCCGGTTGCCTGGAACGAGATCACGGAATGGATCGAGGCGGCTCGCGTCGGCCACATCATGGAACATAATCGTCTCGGCGTGATGGGCAACTACTACGGTGGGATGCTGGACATTTATTCCGACTTAACGCAGCAGTGTGCCTACTTCGGCGGTCACATCGAGATTCTCGAAGTGGACGAACTGGCGGCCTTGCGCCGGGAAGTGGACGCTGTTGATCTCGACAAGAAGGTCGAGGAATTCAAAACTTCGTTCGACGTCCAACCAGACTGTTCGGCGGAGGAACTGAAGCGCGCCGCACGCACTAGTGTCGCCCTCGACCGGCTCGTCGAGATACACCGCCTGGGTTCGCTTGCTTATTACTACAAGGGCGTGAGTCGCTCGGAGAACGAGGATGCAATCAGCTCCATCATTCTCGGAACGAGTTTGCTGACTTCGCGGGGAGTGCCGGTTGCCGGCGAGTACGAAATCAAAAACGCGCAAGCCATGAAGATTATGGATTCTTTCGGCGCCGGCGGATCGTTCACCGAGTACTATGCCGTCGACTACAACGATGACGTCGTGCTCATGGGACACGACGGTCCCGGCCACATTGCGATTGCTGAACGAAAAACCAAAGTTCGACCGCTTACGGTATACCACGGCAAAGTGGGAAGGGGACTCTCGGTGGAAATGTCAGTCAAGCGGGGACCGGTGACACTGCTTTCAGTGGTCGAGACCGCGGACGGAAGACTGAAGCTGCTGGTGGCGGAAGGAGAATCTGTGGCCGGGCCCATTCTCGAAATCGGCAATACCAACAGCCGCTACCGTTTTTCGCTGGGGGCAAGAGCTTTCCTCAACGAATGGAATTTGCACGGGGCGGCACACCACTGTGCCGTAGGGATTGGACACATTTCGAATCGGTTAAAAAAGTTAGGCGCGTTGCTGGGAATGGAGTGCGTTCGAGTGTGTTGAAGGGAAATTTCGCGTTCCGCATTGCGAAACAGAACTGGCTGCGGGAAAATGGCGGCCAGGACTCGCCTTAGTCGACTCCGGGTAGACAGGAACGCGTTGCACCGCAAATCTTCCGGCTTTTCTGTCCCTCTTTCCGCCATCGATTCACCTTTCACATAGCGAAACCGTCCACGCTACCAGTTCCTCCGTTGACACTGGTCTGGCGCAAATGAAACCATCCCCGCCGTCCGGGTTATTGGTCGGCCAAGCGGGTTCAGCATCTCGTTGCGGACGCTGGCAAGCGAAGAATGAAAGGGCGGGGCAAGACAAGTGAGGAGCAAGGAATGAAAACAGTATACGAGGCAATATTTCGCGTGGCCGGGATGGTCTTACTCTTCCTCGGTTCTGTGGGCACCATGTTCGGTCAAAGCTCGATGGACGCCCTGGGCGAAGGGTTTAAGATGCCTCCCAATTCCGCCAAGCCGAGGGTGTGGTGGCACTGGATGAATGGCAATATTACGAAAGAGGGCATCAAGCTCGACTTGGAATGGATGAACCGGGTTGGCATCGGAGGCTTCCAGAACTTCGACGCGTCGCTGGGCACTCCCAAGCTGGTGGACAAGCGTCTGGTCTATATGACGCCCGAGTGGAAAGATGCGTTCCTGTTCACCACCAAGCTCGCCGACCAACTCGGACTGGAAGAAGCGATTGCTGGCTCTCCGGGTTGGAGCGAGTCGGGCGGTCCGTGGGTCAAGCCGAACCAGGGGATGAAAAAAGTGGTTTGGAGTGAAACCAGGGTGCAAGGCGGCACGCCTTTCTCGGGAGCCTTGCCCCATCCTCCGATCGTTACCGGGCCCCTGCAAAACATTCCAATCTTCGACTTCCTCGCTCTGATCAGCGGTCAGCCGCCGGCCTCTCCGCCGACTTTCTACGCTGACATCGCCGTCATCGCGTATCGCGCGCCCGACAGCGATGTTCCGGTTTCATCGCTCCAACCGAAAATCAGTTGCAGCAGCGGCAATCCTGATGCAGCGCTACTGACAGACGGCGATCTGGTGAAGACGACCCAGCTACCCAAGGCGCCCGCGGGCCAGCAGGCATGGATTCAGTATGAATTCGCTGCTCCACAAACCATGAACGCGGTAACCCTGGCGCTCAACGATCCGGGTGCGGCGGCGGCTAACAGGTTCGGCGCAGCCGCGTCCATCGCGGATGTTGAAGCCAGCGATGACGGGCAGACCTTCCGCAAGCTGGTCGACATTCCGAATGACGGAGGAGTCGAGCACACGATCGCCTTTCCCGCAGTCTCGTCCAGATTCTTTCGCGTTGCTTTCACAGACAAGCCGCCTGGGGGTTTCAGCGACCTGATCTTTGATGTGGAGAGTCCTTTTGGCGATTTCAGTGCGATGAAGCCCGATCCCAACTTTGAAATCTCCGAACTCGTGCTCCATCCCGGCGCGCGGGTCAGCCGATTCGAGGAAAAGGCTGGTTTTGCCAACCTTCTGAGTTTCGAGGGCTTCGCGACGCCACCGGTCGCTGCCGCGGACGCGATTCGCAAAGATGACATCGTGGATCTGACTTCCAAGCTGCGCCCTGACGGCACTCTCGATTGGACGCCGCCGCAAGGCCATTGGATGGTGCTGCGCTTTGGCTATTCGCTCACCGGAGTCACCAATCATCCCGCATCCCCCGAGGGCACCGGACTAGAGGTCGATAAACTCAGCCGCGAGGATGTCAAACAGTACATGAACACCTACCTCGACAACTACAAGAGCGCGGTGGGCACGCTCATGGGCAAGCGCGGGTTGCAGTACGTGATCAACGACAGTTGGGAAGCAGGCACCGCGAATTGGACCGACGACATGGTCGCCGAGTTCACCAGGCGACGGGGTTACGATCCTCGTCCCTGGCTGCCGGTGGTGGCGGGCCGCGTCATCGAAGGCTCGCAGCAGAGTGACCGTTTTCTCTGGGACTTTCGCAAAACCCTGGGCGACCTGCTGGCCGAATATCACTACGATCAGATCAATGACATCCTTCACCAGCGGGGAATGGGACACTATGGCGAATCTCACGAAGAAGGGCGCGCTTTCATCGGCGATGGTATGGAGGTCAAGCGAGGCAACGATGTTCCCATGTCTGCTATGTGGACCCAACGACCCGGAGTGAACAAAGATCTGCCTGGTTACAACGCCGACATTCGTGAGTCCGCTTCGGTGGCCCACATTTACGGGCAGAATCTGGTCGCGGCCGAATCGATGACTGCGTCCTCAGGGGCATGGGCGTGGTCCCCGGCGACTCTGAAACCCACCGCTGATAAGGAAATGGCCATGGGGTTGAACCGCTTCGTGATCCACACCTCGGTTCACCAGCCGCTGCTCGATAGGAAACCAGGTCTGGCGCTGGGGCCGTTCGGACAATGGTTTACCCGTAACGAAACCTGGGCTGAGCAGGCTGCGCCGTGGGTTCGCTACTTGGCTCGAAGCTGCTACCTGTTGCAGCAGGGTCGTTTCGTCGCCGACATCGCGTACTTCTATGGGGAGGACACCAACCTGACGGCGCTGTTTGGGAAAAACGGACCGGCAATACCTTCCGGATACAACTTTGACTACTTCAATGCGGACGCGCTGATTCACAGGCTCTCCGTCGTCGACGGTCAACTGGCCACGGACAGCGGCATGCGGTACGCGGTACTCGCCCTGGATCCTCACAGCCAGCACATGTCGTTGCCCGTCTTGCGAAAGATTCGGGACCTGGTGCAGTCGGGCGCGATTGTGGCCGGGCTGAAGCCTAGCGATACTCCGAGCCTGAGCGACGACCAAAAAGAATTTCAGAGTATCGTGGATGACATGTGGGGCTCCGGGACGGATGAACATGACTATGGAAAAGGCAAGGTATTCGGGGTACAGATATCGCTCGAGGTGATGGCTGCCATCCAGATCGTTCCGGACTTCGAATACAGCAAGCCGCAAAGCGATCCCGAGATCCTGTTTGTGCATCGCAAGCTCAACGATGGAGACCTTTATTACGTGGACAACCGTCGGGACGGGGCCGAGGACTTGGATGCAACGTTCCGCATTACCGGGAAGGAAGCAGAACTATGGCATGCCGACACTGGGACGATGGAACCTGCATCTTTCCAGATCACCGACGGTCGAACGACGGTGCCTTTACATCTTGAGCCGTGGGAAACGGTCTTCGTCGTCTTCCGCAAAGCCGCGACTACGTCATCGCGGATTATGCCAAAGATCACGGACAGTTCGATTGCGACGGTGGACGGTCCCTGGAACCTAAGCTTCCAGGCTGATCGCGGAGCACCGACAAAGATCACCGTCGACAAACTGGCTTCCTGGAGCGAGAACGCCGACGAAGGAGTCAAATACTTTTCCGGCACCGGTACCTATAGCAAGACGATCCAAGCTCCTCGGGACTGGTTTAAGCGGGGAACTCGTCTGTCGATCGACTTGGGTGAGGTCAAAAATCTTGCGGAAGTATCGGTCAACGGTAGGCCTCTCGGTATCGTATGGAAGACGCCCTACCGCGTGGATGTCACTAGCGCCTTGAGGCCGGGCGCGAACAGGGTCGAGATCAAGGTGACGAATCCTTGGGTGAACCGAATCATCGGTGATCGGCAGCCGAATGCAACCAAGACTTACACGTTCACCTCTCCGAAGTATTACAAGGCTGACTCGAAACTCGTACTGTCCGGACTGCTGGGGCCGGTGCAGATTATGCAATCGACAGCCGAGCTCTCATCGAAGTAAGGTGGGATTCGCGACTTTGCTCGCCCGGAGACCCCAGCACCACCGCCGCCTAAACACGGAGTGAAAATGACGCAAAGCACGGGGAAATGGGTCGGATCGAGTCATAGCCATCGATCCCAGCGACCTGCGGTTGCCGGTCTTCTTGCCGCCTTAACCTTGGCTGGGGCAACGGCCGTGGCTCAAAGCAGCGTTCCGGCCGTTACTGGGGACGCTCGCGTCGACAAGCTTTTGAGCCAGATGACCCTCGAGGAAAAGACGGCGCTCATCCGCGGTGCTTCCGAAGATCCGGCCACCAATCAGGGCCAGGCCGGATATCTTGCTGGCGTGCCTCGTCTTGGGATTCCTCCCATTCGAATGTCCGACGGCCCTCCAGGCGTGCTCACGCGCCTGGCCTCTCAGGCCGAGACCGCGACCATGGGCCTGGCCGCCACTTTCAGCATCAAGGACGCCGAGGACAACGGCGTGGTGATTGGGCGGGAAGCAAAATCGCTGGGGATTGACGTAGTGCTGGAGCCCTTCATCAATATGGACCGCGACCTCACCTTCGGGCGCGGCTACAACACTTACGGAGAAGATCCGGTTCTGACCGGCGCCATAGGCTCGGGCTTGATTCTAGGCATCCAGAGCCAAGGCGTCATGGCGCAGGCCAAACACTTTGTGTCCTATGACACAGATGCCAGCAACGTCGTGGTCGACAATCAGGCGCTTCACGAGATCTACGTAGCTCCCTTCGTCGACGCGGTAAATGCCGGCGTCTCGTCCATCATGTGTTCGTACAACAAGGTGAATGGCATTTATGCATGCGGCAATCCGGACATTCTGCTTAGAATTCTGCGCGACGAGGTCGGGTTTAAGGGTTTTGTCACTTCCGATTGGGGGGCTACGCACGCGGCCTCGTTCATCAACAACGGACTCGACATGGAGATGCCCGGACCGGGGCCCAAAGATAGCCCTCTAGGTTCGATGATCTTTTCATTTTTCACGACAGAGAAGCCAGAGCCGCCCATCGAGAACAAACCGAACTCCGCTTTGCTGGAGGGATTCTTAGGCGGGACTTTGCCGGAAGAACCGCCTCCGAAGCCGTTTGATTTCGGGTCCTTTGGAACAGCGAAGGATCCAAGAGTAAACTTCTGGACCCTGCTGCAATCGGGGAAGCTCACGGAAGCGACCATCACCAAGGCCGCCGGGCACGTGCTCTATGAAATGGATAAGTTCGGCTATCTGGATCATCCCCCGGATCACCAGATTCGGCCGCACGCGACCGAAGCGAATGCGCGCATGATTGAGCAGACCGGGGAAGACGCGGCAGTGTTGCTGAAAAACGATGGAGATATTTTGCCGCTCAAGGCATCGGACCTGGCGTCGCTGGCCATGATTGGACCAGGGGCCGGACAGGTGGTTGCCATCGGCATTGCCGACGAACGCTCCCTGGGTTTTCCCGAGAGACAAGTCGGGCCGTACCCGGCGCTGAAGCAGTTTTCCCCTAACGCCAAAATCACATACGCCGTTGAAGACGACATGACCGGCGCGCCGATTCCAGTCTCCGCCTTGTCTCATGATGGCCAGCCTGGCCTGCTGCGCACCGACCAAAATGGCACTACTCAGGTAGATCAGTTCATCGATTTCACAAGACAGAACGGTAATCCTTTTCCGGCAAACTTCGCAGCCACCTGGGCCGGGACGCTCACGGTGCGCGCTGCCGGTTCGTATTGGATCTACCTGCAGTTGCTTGGCGCTGCGGGAAGTGTCAGCATCGACGGCAAGCGCGTGGCCGGCGCGAACGGTATGCGCGGTGCAGTACACGGCGACACCGTGCTCGGGGGCAAGGATGGTCTGATGCCCACGACCGACGGCCTGGACAATTTGCGCGCCGCGGTCGATCTCACGGCCGGAACTCACGGCGTTTCCGTCACCGTTGAGGGCGATACCTCGAATGATCCCGAACAGATCCGGCTGGCGTGGATGACGCCCGACCAAAGAAGGGCAGATCATGAGGCCGCCATTGCCGCCGCGAAAGCCGCCAAGACTGCTGTGGTTTTTGTGTGGACTCGCGGAAAGCCCGACTTTGAGCTGCCGGGAGATCAGAACAAGTTGATCGACGAGATCGCAACGGTGAATTCCAACACAATTGTCGTGCTGAACGTCAGCCAGCCGGTGGCGCTGCCCTGGCTGGACAAAGTGAAAGCCGTACTGCAGATGTGGTGGCCGGGCGACGAAGGTGGATCGGCGACCGCCAACATTCTATTGGGCAAGACCAGCCCGGCTGGACGTCTGCCATTCACCTGGGGCAAGCGCCTTGAGGACTATGCAGCCACCGATCCGGCGCATCCCGAGCGTTCCTCCGCCGGAGTCAAGGGCGCTACGACCTTCAGCGAAGGTGTCTACGTCGGCTATCGCTGGTTCGACAAGCAGAAGACCGTTCCCCTGTTTCCCTTCGGATACGGCTTGTCCTACACCACTTTTGCCTACTCGGAACTAAAGCATGCGCCCGCCGGCGATGGCGGTCTCGACGTTACCTTCCAGCTGAAAAACACCGGCAGGGTCGCCAGTGATGAGGTGCCTCAGGTGTACTTGGGCGCGCCCAGCCGACGGCCACCAGGGGCTGACTTCGCTGTGCGCGCCTTGGCGGCTTTTCGCCGAGTCCACCTGGATTCCGGTCAGTCGCAATCCGTCACCATTCACCTACCTCTGAGGAGGTTTCAGTACTGGTCCAGGGCGGAGGGCAAGTGGGTCAAGGCCGCTGGTCCGCGCGAGATCATGGTGGGCGGCTCGTCCCGCGATCTGCCTCTGGATGCCAGCGTCTCCATCCCGTGATCACGACGCGGAATGAGCGGCAGACACAAACGGACGGCGAACCGGAGCGGCGGTAGCACATGACGTTTGCGCCCAGGCATGCGGATTCGAAAGAAACATAGCGTCTAACGGTTCGGCGCCCGGTTTTGCCGCACGCATGCGGCGGTGCTAGACTGCGCGCATGGCTAGCAAAGAGAAAAGCAAGAAGAAATCGACGAAATCCAAAAAAAGTGTCGGCAGGAAGGCGCCGCTGGCGAAGAAGCATGTACAAAAGCGGACAGTTGCTAAGAAATCGGCGAAGCAGACACCCGCTCCGAACAAAGCTGTGGCAAAAAAGAAAGGCTTGAAGAAAACGGCCAGCGAGACCGCAAGGGCAGGCACCGACAGGGATCGGAACAAGAGCCAACAGCTGGGTTCATCGGCGTTCTCCAGCGAGAGATCGGGATCGCGCTCGGGCGAACAATCCGGAGACTTGCAGGGTCTGTCCGACGTCGAACGTGCGGATTCGGAAAGTGTTGATGAGTTGCTTGAAGAAGGAAACGCGTTCGAGGCTGGGGTGGTGTCGGGGGTTGAGGAATCCGGAGAACGCGAAGGAAAGGAAATTCGCACGCGTGAAGTGCCCGAAGACGACGTGCCCGGCGAATCCCTGGACGAAGAGTAAATGATCAGCCTGATCGCAATGGGCCTCTACAGTGCTCTCCCTCAACGCATTCGTTCTGATCGTACCGTTCTTCTTGAAGCTGCTGGCGCTCAAAGCAGTTGCTCCGACACGGAAAGAGCCGCCGTTCCTGATCGCCCGGCTTAGCGTGATGGCGGGTTTCATCGTGCTTATGATTCTCGCATGCCAGGCGGTTTCACCTTGAGCCGACGAAGAGTGCTTGATTCGACGTTTCGCCCTACAATTTGCTTAACGGAAGAAGCACACTTCACAAGGAGTATTTATGCCTACGATTACAACAAAAGACGACACGCAGATTTATTACAAAGACTGGGGCGCAGGGCAGCCCGTCGTATTCAGCCACGGCTGGCCTCTAAGCGCCGATGCCTTTGAGGACCAGATGTTGTTTCTAGCCTCACGAGGATATCGCTGTATCGCTCACGATCGTCGCGGCCATGGCCGGTCCGGCCAGCCATGGAATGGCAACGACATGAACACTTACGCCGACGATCTTGCGACTCTGGTCGAGAAACTCGATTTGCAGAACGCGATTCACGTTGGCCACTCCACCGGTGGCGGCGAAGTTGCTCGTTATATCGGTCGCCATGGCACGAAACGCGTTTCCCAGGCTGTGCTGATCGGTGCAGTGACGCCGCTGATGCTGAAAACGCACGCCAATCCCAGTGGTTTGCCGATGGATGTTTTCGATGGCATTCGCGCTGGAGTGCTCGCCGACCGCTCGCAGTTCTTCAAAGACCTTAGCGCTCCGTTCTACGGCGCCAACCGGCCGGGCGCCAAGGTCTCGCAAGGCCTGCGAGACTCTTTCTGGCTGCAGGGGATGCAGGCTGGGCATAAAGCGGTATACGACTGCATTAGAGCTTTCTCCGAGACGGATTTTACCGACGACCTCAAGAAGCTCGACGTGCCGACCCTCATTCTTCACGGCGACGATGACCAGATCGTTCCCATCGGCGCGTCGGCGATGATCTCGTCGAAGCTGGTGAAGGGCGCCACATTGAAGGTCATTGGGGGTGCGCCACATGGGATGTGCTCCACCCTGAAAGACCAAATCAACTTTGAACTGCTTGCGTTTTTCAAGCGTAGTCAGGAAGTTGCAGCTTAAACGAACAGTAGCCCGGCCTTTCGCCTTGCCGCGAAGGCCGGGCAGTTCGGTCAATCAACCTTCACCGATACCAATCTCCGCCTTCGCAGCTGAAGTCGTTTCTGGTCGTTTCTGGTTTTTCCTCCACGTTGAGCTCTCGATTCTCATTCAACTTCTTGCTCCCCGAGTCGTACCGCCGTCTCGAGCCCTAGGCCGAGACCGGGCTCTCCGCTCCTTCGGAACCTGGATTTACTCTCGCCTCCTTCTGCTATGCAACGGGCGTTAATCCGACGGTACCTGTCCGGTCATCGCTCAGCAGTCTCCGCGGCGCCGACAGGTGCGGAAACTGGTTTTCGAACCAGGCCCTGGTCTATTACAGTTGCGGTACGTGACATCTGGATGCGCATGCTCATCTCCCTCCCCCATGCTAGTGATTAGAGAATGTGGCAACCATTGATCGTGTGGGCGATCTCTGCTTGCGAAGGGAAGGCTAGCGCTGAGTAGGCTTTGCTGCTTTTCGATGTTCGTGCTGCCTGCGAGGTCGCCTGACTCTCTCCCAGATGCCAGTGTCTACGGGAAAAGGAGATCGCTTCCATCTCCTAACGGCAAGAGTTATGGGAAAGAAAGTTGTCGGGGAGTAAGAACCATCCGGCCAGGTTGACGTGGCTGAGCACGCTCAGGCCGAGGAGGCTATCGCGATCCACAATAATTTATGATGATGAGATCGGAGAAAGGCCAACCATGTCTTCCTGGCCAATACCCAGTGCGCTCGACGCCAGTACCCAAGCCTTTCCGGTCTTGACTACGGCTCAGATCGCTCGTCTACGCCCCGGCGGCAAGTCGCGAAAGGTCGAGCCGAACGAAATCTTGTTTCAACCCGACGATACGCAAGTCCCTTTTTTCGTGCTCCTTTCGGGAAGCATGGAAATTGTGCAACCGAACCTTACAGGGGAACGGCCGATAGCGAAACATGGCCCCGGCGAGTTCACCGGAGAGATCACAATGATCTCGGGTCAGCGCAGCCTGGTACGAGGCCGCGTTACCGTGGGCGGCGAGTTTCTCGAGATTAGTGGCGAGGGCCTGAGGTCGATTGTCGCGAAAGACGCAGAGCTGAGCGAAATTTTCATGCGGGCGTTCATTCTACGGCGCCTTGCGCTCATCAGCCGCGGTGAGGGCAATGTCATCGTGATGGGTTCGCGCCACTGTGCCGCCACGGTCCGGATACGAGAGTTTCTCGGCCGCAACGCATATCCTTACACCTTCGTGGACTTGGATACCGACAAGACGTCGCAGGAATTGCTCGACCGTTTTGAAGTGAAATTGTCGGAAGTCCCGGTCGTCATTTGTAATGGCCGCACGGTGTTGCGTAATCCCTCGACTCAAGAGTTGGCTGACTGTCTGGGGTTCAACGCCAGCATCGACGAGTCTCAGGTGCGCGATTTGATTATCGTAGGAGCAGGACCGTCCGGCCTTGCCGCGGCCGTCTACGCGGCTTCGGAAGGTCTGGATACGCTATTGGTCGAAACCGAGTCTCCGGGAGGGCAGGCTGGATCAAGTTCCATGATAGAGAACTACCTGGGTTTTCCCACTGGGATCTCCGGACAGGAATTGGCATCGCGCGCGATTACTCAGGCGCAGAAATTTGGCGCGAAAATGATGGTGGCGCACAGGGTCGTGCAGTTGCGTTGCAGCCGCCGCCCGTACGAGGTAGTTCTGGATAACGGCAACGCACTGGCCGCTCGTGCCATCGTGATTTCGACCGGGGCCCAATACAACAGACCCACGCTCGCTCACCTGAAGAAGTTCGAAGGACAGGGAGTTTACTACGGCGCGACTTATATCGAATCGCAGTTGTGCGAAAACGAAGATGTCGTGGTGGTGGGGGGAGGGAATTCTGCCGGACAAGCCGCTGTATTTTTGTCACAGACGGCACGCAAGGTGCATATGCTGGTGCGCTCCCAAGCGTTGTCGGACACCATGTCCCGCTACTTGATTCAGCGCATTGCAGACAATTCTGCAATCAATCTCCATTACAAAACGGAACTTGTGGGGTTGGAAGGCGGAACCCAACTGGAAAGAGTCACCTGGCTCGATCCAGCCACGGGTCAAACCTCAACACACAATATCCGTCACGTTTTCATAATGGCCGGGGCATCTCCGCGAACCGAGTGGCTCAAAGGATGTGTTTTGCTCGACGACAAAGGTTTCATCCTTACTGGGCGAGACCTGGATGCCTCCGCCGGCCTAATTCCGCCTTTCGCGTGGACCCTTGCGCGTCCTCCACAGATGCTCGAAACGAGTCTTCCCGGCGTTTTTGCGGTCGGCGACGTCCGCTCCGGCAACGTCAAGCGGGTGGCATCGGCGGTGGGCGAAGGGGCGATTTCCATCCACTTGGTCCACCGAGCCTTAGCAGAGCTCTAAACATCATCGCGCCGGTTTTCGGAGTGACTTAGCGGTGTTTGATGAAAGCGCCGCTTTGTAGTTCGGCTACGGCCTCGCGCAGTTGCTCCTGGGTGTTCATCACAATCGGTCCGTACCAAGCCACCGGCTCCTCGATTGGCTTGCCCGACACTAGCAGGAACCGAATTCCCTCGGGGCCGGCCTGCACAGTCAACTCGTCGCCGCGGTCGAACAAAACCAGCGAGTGATTACTGGCGTCGTACTGGGCGGGCGCATGCGGACTGGCCGTTTGCTCAGTCAAAACGGAGCGAGGATCGGAGGCGTCTCGGAACGTTCCGGAACCGGCGAACACATAGGCGAAGGCGTTGCGCGTGGTTTCGACCGCGAGCCTCTTCCGCTGATTTGGCGCAACCGAGACATCCAAGTAATTCGGATCGGCGGCCACCCCTTGGACAGGCCCGCTCTTGCCCCAGAACTCGCCGCAGATGACCCGCACGCGTGTGCCGTCATCGTCAGTGACCTCGGGGATTGCGCTCGATGGAATGTCCTGATAGCGCGGGTCAGTCATTTTTAGGGATGACGGCAGGTTCGACCACAGCTGGAACCCGTGCATGCGACCGTGCTGATCGCCCCGGGGCATCTCCTGGTGGAGAATACCGCTGCCAGCGGTCATCCACTGCACGTCGCCTGCGGTCATTTTGCCTTTGTTGCCCAGACTATCGCCGTGCTCGACTGAACCGGCAAGCACGTAGGTGATCGTTTCGATGCCACGGTGCGGATGCCAGGGAAATCCCGCAAGGTAATCCGCCGGATTCTCGTTGCGGAAATCATCCAGCAGAAGAAACGGATCGAAATCCTTCGTCTTGCCGAAACCGAAAGCGCGCTGTAGCTTCACACCGGCGCCTTCGATCGTCGGTTTGGGTTGAATGATCTGTCTCACTGGGCGGAGTGACATAAACCTTCCTCTTTTCTGCGCCGCGCAGCCCGGGACTCGGTGCCATGCGGCAGATTGTTCAGGCCTTCACGAATTGAACGTCCAGAGTGATGGTGATGTCGTCACCGACAAGAATGCCGCCAGTTTCCAGCGCAGAATTCCAGGTCAGGCCGAAGTCTTTGCGGTTGATCTTGGTTGTCGCCGACAGCCCCATGCGGGTATTGCCCCAAGGGTCTTTGACTGCTGGGGATGGCCCTTCAACGTTGAACACCACACTGCGGGTGACGCCGCGAATGGTCAGGTCGCCGGATACGCCGAGCTCTCCATCGGCGACGCGGGTGATCCGCGTGGATTTGAAGGACAGGGTCGGGAACTTCTCGACGTCGAAGAAATCAGTGCTCTTGAGATGCGCGTCACGCTGGTCATCGCGTGTATGGATAGAGGCCGCCTCGATGGAAGCCGCGACCCACGTTTTCGACAAATCGGCTTCGTTCAGCTCCAGCGCGCCTTTGATACGGGTGAACTGCCCTTTCACATTGGAAATCATCATGTGTTTCACCTTGAACTCGGCGACGGAGTGAACCGGGTCGATGTTCCAGGTGGTGCTTGCGGTCTGCGGAATAGCGGTAGCGTTCATGAGTAAGTTCCTTTCTGGTAGATTTGATGCGTTACACCGATAATCGTTTCAACAACTGTTAAATACAATAAATCAGAGAACATGGCTGCGGGAAAGGCGTAAGAGTTCGGTCAAAGCCTGTCGCCGCTCCCGCCCCAGGTGGGCCAGTTGTTGGCGATGGGCTGCCTGTATCGGTTCATCAAGCCGGGCCAGAACCTTCAGACCTTCCGGTGCAATCGAGGCCCTCACGGTTCGCCGGTCTTCGGTCTCGCGGCAGCGCGAAATCAGGCCCCGCTTTTCCAGTCGATCGAGCAGGCGGGTGACGTCCGGGTCTCGAGTAATCATGCGGTTGGCGATTTCCCCGCAGGGAAGCCCCTCGCCTGCGCCGCGGAGAATCCGGAGCACATTGTACTGCGTCGAGGAAAGGTCCTCCACCTTGAGAACCTGCACCAGTCCCCGGGAGAGCATGTCCGTGGTGCGCAGCAGGTCTAAGAACACGGCCTCTTCCGCACAGCCCGCGCGTTGCTTGCTCTTCCTCGACTGAACCGTTTCCCGCATGGACAGGTCCATAATATTCGTGTGAACGAATATTGTCAAGACAGACAGTTGTGAGCGTGGGCGCCGAATGATCGAGCCATGGGATCTGCTCGGGCCAAAGTAAGCTGGCGCGAGCAGCCTAGGACCCCAAGAGCCAGGACGTAACACCCCTCCCTCATCGCATATAATGATTCCGTAGGCAGCCGGACCGGACGGTCGCTTTTCGCGTCTTCGGACGCGGGGAGAGGAAAGTCCGAACTCCGCAGAGCAGTGTGCCGGATAACGTCCGGGAGGGCCCCCGCGCTGGTTTGGGTGGGATCGCTCGACGGAAAGTGCCACAGAAAATATACCGCCTGGGCCTTTGCGGGCCGAGGTAAGGGTGAAAAGGTGCGGTAAGAGCGCACCGCCGTGCCAGTAATGTCGCGGGCAGGGCAAACCCCACACGGAGCAAGACCAAATAGGGAGGAAGTCCGCGACTTGGTTCTTTGAATCAGGGTTCGGGCACGTGCCGGCTCGGTGCGTTAAACCTTCGGGTAGGTCGCTAGAGCCGCGCAGCGATGCACGGCCCAGAGGAATGGCCGTCCAGCGGGAGCAATCCCGCAGACAGAATTCGGCTTACAGGTCCGGCTGCCGACAGCTTTTGTTTCAGCTACTTGCGCGATCCAGCATGCGATTGTGACGCCGGTGTGACGCAACAGCCTGCTTCCGCTAGACAGCACCTTCTGCAGTTTTAGGCCCTGCACGCGCCGGAACTCCCTCTCATTATTTGTTACCAGCGTCAACTCCGAGGAAAGAGCATGTACTGCAATCCATAGATCGTCGTTTCCGACTTTCTCCCACTCGCTTCCAGTTGGGCACGAATCCTGCCCTAGGCCTAAGCTGCAGTTTCCGGGAGCGGGAGAGGAGTGCGCAGGTTGGTGAGCTCACGCAGCCGTTGCAGCACAGCTGCCACCCAATCTTCATCATCTTCATCCACCGTGCATTGCGCCGGGACACCCTTCTATGGCAGGATGCTGCTGGCAAGTTCACTTGGGCCGGCAGGCGGATGTTCGTGGGATGGCTTCGCCCATGAAGAATACCCGCTCGTGACGGTTCCCGCACGAGAGGCTCTCCCTGCATGATTTTATATTTCTACACTCGCGGTCGGAATCACTACTCCGTCATGGTCGAAGATGATGGAGCCATCAAAGTGGCACCCCGAGACTGGCTCAGCAAGTATTCCATGGCGATCTATGGCACTCCTCTTCACGTGCACGAATTCGCTCGCAAGCGTGGAGGAGAGCTTCGCCCCATTGAAAACGTCGATCTGATCCATACCGGGGAAGTGCTCTATCACCTCCCCACCGTTCGTGCCTCTCAGGAAGGGAAGCAACCTCCGCATCCCCTGGCGAAAGGTAATACTACGAAGCCGGGGCCGCATACCGTTTCCCTTATGACTCGAGACGAGCAGGAGGAGGTAGCCAAGCAGCACCTGGCTCGCGAGTTTAATCTCCGGGGAGAGGATCTGGAGTGGATTGGGGACGCTCTCCATTCCGTGGAGATGCTCCAGGATGCAACGGAAGTCGTCGGGATCACTCTGGAAATGTTCGGCGTTGAAGGCATTGAGCTACTCGAAGACCTAAGCGCGGGCTTGGGTGCCGCAGGTCTCATTCTTACGCCGGTTGGCATCACCAGTCACTTGGTTCATGCCTTGGGTGCGGGACATCGCCTCGTGCAGATGGCGGCCATGGCCGTTGCCCTCACCGCATGGGCATACGATGATCCTCGCCCGGCCTTTCCCAACTTCATACCTCACTCCGGCCCCGCAGACCTACGCGGGGATCAAGAGGTCTGGCAGACAGGTTGCAACTGGGCCGCCCACAGCATGGAGGAACTCGTCGCTAAGATTAACAAGAAAGCGCAACAGCGCGTCAGGTGTTCGCTCGACACCACCGAGGCGATCGTGAAAGTGTTGCTCCGCTCCCAGCCGCAATTCAAGGGGCGCAGAGACACCATGGCCTACGTGCTCGCCCAAGGCATCGTGGAAAAAGCCCCGCGCGAAGACCAGATGCCTGAGATCGTCACGTCTATAGCGACGACTTTCTTCAACCCGAACTTTGATCGCCGCAGCATGGAGCAGGAGTGAAGCAGGAGCAGGAGCGAATTCAGTGCAGGCCTGTCGTTCTTTTCCCCGCTCTGGCCCTTGTCTTTGTAGATCGCGAAACTCCAGCCCTCCCCTGATCCCGGAGTTCGGTTCTAATTGGAGAGACGATTTGAGCGGGTATGGGCGTGAAATAAGAGGATTGAAAATTTGTGACGCCGGTGTGACGCAAAACCCGCCATCATTGCCGAAGTTGACATCATTGATACTTCGCGGCTACTGATTTCAAACAAGGTGCTTGTTTGCAACGCCGCTCGACGAATTCGGCTTATAGGTCCCGCTGCACAATCTATTTTGTTTTCTGGGTTTACCTCAAAACCCTCCTCAAATGCTCTCGTCATTGTGACGTTACTTTCGACGAGCGCACCAATGAAAGTTCCTCTCTTCTCGCTGCCCGAGTAAGTGTTGGGCAAGGATTGCGAGGTCTGAGCCAGGTCAGTCAAAACGGCATCTCCCAGTCCTCTTGCGCGGACAGATCTGTTGCCTCCCAATCGTCTGGGACAATGACTTCCGCTTCTTCCGAATTGGATTGGGCGAAGACTACCCTGGTCTCCCAGTCCCAGGTATGGGCAAAAACCAAGCCCGTTTCCTCCAACTTGCGCAGCAGTTCCGGATGCTTCCGCGCAAGGAATTTGAGTCTCCTGGTTTTGTAGGGCTTTATCCGGGCTACTTCCAGGACAATCTCGGCCAGACTGGCGACCTGCAGATTGTCCGACTTCGCCATTTCTCCCAGGCGAATCACATTCTTTTCGGAAATGTGCGACTGTTTGAGAAACCCGAAGATATCGTCCTGATCCTCGATGGCTCGGCGCTCGGTCTTCGGCTTGGCCTGGCAGCGCTTGCACACATGAATCTTGTGACCTTTGCCCGAGAACTGCTCGTTCGGACGCTCACCCCCGCAGATCCTGCAGGAATGTCCCATACCGATCCCTTATGACTGAAACCATTCGACCGTATGCGTTTTGTGAGTGTAGCGCCAACCTCGCGGAGGACGTATAACTCGCCGCAACCCTTACACCTGACGGTCCAGTCCAGCTCATCATCGATTTTGTCACGCCCCAAAATCAACTCTTTTTTATCGCACCTTCTCTCCCTCTCTTCCACCTTTCGGTCCAATGATCCCGCCCATTCCCCTAAACTCTAAACGTCTTTCATTGCAGTTAGCCTCTGTCTTCAGCGTGTCGGCCGGCGGCGGTATGCTTAGGTGTTGCAAGCAGTCGCTCATCCTATTGACCACAGTGTGCCTAAACGTCATCCTGCAACAGCTATCGGAAACAGGTTGCAACGCATGGACAGACGCGGCAGCCCAAAGATTCTGACAAAGGAGTCAGTTTTCTAACTGACCTGCATGATCTCGTCGTCCGCTGCGGCCAGACGCTAGGATTTCAAACAGACTGGTGAAGTCCTGGCAAGCACGCGCCGCCAAGGAGAGCTTCCTGCCTCGACTGCCAAGGCAAATTTGTAGGTATGCTGATCGTGACCGCCCAGCAAACAATCGTCTCGGACCGCCCATTGTGACACCGGTGTGACGCAAAACCAGCCAACACTTGCCAAAGTTGAGATCATTGACACTCCGCTCCGACTGATTGCAAATAAGTTGTCTGTTTGCAATGCAATGCAGCCCGGCGAATTCGGCTTACAGGTCCGGCTGCCAAAAAGTTCTTACTTGCTCGGAGCTCGGTCTTCGTCTGCTTGAGAATCGCCTTGCGCACGAGCCCGAAAAAACCACACTCGGCTGGAGGCGAAACTTCCAGAACGCTGCACCGAAACACTGGGTCCCAGTCTCAGTGGAAAGAGCGATGAGCGATGCTACCTTCGCGTAGCCTAAACCTCTGCGGAAAACCCGCCACCACTGCGAAAAAGAACTGATAATTCCCAGAAAAAGCGTGGTGCGTGGACTGCTTTTTTCGCTTTGTCCGCGGACATACCGCGACGTCCGCAACTGTGAGATTATTTTCTTGATCGAGTTCTGTCAGTAGCCCGGCAGTAGTGCCGGCCTTGCCCGGCCGCTAGGGCCGTCTGTATTCTGTATAGTGAGTGGTCTGATCGCAGGCAGGCTGAGACCGGTCTTGCCTTTCTTGCAGTCGACGCGTCGAATTTCCTGTCACCGTGGCGAAGATAAGCGCAGCCAAGTCGAAGGAACCAGAGGGCGGTAAATTGCGGATCGGCGATGATTGGAATGCCATCCGTATCATCGCGCTCTCGCAAAGCAATCCGCTCAAGGCCATCGCGGAGTTCGTCGAGAACAGCATCGATGCCCACGCCAAGACCGTTGCCATCACGCGCGGCCGCGAGCACGGCGAGCACTATCTGACGGTGAAAGATGATGGCGACGGCGTTCCCCGCGATCCGCGCGGTCTGCCTGACTTCAAGTACGTTGCGACTCATATCTGCGACTCGATCAAACGACGCCTGAAGACAGACGGCGCTGGAGGCGGTTTACAAGGGGAATTTGGCATCGGTCTGTTGAGCTTTTGGACCGTGGGCAATACGCTCACGATGACTTCCACCGGTGATGACCAGCGGGCCTATCAGATGGTTATGAGCAATGGGGATCCGCGCTACGCCGTGAGCCCTCGACGCGTGCTCTTTGCCGAGCCGGGCACAGAGCTCAAGATCAGTCCCTTACTCGATGGCATCCGTAGCTTGAGCGGCGAGAAGATCCAGTGGTATCTGGCCTCGGAGCTGCGCGACCGGATCCGTGCTACCGGGGTTCGTGTAACGGTGGTCGACAAGCTTGCGCGCAAGCAGTACCAGGTCGAGCCCCGGCAGTTCGCAGGGCGCTTGCTCCACCAACTACCGACCGTTCACTCTCCGTTCGGAGAAGCGTATGCCGAACTGTATCTCACGGACCCGGCCGAGAACGGCCGGGTCTCCCTTACGCGAGGTGGCACGCGGGTGATCGAGGATATCGGTACGCTCCCCGGTTTGGAGCGCGCCCCGTGGAATTCTCGTTACTTGGAGGGCCTGATCGACGTGCCCTACCTGACTCTCACACCCAGCACGCGTTCCGGGGTCGTCCACGATGAACGCTATGCGGCATTTGAGCAAGCTCTCGCACCACTCGAAGCACACCTCAATGGCCTCATCGACGCACAGCGGCGCGCCGAGGAAGAGCAGGCGAACCGGGAGTCCCTGCGTGCCATCCAGCGTGCGTTTCGCGAAGCCATGCTGGTCTTGCCGCGCGAGGAATACGATTGGTTTGACATCCAGTCGCGCTCGCCGCAAGCGGCCGCTGCCGGCGAGCTGCCGGAGCAAGGCATGGACGCCGCCGGTGAAAAGGTGGGGTCCGTGCCGAGTGTTCTGGAACCGAGCGGAGGCGAATCCGCCCAGCGTCAATTCTTCGACTATGCGGGGCCTTTGCACAGCCTCTTGATCTCGCCGGCGGCGTGTACATTGCCCGTAAACCAAAGCCGGTGTTTTCGCGCACTACCCCGGGATCGCTCGCGCCGGCGAGTCGAGCAGGATTTGCTTTTTACCTGGGAGATCGTGGAAGGGTCTGGCACGCTCTCGTCTATCTCCGATCAAGAAGTGAGCTTCCAGGCGCCGTCGTCGCCCGGTCTGGTGCGATTGTCCGTCACCGTCTCCCAGCGCGACGTGCGCTGCAAAGCAGACGCACTGATCACGGTCACCGATAGCCTTGATGTGGCTATCGGTCCTGCTACCGTCAATGCGCGCGGTCTACCGGGCTACACCTTTGAACGGGCAGCCGGCGAACTGTGGCGCTCGCGATTTGATACTGAGCGCAACCTGATCGTCGTGAATAACGGGCATCGCGATTTCGTTTTCGCGACGCGCAGCCGCGCGCTCCAGCTGCGCTATCTTTTACGGCTCTATGTCAAGGAATTGGTGCTCAAGAACTTTAGGGGACTGCCAGCGGAACAATTGATGGAGCGCATGATTGAGCTCTCACTCTATGTCGAAGAGAAACTGAAACCCGCCTGAAGGGGTCCCCGGTAACAGGACTACGTCGATATGCCACGGCAGGATTTTGGACAATTGCCGCACTCATAAAGACCGTCTGCGGTTCGCTTCGGATTAACCGTCGGCGACTGCTTCCAGCTGAGCCACGTTCACTCGATTCCGTCCACTCCGTTTCGCCCCGTAGAGAGCTTGGTCTGCGGCGGCGATTAATTCCTCAGGGGAACTAAGCCACTCCCGGGTTGCTGTCGCGACGCCCACGCTGATCGTCAGGAGTGGGGAAACCGGCGATGTGGGATGCGGCAACTGCAGACCAGCGATTGCCAACCGCATCGACTCCGCAACCCGCCTGGCCCCGGCGGCATCTGTCTCCGGAAGAATCACGGCGAACTCTTCACCGCCATAGCGCGCGGCCAAGTCAATCTGGCGCTGGGCAAGCCGACGTAGTTCCGACCCCACCAGCTTAAGGTATTCGTCGCCTCTCTGGTGTCCCTCGGAATCGTTGAGCGCCTTAAAGTGATCGACATCGAGGATCACCAGCGAGACGGCGGACCCGATTCTCTTCAGGCGCGCACACTCCACCTTGAGTGTCTCGTCAAACACCCGCCGGTTCGCCAGACCGGTGAGCGAATCGAGGGACGACAGGCGTGACAGATCCTCATTGACCCGCCGCAGATCCGCTGTTTTCTCTGCCACAATCCGCTGGAGTTCGCACTCCCGTCCTTGCGCTGCCAACATCCGCAATCGAAGAACAGCCAAAAGCACCGCCGGAGGGATCAGCCCGCACGTGCCGACAAACCACCACGTCCAATACCATGGAGTCAGGATTTCAAATGCGAACTCAGCCCTGTGACCACTCCACGCTGCATCGCCGTCTCGGGCTTCTATCTCCAGCCGATAGGCTCCGGGCGCCAGTTCTGCAAACCGCAGTTCTCTTTGAGTCGTCTCGGTCCAGGTCGAGTTCGCGCCCTTCAACCGGTAGCGAAAGACCACCCCATTTGCACGGGCAGCATTCGGCGCGGAGTATCTTGCCAGCAGAGAGTTCGAATGAATCCCGAAGGAGGGGTTGCGCTGCCCAGAAACATCTGTCCGTCCCATGACAACCTGGGTGAGAACTACCTCGGGCAGTGCTTCGGACGCGGGGTGCGGACGCGGCTTGAAACGAGAAAGTCCACCGCTTGTTCCGATCCAGACTGTGCCATCGGCCTCCTCGGCGAACGCGTTCAGGTTGCAGTCATCCCACGCCAAACCGTCCCGAGTATCGTAGTGGGTCCAGCGGGAGCCATCCCAAGTGTCCAGGCCCCGCTCTGTCCCCACCCACAGGCGCCCTGACGCATCGAATTCCAGGAAATACACCAGCCCGTCGGTGCCGCGTCTTTGAACACCTTTCTCGATTGCTATACCGCCAGGCTGCGGATGGATACGGTCGATGCCGCCCCCGTGGCGATAACCGATCCAGATGGCGCCCTCCGTACCGGCACCCAGCGAGAGAACTTCCTGATTACTCAAGCCATCGGCGCGCGTCCAATTCCTCCAGTGCCCGTTGGAGAGACCGAAGAGTCCGCCTACACCCCCGGCCCAGATGGTGCCATCTGTTCCCTCAGCAATCGCCCAAATACGTGTAGACGGCAATTCGGTGATTCGGGAAAACTTCTGATAAGGAGCTCTGGCCACAAACAGGCCCTCGTCCGTGGCGGCCCAGAGCCTTTGTTCGTGATCGAAGCGTAATGTGTACGCTGCCCTCCCCGAAAGACCTTGCTTTTGACCAAACCACTGCACGCTGCCCGATCCTGCATCAAGGCGAGCGGCGCCACGTGTTTCAGTGCCAATCCATAGATCCCCGCCGGGAGCCACCTGAAGGCTATGCACGGGGAAGCCCACGAGTCCGGCAACGCTCTTCCACGAGATGCCGAACAGCCGGCGCTTCCCACGAAACAGCCCGCCTTCAGTGGCGACCCAGAGCGAGCCGTCGGCCTGCGGCAGGATTTCATACACAATATCGCTCGGCAGCCCGCTTGCAGTCGAGTAACTCTCCCATTCCCGGTAGCCTCGCCACTCGACCAGTCCCCGGCCCTCCAACCCAATCCATAGCGAGTGCTGCCGGTCCTCGAAAGCGGCGTAGACGGCGCCGCGAAGGCCGACGGATCGGTCGATCTTCTGCCACCCTTTCTCGTCTCGGATCAGCAATCCGTTGGCTGACGGGAGCAGAATCCGCCCTTCGGTATCGATTGCCCCAAGTCCCATCTCGATGCCGGGAATGGGCGCATCTGGCCTTCGAAACCTGGTCTGGCCGACCGGTAACACGAACACACCTGCATTCTTCGCTCGCACCCAAAGATTACCGTCACGGTCCTTCTGGATTCCCAGACAGACACGATCGGGAAGTCCGTTTTCTCGCCCGAAGACTGTTGTCCTAACCCGGTCCATGCGGCACAGTTGCTCTCCGCATCCGTACCACAGGATGTCGCCATCCACTAAAACACCGTAGGCGCCCGGCCCAGACGCTTTGGGCACCTGGGGAAAACTCCGCACCGCGAATCCATCCTGCCCGGGTTCGGAATGGAGCTCCACAAGACCGGAGTCGCTGCCAATGTATGTGTGTCCTTTTCCATCCGACCGGATGCCTTGTGCCCAACTGACCGTCTTGAAAGCGACTGGAACCTTTTCGAAGCGATTTCCCGACAAGCGATAGAGTCCGAAGTCGCCTCCAACCAAAAGGGAGCCGTCGGGAGCGTCGCCAAACGCCGCCCCCGAGGTGGACGGAATTCCCTGCTCCGGTCCAAAAGCCTGGAAGCGTTCCCCGTCGTACCGGAAGATACCGTTTTCGGTGCTCACCCAAATGAAACCCGCGCGATCTTGATAGACTTGCCTGACCGCGAGGTTATTGAGGCCCTCCGTGACCCCGAACGTGCGGAAATTGTATTCCTGAGCGGACAAGAACGCGGATGTCAGCAGCAGAGTAAATACCAGGCCTGTCCCGAGAAAAGCAGCGCAAACGTTGCGTAGCGACGTGCCCGAGTCGCGGGCGGACTGCTTGAACATAATTAATCCGAACAGCATGCTTGCAGGCGACCGAGTACAGGCGAACAGACGACGGTCGCGCCCCGATTGTCAGTACCGATGCGGTACATCATAGCTTGAGCGTACACCATGTCATCCGTTATCGATGTGAGCAGCATCAGCTTTTCGGTTACCGGCGACCCTCCATAGGTGCTGGACCAATGCCCTTTCGGGCAGTCGTCCTGGTCCATCCCTCGGGGGCGCGCGAGCGTCGCGGCTGTCGCGAGAACAGGCTAGAAACGGCTGCCTGCGAGTGCTGGCCGGGAGCGGGCGGCGAGGATGAAGTTGGCGCCGTCGAACGAGTGGCGGTTGACGTGGCGAAGTCCGGGATTGCATTCCTCCAGTCCATTGCCTCGGAACCTAAGAACTGCGCCACCGGGACAAATCAGCCAATGCTGGCGGTTCCGCTGCACAATCGGTTACGGCAGAGCGGATCACGCGAGCGGTGGTCCGGTTTTTGAGCGCCGCGGAGGAGCACGCTTGACGAAATCCTAGGTGCAGTTGCCCACCGGTGCACTCGAATCATCTCGGACCGCCAAATGGTGGCGCCGGTGTGACGCAAAACCTGCCAACACTGCCAAAGTTGACATCATTGACAGTTCGAGCACATTCCGTTCCAATAACTTACGTGGCTGCAATGCAGTCCGGCGAATTCGGCTTATAGGTCCGGCGGCCAACAAAGTTTCTAAATTCATTTTCAGGAGCCTCCAATGTCAGCACCCAGCCGCCGGCCCGAGATTCGCCGGCGCCGCACCCGCAAAGAAAAAATTGTCCAGTTGCGCAAGCGTCTGGTCGCAGCGAAAACCGATGCCGATCGCACCCGCATCACCGCCAAGCTCCACAAACTCGCCATTCTGTCTCCGGGCCAGCCACTGCTGAAGTGAATCAGCGAAGCAAGACGCAGAAATTAAGCGCGCTCGTGGGCGATCGATATGAACTCCTGGACACCGGTTCAGTCGGCGGCTGGCTGTTGCACCGGATTGGGCCGTCCCTGGTGAACGATCTGGCCGTACGCCCCCAGAATTCGCCGCACCGACGTTTCCCAGGAGAACTTTGCCGCCTGTAGGTAGCCGCGTTCCTTCATACGGTCGCGCAGAGCCTGGTCCATAAGAACTCGGTGCAGGGCGCGCATGATCTCGAATACGTTTTCGGGATTGACCAGCACTGCCGCATTCCCCACCACCTCGGGCAAAGACGTCACGTTGGACGTCACGACCGGCGTCCCATGCGCCATGGCTTCCAGCGGAGGCAGGCCAAAGCCCTCGTACAGCGAGGGGAAGACGAAGACCTTCGCCTCGTCATAGAAAATTCGCAGCACTTCGATGGGAATGAAGCCGAGAAAACGCACATCGTTCTGCACTCCGCTGCGCACTACGGTTCGCCGCAAATCAGGATTGCCGGAAAGATCGTCTCCGATGATGATCAGTTTGAGATCGGGATGGGCCTGATCTCGCTCCAGCTCCGTTTTCAGCGCGGAGAAAGCCTCGATCATGCGCACGACATTCTTGTGCGGACTGATTCTGCCCGCATACAGGAGGAAGGGATAGGTGACCTGATAGCGGCGGGCAATCAAGTCGCGGTCAGCGGCACTGGCGTGGCCGCGCAGGAAACGTTCATCAATAGCGTTGTAGACCACCTCGATGCGGTCGGCCGGAATCTCGAACAGCTTCTCGATTTCGTTCCGCGTAAAATTCGACACGGCAAAAATTCGCGCCGCCCCGGCGAGGACTCGTTTGGTGGTCTGAAAGTAGAGCGAGCGCCAGAGGGCGTTCTGCTCACGAGCGCGCGCCATATGCTCGAGCAGGTCGTGTACCGTCATGACATACGGACAAGGCAACGCCCGCGGCACGGAAAAAAGATTGGGAATATGTACCAGGTCGCAATCCAGCCGCTTCAAAGCGGTACGGAACTCGCGGTATCCCCCGACGGAACGCTCGGGCGCGAGCAGCGGGACGGTTTGAAAGTTGGGCGGGAGGAGGCCGATTTCTTCCACCTTGGCCGGAGATCCGATCAGAGTGTACTCATTCTCCTGGTCGAGCCGGCCCAGCGTGCGCACCACATTGCGGATGTAGGTGCCGACGCCAAAATCCCTCATCCTCCGGATGTCGATGGCGATCTTCACCGCTGGCATTTAATCACAGTCGGCGTTCTGCGGCTAGGCTCAGGTGCCCGGAGAAATTACGCCCGAACTTCGGTCGGCGCGTTTGCCCGGCGATCGGCATAGAGCGGGAACGCTTCGCACAGATCGAGCACCTGTTTGCGAACCTTTCCGAGCACCGCCGCATCGGTGCGATGGAGAAGCACTTCGGCGATCCAGCGGCCGATCTCACCCATCTCCGGTTCTTTCATGCCACGCGTGGTCAAGGCAGGCGTCCCGATGCGGATGCCGCTCGGCTTCATCGGTGGATTGGTATCGAATGGGATGGCGTTCTTGTTTACCGTGATTCCGGCCTCACCCAGAGCCTTTTCGGCCTCGCTGCCCAGCATGCCCTTGGAAAAGACGTCGACCAACATAAGGTGGGTCTCGGTACCGCCGGAAATAATGCGGAAGCCCTCGTCCGCCAGCGATTGCGCCAGCACTTTGGCGTTGGCGACAACCTGACGCGCGTAGTCGCGAAACTCGGGCTGCATCGCTTCCTGAAAGCACACCGCCTTGGCCGCCATGATGTGGACCAGCGGCCCACCTTGCATCCCAGGAAACACAACCTTGTCGATGGCCTGAGCGAACTCGGCCTTGGAAAGAATCATCCCCGCCCGCGGGCCGCGCAAAGTCTTGTGGGTGGTCGAGGTCACGATGTGCGCGTGGGGGACGGGCGAAGGATGCGCACCGCCCGCTACGAGTCCGGCAAAGTGCGCCATATCGACCAAATAGAGCGCGCCTACTTTGTCGGCAATCTGCCGCATGCGGGCGAAGTCGATAATGCGAGGATAGGCGCTGCCGCCGCCGATGATCAGCTTCGGGCGGACCTGTTCAGCGAGTTTTTCCAACTCGTCGTAATCGATGGTTTCCGTTTCTTTGGTCACGCCGTAAGGAACGATCTTGTAGGTCTTGCCGGAAAAGTTCAGGTGATGGCCGTGCGTAAGGTGTCCACCGTGCGCCAGATTCAGTCCCAGAATCGTATCGCCGGGCTGCAACACCGCCGCGTAAGCTTCCATGTTCGCCTGCGAGCCCGCATGGGGCTGCACATTGGCATGCTCCGCGGCAAACAGTTGCTTCGCCCGGTCGCGCGCCAGATTTTCGACGACGTCGGTGAACTCGCATCCGCCGTAGTAGCGCTTGCCCGGATATCCCTCGGCATATTTGTTGGTGAACACAGAGCCTGCGGCTTCGAGCACGGCCTCGCTGACAAAATTTTCCGAAGCAATCAGTTCCAGGCCCTCATGCTGGCGGCGGGTTTCGTTGTCGATGGCGGCGGCAATCTGGGGATCGCTTTCGTAGAGTGAACGATACATCTTTGCGGGAACAGAATTTTTCATGTCGTTTTCCTGACCTTATATACATCCGGCTGATGCAGTTCCATGAAGCGTTCGGGCGATTGTACCGGCGTAAAGCCAACCTGCGCGTAAAGCCCGTGCGCGTCGCGGGTCGTAAGAATCCAGCGCCGCAAATTCTGCAGCGCGGGATGACGCGTAATCGACTCCATCAGCCACTTACCCAGCCCGCGACCGCGGTGCGTATCCAACACAAACACATCGCCGACATAGGCGATGGTAGCGAAATCGCTGATGACGCGGGCAAAGGCTACCTGCGCGCCACTGCCATCATAAACGCCAAAGCACAGCGATTGCTCGATGGATCGCGCGACGACTTCCCGAGGAATCCCTTTCGCCCAATAGCAATTCGTCAGGAATCCGTGAATCGCGTCCAGATCGAGGCGGGTGCGGTCGGTGCTGATCACAAATTCGGCACGCCGGGATTCGACGATCCTATCGGGATGGGCAGCGTCAGCGAACTGCATTCGATACATTCTAAGCGGTTGGCAGGGTTCCGTACTCCGCACTCAGCCTGCCACGCGCCATGACCTGAATGCTGAGAGCTGATCCCGGAGGGGCTTTTTTCAAAACGCTGTCCGCAAAAACGAAGCCAGGTGCCAGCCGTCTATGTAATTGTAGGGCGCCTCGCCCATGGTGTAATGGCCGCAGGGCAGTACCACGACCTTGTGATCCAGTCCACGGCGTTCGAATTCCCGTACCACGTCACGCGAAAGCTCCGGCAGAAACGTCAGATCGTATTTCGCATAGACGATCAGCGACTTCCGCGGCCAGCGCGAAAATTGCTTGAAGTACGACATGGGACTCACCGCCAGCCAGGCTTGACGCAGGCGATCGAGATCAATTTGCTGCTCGATTCCTTGACGGATATGCCGGGTCGACTGGCCATGCCAGACCACATCCGCCACGTAGGTGGAGGCATGATTGAACACCGCCACGCGAATGCGTGGTTCGTGTGCCGCCGCGATGAAGGCATAGCAGGATCCGAGGCTCGTGCCCACGATGCCGAGCTGGCTATAGCCCAGCTGCTCGAGCCAGTCGAGGCAACTTCGAATGTCGGTCACGCCCTGGCGCACGGCGTCGAGGGTGCGGCCAATATTGGCGGAGACCGCGTAGTCGGCGCGGCTGATCTCGGCGGGCATGCGAATGTCGTGATAGGGCATGCTCAGCCGCAAGACCGCGATGCCCATCATGTTCAGCACCCGGCAAAGGCTGCCGTAGGCGATGGCATCGGCATTCCAGTGCGGTAAAAGAACAATAGCGCGCCGGCCCTTTGCCGGAAACCAGCGGGCGTTCACCAGATTGTTTTCCGGATAAGGAGTGGCCACCGGCGAAGTGAATCGCAGAAATTCTGCGAACGTCCCTTGGACCTTGGCCTCAAGCTTCGCATCGGGCACTGCCCGCGTGGAGAAGACCTGAACCTCACGGGTCTCCAGACTGAAGTCGTTCGGTCGTGTATAGGAATAAAATTCGTCGCTCGCCGCAACGATGCGACGATTGAAATCCAGAATGTACTTCTCGGAATCAGCCTGCCCCGAAGCCGGAGTGTGGCCGCGAAGATAGCCGTTACGACAGGGCCAGTCCCGCGTCCATTCCACACCCCATTCCAGCGGACGCACCACCCGATTGTCGTCCACCGAGGTAAGCCGGTGTTCCCAGTCGTACATCCACTGCGCGTAGCGGGAAGGCATGGTCAAGCCTTCAGTGTAACAAGTGCGGTGCGCCGGTCTCATCCGAGAAGCAGCGAACAGCAGCATCCAGTGGTTGGGACAGGGCATTTGGCCCTTGAGAGTGGATGACCGGGGACCGTCTGCAGGGCAGCAGGGTTGCGGGGATTTTCTGCCTGATGATTTATGAATAGGCAAGCCTCGCAAGCAAAGAACCCCGACGCTGTTCAGCTGGCTATCCGATATCGTCGCTTTTGCGGTTCTCGATCCCACCGAGTCGCTGCCAGCGCGGTGGTAGTCGGGCGCTCTCCCTCTTCCGGCTCTACCGTCGGAGATCCGCGTGTGGGAGACACTCACAACCGAGGCGTCTTGTCGACCTGCAAATTGCCGTGGACAGACCTTAGTGACTTGAGGAGCTGCCACGGGCAGGATATTCTGCAGCCAAGGTAAGGAGATCCACCTGGATACCGTAGCGAAGATTCCCGTTCCCCATGCCGTTGGCGTCAAGCCACCAATCCCGGCCGCAGTCTTGCTTGCGGCCATGCTACGTGCCTCAACCCGTGTAAGCGACCTCATTTTCTCGCCCGGCAGCCTGCCGCATATCGAAGTGAGCGGCGAGTTAATACCGGTCAAGGTCACAGGATTACCGCCGCTTGGCCCGGATGATACTCGGCGCCTCGCGGAGGAACTTATTGGCGGCAACCAGCAGGCGTTAACCGCGCTGCGAGAACAGGGGTCGTGCGACATTTCCTACAGCTTGCCGGGTGAGTGTCGCTTCCGAGTCAACGTATTTGTGCAGCGGGGAAGCCACGCCATCGTAATGCGGGTCATCCCCAAAAGCATTCCGACTTTCGCGGAACTGAACTTGCCCGAGCAACTGGCTGACATTGCCAATTTGAAGAACGGTATTGTGCTGATCACCGGCCCGACCGGCTCCGGCAAGTCGTCCACGATGGCGGCGGTTCTGGACCGAATCAATGAAACCAAGGCGTATCACATCATTACCATCGAAGATCCGGTGGAATTCATGCATCGGCATAAGCGATCGATCATTCACCAGCGAGAACTGCACAGTGACACTCCCAGCTTCTCGCTCGCTCTGAGGGCCGCTCTGCGCCAGGCGCCAAAAGTGATCCTGGTGGGCGAAATGCGCGACAAAGAGACCATCGAGATCGCGCTCGAAGCCGCCGAAACTGGCCACCTTGTTCTCTCCACGCTTCATACCATCGACGCATCCAAGACAGTCGAGCGCGTCGTTGGAGTATTCCCTATGGCGGAGCAACACGTCATTCGTAACCGGCTGGCCAAGAGTTTCCGTTACATCATTTCGCAGCGCCTGCTCCCGGCAAGAGACGGCAAGCGCCGCGTAGCGGTATTGGAGATCCTCAAGGCAACGGTGCGCACTCGCGAATACCTGGAAAAAGGCGAACAAGAAGGTAAAACCCTACTCGACGCCATGCGGGATGGCGATACCGAAGGGATGCAGCATTTCGATGGGGGGATTGAGCAGTTGATTCGCGCCGGAATGATCGAAATGGAGACCGGATTGGCCTATGCCACGAATCCCGGTAATTTACGGCTGCTATTGTCCGACATCGCAGGAGAACCGCCACCAGAACTAGTCCTGCCAGCGCCAACGCAGAGTTCGGATCGCGAGCCCGAACTGGTCATTGGATAAAACGCTCTCTAGCCTTGCAGCGCCGGCGGCAGGTCGTTGCCAATCCGCCGATTGCGGTCGAGTCACCGGCAGCTCGGAATCGGTGAGTCTACGAAAGGGACGTTTGCGCCAACTGCTCTGAACAGAATCCAGGAACTGCTCTTTTATTTCTCCCGATTTCTCCCGCAGGCTCAGTTGCCGCCTTTAAGTTGGCTGGCTGCGGCGCGGTCCAGGAGCCAGATAAGTTTTCCCGCGGCCGGCCGGACCAATTTTGAGGGATACTGCTCCGCCGGAACATCTTCCTCCAGCACCTCCCGGAGTACCGACGCTTTGTCGCTCCCGCTGACTAGAAAGGTCACGCAGCGCGCTGCATTTAGAACGGGCAGGGTCAGTGTGATGCGGTGGGTCTTCATCTTCTCGACCCAGTTCGCGACCACGAGGTGTGATTTTTCCTGGAGCGCGGTCGTTCCGGGGAAGAGCGAAGCGGTGTGGCCGTCCGGGCCCATGCCGAGAAGAATGAGATCGAAATTCGGAACCTCGCCTGATTTCAATTGGAAAAATTTCAAGATAGTCTGCTCGTAGGCCTCGGCAACGGCGGCGGCGTCGGGGTTCTCGGCCTTGATCCGGAACACATTCCCCGCCGCTACCGGAATCTTAGACAGCAAGGTCTCATCCGCCATGCGGTAATTGCTGTCGGGATCGGTGGGGGGGACGTGGCGTTCGTCGCCCCAGAAGAAAAACATGCGATCCCAGGGCAAAGCAGTGCGGGCATTTGTGGCCAACAAATTGTAGAGACTCTTCGGGGTCGATCCTCCCGACAGTGCGATGGTGAAGCGGGACCGTTGTGCCACCGCTTCATTGGCCGTGCGCACCACTTCTTCCGCCGCCGCCGCGAATAACTCCTGCGGAGTGGTCAAGGCTCGAATTTCCCGAGAAGAATTCACGCGATTTCGCTCACCCCTTTGCCGGGTATGGGGCCTGGTGCTGGGTCTAGCCCTCGGTCTGACTGACTGCCGCGGAGGGCCGCGCAGCGTGCCGCTCCCAGCAGTCCAGCTTTATCGTTGGTGATGACCTGCACCGGAATCGATTCCACCAGCGGCCGCAAGCGGCCCTTCGCGACGAAGGACTGCATGAATATCGGCCCCGTCAGTTTGGCGAGAATCTTGGGAGAGATACCACCCGCCAGGAACAGCCCTCCGGTGGCCATCACCTTGAGGGCAAGGTTAGCGGCCTCCGCGCCGTAGACTGCGATCCATAGATCCAGTGCTTGTTCCGCCAGACTCTGAGTTCCGTCCAGGGCGGCTCGCGAAATCGCCGCGGCAGCATCGTCCTTCTTGAGCGCCGCGGCAAATTCCGGAGACTCCTTGCCACAGCCGCTGTCGCGCAGAAATTCGTAAACATTCACCAGGCCGGGTCCGGAAAGGATGCGCTCGTAGCTGACGTGGCCGAAGCGTGCTTTCAAAAAGCGCACTAGCTCGATCTGTAAATCTCCCTGCGGGCCAAAGTCAGTGTGTCCGCCTTCGCAGGCGAAAACGTGGTGTCGGCTTCCATCCCAGAACAGCCCGGCCTCGCCTAATCCAGTCCCCGGCGCGATGACGGCCTGGTTGCCGACGGCAGGCCCGCTGCCGGGGTTCAAGGGAACCATGTCGCTGGCAGTCAGTATGCCGATGCCCCAAGCACTGGCTTCGAGATCGTTGATCAGCAGGGTAGCGGGCAGATGGATCTGCTTCGCCAGTCGCGATTGCTCGATGACCCAGGGTAAGTTCGACGTCTCGACGCGTCCATTGCGCACGGGGCCTGCGATCCCAAAACACGCCGCATCCGGACGCGTGCCGGAATCTTGCAAGAACTGGTTCACAATTTCGCCGAGCTCGCTATGCTCGCGACTGGGGAAGACGCGCTCGGATATCAGGCGCAAGTGACCGTTCTGGGGTTGAAAATAAGCCAGCCTAGCATTGGTTCCACCAATATCGCCGGCCAGAATCATTTCTCGAAGTTCCTCCAGCGGCGACCGTCGCGTTCCAGCAGATCGTCCGCTTCTTTTGGTCCCCAGGTGCCCGAGGCGTAGTTGGGGAAATTCCGGGGCGGGAGCGCCTTCCAGAGGTCAAGCACAGGATTCACCACCGACCAGCCCGCTTCGACCATGTCGGCGCGCTGAAACAGCGTCTGATCGCCGATCATGCAGTCGTGCAGCAAGCGCTCGTAGCCGGTGCTGGGCTGCTTGCCAAAGTATTCCTGATATTCGAAATTCATGTCGACCGTGCCCAGGCGCATGACCGGCCCCGGGACTTTAGCCGCGAATTGCAGCGAGATACCCTCTTCGGGCTGAATATGCAGCACCAGCTGATTTGGCATGAGGTGTTCGACGGGAGTGTCGCGGAACAGCACGAATGGCGCCCGCCGAAACTGTATCACGATATGCGTATTACGCACCGGCATTCGTTTTCCCGTGCGCAGGTAGAAGGGGACATCGGCCCAGCGCCAGTTATCAATAAGCAGCTTCATGGCGACGAACGTTTCCGTGCGCGAGTCGGGCGGAACATCGGGTTCCGTTCGATAGGCAGCAACCCGCTTTCCATCTTCGGTTCCGTCGCCATATTGACCGCGCACGCTGCGGCTGAGAACCTCTTCGTCGCTCATCGGCTGGATGGCGTGCAGAATCTTGGCCTGCTCATCGCGCACCGCGTTGGCGTCGAACGAAATTGGCGGCTCCATGGCGGTGAGGCTGATCAGTTGCATGATGTGATTGGGCACCATGTCGCGCAGAGAACCGGCTTGATCGAAATAACTTCCGCGTCCTTCCACTCCGACGGTCTCAGCCACCGAGATCTGTACGTGGTCGATATAACGACGATTCCAAACCGGCTCGAAAATTCCGTTGGCGAAGCGGAACGCCATGATGTTCTGCACCGTCTCTTTTCCCAGATAGTGATCGATGCGATAGATCTGCTTTTCGTCGGCGACTTTGAGCAGCTGCTGGTTCAGCGTTTTGGCCGACTCAAGATCGTGCCCGAACGGTTTTTCGACGACCACCCGCCGCCAGTGGTTGTTGCTTTGCTCCATCAATCCGGAGGCCGCGAGTTTTTCTACCGTCGGTCCGAAATACCTTGGCGCGGTGGCCATGTAATAAAAGAAATTCTGATGGGTCGAGTGCTCCTGATCCACCTGGGTGAGAAAGTCTTTAAGCTGAGGGTAGAGTTTTTCGTCATTGAAATCCCCGGTGAAGTAGTAGAAACGGCGGGCGAACCACTCCCAGAGATCGTCGTCTACGCAATCCCCACAGTAGGCTTTGATGTCATCGTAAACTCTTTTTCGGAAATCGTCGTTCGCCATCTGGGCGCGGGCTACGCCCACCACTGCAAACTCGCGCGAAAGCAAACTTGCTCTGGCGAGATTGTAGAGCGCCGGAATCAGCATGCGTCCCGTCAGATCGCCGGCCGCACCGAAGATCACCATGACGCAGGGATCTCCCTGCTTGCCGATGCGCGGCGGCGGCGCCGCCGGGTGTTCCGCTAATTCAGCCATGACTGGTTCCTATGAAAAGCGTTGTGAAGCAAAGCCTGGAGCAGGTTTTATGTGCGTCCTTTGCGAAGCGCTGAGCGAATTCTGTCCTTAGCGCGATCCCAGCGCTAAGCGGTTTTCTTTTCTTTCTCTTGAGCTGCGCCCTGTTCTATGTGTCCGCCAAATTTCTGCCGCATGGCGGAAAGCATCTTCTCCGCGAACGTGTGCTGCTGCCGCGAGCGGAAGCGCACGAATAATGCCGCGGTCAGCACTTCCGCCGGCACAGCTTCCTCAATCGCCGCCTGAATCGTCCAGCGGCCCTCGCCTGAATCTTGCACGTATCCTTCGTATTCGGAGAGCGTGGGGTTCTCGGTGAGCGCCATGGCCGTTAAGTCAAGCAGCCAGGAACTGATCACGCTGCCGCGACGCCACACTTCGGCAATGTCGGGCAGGTTCAGGTCGTAGCGCATATCCTCCGGCAAATCTTTGCAGGTCGCGTTCTGAAAAATGTCGAAGCCCTCGGCGTAGGCCTGCATGATGCCGTACTCAATGCCGTTGTGCACCATCTTGACGAAGTGCCCGGATCCCGAGGGACCGCAGTGAATGTAACCAGCTTCGGCGGTGCCGCCGAGTTTTTCTCTTCCCGGAGTTCGCGGGATATCGCCCTGGCCCGGAGCCAGCGTCTTGAAAATAGGATCGAGCCGCTGCACCGCTTCTTTGGGGCCGCCAATCATCATGCAGTAACCGCGCTCCAGTCCCCAGACGCCGCCGCTGGTGCCCACGTCGACATAGTGAATGCCCTTGCTCTTCAGTTCGTTCGCCCGGCGTACATCGTCTTTGAAATAGGAGTTGCCGCCATCGATGATGGCGTCGCCCGCCTGGAGGTGTGCTGCGAGTTTCTGCACCGTCGCCTCGGTTGCGGCGCCAGCGGGAACCATGGCCCAGATTGCCCGCGGAGGCGTCAGCTTGGCAATCAGATCCTCGAGTGACCTCGATCCAGTTGCGCCTTCGCCCGCCAGCTGTTTTACCGAGTCGGCGCTCAAATCAGAAACCACGAGTTCATGCCCGCCCCGCATCAGTCGACGCGTCATATTCGCGCCCATGCGCCCCAACCCAACCAATCCTAATTGCATATGTGTTACTCCTATCGAGCGCCCGCTAGAGCGCCCGCATCGCGCAGGCGTCCGGTAGACACAAAATTATTAGAGCGCCTTCTGAACGGCCGCCTGCAAAGTTCCCAGTCCTGCTTTCAGATTGCTGCCCCGATGAACCCGCAGCGCTCGTCGCCCGCGCTCAGCCAACCCCTGGAAATCTCCGCGCGCCTGCGCCGCCTTCCCTATTCCGAAGCCGTATTTCTGGCCTGGAACCTGCCACCAATGCTGCATGGTGTCGCGCGACTGCCCATCGGCGATCGTCGCTTTCACGGGTGTGGCCAGCGACTCCGGGAGGGAAGTCTTCAGTCGGCTCACGATCTATCCTTTTGACTGCGTGTTTTTCTCGACCGCCGCCAGCAGCTTGTCAAAAGCGTCGGCGAACAATTTGACGCCGTCCTGGGTCAGCTTGTCGGTCACTTCCTTGATCGAAATGCCTGCCCGCGCCAGATCGTCCATTACCTTGGCTGCTGCCGGCACATCTTCGGTGAGACTGTTTCGCAGCTTTCCGTGGTCGCGGAAGGCGTCCACGGTCGCGGGCGGCATCGTATTAACCGTGTCGGCCCCGATTAGTTCTTCGACGTAAATCACATCGCGGTAAGCTGGATTCTTGGTGCTCGTGCTCGCCCACAGCACGCGCTGGGTCTGCGCTCCCTTGGCCGCCAAAGCCTGCCAACGCGGTCCGCTGAAGATCTTCTGGTAGCGCTGATAGGTGAGCTTGCCGTTGGCAATTGCGATTTTTCCCAGCAGGTCTTTCAAGAGTGCTTGCTGTTTCGCGTCGGTCGTGGCTTTGGTCTTCTCCTCCAGTTTGGAATCGACCAGGGTATCGATGCGGCTGATAAAAAAGCTGGCTACGCTGGCCATCTTTTTCAGGTTTCCGCCGCGTCCCGCCAGATCTTCGAGCCCGGCGATATACGCGTCGGCAACCTGTTCGTAAACTTCCTGGGCGAATAACAGAGTCACGTTGATATTGATTCCCTCGCCGATCAACTGACGGATGGCCGGAAGTCCTTCTGCCGTGCCTGGAACCTTGATCATGACGTTCTCGCGCTTTACTGCCTTCCACAGGCGCCGCGCTTCGTCCATCGTCTCTGGCGTCTTGCGCGCCAGATAGGGGGAAACCTCCAGGCTGACATATCCGTCGCGGAACTTGGATTCCTCATACACCGGCCGCAGCGCGTCGGCGGCATCCTGAATGTCGCGAATGGCGATCTGCTCGTAAATCCCGATAGCATTGAGATCCTTCCGAGCAGCCAGCGAATGCAACAGATCGTCATAGAGCGAGCTGTCGGCAATCGCCTTCTCGAAGATTGAGGGATTTGAAGTCATTCCCCGCAAGCCGTCTTCCGTAATCATTTGCGTCAGCTTGCCCGTCGTAAATAGATCGCGTCGAATGTAATCGAGCCACATCGACTGACCGTAATTCAGCAATTGTTTCAGCGGATTCTTTGTCGCTTTCGAATTTTCTAAAACTCCAGTTGGCTGCATAATAGTCTCCTACGGTTTCCAGTTGGTGGAGACGCAGCGTACTGCGTCTCTTCTTTTGTTGCGGGCAAGCGGGTGTAACGTTACGTCGATGAGCGCTGGCTCTCCGACATCGCCGAGCGGCATTCCTTCACCACAGTATCGACCGTGAATCCGAAATACTTCAACAGGTCTTTCAACGGCGCCGAAGCCCCGAATCGATGCATTCCGATGTTCCGTCCCTTGAGCCCGGTGTAGCGCCCCCATCCAAAAGTCGCGGCCATCTCCACCGAAATCCGCGCCGTTACCTCGGAGGGCAGAACGCTCTCCTTGTATGCCGCATCCTGCTGTTCAAAGATCTCCCACGAGGGCATGCTGACCACTCGCGCCTTGACGCCTTCCGCTTTTAATTTCTCGTAGGCATCGACGCAAAGCGAGACTTCGCTGCCCGTACCCAACAGAATCAAGTCGGGTTTCCCACCCGCCGCGTCGGCCAGCACGTAGGCTCCTTTTGTCACACCGGCCGCCGAAGCGTACTTGGAGCGATCCAAGGTCGGCAGATTCTGTCGGGTCAATACGAGCGCGACCGGCGAACTCTGCAGTTGCGCAATAATCTTCCACGCCTCCGTGACTTCATTCGCATCGCAGGGGCGAAGCACAATCAAATTGGGCATAGCCCGCAACGACGCCAGTTGCTCGATGGGTTGATGCGTCGGTCCATCTTCGCCGACGCCAATCGAGTCGTGGGTAAAAATAAAGATCGATGGACACTGCATCAGCGCAGCCAGCCGAATGCTGGCCCGCATGTAATCGCTGAAGTTAAAGAAAGTCGCACCGAACGCCCGAATTCCCGAAACCGTCAGCCCGTTCACGCTGGCCCCCATCACGTGCTCGCGAACTCCGAAGTGCAGGTTGCGTCCCGCGGGAGTGGCGGCCTGAAAATCTCCCGCGCCTTCGAACTTGAGCGCGGTTTTGTTCGAAGTCGCCAGATCGGCCGATCCGCCAATCAACCACGGAATGTTCTGCGCCAGCGCATTGAGCACTTTACCCGAACTCTCGCGGGTCGCAATCCCCTTGGCATCGGCGGGAAACGTCGGGAGGTTATTGTCCCAGCCTGCCGGCAGTTCGTGGTGCTGCATCTGGCCGAGACGCTCGGCACGATCCGGATATTTCTTCGAGTATGCCGCGAAAAGGTCCGACCACTGCGCATGCAGATCGCGCCCGCGTTTCCCGATCCCTTCGCGAAAATGTTCTCGTACGCCGTCTGGCACCAGGAACTTTGCATCTTCCGGCCAACCGTAAAATTGCTTGACCAGTCGCACTTCTTCTTCGCCCAGGGGCTCGCCGTGCGCCGCGTTGGTGTCCTGTTTATGCGGCGAACCGTAGCCGATGTGGCTATCCACGATGATCAGGGTGGGCCGGTCTGTGGTCTTGTGGAACGTGTCGAACGCGCGCGCCAGCATCGTCAGGTCATTGGCATCGGCCACGCGCGTTACGTTCCATCCATATCCCACAAAGCGAGTGGCAACGTCCTCGCTGAACGACCAATTCGCCGGACCATCGAGGGTGACGTGATTGTGGTCATACATCCAACAGAGATTTGCGAGTTTCAAATGTCCGGCAAGGGAAGCGGCTTCGCCTCCAATCCCTTCCATCAAATCCCCGTCCGAACACATCGTGTAAACATTGAAGTCGAAGATTTCGAATTCAGGGCGATTGAAGTTGGCCGCCAGCCACTTGCTGGCGATGGCCATTCCGACGCTGTTGCCCACGCCCTGGCCCAGCGGGCCGGTCGTGGTCTCAACTCCGGAAGTGATATGCGATTCGGGGTGCCCCGGCGTCAGGCTTCCCAACTGGCGGAAGCGCTTGATATCTTCCATCGGAACCGCCAGTTCCTTCAAAACCTTGCCTTGCTTGTCGACCCGACGCACCTCGGCAAGGTTAAGCATGGCGTATAGCAACATCGAGGCGTGGCCGTTGGAAAGGACGAAGCGGTCGCGATTCAGCCAAGTGGGATCCGCGGGATCGTAGCGGAGGAATTCCTGCCACAGACAATAGGTCACAGGAGCTAATCCCATGGGCGCGCCGGGATGTCCCGAGTTTGCCTGTTGGACCGCGTCAATGGCCAGCGTTCGAATCGTGTTGATGCAAAGCGTGTCCAGTTTCTGTCCTGTCACCAAAACCTGTTCGCTGGCTACCATGCGATTCCGCTCCTCCACGGGGAGATTTCCACCGGCAAGATCATCCCCCAAAATCGACCACAACTACTTAGAGTTTCCGATTCCGGAAAGGTTTCAACCAGCAGAAAGTGTATCAAGTTCCAGAAGGACGTGGATTGAGCTACGGTGAAAAACCGGAAGAGAACGAGGAATTCCTCTATTTCAGCAGTTTGAGATACGTGCTCTCATTTTGGAACGCCCGGGTCGTTTCCTGCACGAACTTGACAAACTGGCGCAAACTTTCACGCTCGGCCGGTGCCATTCCACCGAAGCGAACGCGAACTCCGTTTGCGGGTCCGCTGCGGGTGACCACACCGCTCAGAGCGAAGCCTTTTACCCAGATTTTCCCATTTGGCACCCACAAGCCGATGTCCACTTTCGAGCCGGATTTGACGGGGGTCGCCGTTTCCACCAGGCATCCGCCTACGCTCGTATTGGAAAGATTGCCCCAGATCGAATTCGGCGTTTCGTCGACCCGAAGTTCGACGGCGACGAAGCACTTGATTCGCGGATTGCGACGGCGGTCGCTCCCCCAGTTCGGGCTGAACAAATCGGGCGCAAAAGGAGGCGGATCTGAGATAGGAGTCGGAACCGGCTGTGGCGCAGGCGTTGATTTTGCAGCAGATTTCTCAGCCGCCGAGGAGCCAGCCTTGATCTGACGCATCGCCAAGAGCAGCGCCTCTTCTCGCTTTCCCGCCGGGGCTTCGCGATAGGCCTGCAACAACGTTCCGACGTGCCGGACAAGATCCGGATCGGACAGTATTCGGGTCCAGTCTGTTCCTGTTGCTGCAGCCATCAAATACGCTCTTTCGCTTTGTAGTTTGGGTTCTCAACTAGCTTGAACTGAGGGTCACCTTCCTTCAAGATGACCTAAGTCACATCCTCAGTCACATCCTCGGTGTTTCTAACGTGTCGAGACAGGGTTTGCCAACAGGATCTCGGCGATCCCAAGCTGCGATCCAACCTTGCCTGATCCAGACTTCGTCTATTATTGTTCGCTCTGGCGAACCAGTGCAACCCGCAGAATCGTTTGCATCTCAAACCCACGCAAACGAATCAAATCGAACGAGTTATGCTAGAGACGAGGTAATATAACTACCGAACGTTCCCACAATCAAGAATGCATTGCTCATGGATCGTGATACTTCGCCGAACGGCGCTTTTCGTTTTTTTTGTCCTGCTTGCTAGCTCTGGTCTGCTGGCTCAGACTACGGGTGACGTTTCTTCGGCTCCGAACGTTTCTCTGCCTGGCCCACAAAATCCGTTTCTGGGTAGCGCCCCGGAAGGCCGGAGGAGTGCGGATGTCCTGCAAATTGACTTCAGCGACGCGATTGATCGAGGGCTGCGAAATAATCTGGGCGCCTTGCTGGCCTCGGACCAGACTGAGGCAGCGCGCGGGGAAAAATGGAAAGAGCTGAGTGAGCTGCTTCCGAACGTCAGCGCGCATGTGATCGAGAATGCTCAAACGGAGAGTCTCGCGGCTCTCGGATTCAACAAGCTCCTGCCTCTATTCACTTCTCCGGGAGCTAGCGCCAAGCCTTTTCCGCCGGTGTTACCTGCGTTTAACTATTTCGATGCACGCGCTTCGCTGAGCCAGTCCATCTTCAATTTCAGGAATCTCGAGCGGGAACGGTCTGCTGCGGAAAGCCTGAAGGCCTCGCAATTCAGTTACAAAGACGCGCGGGAGATGGTCGTGCTTGCGGTGGGCAACTCCTACCTGCAGGCCATTGCCGCCGGGGCGCGCGTGGAGACCACCGAAGCCCAGGTTACCAGCGCTCAGGCTCTTTACGACAAGGCGGCTGACCAGCTGAAGGCCGGGCTCAGTCCGGCCATCGATGCCCTGCGCTCGCAAGTGGAACTTCAAACCCGCCAACAGCAACTCATCGTGGCCCGCAACGATCTTGCCAAGATGAGATTGAATTTGGCGCGGATTATCGGACTGCCCCCGGGGCAGGAATTTGTCCTCACCGAAAAAGCGCCCTACCAAGCATTGGCGCCTATGCCGCTCGACACCTATTTGCAACGGGCGTACGCCGGACGCGCTGACTATCAGGCGGCGATGGCACAAGTGCGGGCCGCAGAACTCTCGCGGAAGGCAGCCTCGGCAGGACATTATCCCAGCCTGGACATCGATGCGAATTTTGGCGGCATCGGGGTGACGCCCGCCCACTCGAATGGAACCTGGCAGGTGGATGGGGGCATCAACATCCCGATCTTCGCCGGCAATCGGACTCACAGTGACGTACTCGAGGCGGACGCGCAATTGAAGCAAGCGCGTTCTCAACTGGGAGATCTGCGCGGCCGCATCGATTACGAAGTTCGCACCGCCTTGCTCGATTTGAACGCTGCCGCGGATCAGGTTGCAGTCGCGCGTAGTTCCGTCGATCTGGCGGAGCAGGAACTCACCCAATCACAAGATCGCTTTACCGCAGGGGTGGCAGACAACCTGGAAGTGGTCCAGGCGCAACAAGCGGTTGCCGGCGCACACGAAACTTACATTCAAAGTCTTTACTCCCACAATCTCGCGAAGGTTGAACTGGCGTACGCGATCGGCGACGCCGAGCATGGCGTCAAACAATATTTGAAAGGCACTCAATAAGCGTATGGAGCAAACCACACAAAGTCCGCCCGCCAAGGGCGAAAAGGCCGAAGTCGAACAGCCGGAGAATAGCACCCAGGCGTTACCAGCCACGGAAGAAGATTTTCGCAGGCGATCCCGCACGCAGAGTTCCGGCTTCCGGATCGGAGTGGTCATTGCAATCATCGTTCTTGTGATCGCCGGTTTTTTCGCCTATCGCTACTTCACCAGTTATGAATCGACCGACGATGCCGAAGTCGACGGCCACATCAATCCCATCAGCGCGCGCATTTCCGGCCATGTCATCAAACTCAACGTCGACGACAATCAATATGTCCCGGCGGGGACGGTGCTGGTAGAGATCGATCCGGCTGACTATCAAGTCGCCTATGAGCGCGCCAAAGCCGATTTTGACAATGCTCAGGCATCTGCCATCGCCGCCGGCGTAAACGTTCCGATTACCGGAGTTAACACCAGCAGCCAGATTTCGGCGACGGATGCGGATGTAAACAGCGCCCGTGCGGGCATTCAGGCCGCTCAACAACAGTTCGCAGCGACCAAGGCCCAGCTGCAAGAAGCGGAAGCCAACAACGTGAAGGCTCAGAACGATCTGGGACGCTACAAGCAGCTGGTCGAGAAGCAGGAAATTTCGCAACAACAGTACGACCAGGCGACCGCCGCCGCCCAGGCCAGTGCCGCGGCGGTGGAAGCGGCGCGGGCCAGCGCCGACGCGGCGCAGCAGCAAGTTACGCAGGCTCAGGGCAAACTCGTACAGGCCCAGGCCAACTCACGCTACGCCAACACTGCGCCCCGTCAGATGGAAATTATTCGCGCCCGGGCTACCTCCGCGCTGGCGGAAGCTCAGCAGAAGAAAGCCGATCTCGATCAGGCCGCGTTGAACCTGCAATACACAAAAATCGTTGCGCCGGTGAATGGCATCGTCAGTGATCGCACCGTGGAAGTCGGGCAGAACGTCGCTCCCGGCCAGGAGCTCATGAAGATCATCAATCTCGACGATATTTGGATCACCGCGAACTTCAAGGAAACCCAGCTTCGGCAAATGAAGGTCGGCCAGCGGGTCACCCTGGAGGTCGACGCCAACGGCAGAACGTACAACGGCAAAGTCGACAGCGTTGCCGGAGCCAGTGGCGCTCGCTTCAGCCTGCTGCCTCCAGAAAACGCGACTGGAAATTACGTGAAAGTCGTACAGCGCATCCCGGTCAAGATCGTATTGGATCCCGGTGCGAACAACGATCACCAGTTGCGTCCCGGCATGTCGGTGACGCCCAAGGCCTGGATTCGGTAATGAGCGCGGCGACCGCAACCCTGGGTCATGGGGCCCAACAGAACGATGCGTGGCGCCCTGCGATCAATCCATGGGTGATCGCGCTGGCGGTCACGCTGGCGACGTTCATGGAGGTGCTCGATACTTCCATCGCGAACGTCGCTCTGCCGCACATTGCCGGAGGTCTCTCCGCCGGCCAGGACGAAAGCACCTGGGTCCTGACTTCTTATCTGGTTTCGAACGCGATCGTGCTTCCTCTGAGCGGCTGGCTATCGTCCATCATGGGGCGGAAGAACTTCTACATGGGTTGCGTCGCCCTGTTCACCGTAAGTTCGTTTCTGTGCGGACTCGCTCCCAATCTGACAACGCTGATTATTTGCCGCGTTCTGCAGGGCGTGGGCGGCGGTGGATTGCAGCCCAGCGAGCAGGCCATCCTGGCCGATACTTTTCCGCCCGCCAAGCGCGGCATGGCGTTCGCGGTTTACGGAATGGCTGTCGTGACTGCTCCCGCGATCGGTCCAACCCTGGGCGGATGGATCACGGACAACTTCACTTGGCGCTGGATTTTCTTCATTAATATTCCGGTCGGTATTGTTTCGATCCTGCTGACTTCGCGCCTGATTCAGGACCCTCCGTACTTCAAGCGCCGCAAGCTGAGCGAGACTCATATCGATTACGTGGGACTGGGGTTTGTGGCGTTGGGGCTGGGGGCGTTGCAAATCGTTCTCGACAAGGGACAAAGAGACGACTGGTTCGATTCGAACTTGATTCTCACCCTTTCGCTGATTGCCGCTTCCGCGTTGATCTTTGTGACAGTTTGGGAGTGGAAGCAGAAAGATCCCATCATTGATCTGCATCTTTTTCGTGACCGCACGTTTGGCGTTTCCAATTTGCTGATGTTTATGCTGGGCTTTGCCTTGCTCGGCAGCACCTTGTTGATCCCCCTGTTTTCACAAACCTTGCTCGGCTATACGGCGCAGAAGGCGGGTCTGGCGCTTATGCCCGGTGGGTTTACGATCATAATTCTTTTGCCCTTAGTCGGATTTCTGCTGTCCCGCTACACACCGCGATGGCTTCTCCTGCTCGGCTTGATCATCCTGTCGTTCTCTCTTTTTCACCTGGCCACCTTCAATCTTCAGATTGATTTCCGTACGGTAGCCACCGCCCGTGTAATTCAGGCGGCGGGAATGGCATTCCTGTTTGTTCCCATCAATACCGCGGCGTATGCATTTCTTCCGCGAGAAAAGAACAACGCCGCTTCCGGCTTGATGAACTTGGCCCGTAACATGGGCGGCAGTGTGGGCATCTCCATCGTGACCACGATGCTCGACCGGCGAACCCAGCAGCATCTGAACGATTTTGCCAGTCACCTCAGTGCCAGCAGCCCGGTCCTGCAAAATATGATTCGTGGCACTGCGCGGGCCATGATGGCGCACGGGGCCAGCGCCGCCGGCGCCAATCAACGGGCCTACGCGGTGGTCCAGGGCATCGCTGAACGGCAAGCGACCATGCTTGCCTATATCGATTGCTTCTGGTTTCTCGGAGTGTCGATTCTGGCCATGATTCCCATGGTCTTCCTGATGAAAAAATCCAAGCCGGGCGGCGGAATGGCAGTACACTAGGAACCGAACAGAGCCATGTTTCGCGTCATTACCATCGAACGCGAGTACGGCTGCGGCGCTCCCGCAATCGCCGCGGAACTGGCTGAGCATCTGGGCTGGAAGCTCTGGGACCGTCTTCTCACGGAAGAAATCGCCCGCCTCGCCAATGTTGAACCCGCTGCGGTAAAGCGCTGCGACGAGCGCATGGACAGCCGCTTTCACCGCCTCGCCAAGACCTTCTGGCGCGGCAGTTACGAACGCAGCGCCTCGCTGGGCAATCAGATGTTCGACACCGACCGCATGATGGCGATGATGCAAGAGACAATGAACAAAATCGGGAAGGACGGGGATGCTGTCGTGGTCGGTCGCGGCGCGCCGTATTTCTTGCGCGAAAATCCCTGCGCGTTCCATGTTTTTCTTTACGCTCCGCGAACCGAAAAAATCCGGCGCATCCTGGCTGATGGCTACAGCGAACAAGATGCCATCGAACGGGTCGATTCCGTCGATCGCGAGCGCATGGCTTACGTAAAACACTATTTCAACGCCGACTGGCCCACGCGCTCCCTCTATCACCTCATGCTCAATACTGCGGTGGGAAACGGACCGGTGATCCAGACCATCCGGGACACCATGCGGTTGGTCGAAGGCCGACCCAAAGCCACGAACTACGAGCCTTCCAACGCGCCCGCGCCCGCCGATACTTCGCGAGCGTGATCATTCGAGAACCATTCGTTGGAGAGTCAGAAGAATTGCGCGCTACTATCCCATGTCAGATTTTTCCCGGCGCAACCAGGGGCAGGACCGAATGCGGCGGCGCAGGGCAGCAGTCGTTCTCGCAAATATCGTGCCGCGGTCCGAGCGATCCCAGCACCGGCCGCTCCAGGCCTGGACTCGTGCGTTCAAGCACCAACTCACGAATCATAGCGATGAACCTCGGATGTACGCCCACGGTCTGCGCACGCACCATGGGCAATTCCAGCGAATCGCATAGCTGCCGAGCCTCGATATCCAGGTCATAGAGCACTTCCAGGTGATCGGAAATAAAGCCAATCGGAGCGATCACTACCGAGCTGGCCAGGTTGCGCGTCTCCACTTCGCGCAGGTAGTCCAAAATATCGGGCTCCAGCCACGGCTGCCCGGGCGCCCCACTGCGGCTCTGATACACCAGAGCGTGGTTGACCACGCCCAGTCGCGCAGAGACCAGCTTCCTCACTTCTTCCAGCTGGCAGACATAGTCGCAGGTGTTCGCCATCACGGTGGGAATGCTGTGTGCGACGTAGACGATCTGGATATTCTGCCGCGCCGCCGCGGGAACTTGCCGCAGGACGTCGCGCAGACGATCTTCCGTGGCCTCGATGAATCCTGGATGATTGAAGAATGCGCGCAGCTTATCGATCTTCGGCGCAGCCGGGCCAATTTCCATTTGAGCGCAACGGATGTTTTCGCGATACTGCCGGCATCCGGAATACGAACTGTACGCCGACGTTACAAAGGCAAGCGCTCGGTGAATGCCGTCTTGTTTCATCTCCCGCAAGGTTTCCGCCAGCAGGGGATGCCAGTTACGGTTTCCCCAATACACAGGCAACTTCGGGCCGTGCTGCGCCAGCTCCTTCTTCAGAGCCGCGATCAGTTCCCGAGTTTGCTGGTTGATCGGGCTCTTGCCGCCGAAGCGGTAATAGTGCTCCGCGACTGCCAGCATGCGTTCGCGCGGAACATTCCTTCCTCGCAGCACGTTTTCGAGAAATGGGATCACCTCTTCCGGAGATTCAGGGCCGCCGAAGGAAACAATGAGAATGGCGTCGTAACTCATAAGGGTGGCTCAACCATGGCTTGTGGAAGGATCGCGAAAAAATAGTGCGGCCCTGAGACAGGATGATCCGGAAAGATTCCGCTTTGGGAGATTAAAAGGGCTGACGCGGGCACCCTCCGCCTCCACTCCAGGAAAAGACATGACGGGCGTGGTTTTCGCAAAAAGTATCCGCAAAATGTTGATACTAAAGGAGTTGGAAGTAAACATCTTGAAAACAATGGACTTCGCGCGTTTTTCGCGGCTCCCCGCTGTTTCCCGCCTCCGCCATCGCCATGATCCCTTGATTTGCTGTGGACAGCAAGGCTAGATGTCACAGGCAGGAGGCTGCCTCCCACCTCAACGTTTCCACCGCGATTTCCAGAAGCGATGGTGCGCCCGGAGAGATTCGAACTCCCGGCCTGTTGCTCCGGAGGCAACCGCTCTATCCAGCTGAGCTACGGGCGCGCATGGCTATTTACAGTCTACATGGGGAAGGGAAATGGCTTCAACATCAAGGCCGCTCAGGCCGCTCAGGCCGGCTCACGCCGCCGACTAAAGGCAGGACAAAGGATCTTGCCGGATGCACGACGCCCGCGCACCCCAGCTGGCGACCACTGACTTAGCGGTACCGGCATGGAAGATAAACCTCCCCGAGGACGCAGCCTGGCGCGGTTCGGTCAAATTTTCGTGCGAGAAGTTTTGTTAGTAGCGGTCGCGACGCCCGCCGCCGCCGCCTCCGCCCCGGCTGCCACGATCTCCGCGATCGCGGCCACCACCGCCTCCGCCACCGCCGGTGCGCTCGGTCTTGGGCCGCGCCTCATTGACGTTGATCGTGCGTCCGCCCACTTGCGAGCCATTCAAGGCGGTAATTGCCTTGTCGCCGTCTTCGTTGCTGGCCATCTCCACGAAGCCGAACCCACGAGAGCGCCCGGTGTCACGGTCGGTCATGATACTGATTCGGTCTACTTGTCCGAAAGGTTCAAAAAGCGTCCGGAGTTCGTCTTCGTTTGTGTTGAAGCTCAAATTCCCAACAAAGATATTCTTCACGCGTCTGCCTCTGCATTGAGCTGTCGGAAGTGCAAGCAATTCGGCGGACTTGGCAGGTCGGGAGGGCCTTTCCTGAAAATCGAAACCGCAGCTGGCGAACAGTCGAATGCGCCGAGCAGTATAGCAGGTTTTCCGAAACCCGCTCGTCAAATGATTTTAAAATGAGTAGGTTGGACAAGCCGAAGCAGGATGGTTTGCCAGAAAGAAGCTAGCACTCGTCCACCTTCCAGTATCCCTCCACATGGAATCCCATCTGCAGCAGCCGGTTCTTGGGATCGTGCCTCTTCCCGCAGCCCGGACAGATGAGATAACGGCCCCAGGCCGTGCCTTGATGATCGTAGTTCTCCGCCACGGCGAAGGTCGTCCCGCAACTGCAGGGGACCAGGAACATGCGCAGCGGAGCTTTAGCTTTCGTTTGATTTTCGGACGTACGCCTTCGCTTCACGACTCTTCGACGGTGGCGAATGAGCTTCTCTTGCGTCGGTTCGACTGCAGGGTTTTCTTGCGCAGCCGCAAGGACTTGGGCGTAATCTCGACGAACTCATCGTCCGCGATGAATTCGATGGCTTGCTCCAGATTCAGCGGGCGGAAGGGGACGAGTCGAATCGCTTCATCCGCGGTAGAAGCCCGCATGTTGGTGAGCTTCTTTTCGCGCACGGCATTCACGTCGAGATCAGTGTCTTTGGCGTTTTCCCCGATGATCATGCCCTCGTAGAGTTCAATGCCCGGACCGAGAAAAAGTTCGCCGCGCTCCTGCAGGCCCCATAGGGCGTACGCAGTCGAAACTCCGCCGCGATCGGCGATGAGCGCCCCCGTAAGGCGGTGAGGAATGTCGCCCTGCCATTCCGTATAACCGTCAAAAAGTGCATTCATCACAATGGTGCCACGCGTGTCGGTGAGCAATTGGCCGCGCAGGCCAATCAATCCCCGGCTGGGCACGCGGAACTCGATCCGCACACGTCCGTAGCCGTGATTGTGCATGTTGGTGACTTCGCCCTTGCGCGATCCGAGTTGTTCCATTACCACGCCGACGAAACCCTCGGGAACGTCGACCGTGAGATGTTCGACCGGCTCCATGAGCTTGCCATCGATGCGCTTGGTGACGATCTCGGGCTTGCCCACCATGAGTTCGTAACCTTCGCGCCGCATCATTTCAATCAGGATGGAAAGCTGCAATTCGCCGCGGCCCAGTACTTTGAAGGAATCCGTCGTCCCGGTATCCTCGACCCGCAAAGAGACGTTGGTCAGGAGTTCTTTTTCCAGCCGCTCGCGCAAATTGCGCGAGGTGACATAGGTCCCATCTTTCCCCGCGAACGGCGACGTGTTGACCGTAAACAGCATGGCAATCGTGGGTTCATCAATTGCAATGTGGGGCAGCGGCGCCGGGTTGTCGGCTTCGGTAATGGTCTCTCCGATCGTAATGCCTTCGACGCCCGCGACCGCAATGATGTCTCCCAACTCCGTTTCGGTGATGTCAGTCCGCTTCAGCCCCGAGAACGAAAATAATTTCGTGATCTTAGTCTTGTGCAGCGTTCCGTCGAGTTTGGCAATAGCGACTTCCTCGCCAGTGTGCATTTTTCCATTGAAGACGCGCGCGATCGCCAGTCGCCCCAGATAATCGCTGTAGTCGAGATTGGCTACGAGGATTTGCAGCGGACCGGTTGCATCCCCCTGGGGAGGGGGAATTGTTTTAATGATCGCATCGAACAAGGGGCGCAAGTCCTCGCCGCCGCCTTTGATGTCCGTGGTGGCCGTGCCCGTCTTAGCATTGGTGTAGAGCACGGGAAAATCGATTTGTTCTTCTTTCGCGTCCAGATCGATAAACAGGTCGTAGATTTCGTTCAAGACTTCCTGCGGGCGCGCGTCCGAGCGGTCAATCTTGTTGATGACCACGATGGGCGGCAGGTGCGCCTCCAGCGCTTTACTCAGCACGTAGCGCGTCTGGGGCAGCGGACCTTCGCTGGCATCGACCAGCAGCATGACGCCGTCGACCATCTTAAGCGCGCGCTCCACTTCGCCGCCGAAGTCGCTGTGCCCGGGCGTATCGACGATATTAATTTTTACGTCGTGATAGAAGATCGCGGTGTTTTTGGCAAGAATCGTGATGCCGCGTTCGCGTTCCAGTTCGTTCGAGTCCATCACCCGTTCGACATGGTGCTCGTTCGTGCGAAAGGTGCCGCTTTGTTGCAGCATAGCGTCCACGAGCGTGGTCTTGCCGTGATCGACGTGGGCGATGATAGCGATATTGCGAATGCCTGAACTCAAAAAGGATCCTTCCCGAAATATTGTCTACTACCACTTTACTATGCGTGGGATGAAAGCGCCCCAAAAACCGCAGTGTTTCCGAAACCTTCGACGGATACGGATCATGAGGAGCGGGCGACAAAGGGGTGAACATGAGAGTGAAGCTCCGACCCGCGTTGCCGACAGCGCAGATGGCCGTGGCCCTGGGCCTGGCTATGGTCGACAGATCGATGCTTCAGAACGGTCGGGACATGCCCGTCTCCCGCGCCTTCGGGCGTGGTTTTATTTACTGCGTTCGCTCCAACAAACCTGCTCCATGAACTGGTTCAGGTGCCAGGCTCAGCTAAGGTTTTTTCCACGAGTTCGGTTCCGACCTCCGCCTTACCTTCCGCACGCACGCGCAGTCGATACCAGACGACAATCGTAATCAGCGAAAACGCAAAGATGATGGTCGACACTGCATTGATCTCCGGCGTGATGCCGCGCCGCAGCCGTCCCCAGATCTCCAACGGCAGCGTGTTGTCGCGACCGATCAGAAAGAAGCTGACCGCGATTTCGTCCATCGAGAGCGTGAAAATCAGCAGCGCCGCGCCCACAATCGGCAGCTTCAGGTTCGGCACCGTGATGCGCCAGAAGGTTTGCCAGTAGTTCGCTCCCAGATCGAGTGAGGCTTCTTCCTGCGCGCGATCAAGCTCTTGCAGGCCCGCGAAAACTTCGGTCGTAGCCACCGAAATCAAAGCGGTTCCGTGGCCCAGGACAATCGTCATGAGGCTCAGCTTCGCGCCGACCGCGTTGAACAGCATGAGCAGCGAAAGGCCCGTGATGATACCGGGCAGGATCAGCGGCAGCAAAACCAGTCGCCGGAACAGCGCTTTGCCGGGGAACTGCGCCCGGTCCAGCGCCAGCGCCGCGGGGATTCCGAACGTCAGCGAGATCGCCATCGCGGCAAAGGCCACTTGCAGGCTGTTCAGCACCGAATCCCAGATGGGACCATCTGCGAACAGCATGCGATACCAGTCCAGTGTGAGGTGACGCGGGGGAAATCCGCCGACGCCCTGGCCGTTGAACGAATAAAGGATGAGGACGGCAACCGGAAGATAGAGGAACGAGAACACGGCCGCGGCATGGAACAGCAGCCAGCGCGAGCGCCGAACATTTCCTGCAGCCTGGCTTCGAGGAGCCTTGCCCGCGGGGTCGCTCATGAGAAACTCCGTTTCTTTTCCAGCCGCTCTGAAAGGAACAACAGGCTCACCACGATGACGAGCATGCCCAGCGAAAGCGCCGCACCCAAGGGCCAGTTGTAGGCCGCGCCAAACAAGCTGACCACGATATTCGAAATCATGATTCCGCTCGGGCCGCCCAGCAAAAGCGGCGCCAGAAAATCTCCCAGGCTCAAGACGAAGGCGAACGTCGCTCCGGCGACAACGCCGGGAATCGACAGCGGAAGAATCACCTTCCAGAATGTCTGCGCCGGGGTCGCTCCCAGGTCATGGGAGGCCTCGATCAGGTTGCGGGGAATATGCTCCAACGCCGCATAAATCGGGAGAATAGCGAAGGGGGTATAGATGTGCGTCAGGGTCAGCACCACGGCAAACGGGCTATAGAGCAGAAAATTGAGCGGATGAATGGTCAGATGAACATACTGGAGCAGCGTGTTGAGCACGCCATCGGAACCGAGGATCGTTTTCCACGCATATGCGCGCACGAGGTAACTGACCCACAGCGGAATAATGACCATCTGATAGAGCAGGTCCTTCAGCCTGCCCGCGTAGAATGACAGAAAATACGCCAGGGGATATCCCAGCAGCAGAGAAAACAGCATCACGCGCGCGGCAATCCCCATGGAGCGCAGTAATGTCTGCCAGTAAACCGTCTTCTGCACAAGCTCTTTATAGTTGTCGAAATTCCACGAGTGCACAATGTTCTGTTCCGGCGAAAGGGACCAGAAGCTGTAGCAGAACATCAGTAAGTACGGCACCAGCAGAAACATCGTTACCCATACCAGCGGCGGCAGCGTTACGACAGTCCTGTAGGCGCGGGAGAACATCAGGTCCTTTCGGGGGATTCACGCACCGGAACCGCATCCTCAAGCGAGAACTCGAGCTCAACTGCGTTCATCATTCCGGCTTCGCCGGCTGTCCGTGCGACCAGTACGAGTCCGCCGGCACACTCGACGCGGATCAATTCGGTTGCTCCGTGAAACGTCTGATGCACCACTCGACCACGAACCCGGACGGCATTTTCGTCCGCGTCACCGCGCGGAACTCCAGTTTCGGTCAGCCGGACGTGCTCCGGCCGCAGAGAAAAAACTGTCGGACCGTCCGGGAGGGAACTCGGCCACGTCAGCGCCGCGCACCGCACCACTCCGCCGCGCACTTCGCCCCTCAGCAGATTCGTGTGCCCAATGAACTGCGCGACATACGCCGTCGCCGGACGTGTGTAAATCTCCCGCGGCGAGGCCACTTGCTCGAGTGCTCCCGAACGCAGCAACGCGATGCGGTCCGACATTACCATCGCCTCTTCCTGATCGTGGGTTACGAATACGAACGCAATACCAACCTCGCGCTGCAGCGATTTCAACTCCACCTGCATCTGCCGCCGCAGGTTCGCGTCGAGGGCAGAAAGCGGTTCGTCCAGCAACAGCAGCCGCGGCCGGTTCACCAGAGCGCGAGCCAAGGCGACCCGCTGCTGCTGTCCTCCGCTGATCGTCGAGGGCTTCGACTGCGCGTGGGCCGTCATCTTCACCTTGTCCAGCGCCTCGGCAACTCGCTGCGCAATCTCGGCCCGAGGCCGCCTGGCCACGCGCAAACCGTAGGCCACGTTTTGCTCGACCGTCAGGTGGGGAAACAGAGCATAGGATTGAAACACGGTATTCACGCGCCGGCGATAGGGAGGTTGACGATCCAGTCGCTCGGTCCCCATCCAAAGCTCTCCTGAACTGGCGCTTTCGAAACCTGCCACAATTCGCAGAAGCGTGGTTTTGCCCGAGCCACTCTCGCCAAGAATGGTCAGAAATTCTCCTTCTGCAATCTCCAGCGAGAGGTTGCGCAGTACGACGTTGCGGCCGAATGTCTTGGCCACGTTGCGAATGCCGAGCAGGGTGGGTTTTGCCGCGGATGCGGTGTTTGCCGCTACGGCGACGATGGGTGTAATCGGGGGTGCCATGTGACGTTTCTTCGAAGCCGCCACCTTCGAAGCATGAACTTCGTTACTGTGCGGCCTTTACCTGGTTCCAAATCTCGGTGTACTTCGCGCGCCGCGGCACGTTTTGCCAGAAGTACAGCCGCTTCTGGTAATTGTTCACGTCGTCCAGGTGCAGCGTCTTTACCTCATCCGGCGTCATCAGGCGCGCCGCCTGCGGATTCGCCGGAACGTAATGCGTCTTGTCGCTCACGAGCTTTTGCGTTTCGGCCTCGATCATGTATTCGAGAAACTTGTGCGCGAGCTCCTTGTTTTCGCTGCCGGCTGTGATCATCAGGTGATCGATCCAACCCGTAGTATTTTCCCGGGGAATCGTTTCGCCTACAGGAAAATTTGCTTTCTTCAGGTCCGCGGTGTTGAGCGGCCAGCCCATGGCAATCACGATCTCGTGGCTCTCAAACAAGTTCGTCAGCTCTCCGCCGGTCGCCCACATCTTGCGGATATTCGGTTTCAACTCCAGCAACTTTTTCTCGACCGCTTCCAGTTGCTGGTCGCTCAAGTTGTAGAGCTGCGAAGGATCGGGCTTGTCGTAACCTAAAACCTGTGCCGCCATGTAGACTGTCGACAGATCATCCCACACGGCAACCTTCCCTTTGTATTTCGGGTCCCACAGGACGTTCCAGGAGTCGGGAGGCTGGGCAAAGACGGTGGTGTCGTAAATAATCGGATCCGGTCCCCACACGAACGGAACGCCGAACAGCTGACCGTTCGCGCGCACCAGCGGCAGGGAAGTAAGCTGCGGCGAAAGCTGGCCGTAGCTCGGAATCTTCGATACGTCCAGCGGTGCAGCTAATCCTGTGGTCGCAATCGAGGTCGCCACATCGCTGGAGGGCGAAATCACATCATAATTTCCCGCGCTGCCGCCGCGCAGCTTAGCCACCAGTTCGTCGCTCGATCCCATATAGGACGCCGAGACCTTGCAATGGTTCTGTTCCTCGAAGGTCGTGATAAACGAAGGATCGGCATAACCTTCCCACACGAGAAGATTGAGCGTGGGTGTCTTTTTGGAACACGAACCCGCCAGCAGTCCCGCGGCCAGCAAAGGCAATAAACGCAGCATGCGTTGCGAGTTCATTGTTCGGCTTCCTCCAGGACCAAAGGACACGGACCGCTGTTCAGGCCGCCACACCTCGGAACCCCGCCCTCAAAATGTGGGTGGAGTGTTGATCCACAAAACCCACGTCTCCTTGCGGCCAGGATTCCTCCACCGATGTGGCGTCGCACTTTCAAAATAAAAACTGTCACCCGGTTTGAGCCGGTATTCCTCACCTTCCACCATGATCTCCAGATCTCCGCGCAATACATAGATGAATTCTTCTCCCTCGTGGGTGTAGGGATCTCCGCTTCCAGCCTCCGGCGCGATACGAAACAGATGCGGCTCCATTACCGTATTGCCCCAAGCCAACAGTTCCATGCGCACGCCCGCACCTGCCTCGAGCACCTTGCGCTCCGCGGGACGCACGCGCCGGCTGCTGGCTCCGTTGGCCTCAAAGAAATCCAGAATGTTGGTCTTGTAAAATCGCGCTAGTTTGCGCAGGGTTCCAACCGATCCGCTCATTTGAGAACGTTCCAGGGCGCTGAGAAATCCAACGGAAATGCCCACCGCCTGCGCCACCTGCGCCAGCGAAAGTCGCCGCCTTGCGCGCAATTGCCGGAGATGCCGGCCGATGGCGCCCGCATTCCCATCCGCCGCCGGACGAACTTTACCCTCGCGCTTCAGCAACTGTACGATCGCGGCCGCGTTCAGCCCGCGCACTTTGCGCAAGAAACGCGCTCGGCTCAGCAGCTTTACATCCTCGGCGGTGTAGAGACGGTATTTGCTTTTGGTGCGGCGCGGACGCGCCAGCCCCAGGCTTTCCCACGAGCGGATCACCGAGGGCGATACTCCTACCTTCCGGGCAACGTCTCCGATCTTTAAGTAAGGTTCGGCCATGCTGGTTTTGATCGCGCGCGCGAGTCAGACAAAAAGTCCAGATCAAAAATTTCTATACGAAGGACGCGTTTTTTTCTCCTTGACAGTTCCTGTCCTCTTCTCTAACCTTGCGGGATTATAGCAAGGTTGTGGCTGGGTACAAGCTGTCGCTTTCAAACAAAAGACACATTCTCCCGAAAATGTCTGGAGGCTCGATGCAGATCGGA
>Ga0209624_10000189_pt1 | contig 56569 bp, 51 predicted proteins | sample JacPinW_OM2H0_O1_FD_188565 | JGI IMG/M metagenome (GOLD analysis project Ga0209624, IMG submission 188565) | Forest soil microbial communities from Algoma, Ontario, Canada - Jack Pine, Ontario site 1_JW_OM2H0_O1 (SPAdes) (version 2) | ecosystem: Environmental > Terrestrial > Soil > Boreal... | reverse complement strand
CGGCGAACTCCTGTGGACGGCATGGACAAGCCTCCGGCTTGCCCACCCGGCCCACAGGAGAACAAAAGCAGAAGAAGCGGACAGATGATGGGCTACCAAAACCGGACAACTTCATTCGCTATCGACAGGAATTGTCGAAAAAGGCGGCTGGCTGCCGCGTCCGTTCGGTGTTTCCGGGTGGATGATATACGGTGCGGAAGCGTTTCTGCTGGCGTATGCCACGTGGGGACTGGAGCAATGGCGACCATCGCTCGCGAACCGTCGGGCGCCTGGCGATCCCGGACCGCTCCGCAGCCCCTGCTGCTGCGGCGCCCTCCGCCGGACGGATTGCGGCTTCGACTGCCAAGGGTGCGGCGCAAACCTCGCCATTCGCGACGGCGTGCTCATCGTTCGCGCCACCCCGACCGGCGACAACAAGATCCGCGGCCGACTTTTACCACAGCCAGCTCTGGCCGACGGTCCGGTTCTGGGAGCGGGCGTTCTGGATCTTGAACGGCGGCGAGAGAGGGGCGCGCGACGTGGTTTTGCGGCGCCTGCCGAAGTCCCCCGGCCTCCGTCTGCTCGACGTCATAGGCGATGGCGTCTATACGAGTTGGCTCCGCCAGGACTAGTCTATTGTCGGCGTCGATATCTCCACGACCCGGCTCGCCGCCTGCCGGCGCCGGAACTGCGGCCGCAATCTGCGGCTCGTCTTAAGCGAAGCTGAGGACCTGCCGTTCCGTGACCGGGAGTTCGACGCCGTCTTGAGCAACGGCGGGTTCAACCATTTCAACGACCCCGAGCCCGCGCTTCGCGAGATGGCCCGGGTGGCGAAAGCCGGCGCCCCGGTGGTGATCGCTCACGAAATGCCTGACTTCCTCGACTTCGGCCATCGGCTGGGCCTGCCCGGACTGGACCCCTGGATTGCGTCCGGGCTCATGAGCATGGGCAACGACTTCGCCGGTCTGATCGAGCGCCACCGGAACATCGACATCGCCGGGATTGGCCGCCGCCTCCTGAACAACTGCCGCCACGAAATCATCTGGCGCGGCGGGGGCTATCTGATGGTCGGAAACGCCCCCTGAAACGACGACGCTTTATGCAACGCGAGGCTCTCGCGCTCTGCGATAACCCGCATAGCCAAGGCCGGCGAAGCCGAGGAGCATCATAGCCCAGGTCGAGGGCTCGGGCGTTCCCATCGGCGGCGAGGCCGGGGTCCCGCCCGACGGCGGGGCATTGCCCAATCCCTGAATGAACGCAGTCGTGTCCAGCGCGGTGTCATTGGCGTCCGCAATGACAAACGTCAGCGTATTGGTGCTGCCGGGCGTCACATCCCCGCTATAGGTGATGACCGCACTCCCGTTTAGGGTCAACACACCTTCTTCGGGCGTCGTCTGGAACGCGATCCCGTCTTTTCCGCCGCCATCATCGGGGAAGAGAGTATTCACCATACCCGGATTGTCGATATTGACCGGATGTCCACCCGCAAAGGCGATATTGGTCCCGTTGAGAAACAGGCCGAAGCCGTCAATGAATTTGCCGATAAAAACGGGATACTCAGCCGAAGTAAAAACCGTGTTGAAGAAGACATGACTGGTGTTTGGCCCGGCCGTAAACGTGATGTCGAATTCTGTTGCGTCGTTCCAGCCCGATGGCGCCGACGCGACCTGATTCAGCAGAGAACCCTCGGTCGGGGTTGCGGATGCGCCAAAATCGGTTGTGACTTCGTAAAGGCCAGGTCCAGTTGTGCCATCCTGAGCGGCGTTTCCGGTGCTGATGACAATACCGCTTCCCGACAGACCAAAATTGTTTGTGCCCACGGTTGAGAAGACGCCAGATGAGTCGATGTCTTCGACCTTGTTGTTGTGGATACTTTCAAAGTGATTGCCGTTTAAGCTCTCGCCGGTGATCGTTATGCCGCCAGCGCCGCCGGTCGTGAGCGCATTGGCCAAGTCGGCCGCGACGGTGTCATTGGTCGTGGTAAGCGTGCCTGCCTTTACGATCCCGCTGCTATCCAACAAAAAACTAAGCGCGCAGAGCGCCCATAACTTCCTGATAATCATGTTTTTTAACCCCCCGCTACTGCCCGCTTCCGATACGTAATTTTGAATTGCGGCGTAACTGTAGCCTTTTGGCGCCCAACATCCGGATCATGTTCGAACTGTGATGGAGCGCACACTTTATGCAACGCGCGGCTCTCTCGCTCTGCGATAGCCGGCATAGCCAAGGCCTGCGAAACCGAGGAGCATCATGGCCCAGGTCGAGGGCTCGGGGACCGCGCCGCCGAGGGCGAAGTCGAAACCAAAGCCGCCGGACCCGTCAGCGACGAGATTATAGGCGAAGGTCAAGTCGATGTCGGGCCCCAGATTGGAGCCCAGATTGATGACGCTATCATCGAAGAAACTCTCGGCGACTGCCAGGCTTTCAAAGGTCAAATCGAGAATTTCGACGCCGTTGTCGAGAATGGTGAACTCCATCGACTGAAAGCCGAGCCCGCCGGCGAAGCCTTCATGCTGATCGTCGATCAGGCCAAGCATCAGGTCACCGCCGTAGCCGAAATCGAACGTCGAGCTAGCGCTATAAGTATGGCTCGCGCCGCCGCCGTCGGTGGCGTAATTCGCCCCCAGAATTGCGGTCCCGAACACCATGTCGCGCGGCCCCAACAGGGCGCCGGCGAAATTGCTCGCGCCATCGATCAGGGTTGAACGATAAATTGAGTTCATCGCCGCCCCTCCCCGTCGCATCGCGCCCGCGAAGCGGCTTGTTCGAAATTAAAGTCAACATCCGCTTCGCATATGAACATAGCAAGACCGAAGTTACCGGCCGGGATCACATCCGCGTGTAGCAGTCATCGAAAATGCGGCCGATCTGGCAGATGTGACCGTGCAAGCCGGCGAGGTGGGCAAAGGCGGGGGATGATCGCGCCGATCCGTTGCGCCGCGTCCAATCCCGTCCACGCGAATCGCCGCCGTTACACTCGCCCAGAAATCTAAGGCTCGTCGGCCCCTGACAATTCCTCGCTGTGGCTCGCGCTGCGCCGCACTCGCTACGTCGTCATGGCCGCTGAAGGCGCGCACCCTGTCGCAGTTGGCGGGCGTTGGCATGTGATCCGTGAGCTTGGCGTCGCCCTGCTTGTCGCGGAGGCGAGCGACGTTGAGGCGTCCTCGCCGTCCGAGCGATTCGCGGACCAGCGTGAGGTAGTGCGCGGCCAAGGTGGCCCCGCTCAAGCTCTGGTCGAGGACTGCGTCACCGCCAATGGGGGCAAGGTCACCGCGTGCACGGCCTGCCATGGACTTGATCTACGCGGACTGGGTCCCGTTCCAAGGTTGGCCGCACGCTCGCCGAGCTATATATTGCGCGCCAACTCTACGACATGCAGCACGGTAACCGTATGGGAACTTGGACTCCTCTCATGGCTGCGGTCGTCACCGACCTTGGCGGAGGATTTGTTGACAGCATCTGCGTATCTTGCCTCTCTTGAGCCATAGACACGCTCCTCGGGGCCACGTCGGCCAGTCGTCGTGGCCTTTGGTATAACTCAGCCCCGCGTCTTGTTCGACGTTCGCAGGCCAACCCTCGCCGTCGTGTGCGAGCCGTGCGGACGGCGCGGGTGGTACAACGTGGACCTGCTCATGGCGGAGAATGGCGACGCCAAGCTGACCGACCTGCTGGGTGAAGCTGGTTGACTGTCCGAAGTCGCGCTCGGTCAGCATCTAGATAGATGCAGGGCGGTGTAGGAGGGGCTTTAAAGGAGCGATGCCAAAGACCGTGACGGGGCGCGCCCCCGCGCCCCGTTGGCGTTGAGGGCGAGCCGAACTGAGCTGCTCGATGCATCGCTGACGCTGCCGCCAGAGGTGCGCCGAACTACTGGACGAGGAACGAGGACATTAATTATACCCACATGTGTGCATAAGGTCGTTTGATTTCGCTGCGCTTTTCGTGGCGAGGCATGCTCGATGACGATCACATCGGTCAAAGGCTTTGCATTTGCGGTCGCCTTCGGAGCGATGCTGTTCAATGAGCCGCCGACGCCAAATTTCGCAGCCGTCAATGCGGCGCTGATCCGATTCAGCAACGTCAGCCGCGACTTTATCGGCAAGACGTTCACGCCGAGCAAAGAAGAGGTCACGGCGGTCGATGCCGTAGCCGCCGCCAATCTCGATGAAGACCTCGACTGGCGCATCGCCTCGCAGGCGAAGAACGATACGGCGTTGCACGCATTCCTCGCCAAGCATCCGCGTGGCGCGCATGCGCCGGAAGCACAGATGGCGTTGGACAAGATCATTGCCCCGCCAGGTTCGCCCTCTCCACCGCCGCCACCAACGCCCGTCGCAGTGCCGCTGCTAACTTCGCCTGTTGTCGAGGTCGCCAACGCGCCGCCGCAACCAGACGTGTTCGCGAGGCTAGAAGAGCGTGCGCCGCCGCAGTCGCAAACCATCATCATAAAATGGAAGCACGAGCGCCAGCGCACTGTGGTGCAATGGCGCTATGCGCGGCCACGGTACTACCGGCAACCGCCGCCGCCAAACCTGTTTCAGGCGCTGTTCGGACCACGGACGCCGCAACGATGGCCTGTGCAGCGATGACGGTGCAGGCTGCGTCGTCAAATTGCAGGCCGCGCTCGATGCGCGCTGTCGCGGTCGTGCCGTCGCCAGGATGAAGCGCAAGGCCGCGCCCGCTGACGCCGAGCCGCCGTTTTTGCTTCCTGTAACATTTCCTCTCTGAATCTGCTTGGCCTGTTGACCGAGACCTTCTCCAGCCAGATCAGGCGCTCGCCGCTCGTTGGTCTTGTTCTCGTAGCCGACGCTGCCCAGCGGAAGCGTCGCGCAGGCGGGGCGATGCGGGGCGTAGGTGGGATGTCGCAAGAACCCCGTCCTTCGAGTTCGCGAGAGGCGCATGGTTCCGGGGGGCGTGTCTCGGGCTTTGCACGCAATGGCACAGCCGTCATTCCCGCGAATGGCGCATATTGACAGGCTTTTGGCCTGAAAACACATGCGCTGGTTGTGTGTCATCCTTCATATCGGGGTGCGCCGCTGCGAAAATGCTCGAAGGGGTATTTTCGAGCATTGTCCGCGTGGCGTGAAGGCGCGCTCGGACCATCCCCACGCTTCCCCGACGCGCCTTCGCCGCCCGTTCCTTCGTCTGCCGCCAGACACATGGAGGGAGCGGGCGGCACCCCCGGACCGCCGCCTCAGAACCTGTTTCAGGAGACAAACACATGACGAGCTTCATCTACAAGAACTGTACAGTGGGCGAAGTCACGGGGATGTCTGACTTGAGCTTTGGCTTTAATATCCTCAACGAACGTGGGCAGCCCATTCTCTCGCTCGCGTTTAGGACAAGAGACGATGCCGCACAGGCGCGCGCCGAAATCGCCAAGGCTGTTGCGAAGGCGGTTGAGGTCACAAGGCCCGCATTGACGGCGGCGGGTGAACCCTAAATTTGCGCATTATCCGCTAGGCGTGAGGGCGCACTGGGAGCATTACCCCACCGCTCCGACGCGCCTTCGCCGCCCGTTCCCTCCTATGCGCGCAAGACAGATGGAAGCAGCGTGCGGCACGCCCGACCGCGAATCGCCTAAACCTGCGGCGCGACCTCAATAGCCTTTTCGACGGCACTCGCGACCTCGGCTCGCGCCTGTGCGGCGTCTTCCCGCGTCCCAAACGACAGCGTGACGAGAGGTCGCTTGTTCTCGCTGCGGACGCTGAAGGCGTAGCCCGCCCCCGCGACGCCGCTGGGAAGCGTCACCGGCATAACCTCGCTCACCTCGCAATTTTTGGTAGGCCGTCATAGTCGCCTCCTTTTTGTGGGCCGCGATCCGCAGGATCACGTTGCTGAACGATTCGCCCGGCCCGCGCATGGCGCGCAGCCGGTCCACCACAGTGGGGGCAGCTAAGTCAGGCGCTCGCCGAGGAGGACTAACCACCCTCAATCGATCTTAATCGTTCTTGCTGTCGTTGTGTCCCTCCGCTCGCAAGGGGCTGAGGTAGACCATTGGAACCCACCAGCAACACCAACTTGGTTGTACCCTCGCCCCGGCTGGACCGGCCTCCGGCTAGGGCCTGGGGCGCGGCAGTGCTAGACGATTCGACCTCCCAGTGACTGTCGCGCCTTGAGCCTTCCTCAGGCGGCCTTTGAGGGGACCCGAGGTGGGCCTGGAGAGGATCCCGGCTAGAAAATTGCAACATGGTGGGGGTGAACCATTCGCGCAGATTGAGTCCGAGCGCTGCAGCTAACCCCTTCGTTGCGCGGCCCCCACCCTGACCGCTCAAGTTCGCGCGCTACAGAGCGGCGCGAAAGTCTCTGATGAGAGCCCGGAGAGCGCGCCGCTCGGCGATCGCTTCGCGGGTGAAGAGCCCGTGGCGATAACTGCCGTTCCGCTCACCGGGGGGCGCGCCGCTGCCCTTTGCCCCGCCGTGCATGCGGCAGCGCTTCTTGCCCGTCGCCGCGGCCTTCTGGCAGGGTGTCCCGGCTCGCGTCTTCGCCAAACAGCGCGGCGCCAGGCGTAAAGGCAAGGGCTCTCGCGTCAATCGCTCCATCGGCTTGGTTTCCTCTTTCATCGGCTACCCCTCCCTCCGCCCGTTGGGTTGAGACTGCCCCGACGATCGCTTGGCCGCCGGGATAGACATGCACATGTTCGACCCGAACCGTCTGTTCGCCGCCGCGCTTGAGCTTGGCCAACACTTCCATTTGCATTGTGTAAGTCCGCAGCAACTTCGTCGCCAGAGCGCCGAGGGCCTCCGCTTGAACGAGGAGGTCAGCACGTCGGATCCGACCGAGCATGTCCATCGCGAGCCCATGCGTGACCACCATTTGACTTGCGAGCATCGCAGCGGCCTCGTTCTCCGGTCGCGTCCCGTCGATGGCGGCGAGCGCGGCGTTGATCTCCGATTGCTCGCCAGGTAGGCGGCTTAACTCGGCGTGCACAAAATCGCTGCTCGTTGTGCCAAAGGTGTCGAGTAACGTCTCAGCCATATCGGAAGTGATGTCAGTGTGAGTGACCTTTTCGCTTATGCGCTTGACCTCAAGCGAGGGCCGTTCGAGACGTGCGGCATTGCGCTGCCTTGCCTCAGCAATACGCGCCATCGTCCGCGGAGTCGGAGTCGGCTCTTTTGGTGTGGGTTGCCATCGGCCGTAGGCGTCCCTCGTCATTGGCGCGTCCCTTCGCTTTCGATGCCGGCAAGCTTGATTACCACCTCCAAAGCCTCCCCATGGTTGGCAACCTCCCGGCTTGCGGCGTCGGTGCCGCGCGATTCGAGGATGAAGCGCAGGGCGGCACCGATGAGGGCTGAAGGCGTGTCGTAGAAAAATGCTCCCCAACCGCCGCGGCTTCGGTCTTTTTCATCGCTTCGCTTCGCTTTGCTTTGCTCCAGTTAGTCGAGCTCGACCAGTCGTGGTCGGTTCTGGGAGCTAGGTCACGGCAGATTGTATCCGATGGAGAAGAGCATGTCGCGACAGGCTGACAAGGACGTCCGGGTAGCGCTCACTTTCGACTTCGATGCGTGCTGCGCCTGGATTGGCAGCATGGGCGCCACCTTGCCCTGCGATGCTCGATCGCTACCGCATCAAATCGACCTTCTTTACCACCGGGCATTCCGTGCTAGCTTATCCTGAACCCAGCAGGGCCATCAAAGCCGGGGTCATGAGATCGGCCATCACGGGTGGCCCACGAGAATCCGCTCACGCTCACGCCCAAACAAGAGCGGGTCATGATGGAGAAGGGTCTCAAAGTTCTCGACCAGGTGCTAGGCGTGCGGCCGGCGGGTTATCATTCGCCTGCCTGGGACAACAGCGCTGTGACCGTCCCACTGTTACTCGAATATGGCTTCGAGTACGAAAGCAGCCTGATCGGCGGAGACTACGAGCCCTATTGGTGCGTCGTCGGCGACGAATGGTCGACCACCGAGGAGTACCGCTGGGGCCGCCCCATCGATTTGGTCGAGGCACTGGTCGCGTGGCACCTCGATAACTTGCCCGTCTTCGAACATGCCGTGACCAAGTCGGCCAGCATCCTGCAGGGCAATGCGCCCACTAGCGCGGTCGAGGAGGTTTGGCGGGGCGAGTTCGACTATCTCTGCGAGCGCGTGGGTCGCCGTCTGCTCGCGGTGACGATGCATCCGCAGGTCATCCGACGGGGCCATCGCATTGTCATGCTCGAGCGGTTCATCCGCCATGGGTCTTCGCTCCCGAGCGTGTCGTTCACGACACTAGGCGACTTCGTGCGCGAGTGGCGCCAGGGCAAGCAGCCGGCGCTGCCGCCCGGCGCCGGCGAGGCGCGGTCGAAGGCCTGGGGCTTGCCCGCACCGCAGGCGCAGCGCCAATCCCAGCCGGGTATCCGGACGGCGAAGCAGCATTCTACTTGGGGCGGCAACGCCGAAGTGCCCAGGCCATGAACGATTCCTCGGAAAACCTTCAAATGAGAACGGAGCGAGTGACCATACCAGGTCTGCGGGGCGAGATTGATATTTGCGTCGACCGCTGGGGTGTACCCCACATTCGAGCTGGTAATCTTGACGACCTGTTCTTTGGTCAGGGATTCAATGCAGCTCGCGACCGGCTATGGCAGATCGACCTCGCTCGAAAGCGCGGGCTCGGTCTGCTCGCTGCCGATTTCGGCCCGGGCTTCCTGGCGCAGGACCGCGCTGCACGGCTGTTTCTCTATCGCGGCGACATGAAAGCCGAATGGGCCGCGTACGGACCCGACGCGAAAGAGATCTGCACCTGTTTTGCACAAGGTATCAACGCCTACATTGATCTCATTGCTCGCGAGCCCGCGCGCCTGCCGCCGGAATTTGCCGAACTCGGATCTAAGCCGGACAAATGGCGGCCGGAAGACGTGGTGCTGATCCGGACCCACACCCTACTGCGCAATGCGACCTCCGAGGTGCTGCGAGCCCAGGTGCTGACCGCAGCGGATCTTGAATCCGATCTGCTGCGTCAGGACCTCGAGCCGCACATCAAGCCTCATGTGGCCGACGGGCTCGATCTTGGCTCGATCCCGCTCGCGTTGCTCGACGTCTACAGCCTCGCCACAGTGCCGGTGTTCTTCAGCCGCGAGAGGCTGGCCGCGAAACTCGAAGACGCCGCCGCCTGGTCCAAGTTCAACCCCGTGGGCGAAGTTCTGTTCGAGGAGGCGGCGCACGCATCGAACAACTGGACCATCGCGCCCGGCCGCACGGCTACGGGTCGGCCGATCCTCGCCAACGATCCGCACCGGAACCATGCCGCGCCGTCCTTACGCTATCTCGTTCACCTGACCGCGCCGGGCTTCGACGCGATCGGCGCAGGCGAAGCGCTCTATCCCGGCATTATGACCGGCCACAACGGCGGGGCAGCGTTCGGTCTGACCTTGTTCTTCGGCCACGACCAGGAAGACGTATACGTCTACGAGACTAGACCCGGACATCCCCATGAATACAGGTATCAAGGCGCGTGGGAGGAGATGGAGATCTTCGAAGAGGCGTTCGCGGTCAAGGGAGCGCCCGATCAGAAATTGACGTTGAGGTTCACCCGTCATGGGCCGGTGGTCTACGACGAGCCGGACGTCAATCGCGCCTATGCCATTCGTACGGTCATCAGCGAGGCGGGCACGACGCCTTATGGGGCCTGCCTGATCTCCATGCGCACACGCAGCTTCGAGGACTTCCGCAAGGCGATGCGCAAGTGGGGCATGCCGTCGGTCAACCAGGTCTATGCCGACAAAAGCGGCACGATCGGCTGGGTGTCGGCGGGATTCAACCCGGCGCGTCCCAATTGGGACGGGCTTCTGCCGGTGCCTGGGGACGGGCATTACGAATGGAACGGCTTCATTGACGCCAATCATCTACCTTGGGTGCGTGATCCCGCATCGGGCTACTTTGCCACCGCTAACGAGATGAATTGGCCTCGCGATTGGCCCCATCTCAAAAATCAAATCCCCGCTTTCGAGTGGCATGAGGGCTCGCGTGCCAGGCGCATCAACCAGGTGTTGAGTGCGCAGGCCAAGCACTCCATCGCCGATTCGCAGTCGCTGCAGACCGACGTCCTGTCGACTCCCGCTATCCGCCTCAAGCCGCTCGTGGCAAAGTTGGGTGGCGGCGACGCCGATGCGCGACGCGCGGTGGCGCTGCTGCGCGCCTGGGACGGCAACGTTAGCGCTGAGAGCGGCCCGGCCGCCCTATTCGAGCTGTGGTGGTCGAGCCACCTTAAACCTGCGCTTATCGCCAAATTCGTCGCCGACGAGAGCGCCCGCCCCCTGCTCGCGCCAGGGGATCCTGAGTCGATGTTACCCGCACTAGAGCACCCGGGGCCGAAATTTGGCGCTGATCCTACCCTGGCCCGCGATCGCCTTCTGCTCGATACGCTCTCCGCCGCCTATCGCGACACGATTTCGCGCCTCGGACCCGATGCAGCGCAATGGGCGTGGGGACGCATCCACCACGGCTCCTTCCCGCACGCAGTGACGGCGGTGACCAATTCGGGAGCATCCCATCGATACGATGTTGGTCCCTTGCCGGTCGGCGGCAGCGCTTCGACGCCGATGGCCGCGTTCTATCGCACTACCGATTTTCGTGTGATGTTGGGGGCGTCGGTGCGTATCGTCATCGATGTCGGAGATTGGGACAACAGCGTGTGGATGAACGCCCCTGGCCAATCCGGCGATCCTCGTTCGCCCCACTACGCCGATTTGGCGCCATTGTGGGCAAAAGGCGAATACGTCCCGATGCTGTACAGTCGCGTGGCGGTTGATGAAGCAACGGAGACGCATATCGAGCTCCGTCCGCAGGCGAAATAGGACGAGACCGCATTGCCGAGAGCCTCGCGCAGGCTACCACGACTTGACCGCGGCTGTCGGATTGGGAACGCCTTCGTGCTAAACGAGAAGCCCCGTTGCGCCATTGCCGTTGGCAAAGTCGCCTCTGACGAGCCGAAGCCTCGGGTAACCGCCCAGGACTTGGCGAGCAGCACCGGTCGCGTTCGGTCGATCTCGTTGACTGCTATCTGAGCCGGTTGGCATGAAACGCCCCGTCGCCACGCCGATCCCCGTGACCGTGGTCACCGGCTTCCTCGGCAGCGGCAAGACAACACTCCTTCAGCGCCTGCTTGTCGAGCCGGAGGCGAGGTCCGCGGCCGTTCTCATCGACGAGATTGGCGAGATCGGGCTCGATCATCTGCTGGCTAGTCCGATCGGCGGCCCGGCATCCGTGTGAAGGATGGATGCCCTGTTGCACGCTCCGCTCCGATTTCGAGCAAGGGCTGGTCGACTTGGTCGAGCACGAACAGCCGGCCTTTGACCACATCGTGAGCGAGACCACCGCTTGGCTGATCCTGTGCCGATCGCCGATCTTGTTGTGAATCATCCTCGGCTGCGCGACGCCAGCACAGTGACGACGATCGATGCGGTACATGGAGGGTCGCAGCTCGATCGTCACACTGAGTCCGTTCGCCAGGTGGTGATGGCCGACCGGCTGGTCGTCACCAAGGGTGACAGCCGGCAAGGCAGAAATCGCGCGGCTCGTCAAACGCCTAAAGTCGCTGAACGGTCTGGCGCTGCTTGTCGACGCGCAAGCCGTGGATTTCGATTGGGCTTCGCTGCTTGCCGGTGGCCGAGCTGCCCCGCGACTCGATTGGCCGAAGTGAAGAGTTGGTTCGGCGCGCAAGACGGCCCGGCGTCGGGCCACCACGATCACGGAGAGCACCAGAATCATACCCATGATGGACCGCACGACCCGCATGCGCGTACCTTCGCCGTCCGCGCCGCCGCACCGATCGAGTGGCCAGCGCTGGCGATCTGCCTCAACAGCCTGGTGCGCCAACACGGATCGAAGATCCTGCGTATCAAAGGATTACTCAACATCATCGGCGCGCCGAGACCGGTGGTGCTGTACTGTATCCAGCACGTGATCCATCCACCTGTGCGGCTCGAGGCTTGGCCTGACGCCGACACGTCCTCGCGGATCGTCTTCGTGGTGCAGGGCATCGATCCGCGCCCGATCCAGGAGTCGCTGAAGGGGCTGCTCGAGCGCCGGCAGGTCGTACGAGGAGAAGGGGGCTCGTTGCCCTGAACACTAACGCGCGCGATCCTCGACTCAGCCGAGCTTTGGCGAGACCAGCGCCTCGATGGAGGCGGCGATCGCGAACAGACTCTTGTCCGCAGCGCTCGCCCCCTGCAGCATCAATCCGACCGGCATTTCGCCCAGCGCGTGGCACGGCACCGATATGGCGCATACGTCGAGAAAATTGGCCACGCGCGTGTTCCGGAGCAACAGTGTGTTGATCCGCATGTATTCGGCGTCATCGCCGATCGCGTCGATGCGCGGCGCAACAATCGGGATCGTGGGCATGATCATCGCGTCGAGGGCAGCAGTCTCTGCCGCGACCGAATTCATCATCGCTTCGCGCGTGCGGAAGAGATCGAGATAGTCGGGCGCCGGAAAATCGCGACCACGCATAATCAGCTTTAGGATGCGCTGGTCGTATTGATCGGCCCTTTTCGCAATGTATCCGCGATGCCAAGCGAAGTACTCCGGCGCGGACAGCCCGCCTTTTGCGTTGATCGCGGGCAAATCGCTAAGCTCGGGCAGATCGACTTCGCTCACTGAGGCGCCCGCGTCCGAGATCATTCTAATCGCTCGGTCAATTGCCGTCGCTATGGGCGCATCGAGCCCTTCGAGCGCGGTTGGCCGCGGGATGCCCAGGCGCAGCCCCTTGATCGGCCGAGGGCGGATCGGCACGACGGATTCGCCCCTCAGAACCGCATCGGCGATCGACGCGCACTCCACGCTCGCGGCGAGCGGTCCGATCGAATCGAGGCTCGGCGCCATTGAATTGGCACCCTCGATCGGAATCCTGCCGCGGGTTGGCTTATATCCGACGATGCCGTTGATTGCCGCGGGGATACGGCACGATCCGCCCGAGTCGGAGCCGAGCGCAATACAGGCCATGCGGTCGCTGAGCGAGATCGCACCACCCGAGGTCGAGCCCCCGGGAATGCGCCGGTTGGCGCGATCCCAAGCCGCGGCGGGCGTGCCATTTCGGGCGTTAAGGCCGATCGCCCCATAGGCGAATTCCGTCATATTGGTGCGGCCGATGGGAATAAAGCCAGCGCCGCGCAGACGCTCCACGGCAGCGGCGTCCTTCGTTGCCGGTGGCGCATCGGCCATCACCCCGGAGGCGAAGGTGGTGACCGACCCCGCGACGTCGAACAGATCCTTGATCGAGACCGGAATGCCTGCCCATTCCGGCAGCGAAGCGCCAGACTTGCGCATCGCGTCCACCCAGTCTGCAGTCGCTCGCGCGGCTTCGTCATAGACAACGACGAAAGACGCTGCGCCTTCCCCACTGGGATCGGTGATCCGAGCCAGGCACTCTTCGATCAATTGGCGGCTGGTAACGCGGCCGGCAGCGAGTTCGGCCGCGATCTGGCGTAGGGTCCGCACGCCGATCGGCTCCCCCTAGAAATTCCTGCTGCCGCGAACGCGGAATTGCCCTGCGCCGCCGCGCCCGTATTCTACGCCCGGCACTCTCCGAAGACGACTCCGATCCGAGAGAGGCCGGTACGCGTGAGACCAGTCCGTGGTTTTGCGAACTAGGATGTAGTTGTCGCCGACAAAGTCTGCGGATCTCGGCCTCTTGCCGCGCCGAGCGTGATCTGAAGGCTTCGGACGCCGGCGGCCATCCGCCGATTGGCCGGGCGGCTCGCTGTCGCTGTCAGTTTGTCCTCACCTACGAGGAAGGCGGCGAGCGCAACGTCGCCGACGGCGACGCACACGCCGAAAATTATCGAGTGCCGGACATCGTCGGCCTGCAGGCGATACCGGGCCGTCGCCGTAACGTCGAGGACCCGTGTGAATACGGCAGCCGCGCGGGCTTCTGGCGCAATGCGGCTATTCGAGGAGCGCCGGCTGCATTTGACCTCCTGGGCGGTCGGGCTCGCGCTGAAATGCAATCCCGAGGCTGGGCAGGCAATGGCCGAAGCCGGTCATGAGGTCGCGAGCCACGTTTGGCGCTGGATCGACTATCGCGGCGTGCCGGAGGCCGAGGAGCGCCAGCGCATCCGTGTGACCGTCGCGAGAAATACGCGGCGCTCCGCAGCTCGGCTGGTACGCCGGCCGCTACAGCGGCAAGACTCGTCTGCTAGTGATAGAGGAAAGATTATCACCCAGCTCGACGCGACGACTCTTGTCCTGCCTAGCTGGAGGGGATCGGTACGCAAATCCGGGGCGCTCGTGCTCGCGGAGAAAGGACCCTGAGCATGAGAGAGCCCGAAGACGGCCTCGCCGCGGTCTTTGCGCATATCGAGGCCAATCGACACCGCTTTGTCGAACGGCTGATGGACTATGTGCGCCATCCAAGCATCAGTGCGCAAAACATGGGCGTCCGCGAAGTGGCAGCCTTGCTTGTCGACATGCTGACGGGTCTCGGCATGAAGGCGCAGGCGGTCCCGACGAAAGGGCATCCTATGGTGCTCGGCCGGTCTACCTCGGTGTTCGGCGCACGCACCATCTTGCTATATGGTCACTACGACGTGCAGCCGCCTGATCCGCTTGACGCCTGGATCAGCCCGCCGTTCGAACCTACCATCCGCAACGGGCGAATCTACGCCCGCGGCATCGGCGACAACAAGGGCCAGCATTTCGCCCAGTTGCTCGCGATCGAATCCTTACTGACAGTGACAGGAGCCTTGCCCTGCAACGTCATCGTGCTGCTTGAAGGCGAGGAGGAAGTCGGCAGCCCTCACATCGCTGAGTTCGTCGCAGAGCACCGTGACCAGCTGATGGCTGATCTGGTAGTCACTTCCGACGGCCCTTTGCATGAATCCGGTCGTCCCGTCCTCACGTTCGGGGTCAGGGGGATGGCTGCATTCGAATTGCGCGCAAGGACGGCCTCGCGCGACGCTCACTCCGGGAATTTCGGTGGCGTCATGCCGAACGCCGTCTGGAAGCTCGTCCATCTCTTGGCCACGATGAAAAATGCCGCTGGCCAGATCACGATCGAGAGTCTTTGCGACCAGACCATCCCGCCGACCGACCAAGAGCGCGCCGCCGCAGCCAAGCTTCCGATCAACCTTGATCGACTGAGGAAGGATCTCTGTTTAAGGGAGTTCGATGCGCCGGCAGACCGGCCGTTTTACGATCGGTTGATGTTTCATCCGACCCTAACTATCAACGGCTTGCATGGCGGCTACGGAGGTGAAGGAACCAAGACTGTGCTGCCGTCGGAGGCCTTCGCCAAGTGCGATATCCGACTCGTCGAGGCGATGACGCCGGAGCATGTACACAAGCAGGTGGCCGCGCATGTTGCCCGCTACGCGCCCGACGTCGAATATACCCGCGCGGAGGGATTCTGCCTTCCAAGACGGCTTTCGACAGCGCGTTCGCGAGCATCTTGAAGGAGGCGATCGTCGCCGCGCGTGGGGTCGAACCTTTGCTATATCCGGCGATGGGCGGCAGCCTCCCGGATTACGTTTTCACCAAGATTCTCGGGCGTGCCGGCCTTCGTGATCCCCTATGCCAACGCTGACGAAGCCAATCACGCTCCCAGCGAAGATCTCGAGGTAGATTTGTTCATCTACGGCGTCCGAACAGGGGCGGCGGTCTTGTGGCGCCTAGGCTTGCCTTTCCTCCGTCCATAGGGATTAGCCGATCCAGCCCCGATAGCGGATCGCGGCATTCTCCGACTGGATCGAGGATCAGCGAAGCGGCGCTCTCCATCGGGTTGTCTATCGTGACCTGCGGCGATGTTCTAAGGCAGGCGGTCATGAGGCGGCAGAACTCAGCGTGCCGACAGATGAAACCCATGCCCGCGTGACGGCGCTAAGAGGGGGGCGTGGGTTAGATGGTTTCGGGGCTCGCTAGATTGGTATCCTGTTCCGCCCGCGAATAACCTTCAACCGACCGTCCTTCATTGCCGAGAATAACGACGTCGGACGGTGTTGATGAAGCCGTCTCCCCCGAAGCACTCTTGCGTGAGGACGGGAACCGCCCGAGAGTGTCGCGTTTGGCCTAGGTCACAGCAGGTCGGAGCGATGACCTAGATGGGCCCCGAAAAATCCAATATTGGCCGACGCGACTTCCTTCAGATGACGGGCTGGGCCCCACCGCCGCGCATGCCTCCCCTTCGAACCAGCCGGCGGGCTCAGAACGGCATTGTCCCAGGCGTCGCCGCAACTCGCTCCGGACCAAACCACTCCGGATATCATGGTTTAGACCCTAATCTCGTCGGGCGCGACCCACTGCTTTGGCTCTGCTTTGGCGTAGTCGGGGGACGGCATGAACTCCATTATCGAAGCCCTGCCCAAACGTCAGGATCGGATCAAGTACATCGGCGTGCGTCACCCGCTCGCGCCGCCGTCGATCACGATTTCCGCCCCAGTCATGTATGACGATGCGTCGGACGCGAGGTAGAGAGCCGCGGAGGCGACATCGTAAACGTTCCCCGGACGGCCTAATGGAATGCCGGCAATCAGCGTCGCGTTCCGCTCGGGCGGATTCCGGCGCATCATCGCGGTATCGATCAGTCCAGGGACTATGGCGTTGACCCGGACACCCGTGTCAGCAAGATCGACGGCCGCGCACTTCGTCATACCGCGGATCGCCCATTTCGATGTCGCGTAGGCAAACGCGCCAGCCGAAGCCCGCAGGCCGGCAACGGAGGCGACATTGATGATCGACCCGCCGGCTGCCGCGATCATGTCGCCCATTACTGCCCGCATTCCCAAGAAAACACCGACCTGATTGACCCGGTAGTGCTCGTCGAGCAGTCCGCGATCGGTTTCTTGGAACCGGTTTGGCCGAAACATCGCCGCATTGTTGATGAGAACGTCAATTGGTCCAAAGCGAGCATGCACCGCCGCGACCACCCGCGCCCAATCCCCCGCCTCTGCTACATCGTGATGCCAGCACGCGAGGTCGTCATGCTTCGTCTGCGACCGCAGCGCGGCCTCGTCGATGTCAGTAGCCGCGACGCGGCAACCTTCGGCGATGAACAGCCTTGCTTCCTCGGCACCCTGGCCGCGCGCTGCTCCGGTAATCAGTGCGACCTTCCCGTCCAGAACACCCATCTCAGCACCTTAGCCCTGGCTGCAATCGCACGCGTCATGCCCGGCAGCTTGTTCAGCACTCGTGTTACACGGTGACGACTCGCGTACCGAGCCAGCCCCCGTCAACGGCGATGACCTGACCGGAGACGTATGAAGCATCCTCCGAGCAGAGGAAGGCGACCACCGCCGCGATTTCGCTCGGCTGGCCGATCCGGCCCATCGGTACCGTGTCCTGCATATGCCGCTGATACCACTTGTCGGTGTGGATGAAATGCTGGTTCGACGGTGTTTCAATCACACCGGGCGCAACCGCGTTGACGCGAATTCCTTGGCCGGTCAGGTCGGCGGCGAGTTGGCGGGTCAGTTGCGCCACGGCGCCTTTGGTCGCCGCATAGACGGGTGTTCTGGGGAAACCGACCTCGCCGAAAATCGAGGCTATGTTAACGATGCGCCCGCCGGGACGCGCGAGCAGCGCCATCGCCTCCCTCGTCAGTCGCAGTACTGCGCGCACATTGGTCCCCAGCGTAAGATCGATGAGCGCGTCGTCGCTTTCCTCCAGCGGCACAATCCGGCCGACGCCGGCATTGTTGATCAGGATATCGAGCCCGCCGAACCGACTGCGGGCCTCGTCGACGACGCGCGTAGGTGCGTCTTCATCCGTCAAATCGACAGCGAGTGCCGGCCCTTCGACCCGCGCGAGTTTGTCGCGATTGCTATCTACAGTCAGCACGGTTGCACCCTCGGCCCGCAACCGCTGCGCAATCGCGAGCCCAATGCCGCTCGCCCCGCCGGTGACGACGGCCGTTTGTTGATGAAAGCGCATGGACGTTCCTTCCCTTGACAGACGCTGAGGCAACACGAGTGGGGTTGATGGTCGACTCATCTGGTAGGACTGCATGCCATCGATTTGCACATCCATAAGCGCGAACCGAGACTGCCGACGTTCCGCTAAGCTGTCGTACCCTCGCTGGAATAGATTCTACGATAGGCTGATTAGCAAGAGTTTGAAACCTCGTACGCGGCGCGGCCGGGTCGAGACGTGGTCTGCCCAGCGGTGCTGGTGACAACTCGTGTGGCTACTGAGATCGGCGCATCGCAGCATGGCCGGGTCTCAGCGTGCAGTTGTTGCCGGGACGTCTAATCCAAGTTCAATTCTCTCCGGCATTGCGCGCATGGTCAGCCTGGACATATGCGGTGCCAGCCGCGTATCGTCAATTTCCTCGACGGCAGCGGAATTTGCAATATGATGCCAGCTGTCGCAGGGTCGCTAGCAGGTTCATGAACTCCGCGCCGCGCTGGCATCGGCGCATCTCCCTCCGCGATGTGCCTACCCACTACCGCGACGGCGTGCCAGAAGGCGTCCCCAGCCGGGCGCAGCCGAATACCGTCACCTCGCTTCCACCTGATTGGACCCTGTGTGTCGCACAGGTTCGGCAATCCGTGCCTCCGAATTCAACGAAATTACCCCGGATCCGGTCGCGCCAGAAGTTCTCGGCAAAAAGGGGGGCCGCCCCGCGGAAATGTGCGTCACCTTGCAGCGCCTCGCGCGCAGGCTATACGCCAAGGGAACGGCCGAGTTCTTCTGCGCGCTCGCTGGGCTGGACGGGCGGTTCTTCGCGTATCCGCGCTCGGACTTTGGGCTACTTTCCGCTCCAATTCACGCACGCCGGATGCCAAGATGGCGATGTGCTTGCGATGCTTGCGGCCCTAGCGGGGTGGCCGACGATGTCAACGGCGTCGGCTTGGAGCGTGCTCGCTGGACAGCGTTTTTTCGGCAGGTTGAACTCGAACATTTCGCCGCAGAGCTGGCTGTCTGCCGATGCCCAGCGGCAGCGCGCGCGTGCGCCGATCTGAGGCGAGGTGCTGAATCCGGACATCCCGTTGACACCAAATCAGCACATGTATACTCACAAACGAATCTCTCCACGATTGACGGTCTAAGAAGTTCTGCCGTTGATATCCTTAGAGGACAAGTGCGAGGTCCGGATGAATAGAGTTTCCCAAAATTGGTCAGCTCTGGCAAAAGTCCCGACAGCTTGTCTAGGGGCCCTGCTGTGTTACGGATCACCGGCGTACAGCGAGGACGCTCCGCCCGGCATGGAACCCGCGCCCACGACGGCATCGCTGACCACCTGCGGTACGACCGACACGAAGACCATCAAAGTCGGCATGTTGGCGCCTTTCAGCGGGCCGTTCGCGGCAGACGCCGGTGATTTTGCCAACGCCGCCGGAATCGCGGTCGAGGAACTCAATGGTGCCGGCGGCGTCTGCGGCGCCGGCAGCCGCTACAAGATCGAACTCGTCAAGGCTGACACAGAGAGTCAACGCAGCGACGCGGTGGTGACCGCGTTTCGGCGGCTGAACGCCGAGAGCGGATTGAATTTCATTATCTCGCCCTACGCCAGCACATCGAACTTCGAACTTGACTTGATGGCCCAGGCAAAGATGCCGTACCTGCTGTCGGCGAACGCCGAGCAGACCAAAGCGATAATCTCCAAGAATCCGGGGGGCTACCCAACGGTCTGGTCGCGGGTACCGTCTTACCTCGGCTACAACACCGACCTGCCACCGCTGCTCGACAAGTTTATGAGCGAGCATTTGCTGACGCTACCTAGCAAGACTGTTTACATCGTCGGCGCCGATGATCCATACGGATCCACAATCGCCGAGGGGCTCGAAGAGACGTTCAAAGCTGACGGCTGGCAGATCGTTGGCAAGGAAAGGGTGCCTTTCCAGTCGGTGACAGACTGGCGGACGCAACTTGCCCGCATTCGCGAGGCCAAGCCGGGTGTGATCGTGGTGACCGAATCCTCGCCACCGGGCGATGCCTCGTTCTTTAATCAGTTCATCGAACAGCCGACCGACTCCGTGGTGTTTCTGCAGTACGCACCGTCAGTGCCGGAATTCAGCAAGTTGACGCACGGCAAATCGACCGACGTGCTGTACAATCTGCTCGGCGCTTCGATCGGCTCACGCCCGGACACCGCGCAGATCTCAGCGAACTACGAAAAGCGCTACGGCCCCGGCGGCTACTTCTCCGTCGCTGGCTATAACGACGTTATGCTCGTCGCGCTCTGCATCAACAAGGGAAACGATCCAGCGCAGCGTCTGGCGATGGGCAAATGCATCGGTTCACTCGATGTCGACACGCCGGCAGGACGCATGGCGTTCGATCCCGCCAATCACCTTGCCAAGCACGGCGACTCTTATCTGCCTACCCTGTTCTATCAGCTGACCGACAAGGGTACCGGTGTCATCATCAGCCCCGACAATGTCGCACAGGCCAAGTTCCAGCAGCCGTATTGGATGACGTCGAAGTAGTCCTGCTTGGAACGCGGCGGGTGTGCCTTTGCCCGCCACGCGCGGGCTGGCCCGCACGCAGCCGAAGGTGGCATCCATTCCCGGAGCCCTTGCCGTGCTTGAAGTGGAGGGCGTCCGCAAGGCCTTCGGCTCGCTGCTGGCGGTGGACAACGTGTCGTTCAGCGTCGCCGAGAACGAAGTCCTTGGCATTGCTGGTCCCAACGGAGCCGGCAAGACCACCCTGTTCAACCTAATCAGCGGATTGCCGTTCGCCGCCGATCGCGGTCGAGTGACCTTCGCTGGCACGCGCATCGAGGCGATGGCGCCACATCGCATCTTTCGCCTTGGCCTAGCGCGAACCTTCCAAAAGGAGGCGTCGTTCGCCAAGCTGACCGTCGAACAGACTGTGGGTATCGGCGCCACCTTCGGCCGACGACTCGCGCGGCGAGATCGCTTGCGGGCGATTGACGCGACACTGGAATTGCTTGACCTACATCGGGAGCGGCATCAACTCGCAGGATCGCTCCCGGTGTTTGCGACCAAACGGTTGATGCTGGCCTCGGCAGTGGTCAACCGACCGAAGCTGCTGATGCTCGATGAGCCGGCGTCCGGCCTGAACGCTGCCGAGCTGGCCGACGTGCGGCGACTGATCGGCCGGCTGCGACAGTCCGGGATGTCCATCATCCTCATCGAGCACATTCTGCCGTTGCTGTTCGGTATCTCTGATCGTGTGATGGTCATGAACTTCGGCCGCAAACTGGCGGAGGGCCCGCCGGCCGAGATCGCCCGCAATCCGCAAGTCATAGAAGCCTATCTCGGCGGTGAAGGAAAGGTTCCGATCAATGTCCTTGGTGGTTGAGGACCTCAGGGCTGGATATGGGCGCATCGAAGTACTGCACGGAATCAACATCGAAGTTCCGGACGGCAGCAGGATCGGTCTGTTCGGACCGAACGGGCATGGCAAGACGACACTGCTGCGCGCGATCTCAGGGCTACTCCAGTTGCCGCGCGGCCGCGTCCGGTTCGGCGGTGACGATCTGACCGGCGCTAACACGCAGCGCGTGGTCGAATGCGGCATCATCCACGTGCCCCAGGGCAGCACCTTGTTCCCGCGCATGACAGTGCTAGAAGCACTGACGCTGGGCGCCTATTCGCCGCACGCCTGGCAACGGCGGCGCGACAATTTCGACCGGGTGTTCACCTTGTTTCCGCGACTATCGGAACGCCGCGACCAGCAGTGCCGGACGCTGAGCGGCGGCGAACGCCAGATGGCTGCGATCGCAATAGGCCTGATGGGCGACCCGCGACTGCTGATGCTCGACGAGCCCACTCTCGGGCTGGCGCCAAAGGTGCGGGCGGACCTCGAACAACGGATACAGACGATTGCGGAAAGTGGGGTCAGCATGATTATCGTCGACCAGGACGTCGAGCTGCTGTTCGGCCTGTGCCGGCGCCTCTATTTGATCGAGCAGGGGCGGGTGTCTTTAGAGGTGGCCGATCGCGGCGAGGTGCAGCACCAGGAAGTACTGCGCCGCTATTTCGGAACGGTCTCCGCATGAGCGCCATTATAGTCAGCGGCCTTGTTTCGGGTTCGCTGTATGCGCTGATGGCGAGCGGCCTCTCGCTGGTTTGGGGCGCCTTGGGGGTGTTCAACTTCGCGCACGGCGTTCTTCTCATGATGGCGGCGTACGCGGCCTGGTGGGTGTCATCGTCGAGCGGCCTGGGTGCCGGGCTCGCCGCCGGAGTGGTCGCGGCCGTCGTTTTCAGCGCGCTCGCGGGTGCGCTGTTATATTGGGTGCTCGTTCGTCCTTGGCTCGGCAAACCAGATGCCGAACTGTCCGTCATCATGACCACGATCGCGGGGGCGATCTTCCTCGAGAACTTGGTGCTCGAGGTGTTCGGGGGCCACTACAAGGAACTCGATCAGGTCGTGACCGGCACAGTCATGCTCGCTGGAACCACCGTGCAGGCGCAGGACTTGATGGCGATCTTTCTGGCCCCGGCGCTGCTCGGTGGCGTGGCTGCGCTGCTCACCCGCAGCCGGACCGGCCTCGCGGTGCGCGCGATCGCGCAAAACCGCGACGCTGCCCGATTGCTTGGGATAAATATCGAGCGGATCTATCTCGTGACTTTCGCAGTCAGCGCGGTGCTTGCCGGCATAGCTGGCATCACCATCGCCGGTCTGTTCAGCATCAGCCCCGCGATGGGCAACGATCCGCTGTTGCGCGCATTCGTGGTCGTCGTCTTCGGGGGGCTTGGCAGCCTGATTGGCACCATTGCGGGCGCCTACGTGATCGGCATGGTGGAAGCGGTAAGTTCGTACTACATCGGCATCTACTGGACTCCGGTGGTGCTCTTCCTGGTTCTGATTGCGGTCTTGACGGTACGGCCGACCGGCTTGATGGGGCGCGCGCCTTGATCCGACCGGCCAGCGGCGTCGGCCTGCTCGTACTGATCGCCGCGGCGCTTGCGGCACCGCAGGTCTTTAGCGGCAGCGTTGCGCAGAACCTCGCGATCCTCAGTATGCTGTACGCGATCGTGGCCTCGAACTGGGACCTTACCCTCGGATATGCTGGCATTTTCAACTTCGCCCACGTCGCCTTCTTTGGCATTGGCTGCTATGTGGCCGCCATCTCGACGCTGCATTTCGGCGTTCCCGTGTGGTGGGATCTGGTCCTCGCGGTCGTGGTGGTTGCATTGATGAGCGGGATCACCGCGGTGCTGGCGCTGCGGCTGCGCGGCATCTACGTGGCGCTGGTCACATTCGCGCTCACCCAGCTATGCGTTGCGCTGATCAACAGCCAGAAGGAGATCGCGGGTGGTCCGATCGGCCTAGTCGGCGTGCCGGATCTGTCGATCGGCGGGTTTGCCTTCGGCAATGATCAGCGATGGTATTTCTACTCCGCCGAACTGCTGCTGATTGCCTCGACCGTGACGATGCGCTGGCTCGCAACCTCGGATTTCGGGATCAGCCTGGTGGCATTGCGCGATTTCGAAGACTATGCGGTCAGCCGCGGCATTCCGCCGACGCGCCAGCGCGTTCTGGCGATTGTTGCCAGCGGCGTGTTCACAAGCCTGGCGGGGGCGCTCTACGCGCACTATTTGGGTGTTGCGTCGCCGGACGTGTTCTCGTTCTCTTTGAGCACGCTGCTACTGAGCATGGTTCTGGTCGGTGGGGCGGCAACGACGTACGGGCCGATAGTTGCCGCGATCGTGCTGACCTTGATGGCCGAGAAACTGGCCGGCATCGGAAATATCCGCTTCATGGTGATCGCCGCGCTGATCGTGCTGACCTTGCGCTTCCTTCCGGGCGGAGCATGGTCGCTAGTCAGCCCCTTGCGGCTGAGGCTGGCCGCCCACCAGGCAGGGCCATCGGAGAGCGATCAGCCAAGCACTGGGCCGCACCCGCGTTGAGGACCCTGACCGCCGCCGGCCCAGTCTCGGCGCAGTTGACGCGGCAGCCGCGCAGCGACCGGTCAGTCCAGTTTGCTGATGCTGCCTTCGCCTAGGCGGAACTTGTTCGTCTGTTTCCACGCCTCCATGGGATTGTTCGCCTTCCAGCCGGCCGCGTAGTCGCGCAGGGTGGAGAAGCGCACGCCAACGCTGTCGCGGAAGCGCTGAATTAACCGCTCCAGCATCATGATCCGGTGGCCGCGGCCGATGATCTCCGGGTGCATTGTCAGGTTGTAGATACCGCCGGGGCAGTTATTCAGCGCAAACTCGAAGTCGCCGTACCAGATCTCCTCGACCGCCGAGGGCGCGGACTGGCCGGGATTGACACCAACCAGCGTTTCGAAAGGCGGGAAATCGTCTAGCCCCCAGGTGACGGGCAGCTCCACCAGATTTGTCAGCGGTCCGAAGATGTACGGATCGCTGGTTGACCACTTGTCGCCGGTGCGCAGATAGTAAGGATTGAAGTCATCGCCCATGCAGCTTGAGTCGTAGAGAAAGCCCATCTCCAGCAGCAGCTTGACCGTGTTCTCAGAAAAATCCCAGGCGGGCGAGCGGTAACCCAGCGGGCCGCGGACGTTAGCGCCCTGCTCCAGCGCGCGCATCGCGCGTTCCAGGATGCGCCGCTCGGCAACCTCGTCAAAGTTCGCCGGATTTTCGTGCACCCAGCCGTGGTGCCCCACTTCGTGCCCCTCATCGACGATCTGGCGAATCAAGTCTGGAAATGCACAGGCGGTGTGGCCGGGGACGAAGAAGCTGCCCTTGATGTCGTAGCGCTTCAGCAGGCGCAGCACCCGCGGGGTGGCGACCCTGGTGAACTCGCCGCGCGAAATGGCGCTTGGGTTCTGCGACTTCATCGTCGACAGCCACGAGGACATCCCGTCCACGTCGAAGGTGAGGCAAACCGTTAGGTCGTTGGCCATGTCCCTTTCCTCTCGCTTTGTGAGTCGATGCTGCTCCGTGCCGCGATCAAGGCGCGCCAGGTGGCTCTTAGTCAATCCTGACGCGCCAGCATCGCCTCTATAGCGACGATGTGTTGTCAGACGAATGCCGTGATGCTCCTGGCCGTGGTAGCTTCACGACATGAGCAACCCGTTCCGATATTTCAGCAGCTTCGCGGAGGGTCATCCGTCTCGTCCTGATGACGTACGTGAGATAGCGCTCTCGCTGGGTAACGTCGAGGATCTTCTTGGGGAACGCGGGATCGACATCACCCGCGAGACCGTCCGGTTCAGGTGGAACCGGTTTGGCCCGATGTTCGCCGCCGAGATCCGCAAGAGGTAGGTCGGACACACGCGGCTATCCAGTTGCGTTGGCATTTGGATCACGTGTTCGTGGAGGTCAATCGCAAGCTCTGCTACCTCTATGGAGGGCTCTCGGTTGCGAGCCGATTTTCGATCCGGTCCACTGGGCCAGTTGCAAAGATCTATCCGGCGTCGCCCAATTGAGTCAGGGTGCCGAAGCGGAAGCCGCTCGCGCAAGCCTCTACATTTGGTAAGCCACGCCAGCCTCGATAGCAGTCAGGCTCCTGCGCCCCACTCCGTCCTATGGGATCATTTCCCCGTGGTTTCGCAATTTGCTTAGCGGGTCCTTCAGAAGTCGGCATGGTACGGCTTCCCCTTCCGAAGCACGGGCCTGATGAACCGTGCGTTCTTACCGGTGACTACGAGCAAATGGGCGAGCTTTCAGGCGACATTCGGAATGATGCGGCCGAAATTGTCGGAATGCGTCGCGCGATCCCGCCCTTGCCTCCTTGACGTCGCTGGACCAGGATAGACGCGACGCGCGTACATCTTGACTTCGGCCTGACCGATTTGCGAAAACGGAGTCGTCTTGAAATCGTCGAGCTGCGGCTTGACGAAGCGCGCCTTCCCGCCGTTTTCATAGTATGAGACGGCGGCCTTTAGGAAAGTTGCAACGGCTCCATTGCGGCCTATTTGGCGTGTGATCGATCTCCCACTCGCGCTTCACTCGCATCGATTCGGCGAGGACTTTGTCAGTAACCTTTGTGCTCTCGTCCACAATGACGCCTCGGACGCTCCCCCGCAGATGCCCAGAGTCGCAGCCGCGGCGCTCGACGAGCTTGAGGGGCATCGCAGGGACTCGATGAGTGCGAGGATGTCAGACTCGGTCAATAGGTGCGCGTCCGGCCGGCCATCCTACCGAAGGGGCGCTCATGGCGTTATCCTTGAAGCCTGTGCAGTCTAGCGGCGACCGCGAGTTCTCCACGCGTCTTTGGCTACTGGGCAGGCGGATGTATTGGCGAGTGCGTGGACTGGGATTTTGCGGGTCGTTTCTTCGCCGCCAAGGTTAGGAGCGGGAACAATCCAAGGGTAGGCCACCACGACCCTGGCTCGCTCGGCGAAAGCCGTCCGGGCCGCTAGCTGGGTGACTGACGGCTCGCCGACCTTGTGGCGCTCGGGATGCCGCAAGGACCGATCGGCCTCGGGCCCGCGGTTCGTCGGGAGGCGATCGAGAAACATCGCGCCCTCCTCCTCGCGGTGAGATTCCAGCTTGGCGGAGGCAAGCGCCCGCTTGGCGTAAATCCAAGCCTTCGCCGACATCGGCTCGCCCGGCATCATCACTCCGTATTCTGGTAGCCCGGTGGTGATATGCTTCCTCAACCAGCGCCGTCGCGAAGCGCGCGCGTTGCTAGAGGACTGCGTGGCGCGGATGAGCGAGCTGGTTCTCATGGCGGCCGAGGCGCGTGGGGCCCGGGATTCGGGCGCGTGTCGCACGGAGCATACGCGACGGAAATCGTGAAACGAGGCTAACATGCGTCTGAAGGACAAGATGGCCGTCGTTACGGGCGCGCATCGCGGCATAGGATTCGCGATCGCTGACGCCCTGGCGCGTGAGGGCGCAATCGTCCTCGCCGCCGACATCATCGCCAAGCTGCCCGAATTCGTCGGCAAATCGGTTGACTACATGGCGATGGACGTTTCGCTCCCTCAGCAATGGGACGATATCGAGGCGCGGCTGCGGCGTGAGCCCGGCTATCTCGATATCCTGGTGAATGCTGCTGGCATCACCTCCGGCACGGCGGGGGTTCACGAGGTGGCGTTGGAGGACTGGGAGCGGATCATCGCCGTCAACCAGACGGGCGTGATGCTGGGCATGCGTATGGCAACGCGCATGATGCGTGGCCGCGGCGGCTCGATCGTCAACATCGCTTCGATCTGGGGCCTGGTGGGTAGCCAGGGCCAGATCGCCTATCACGCGAGCAAAGCGGCGGTGATGGGCATGAGCCGCGACGCGGCGATCACCTACGCGCGCGATGGCATCCGGGTGAACTCGATCCATCCCGGCTTGATTGGTACCGAGATGGTGCGCCGCCTCGAGCCAGAGCGCGTGGCTGGCACCCTGGCTCTGACACCGATGGGCCGAATGGGCGCTCCCGATGAGGTGGCCGCCGGCGTTGTCTTCCTAGCCAGCGATGAATCCAGTTTCGTGACTGGCGTGGCCCTGCCCATCGACGGTGGCTTCACTGCGCAGTGACCCGTCCGCGCGATCCGCCACGGTTCGTCGCGAGAAAATGAACGCGGTGACCAACAGCAGCGAATGGTTTCATCGGCGCGTGCCGTGGTGGATCGGCCATGCCTTCTCCTACTCGACGAACCCTCGCTCGGACTTGCGCCCGACATCATTGATGAAAATCTACAGCCATTTTGGAGAGTTGCGGAAAGCGGGTTTGACCATGCTACTTGTCGAGCAGAGGATCGCACGCGCTCGTGATTTTGCTAACGGGCTCGGCCTTATTCGGGTCGGACGGTCGATCGCGAAGGCGCCGGCGTCCGACCGCCGCCGCATCGCGGATCTCGTACGCCTGACTTTTGACCAGGCTTAAATTGATACGGCAGGGGAATGCCGCGGGCCACAGAGGTGTAACATGACTGAGACCACTCTAGCTGCAGCCAATGTCAAGATCGTGCATGAGAAGGCCCGAAATCTTAAGCGATTCACCGAATTGATCGAGGAGGCGGCAGGGAGCGGCGCCGATATTCTCGTCCTGCCCGAGGCGGGGCTGCAAGGATATGCCGATTTCGGGCTGTCCGTGGGGTCGAAGGAGTGCGCCGAGCAGAAGCAATATTACTTCCGCGAGGCGGAGACAATTCCCGGTCCCGCGACGCAGTGGATCGGCGAGCTCGCGCGCCGCCACAGCATGTTCATTCAACTGGGCCTCGCAGAGCGCGCGCTGCACGGCAACGCGATTTACAATTCGACTGCACTGATCGGGCCGGAGGGCGTGACCGGCGTCTACCGCAAGGTCCACAACCAGTTCGAGTTTCCCTACTTCTCGCCAGGCGAGGAATTGCCGGTGTTTCCTACGCCGCATGGCACGCTGTCGAGCATCATCTGCTACGATCTCTGCTTTCCGGAACTAATGCGGACCTATGCCCTCAAGGGCGCGCAAGTGGTTCTGTTGTCCACCGCCTGGCCCATGCGCGGCCACGACCGGGAGAATGACTATCACGGCTGGGCAATGGATCTCGCGGCGCAAGCCAACGCCTTCTTTAACCAATTTTGGATGGTGGTTTCGAATCACTGCGAGAAGGCGGCTTACTCGCAGAAGCTCGACTATTACGGCGGCACCCAGATCGTTGATCCGCTCGGCAAGGTCGTTGCCTACTTGAAGGACGAGGAGGGCCTTGTTACCCACCGGGCGGACGTCCTCGGCGCCGTTCTCAAATCGCGCACGGAAGCTTTCTTCGGATTGAACCTCCTGCAGGACCGCCGCCCTGAGCACTATGGGTACGTTGTCGACCAGAGCTACCGCTTTCCGAGCAAGGCCATGGCGACGCGGCAAACCGAAGCAACAACGCCTTCGCCCCAGCCCACTGTCGGTCGCCACCCGAGGCTCGGGAAGGTCGCGCCGGCGGAATAACTCGTCCCCTTCCGTTGGCGTCGCCCAGGCGGCCCCGCATTCGAGTTCCTCGACAATGGTTCCCGCAGCATGACGACAGAGCCCCTTCTCCTGTCAAATGCCCGTGTTCTCGATGTCGTGGCTGGTCGCTACCACGACGGCCGCTTCGTCTCGATCGCGGACGGCCGCATAGCGGCGATCAACGACACTAAGCCCCGGGACGCAGGACGCGAGATCGACCTAGGCCACCGCGTCCTCATGCCTGGGCTTTGCGACGCGCACGTGCACGCGACGGCGGTGACTGCGGATCTCGCCGCCATCAACAGGATGTCGCCCTTCTACGTGGCTCAACGCTCTCGCGTCCTCCTCGAGGAGATGCTGCAGCGGGGCTTCACCACAGTCCGCGACGCCGGCGGTGCGGACTTCGGCTTGGCCAAGGCCGTTGAGGAAGGCTTGATCCGCGGCCCGCGTCTTCTTTTTTGCGGCCATTCTCTCTCGCCGACGGGCGGCCATGGCGACATCCGCGGCCCGGGCGAGCTGCAATTCAACGAGTGCCTGTGCTGCGCCGGGCTAAGCGCTGTCTGCGATGGCGTCGCTGAGATCCGCCGGGCCAGCCGCGAGGAGATCCGTCGCGGTGCCAACCAGATCAAGCTTATGGTGTCGGGCGGCGTCGCTTCGCCCACCGACCGCATCCACAGCCTGCAATTTTCCTGGGAGGAGCTACAGGCGGCGGTCGAAGAAGCACAATGCGCCAATATACCGGTCATGGCGCACGCCTATACGGCTCGCGCCGTCAATCGCGCTTTGAAGTGTGGGGTCGACTCGATTGAGCACGGCAATCTGCTCGATGAGACATCGGTGGCGCTTTTCAAAGAACGCGATGCTTTCCTGGTGCCGACGCTGATCACGTACCAAGCGCTGGCGGAGGAGGGCGTCGCGGCCGGGCTTCCGGCCAACATGGCGTCGAAGATCGGTGAGGTTGCGGAGATGGGCGTTCGGGCGCTCAAGCTCGCCCACGCAGGTGGCGTCAAGATCGTTTACGGCACCGATCTCCTGGGCTCAATGCAGCGGCGCGAACTCGAGGAATTCGGGATCCGGGCGGCAGTCCAGTCGCCGGCGGATCTGATCAGGTCGGCGACGGTAACGGCTGCCGCACTGTTTCGTCTTTCGAAGGAGATCGGCACGGTTGATCCGGGCAAGCGCGCCGATCTGTTGATCGTCGAGGGAGATCCGCTTTCAGACATCTCAATTCTTCAGCATCCTGACCGGAACCTCCTGGCCATCTTGAAGGGGGGCAAGCTAATGAGGAACTTTCTTCATTGACGGGATTGTGACCGGCATCACTCGCGGCGGGACTGAAGGATTTTGAACTGCCGGTCGGCCGACACAATCGCCTTGTAAATATAGGCTCGCTGCGCAACACTACCGGACTACGCAACTCCGCTCCGTCCTCCGTGTCGGCCTCCTCCGCAAGCTTCGCGTAGGGCGGCAATCACGCCGACGCCGCGAGCTCCGGGCGACTCCTCCTGCCACCTTCGTTAGGCTGGTTCATCGACCTGGTAGCTCCTTCACACTCACAGCGCGTCCCGACCGTGCGGCGTCGTAGAAAGCCAACGCAACGGCCAAATTGCTCCACGCGTCCTCAGCGGTCGCCAGCGGCTTTGCTTGGCCGAGCACCACGTCCGCGAGGTGCCCTGCCACAGTCGCCGCGTCGTAGTTACGTGGGACCGCAATCTCTCGCCATTGGTCGAGCGCACCCCATTGTGGTGGCGTCTCGGCAATGTGTAGCCGGTGGGTGACGAGATCGATCCGAACCACGCCCTTGGTACCCGCTATTTCGAACTGATCCTGATACATGGACCCGCTTGGCATGAACCAATCCGCGCGAAACTCTGCAATCGCCCCGCCCTCAAACCAGACTAAGGCTGTACCCCAGTCCTCGACTTGCAAATCCGTGTAGCGAGCCGTTGCTAATTTTCCTCGCACGCTCTCGACCTTACGGCCGAGGATCCAACGAAGCCTGTCGATTTGATACATAGCGTGGTCAATCCATCCCCCGCCCGCACATCGGCTCGGGTCAATGAACCACCCTGGCCTGTTATCGTCGGGCCAGCCCCACGGAAGACCCGCGGAATGGCTGCAACGTGCGAACGCGACCTCACCCAGTCGCCCCTCAGAAACTAGGGAGCGGACGATCTCAACCGCACCCCGCCGGCCCCCGGCGCCGACAGCCTCAGACGGTAACAGATGCACCCCGGCCGCCCGGACTGCATCGACAACGGCCGTGGCTTCGGCAAGCGTGCGAGCAAGTGGCTTGATAGCGAGAATATGTTTGCCGGCTTGTGCGGCGGCGATGCACAGACCCGGCACACGGTCTGTGCTGGTAAAAATCGCAACAGCATCGATCGACTTGTCTTCGAGTAGAGCCGCAGGATTGGCAACGACGCGGTCCACCCCGGACTCAGACGCAACACTCTGAGTCCGCACAATATCATGGTGCGCGATCCCAGCGACCTTAACGCGCGAGTCTCGGGTCAAGGCGGAGAGGTAGGGCAGTGCCGAGTACCAGTGGTCGAGCCCAAGAATTCCTATACGACATCCGGTCGCGTCCATCGAGCATCCTTTCTCACCAAGAAGTGCGCGCTACGACCGCTCATTGACCACTCGCGCAAAAGCGGACGTGACAATCAGGATGAGGCCACCATTAAGGATCTGCTCCGTCGCGGCGGGCGCGTTGAGGACTGTCAACAGGCCGGCCAAGATGGTCAGGATCAGAGCACCTCTGTAGCCTGATTGCTCGGTATGTCCTCTTTGTGACAAGACGGCTCTCGGACGGTGTGGACGGCGCCCGCACGGCGTCTGGCTCAATGAGAAGTGGCGCCAGAATGGTTGTCGTGAGAGCAACCGTTTGAAGGGAGCGCCGTCGATGGGAAAGTCTATCAGCGATTTGTGCTCTGTTACGACTGTTGGGCTCGATCTGGCCAAGCGCGTCTTTCAAGTTCACGGCGTTGATGCTTTGGGGCAGGTTGTGGTCGCCAAAGCGATGAGGCGCAACAAGCCGCTGGAGTTTTTTGCTTCGCTGCCCGCCTGTCTTGTGGGGCTTGAGGCCAGCGGATCGGCGCATCACTGGGCGCGGGAGCTGATCAGGCTCGGCCATGAGGCGGGCATGATGCCTCCGGCCTATGTGAAGCCTTAGATTCGTCGGCAGAAGAACGCCGCCGCGGATCCGGCGGCGATCTGCGAGGCGGTGACGCGGCCTTCGATGCGGTTTGTCGCCGTACGCTCGCTGGAGAACCGGGCGCGTTGATGCGCCACAAGACGCGGGAGATGTTGGTCTCGCAACGCACACAGCTGCTCAACGGGCTGCGCGGCCACTTAACCGAGGTCGGCGTCATCGCGGCGCAGGGGTCCGGACACGCCCGCGACCTGGCTGACCTGATCGAGGCCTGCGACGAGACAATCCCGTTTGAAGTGTGCGAGGTGTTGGCGCCGCTGGTGGTGCAATTGCGAAATCTCGACGACGCGTTGCGCGCCTTGAGCACACCATCGCAAAGCTTGCGCAGCTGGATGAAACGGCGCGCCGGCTGATGAGCATTCCCGGCTTCGGCTCGATCATCGCCTCGGCGATAGAGGCGACCATTCAGGGATGCGTCCAGCTTCGCCGGCCCGCGCGAGTTCGCCGCCTTTCTCGGACTGACTCCCAAGCAGAGCTCTTCGGGCGGCAAGCCGCAGCTCGGGCGCATTTCGTGATCGGAACTTGCGCAAACTGCTCGTCGTCGGGGCGCGTTCCGTGCTGTTTCGCCGTAAGCTCCACACCGACCCGCTGCGCATGTGGGCGAAGAAGCTTCTGATCGAGACGAAACCGTTCAAGCTCGTCGCCGTGGCGCTGGCCAACAAGATGGTGCGCATCGCCTTCACGATCATGCGCAACAAGGCGGCCTATCGAGAGACGTCAGCGTAAGGAGCGTAGGCGGAGTTCGCGGCCGGGCTCGCCAAGAGCCAAGGCAGCACAGGAATCGGGGGTGACAAGAGGTGATGCGCAGGAAAGCGGATTGATCCTGAAGCCCGTTAAGCGGACCGCGCCGGTACGAGCGCGACGCAATGATTAGGGCAATGGATCAGCGGACAACATCAGGGCCGTCGGCTTCCCTTCGCCGCAGAAAAGGGCGTAGACATGACCGCACCCACGATCAGCGTACCGCCAAAAATAGCTCTTGATCAGCGGGCGACATCCAGACATCCGCTTGACGTCGACACCGACCAAGGAACGGAAGTAGGCTAGGTCCTGTTCACAAAGCGCCTGATCCATAGCCGGGGACGGGAGAGATTGGTGAAGGCGACGAAGATTTCGGCGAGTTTATCGTGGCGGGTTGCCAAGGGAGGAGCGTTTGTTGAGCCGATTGAAGCAGCGCTCGATGCGGTTTCTGAGCGCGACAGAACCCGGCCTTCAATTCAATGGCCATGAGACGGGCGACGGCAACGACGGAGCAGCGACTGCTACTGCGGCGACAACCATCATGTCCGGCTCCGCGGAAGCGAACGCCAATTCTTACGGCGGAAGGCTGCGAGAGCCGAGGACGCTTTCGCTATGAGCGGGTCTCAACCGGCGCCGGAACGAACCGCGCCAGAGTCGAGACAGCGCATGATGGGATGCGTCCGTTGTCCTCAGCCTGCTCCTTTCGCTCCACGGCTCTTTGAACCACTCGGCCCGCGATGTACCGAATCGGCTCCGGTGGAAGCCGCGACAATCGCTGGATTCCGGTTAGCAGTCGAGCCATGTCCGAGGCCTCGTCGTGGCGTCCAAGAACAGTCGAAGCCAGCATTCTTCCGCCGGCTGCAGAGGGCCCAACGCCGGTCCCCGAATAGCCGATGGCGTAGACCAGCCGCGGGTCGGCCTCGAGGCGACCGAACGCGGGAACGCCAACCACTGAGCGATCAACTGGGCCCGCCCAGGCATGGGTGATCCCCGCGGTGGCAAGAGCAGGAAAAACTCTGACAAAGTCTTTCTTGAGCGACGTGGTTTGAGCCGGCGAGACCTCGAACTCGTCGGTCACGCGATTTTTATAGGCCAGCGTCCCGCCGCCCCGTCCGAAGACAATGCGGTCGTCGTCGGTCGTTCGAGCGTAGCGCACCTTCAGGCCGGAATCGGACCAGGATTGAGTCCACCGCGAGTCTCGTTCCGCGAAACGCCCACGTAGGGGCTCTGTGGCGATCACATCGCTCGAAACTGTGAAGACGTGGTCTCGAAACGGCGCAAAATGCGTCATCCAGGCGTTCGCGGCCAACACCACTTGGTCCGTCGTGATGTTCCCCACCTCGGCGCGAACCACGAGAGGTGACCCTCCCACGCTAAGAACTGGAGAGCGTTCAAATATCTGGACCCCCATCTCGAGCGCCAATCTGCGCAAGCCACGAGCGAGCTTCGCGGGTTGCGCAACTCCAGCGGTCGTATCGATCACGCCGCCGAAGTGCGCGGCGGAGCCAAGACTCTGCTCTAGCTGATTCCGGTCGGCGTCAACCCACTCATCGAGCCCGAGCGCTCGCGCTTGCTCGACCGCTCGCCGCCAGGCGCCCATCTGAGCGCTGTTTGTCGCGGTCCAACACCATCCCGCACGCCGGAACGCGCCCTTGATTCCGTGCCGCTCGCAGACGCTTGCTATGTCGTCGATGGCGGCGAGACTTGCGCGCAGTAGCCGTCGACCGTTCTCCTGCCCGCACAGCTCGGTCAGCGTCGGGAGCTTCCACCACCATCCCACGACTATTCCGCCGTTGCGGCCGCTCGCTCCGGAGCCGCACAGCCCAGCTTCAACGATGGTTACCTCGAGAGACGGCTCCATTTCCTTGAGCCTGATCGCGGTCCAAAGGCCGGTAAATCCTCCGCCAACAATGCAAACGTCGGCGCGGTGAGAGCCTCTCAGCTGCTGGAGATTCGCTTCGAAGTCCGACTCCTCGCTCAGCGCCTCCTGAAGCCAAAGCGACCTCGGTCCCGCGCGCGCCGGGCGGTTCCAGGGCTGAAAGACCAAGGGCAATCCAGACTTCAAGTTCATGACCCTTCTCTGCGAGCGTGGCGATCGCAAGACGTGACAGCCGCCATCATTTGGTCCGGCCAAACATCCGGGGCGCCTTAGACTCGAAGGCGCTAGACAAGGCCCTCGACGCGATCGCGTTCGCGCTCGACGCTCTTGCGCGCGGCTGGATCGCCGAATCCGCCGCCCCCGGCTGCTCGCAGCCGAAGCGTGTCGCCGCGGTGGACCGTCATGGCAGGCGTTCGAGGCGCCAGCACGCGCTCTCGCTCCGTGCCCGGATTGAGGACGGCCAGTGACTTGCCACCGGGTTGGCCGCCGCGCGCCGACCAGGGCGCGGTATCGTCGTTGGCCTGCTGCAGTGTGGACGAGAACACGGCGCTCTCGGAGAGCAGCTGGTAGTCCCGTTCGATCGCGAGGCCCCCGCGATGTTCCCCATCGCCCCCAGAGCCCGGAACCAAGCTGCTGCGCAGGACCCGGATCGGACTCAACGTCTCCATTACCTCGGCGGAGAGGATCGCACAATTGCTGCCGTGAACATCAACCGCGCTCATGCCGTCGCCCGCTGAATGGCCGCCCATTCCGCCTCCGACAGTATCCATGATCTGGTAGTGCGTAGGACGGCCCGGCATGCGGAGCACCTCGGCCCGGTCGTCCTTCCCGCCGATGAAGAGCAGCGAAAAAGAAATCTGACACCCCGCGCAGGACCGCTCTGGGGCGGCAGGCGACAGCGCCTTGAGCACCGCGTCGGCGACGGATTGCGCGATGAAGTGCCTATGGCCGACCGCGGCAGGCCGCTGGGGATTGAGCAGGCTGCCGGACGGCGCGCAGATCCTCACCGGTCGATTGCATCCGTCATTCTGCGGAATCGCTGGCGACGTCAAGCACTTGACCGCATAGGTGGTCAGGGAGACTGTGGACGACCAGGGACAGTTGAGCGCGAACGGACGCTGGGCGCTCGTGCCGTCAAAATCAATCGCCATCTCGTCGCCCTCAATCTCGACGGCGACCCTGATGCGAAGTCGTTCGTCCGAGGTCACGCCGTCTTCGACAAGGACCTCCGCCTCGCGCCGGCCGTCGCCGAAGCCCGCGATGACCTTACGCACATAGCGCTCGCCATAGTCGAGGCATTCGGCGGAGAGATCGCGAAATCCTGCGTTTCCATAGTGCTCGGTGAGTTCGGAGACCCGGCGTTCCGCCGTCGTGCAGCCGGCGATCTGCGCCCTCAGGTCTCCAAGGCAAGCGCGCGGATCGCGCACGTTCGAAGAGACAAAGTCGAGGGCAGTCTGGTTGGGCTTGCCACCGTCGACGAGCTTCATGGGCGGGAAAATTAGCCCCTCTCCGAACACTTCACCGAGGTCGACCGAAGTACTGCATGGCACGGCGCCGCCAATGTCGATGTGATGGGCGATCGTCGAACTAATCGCGATGAGCTCGCCGCCGCTGAAGATCGGGCTGAATAGCGTAATGTCCATCGTGTGCGTGCAACCTCGGTAGGGGTCATTGCACACCAGGACGTCGCCGGGCCGCCATTCTTCGAGCGGGATAACGCCGATCATATGATTGAGCGCGGTGCCCATCGTGCCGAGCTGCGCCGGGATTGTGCGGGACTGGGCCAGCATATCGCCCTGCGTCGAGAACAGGGCGCAGGCGTAGTCGTACATGTCCCATATGACGGGCGAATAGGCACTGCGCCGAAGCGCGCGTGACATCTCCTCCGCCACCCCGACGATCTGATACTGAAAAATGTCTCGGTCGATCGTGTCGTAGGTGGCAGTCACTTGGCCGGATCCTTCATGCGAATGTGTATGACGCCGTACTCGTCGACTTCGCCGCGCTGCTGCGGCAGCACCAGAACAGTCGTGTCGCTCTGACTGACGACGGCGGGACCCTCGAGGCGATCGCCTGGCGTGAGATCGCTTCGGGAATAGACGGGGCATTGGAGTCGCTCGCTGCGACGGTCGAGAAGGATCTCACGGAAACTGCGCGGCCCTGTCTTCTGCGAGCACCCGGCGATCGGAGGGAAGCTTGGCTTGTCCACCTCGCCAAGCCCGTGGCCGCGAATGTTGACGATCTCCACATCGCTGCGGCGATCGGCATGGCCGTACACGCGTTCGTGAAGTTCATGAAAATGAGCGGCGACCGCGTCAGCGCTCCACCAGCCGATTGTTCTCGGATCCTGGATCGGCGCTGTGATGTCGTGGAACTGTCCAACGTACCGGAGATCAACCGAGAAGCGAAAGCTCCGACGTGGGGGCAAAATTCTGTCGGCCTCCAGTGCCTCGTTAAGCTTTCCCTCGAGGGCGCGCAGTCGCTCGCGCAACTCGGCCTCGTCGACCTTGCTGACGAGGGCGGAGTATGGAGTTTGCAGGTTGTGCTTGATGTCTGCGAGGAGAAGGCCGGTGGCAGCGAAAACTCCGGGGCGCGGGGGAATCAGCAACTGCTCGACGCGGAGATCAGATGCCATCAGCGCGCCAAAGATCGGCCCCGCGCCTCCAAAGGCGAGAAGCGAAAATCGGCGGATGTCGTAGCCGCGCTCGATCGAAAGCCCACGGATCGCCTGGCGCATCTGGGCGCACGCGACCGAAATCATGCCCAACGCCGCCTGCTCGATCGAGATGTTCAGGGGACGCGCGACGCAGTCCTCGATCGCCTTTCGCGCGAGGTCGAGAGACAGACGCAACCCACCTGCGAAATCATCAGGGCTGACAATGCCCAGAACGAGCGTGGCGTCGGTCAGGGTCGGCTGAGTTCCTCCTCTCCCATAGCACGCCGGCCCGGGATTGGCGCCGGCGGATTGAGGGCCGACTTGCAGCGCTCCTGCGTGATCGACGCTCGCGATCGAGCCGCCGCCGGCCGAAATAGTCTCAATGTCCAGCATTGGGAGCCGCAACGGCTGACCATCCAGCGAGCGCTCGGTCGAGATGTGCGGCTTGCCCGCTGCGATCAGCGAGAAGTCGGCCGATGTTCCTCCCATGTCGAAGGTGATCAGATCGTCCGCGCCGATCGCATCGCCCAGACTAGCGGCGGCGATGACGCCGCCTGCGGGGCCCGAAAGCAGCATGGTCGCCGGGTTGCGACGCGCCGCCTGTGTCGTGGCGACGCCGTCGTCGCTGCGCATCAACATTAGAGGGGCAGAAAATCCTGCACGAGCCAACCCCTCCTCTAGCGAGGCGACATAGTGGTCGATGACAGGGCCGACGTAGGCGGCGGCGACAGTCGTGTTGGTGCGCGCGTATTCCCCGATCTCCGGGTTGATCTCCGATGAAACATAGACAGGGAGGTCCGGGAACGCATCGCGGATGGCCTGCGCGAGTTGCGCTTCGTGACGATCGTTGAGATAGCTGAACAGCAACGAGATTGCGATAGATTGCGGCGCAGCCGTCCTGATCGTTTCCACGACGCGATGCACCTCTTTCTGGGATAGCGGCGCCACCACTGTACCGAATGCGTCCAGGCGCTCCCGCACCTCGATCGCCTGCGAGCGCGGCGCCAACGCCGCCGGACGAGTTTGCGTCAGCGAGTAGAGTTCTGGCCTTCTCTGAGTGCCGATTTCGAGCAAATCCTTGAAGCCGGCGGTGACGAGAAAGAGGACGCGCCCGCCGCGATGAGTGAGCCAGGCGTTGGTCGCGATCGTCGTTCCATGAACGAACCGCGCAACATCGGCGATCGAAACGTCGGCGGCCTTCAAAATCTGACTGACGCCTTGAAGAATTCCTTCGGCGGACTCTCCCGTCGACGGCACCTTGTGGACGAAGATCCGGCCTCTTGTCGCGTCAAAGAGCACGAGGTCCACGAAGGTGCCGCCCACATCCGAAGAAAGAAAGAACATCCGCACTCCCAAGTCGTGACCGGTTAGGACCCCTTCGGCGCCCGGAAGCGCTTCAATGCCAAGACCAGAGCCCGCGCGAACCTCTCACGGAACCGATTGTTCTTGCGCCGTCGTCGGGGCCGCCGAGATCGCCGGGTTGCGACCTCGCTGGGCGGCAACGCGGCGAGCGAGCAGTTCGAAGGCCTGAGCAAGTCCCCCGGGAAAGAACCGCAAGACAAGGATGATGATGACGGCCAGCGCCATATGTTTGGCGGCCTCGATGTTCGGAAAGCGTTCGAGGTATTCGCTGAGGAAGACGATTCCGAACGCCGCGGCGACAGGACCGAGCAAGGTGCTGAGCCCCCCGACCAGCAGCATCGAGAGGATGAAGGTCGAGTTCGAGAACCCGAAGGCCTCCGGTGCCGCGATGCGGAAATACAGGCAGTACAGCCCGCCGGCCACGCCGCAGGGAATCGCGCTGATCACAAGCATGATGAGCCGCGTTCGTCCCTGGTCGACTCCGCGCGCCAGCGCGTACTCCGGGTTGTCTCTTATCGCGCGGGCAGCTTTGCCGAGACGCGACTCGACGATGCCCATGAGAGCAAGCACCGTTACGAAGCAGCTCAGCAGCCCCGCGTAGTAGTAGCCAAGACCACCGCTGCCCCCGAAGCTGAAGGAGCCAATCCTCAGGGGTGGAATGAGAACGAGACCGCCCGCGCCGCCAGTAATCTTAGACTGACTCAACACGAGCTGCATGCAGAGCTGGGAGAAGGCGAACGTGACGAGCACGACATATATGCCGCGCAGCCGCAACACCGGCGCCGCGACGAGCAGCGCCGCAGCGGCCGTCATGAGCCCCGAGATCGGCAGGGCGAGCCAGGGGTCGACGCCGAGCTTCGTCGTCAGAATGCCGAGCGTATAGATGCCAATGCCAAAGAAGGCGATGTGGCCGAAATTGAAGATACCGGCATAGCCGAGCGTCAAGTCCCAACTCGCCACGACGGTGGCGAACAGAAACGTAAGAATGAAGAGATGTCGAAAATAGTTGTCTCGCACGACGAGCGGCAGCAGCACAAGCGCGATGAAGACGATGATCACCGACAGATATTTAGCGCGCATCGCGGCCTCAAACCGTCAGTCGCTCGGCCGCGCCGAACAGACCTTGAGGCCGGACGAGAAGAACGATGATCATGATCAGGAAGAGGATGGATGGCGTCCAGTAGAGTCCGACGCCGAACACGAGCAGCGCCTCGAGAAAACCGATCACATAAGCGGCCCCGATGGAACCTCCGATCGACCCAAGGCCGCCGAATATGACCACGATCAACGCCTTGACGAGAGGATCAGATCCCATGGTCGGCGTCATGAACCGGATACTGCCAAGAAGCATGCCGGCGAGACCCGCAAGAACCGCAGATATCGCGAAGGTGAGCGCGAACATGCGCTGTACCGGAATACCGAAAAGCTCCGCGGCCTTGCGGTTCTGGCCGACCGCTCGAATAGCCCTACCGGTCTGCGTGTGCTGCATGAAGAGAAATGTCGCCGCGAGCACAAACGGTGTGATCAGGACTGTGAGGGACTCTTGCCAGGAGAGGTGCACGGGTCCGACTGAGAGGGTCCCAGGAGCGAGCGCGCCAATCTGCTTGAGCCGAGGTCCCCATATCGCGAGGATGCCGTTCTCGAGAAAGGTCAAGCCGGCCAGCGTGGTCATGATGGTGACCATCACCATGTCCTCGCGGCCATAAAACGGCCGAACGAGGACATATTCAAACACCGCGCCGACAAAGATCATCGCAACGAGTGCGAGAAGGCATGGCAAGCCGATCCATGCATAGGGAAGGAGACTCTGAGAGATCTGAAAGGCGAAAAACGCGCCCACAGCCATCAAGACGCCATGGGCGAAGTTGAAAATGCCGAGAGTCGTCCAGACCAGGGAAAGTCCGCTGGCCATCAGAGCGTAGAGCGAACCCAGGACGAGGCCGCTGATGAGGATCGATGCGATCGCGTCCGCCATCACGAGTTCCTGACGCCAAAGTAGTCTTCCAGGACCTGCTCGTAGCCAAACCCGCCGTCGGCGACGTTTACGGTCTTGGCGATCTCGCCGTGATTGACGAGATAGAGGCGGGAGCAGAGCAGCAGCAGGAAATCGACGTCCTGCTCGACGACCAGGAGCTGGACCCCAGAGTCGGCGACATTCTTGATCGCGATAGCAAGAACCTCCTTGAGTTTGGGAGAGAGGCCGAGCGTTGGCTCGTCAAGGATCATCAGGCGAGGACTGGCCATCAGGCCCACGCCGATATTAAGCATCTGCCGCTCGCCGCCCGACAGCGTGCGGCATTGCTGAGAACTCCGCTCGGCAAGTCTGGGAAAGAGGTTGAGCACAAAGTCGCGGTTGCGCACTTGGGCGGCACGGGCACGCTTAGCGAAAGCAGCGAGCGCCAGCGTCTCCCCTACGGTCATGCGTCCGAACAGAAGATTGCCCTGAGCCACATGGATGAGGCCACGCTCAACGATGTCCGCGGGCGACGCGGCGGTGATGTCGGCTCCTTCGAATATCACGCGTCCAGCGGTCGGGCGTATCAGGCCGGAGAGCGTTTCAAAGAGGGTGGTCTTGCCATGACCGTTCGGCCCGAAGAGCCCGACACTTTCGCCGCGCTCGACATGGAACGAGACGCCGCGTAGCACCTTGAAAGCGCCGTACCCCGCCTCCAGATCTCGGACCTCAAGCAGGCGCTGCATGATGGGCTTTGCCTCCAAGATAGGCGCTGATGACCCGCTCATCGCGGACGACCACAGTTGGCGCTCCTTCGCTGAGCACGCGACCCTCGTTGAGCACGATCAGCCGGCTCGCCACCGCCACCAGCAGCGTCAGGACATGTTCGATGACGATGATGGTCATGCCGGATTTGTTCAGCCCGAGGATAAGCGTGCGAAGCTGTTCGATTTCCGGTTTGGTTAGCCCTGAGGCAGGTTCGTCGAGCAGAAGGAGCTTCGGCTCGCCGACAAGCGCCGAAGCGATCATCAGTCGCTTCTTGTCGAAGATCGACAGATCGCCGGCTGCCCGCGCCCGGCGTTCCGGGTCAAATTCGACGCGATCGAGAGCGCGATCGATGGCCCGGGCTCGATCCGCACGGTCCGCTTCGGGCCGGCAATACGTTCCGATCAGGACGTTGTCGCGCGCACTGAGGGTCCGAAACTCTGTATCCTTCTGGAACGTCCTCGCGAGGCCCTTGCGCGCTATGCGCGCAGGTTGGGCTCCGGCGATTGATTCGCCGCGAAACCTAATCTCGCCGGCGTCTGCGTGATACGGCAACCCCGTCAGAAGATTGAAGAGCGTGCTCTTGCCACTGCCGTTCGGACCGGCGACGCCGAGCACTTCCCCCTCCTCGATGGAAAAGCTGACCCCGTCGACGGCGACGAAGGCGCCGAACCGCTTGGTGAGCTCGCTTGCCTGGAGGAGGGGAATGGTCATCACTCCGCGACGGTTCTCTTGATTCCCACGACCAATCGCGCCACGGAGGTGGAGAGCTCCTGCACCGGAACAGCTTACTTGTTCATCCAAGGCGGCATCTGGAATTGCCCATCGGCCCAGCGCGCGGGCGAGAGGAGCTTCAGTTCGCCTTTCCAGACCTGATCGATATGCAAGGGCATGTAGTCGTCGCCGGCGATCGCGAGATGCGTCTGGGGATCGAACGTGATGACCCCCAGCGCCGTCTCTCGGTCCTTGATCTTGGAAAGGGCAGCGGAGATAGCGAGGCGGTTCGTCGGGTCTTTTACTTCCGCGAGCGCGTCACGATACATGTAGACCATTTCGTAGAGCGCTTCTCCGTAAGTTCCCGGGTCGACGCCGTACCGGTCATGATATTTCTTGGTGATCTCAGCAGCGCGCTTGGTCGGAAGCAGTCCAACCATCGTTGATGTGATCACCCCGGTCCCCTTGTCACCAGTCAGTTTAAGGAACTCCGGCACGGTTGGCGCGTATTGGATGAAGACGAGCGAGTTGGTCGGGTTTTCCGCGAACTGGCTCATGAAGGTCGCGGCGTTGCCGGGCAGATAATCCGTGTTGACGATGATACCCGGCGAGTCCTGGCGAACCTTGGACAGGAACGCATGCCAGTCGTTGATTTCGCCGAAGGGTACGACCTCCGAATCCGTGACTTCCCAGCCGCGCTTCTTGGCGTCCGCCTGCATGCCATCCGAGATCGAGCGAGAATACGGGTTGTCGGAGCTGATGAATGCGATTTTCTTGTTCGGCAGCGTCAGCTTGCCATCCGAGATCCATTTCTCGATCACCGGCATCACGCCTGTCTCGTAGAGATCATAGGATGGCGCAAAGGACCAGATTGTCGTGTAGCGGTCAGGCGCTTTCTCGATAATCTCGGCAGTCTGCTTGGAGTTGCCGGCGAGGAAGTATGGCATGCCGGCGTCGGCCATATATTGAATCTCGAAGTTCGACGCACTGGCGTAGCCGGTCATCATCATGTTGATGGCGCTGTCGCTGTTGAGGCGCTGAAACGCCGTAATCACCGCGTTTGGGCCAAGATCGCCCGTGTCGCCGACCACGATCTCGAGCTTGTAGCCCGCGACGCCGCCAGCGGCGTTGATCTCCTCGACGGCGAGTTGGGCGCTGCGCTGTGTTTCCTCGCCGTCGGCGGCCGCACCCCCAGTGAGAGGCGCAAGAATGCCGATCTTGGCGATTTTATCCTCGGCTCTGGCCGAGGCCGTTATGGCGATGGCCAAAATGGCAATCAAGAAAGCTTTCGTCCGCGTGCGCATAAGATTTACTCCTCCGTCTATTTCACTTCTCCGCCTGGGGCACAGGCCCTGATCTCTCAAGGCGCAGGCCTTGATCTCTTAAATCGAAGCGACTCGGATTCATCGCACCCCGCACCAATCGATCGTGGTTGCGGCAATCACCTTAGCGGTCTCGATCAGCGATTCGACGTCGACGTATTCGTCGTCGCCGTGAAGGCCGTCGCCGTCCGGACCGAAAATCACCCCGTCTATGTTTGCACCGGCATAGTGCGCGGAATCCGCGACCGCTTCAAAACCCCGAATTTCCGGGGCTCGTCCCTGTTCCGTCTTCCGGGCGACGACCGACTTCACAAGAGGGTGGTCGACCGGGGTGTTCATGGGCGGGAAGTAGAGACCGGCGAGTTCCCATTTCACGGTGGGAAGATGCTCGCGTGTCCAAGGATCCATTTGGGCGAAATTATAGACAAATTCCTCGAACTCCCGCCTGACATCCGCCTGCGTCTCATTGGGAAGAAACTTGAAATCGAGATCGATGACTGCCGTGTCAGGAATGATCGCGGGATTGGTTCGCAGCATAGGCAGACCATCGGCACCCAAGCCGGCACCCCCATGGATGACGCCCGGGTTGATGGTATTGAGCCCGGGAGGAAGCAACGGATGGGACTTTGCTCGACACCGGGCGCTTTCGAACTCGCGCAAAGCCACAAGAAACCGCGTAGCGAGCTCGATGGCGTTGACGCCTGGGGTCAGCCGGCCCGGCGTATCGTGCTGCGGCCAGACTTCGTTGAAGCGCCAACCCGCATGCGCCGTGCGCCCATGGATCGTCACCCTGACCCATTCCAGTCCGCCCGCCGCAGGCAGCACGTTGCCCCAAGTCGGTTCGGCAACGATGTATCCTTTCGCGAGGTGGCCTTTCGCCACGGCGTCCATGGCGCCGAAACCGCCCGCTTCCTCGTCGACCACCGCGTGAATCGAGAGACGGCCATTGAGCTGAACGCCGGCGATGCGAATGGCGTTGGCCGCCGCGACACAGGCTGCGAGCCCCCCCTTCATGTCAAGCGCGCCGCGACCGTAGAGACGGCCGTTCCGAATCTCGCCTCCAAAGGGATCGACGCTCCATCGGCTCCTTTCGACGGGCACGACGTCGACGTGGCCGCAGAGAAGCAGGCTGCGTTCCTCAGAACCAGGCCAATCGCCGATCAGATTTGGCCGCCCTGGGAATACTTCCCATCGCTTTGTCTCATTGAATGCCGCCAAGCTGACCGCGATCGCCCCCGATACGTGCCGACTACACTGACTTAACCGGCGGGCGACTAACCGTGAATACCGGCCACCTCGTCCTGCGCCGCCCTGTTCTCCGGTCTGGCGAGAGGGGCTGCTTCAGAGTATCTTTAAACAACCAGAGACATTCGCTGCGCGCCGGCGGCGGCCCTTCACCTTTTCCCTGACGCAGCGGCGTGAATCGGTTCGAGCGCCACTCCATCGCGTGGATGCAATCCGGCGACCGGGCGAGGGTGGGTTCGATGGGGCCGGGATGAGATCGCTCCTCGTCATCCTCATCTTTTTCGCGCTGGCGGAGCCCGCTGCCGCATGCAGGCGCTTTTCGATTTGGCATTATAACTTTCCCCAACCCTGTCCGATCGCTGGCGCGGAGGCCCAAGCCGCGCCTGCGCCGGCTGCGCCAGACATCCCCTTGCCCGACCTTACCGAAATCAACTGGGGCGAGATCGGCGACGGGAGGCTCGCCGCGATCGGAATGCTTCGCGCCTTGAGCGACAATCGCTAGACTTCAGCGCCGCCGTGTCCTCAAGAACCGTCTAGCGGCGCCACCCTTCGGGACCGCTGGCCGATCGCGGCGCGGAGGCGATTGCGGACACGAGTGGTGATCGAACGCTAGCGGACAACCTGAGCCGCTTGCTGAGGACGCGCCGCGATTTACGACCGCCCCCACCGCCGGTTTATTTCTGCGGCAGGCCGGCCTTGGCGAGATCGGCGACGTCGCGGTCTAGGATCGAAGGATCGCTATAGAAATATGTTGCGGCCCATGCGGCCCCAGTAAATTTCGGATTGTTCTTTAGCGCAAGTTTCACCTCCCCTTTGGCCTCGTCAATGCGACCTAGGCGCACGAGAGCAATCGCAACTTCGAGGGGAGTGACTCCATCCGGATAACCTGCCTGCTTGAAGGCGGCGATCGAATCCTCGTATTTCCCCGACAAGCGGAAGCCCAAGCCCCTATTGTAGTTCTGAAGGCCCAAACCGCCCGGGTCCTGGGGGTGGGCCAACTCGTTCCACTCCATTCCTTTTTTCACTTGTCCGGCGGTCATCAACATCTGCGCCAGCGTGGCGTACATTATGCCGTCATAGGGGCCGAAGGCGACCGCCGTGTCAGCCTCATGAAGCGCGCGTTCGAACTCGCCTTCAGACGCCAGCACAAAGGCAAAAAGCCAATGGGCAAGCTTCTTTACCTGAGGCGAAAGGTCGTCGTTGGCGAGGACCGACCTGGTCAGCTCTCCAGTCTTGCGCAAATCGGCCGGAATATCGTCGCTATAAGCGTTCCAGGCGGCGGTGAAGTGGGCCCACGCGAGCTGCATCTTGATAAGATTCGAATCGGGATATTTCGCCAGCCCCTCTTCAGCGGTCCGCGCGGCGCGGTCGGTCGCTTCTTTCGAAGAGGCGGTGTTGATAAGATCGTGGGTGCGAAGATAGTAATCGTATTCGCTTAGGTTCGCCGTATCCTTGGCCCAGGCGTCATGATACTGGGCCTTTTTAATAACGCCCAAGTCCCCGGTTATTGCGCGGACGATCTTTTCGGTCGCCTCGTTCTGCAGCGCCGATGGGTCGTTTCCTGCCCTATCGTAGTGTTCCGCCCAGACATGGTCGCCTGTCCTGGCGTCGACAAGTTGCGCCGTCACACGGATCTGGTCGGCGTCCTTGCGCACGCTGCCTTCGAGGGCATAGTCGGCGTTCAGGTCATGGCCGACCTGACGGATGTCGACGGGCTTGCCCTTGTAGACGAAGGACGAGTTGCGCGCGATCACCGAGAGATCGGTAAAGCGCGACAGCATGGCGATCAGGTCCTCGCTCACCCCGTCACCGAGGTAGCCGAGGCTCTTGTCCTGACTCAGATCGTCGAAGGGAAGGACGGCGATTGCCGGAAAATGGCTTGCGACGTCCCTATGCATCGGCGCCCGAGCCAAGCCATACCAACCGGCGGCCGCGAGGACAGCGAGGAGAACCATCACCGCGGCTATGGGCCTCGCCCAAGCCGTCAGAGCGACCTTTAGCGGCTTCGCCTTCGCTAACGCTGGCTGGCCGACTTCCAGCGAATAGACCCGGACCGGACGTTCGATGTTCTTGAGCTGCGTCGGGCCAAGGTCGGCGACCGTCATATCAAGCCGACCGCTCACCTGCCGGTAGGCATCCTCGGACAGGCAGATCGCGCCGGGCTGGGCGATTCCCTCAAGGCGCGCGGCGATATTGACCCCATCGCCCATGAGATCGCCGTCGCTCTCCTCCACCACGTCGCCAAGATGAATGCCGATGCGGAATTCGATGCGACGGTCCGGCGGCAGGCCCGCGTTGCGCTCCAGCATCCCATTTTGCACTTCGACGGCGCAGCGCACCGCGTCGACCACGCTGCGGAACTCGATCAGGCTGCCGTCGCCGGTGCGTTTGACGATGCGGCCTCTGTGAAGGGCGATGGTCGGGTCGATAAGGTCGCTGCGGAGCGCACGGAGTCGCGCCAAAATGCGGTCCTCATCAGCGCCAGCCAGCCGGCTGTAGCCAACGACATCTGCAACTAGGATCGCCGCGAGTTTTCGAGTCTCGCTCATTGGCGCCCCTGGCTTGAGTTCTAGCAATCGCGCGCGAGCAAGCAGGCCATTGAAATCATCGGCTCAGGCAAAATATCCACATAAAACAAGTCCACATGGTCGTATATAGGTAGAATTACCCAGGAGCTTAACCTTGGCGCTTGCCACAGCCCGGGGCGGAAGCCACTTGATGTTGACCCTCTAACGCCACGCCACGGGGTCCATAGACCAGCAAGAGCGAACAAAGGTCGGTCCTTATCGAGGGCGAACCTTGCGGGACTTGGTGTCGGGGTACTCGCAGAACGAAGTCGCCGGCACAACGTAGCGGTTTTGCTTGCCGAGCCAGCCGCGCCAGTGCGGGCTTGCCGACATTGCGAATGTTGGTGATCGGCGCGCCGCCAAACTGCGGCGGCCCTGGCATGCCCCAACGCGACATGACCAGCTCGCGCTCGCCGTTGGCTCCATTGCGAACGATCGGAGCCATTTGGTCGGGGAAGATCCCTGGGAATAGCGGCAAGTTGCCCGTCCGATCACGACCCGCGCGAAACCAATCGCGGATCGCGGCTTGACCTTTTGTCAGACTGTAGAGGTTGCACATCTAGTCGCCCTTAACGAGCCGCAGCTTCGCCATTCCTGGCGGCAAGTCTGGCGGCCGCTTATGCTCAAGGTCGGGTAAGTAAACCCCACACGCCGATTTGCTTTTCTTCGACCGCGCCTCAGCGCGCCAGAGGCAGTCGTAAGTGAACCGATCTGTAAGGTCGCGCAATGTGATCTCCGGTCCATATTTCGCGGCAAGCCGCGCCTAGCGGTAAGAGCCGCTCCGCGACCAAACGCGGCAGGCGATGCGGACCACAACGAAGGGATAGAGGGCGAGGCGGTCGCAATCATCCATATCCAATGTTCGCTTTTTGTTCCTAGTTCGTCAAGCGCCGCCCTTCCCCGGCGTCCCGCCGCCTAATCAGTGGATTTGTTTGGTTTGGGCAAAATAGCAGTCGCTTCTCACAAGGTAAGAACGACCACCCGAAATCAGCTCGGGATTGCTATACTGGCCGGCCTGGTAACCCCCGCACGGTGAAAACAATGGCGAAAGAATTGGAAGGCAAGGTCGCCGTCGTAACGGGGGCTGCGTCGGGCATCGGATTGGCTAGTACCGAGGCGATGTTGGCCGCGGGCTCGCGCGTTGTGATGGTCGATCGCGACGAGGCAGCACTGACGGCACTCTGCAATAAACACGGCGACGCAGTGATCCCCCTAGTTATCGACCTGCTCGACCCAAAGGACTGCGCAACGCTGCTGCCAAGAGTCCTGGAGAAGGCGGGCCAACTCGACATCTTGCATGCGAATGCGGGCACGTATGTCGGCGGCGACTTGGTCGATGCCGATACGGTAGCTATCGACCGGATGCTGAACTTGAATGTCAACGTCGTGATCAAGAACGTCCACGACGTGCTGCCTCACATGATCGAACGCCGGACCGGCGACATTATAGTCACGAGTTCCTTGGCAGCCCATTTTCCGACGCCATGGGAGCCGGTCTATGCGTCGTCTAAGTGGGCGATCAACTGCTTTGTGCAGACCGTGCGACGCCAAGTGTTCAAGCACGGCATTCGGGTTGGTTCGATCTCACCCGGCCCCGTCATCAGCGCACTCCTCGCGGACTGGCCGCCCGAGAAGTTGAAGGAGGCCAAAGACTCCGGCAGTCTGCTGGAGGCCAGCGAAGTGGCGAACGTGGTGACATTTATGCTGACCCGCCCGCGCGGTATGACAATTCGCGACGTAGTGATGCTGCCCACTAATTTTGATCTTTAGGGGCGGACAATTGCGCCAAACTCCTTGCCGCCAGAAATTCAGGTGGAAGCCTTCCATCTCTGAACTGCGGCTTCGCCTAAAGTGGGACTTCCACCGTCGCGATCCGCAATCCGGCTTCACGTCGACGCGAGCCTTCGGCCGGAATGCGTAAACAACGATCGTTCGCCTTGGCGTCGCCGCCTTAGCCTGCGGCTCGGAGGCGAGCAGCGGGCGTCGGCGTGACTTTCGACGCTGGAGCCGTATCCGATCGCACATTCGGCGCGGATTTAGCTGCGATCCGATCGAAGGCCCAGTAGGCGATCAGCTTCACGCGATCATTCACGAGGAACCAGACCAGGGCGTAGCCCCAGACGAACAGCGCCCAGCCCCAGCCGAGCGGCGTCATGAACAGCCCGTAGACCGCGATCAGGGTTGCCAATATTTGCGTGCCGGCCACCGCGACTAGCAAGATTCTGGCGGGGCGTATGGACCAGAAAGGACCGCGCGTGCGCGTCAAGAAAATCGTGAGGTGACCGGCCACCGACAGTTTGAGATACATCAACGTTTGGATATGGGCGCGGTCGAGATGGAAGACGCGCTCGCCGATATAGAAGAGTCCAAACGCCGAGATGACGCCGACAACACCGAGAACTGTCGATATGCCCAGAACCGTACGCATGTCCCAGGCTTCGGGCTTGTTCCTGTAGATGACGTTGTCATAGGCGATGGACAGGATCGCGCCGTCGTTGAGTAGCGCCAGCATGACGATCATGATCGCGGTCAGGGGATAGAATTTGAAGACGACGATCGCCAGCGTCATGAACAGGAGAACGCGAAGCGTCTCGGCGATACGATAGATCGCGTAGCTGTTCATCCGTTGAAAGATGTGGCGGCTTTCCTTGATCGCTTCGATAATCACTGAGAGACCGGGCGTCAGCAGGACGATGGAAGCCGCAGCTCGCGCTGCATCGGTCGCCCCAGAGACGGCGATCCCGCAGTCTGCCTTTTTCAACGCGGGGGCGTCGTTCACGCCATCGCCTGTCATGCCAACGATGTGGCCGTGCTTCTGCAGCACATCGACAATATGAAACTTGTGTTCGGGGAACACCTGCGCGAAGCCGTCCGCATCCTCGATGGTCTTGGCCACCGCCGCGGTTTCCTCGCTCTTAGCGTCGCCGAGGGTGTTCGCGTCGAGGATGTTCGAACCCATCCCGAGGGTTTTGGCCATCTCGCGGGCGATCGCCAGAGCGTCCCCGGTCACCATCTTGATCTTCACGCCCATCTCGGCCGCCGTCGCGACGGTCGCTTTGGCGTCTTCACGCGGCGGATCGAACAGCGGCAAGAAGCCGAGGAGCCGCCATTCGCCGTCGCTATCGGCACGCGCGACGCCGAGCGCACGAAAGCCGCGGGCGGCAAAGTCGTCGACTGCCTTGTCGACGGCGGACTTGACCGCGCCCGCGTTCGCCGACAGCGCCAGGATGACTTGCGGCGCGCCCTTGGTCACCTTGAATGTCTTTCCATCCGCGCCCTTGACTGTGGCCTCGGTCCGCTTGTGCACGGGATCGAATGGCTGAAAATGTGTGACCTGATACGGCTTCAGCGCCTGCTTGTCCTTCAGGCCGCCGAGGACCGCGAGATCGATCGTATCGTTATTCGCCGCCTGCGACGCCAACGCGCCAGCGAGGATGAGGTCATCGGCGGTGATTGCATCCAGGCAAAACGGCTCGCCGAGCGTCAGCTTGTTCTGAGTGAGCGTCCCGGTCTTGTCGGCGCAGAGCACGTCCACGCCTGCCAATTCCTCGATCGCGACCAGTTTGCTCACAATTGCCTGTTTCATCGCGAGCAGGCGAGCGCCGACCGCCATCGTCACCGACAAGACCGTCGGCATCGCCACGGGGATGGCCGCCACCGTCAGCACGAGGGCGAACTGCAATAGGGTCAAGATCGGCTCGCCGCGATAGATTCCAAGGCCGACGATGACGGCCACCAGGATCAGCGCGAGGATAATCAGAGAGTTGCCGATCTTCAGCACGGCTTTCTGGAAATGGCTGACGGTCACCGCCGTCTCCACCAGTTCCGCCGTCTTGCCAAAATAGGTTTTGCCGCCGGTCGCGTAGACCAGCGCGTCGATTTCGCCGCGACGAACGATCGACCCGGAGAAAACTGCGTCGCCCGATTTCCGCGTGGCGGGCATGGATTCCCCGGTCAGCGCCGACTGGTCGACGGATATCTCGTCGCCCTCCAGCAGGCGCGCGTCGGCTGGTACAATGTCGCCGAGTCGCAAGCGGATGAAGTCGCCGGGCACAAGTTCACGCGCCGCTGGATTGACCCACTTCCCGTCACGTTTCACCCTGGCTTTGATCGCCAACGTCGCCTTCAGAGCGGCGATGGCGTTGCCCGCCTGATGCTCTTCCCAGAATCCGACCACGGCGTTGGCAAGAAGCAGAATCAGGATGATTCCGAAGTCCGGCCAATGCCGCGCCGCCGCTGACAGGATCACCGCGGCTTCGATCATCCAGGGGATCGGACCCCAGAAATAGGAGAGGAACTTCAGGATCTCGTTTGTCTTCTTCTCCGCGATCTCGTTCGGCCCATATTGGGTCAGCCGCTTTTGCGCATCGGCTTGGGTCAGGCCATTCGGCGACCAATCCAGTTTTTTCTCGACCTCCGCCAAAGGCAGGGTCTGCAAATCGTCTTTGCCGGCAGGCTTCGATCCCGTCTTGGACTTGGGAGACTCGGGCCGATCCACGTAAGCTTCCATGGTCGAAGGTCCTTCCGGCGTCGCTGTGAACGCTTCGGCATGCGATGGCGCAAGAGTTCTATTTGCTAGCGTTCGGAAACGCCGAGCACGGCATGGTGCAAACGAGCTCGGGGCGCGAATATTCGGGCGCAGGACGCGGACCGCTGCCGTGCAAACCTATAAGCGCGCGTAATGCCGCCAAAGTAAGGCCCGGAAAATATTTGGCGCGACGCGATTGAGCAGAATGTCCGCTTGACGTCATCGAGACCGGACGTCGCGTTCTAATCCAGCTGGGTTTCTTTCCTGTTCGGTGCTGTCGCCTTCGTCCTTGGCGATTGAACTTTGCGTTAGGCGGACCTGCGTTTTCACCCTAACTTCGCGCGACTTCTCGCCGCACTTGATCTGCCGGCTTGTCCTCGCGGAGGCCGGTATAAACAGTGTGTCGTAGCAAGTTGTCAGCCGTCCACGTCAAATACGTGATCTCGGCGACAAGCTTCGGTTCGACCCAGTGCACGCGGGAAAGAACGAGCGGCGATCCGAAGCGAGTTGAGCGCGGCGGCAGGACGCTCAGAGGCGATGTCTTGCGGGCTAAGGGGTCGAGGCGACGCCGGAGATCGGCAAGAACCTTGACGGGCATCCCGGTGCCCACACGCCCGGCGTAGATCAGCTTGCCGTCTTCCGCGAAGTAACCCAATAACAGCGCCCCGAGATACGGCCGTGATCCTTCCGGGTCGCTCCAACCGACGATGATGAACTCTTGCCGGTTCAGCCATTTGGCTTTGCGCCATGGGCCACGATTTCCGGGCGCGTAGGGCGCGTCGATCGTCTTGGAGACCACGCCCTCGAACCCGAGCTTGCCGGCGTGCTTGAGGATGAGTTCGCCATCGCCGACCTCGTGGCCGTTGAACTGAACACCCGGCTTGTTTGCCACCAACGGCTCCAGATGCGCCTTGCGCTCGATGAGCTGAAGGCCCGAGCGGTCCCGACCGTCGAGATGCAAGAGATCGAAAGCGTAATAGACGAGCTGCACATTGCGTTCACCGTCGGTTGCCGCCTGGGTGTGGGCGAAAGTCGGCAGCCCAGCCTCATCGACGCCGCAGAGTTCACCGTCGAGGTAAGCGGTCTTGACGTTGAGGTTCGCGAGCGCTGCGATAGCGATTGGATATTTGTCGGTCCAATCGAGGCCGGTCCGAGTCAGCAGCTGCACGCGCCCGTTGTCGATGCGCGCCGCCATACGATAGCCATCTAGCTTTATTTCATGCAGCCATTGAGGCCCGGACGGCGGCTTCTCGACCGGCTGGGAAAGCTGCGGAGCGACGAAGGACGGAAGCGGCGTGTCGCGACGGCTTGCTCGGCGGGACGTCGAACCGGATTTAGCGACCTGAGAGACCAAACGCTCGACACCACGCGACATACTGCCATCCAAACTCGAAAGAGATTCTCGACCGAAGGCAACCGGGTTGCAAGTCGGGACTCCAATCCTCGAACGAGTACAGAGCAAGCTACAAGAGCGGGCTAGAGCAGGTTGCGATTGGATCGACGCGGTCCCATCGTAACCGCGCGGATCACGGGAGGCAGAGAGATGCACAGGATTCCGAATACTCTGAAAATGGGTGCGATCCTGTCGTGCGCGGTGGTTGCCTATGCGGCCGTTGCACTCGCCGGTCCGGTCACGAAGACTGACTTAGCTGGAAAGAAAATTTGCTGGACCAATGGTAGAACTACCTCCGGCAAAGATGGATCTTTCTACTCGACTCGATACGCGGGCGGTACTTGGAGCTTGATAGACGGCAAGCTCATGGTCAGAACGACCAATGGCGGCTTCACTGCTACGATCATCAAGAGAAAAGGAATCTTCCAGGCCATCGGCGATGCATCTGGACATGAAGCGCCGTTTGGAACCTGGGGCAAATACTGCGAGTGATTTTCCTTCAATCCGCTGAGCGGGGAGGCCGACCGCCTCGGGGCGTGCCCATCTCCAAGGCAAAAGCACCGGGCCGGGGTTAGACTAGGTCGTTAACCGCGTCTTCAAGGCCGATTCTACGGAATTGCAATCCGCTCTAGAGCGACAATGGACCGTCGCCTGGAGCTGGAGCACTACTTCGACGAGCGATCGCCGACGCTCTAGTGGATCGAGCGTAACATTTGGCACCCGCGCCTAGCCAAGATGGTTTTGACCTGAAGTGGGTTCTCCAAACGAAATCGGACGGCCGTTGGCCGCCCGAAGGCGAACCACGAAGCAGACGGTGTGGTTAGCGGAAATGGCCGCCGCCGCCGAAGCCGCTCCCGTGGCCGAAGTTTCCGCCGGCGAAATGACCGCCGCCGAACTGGGCGCCGCCGAAGCCGCCCACATGGCCGACGTTTGCGCCGGCGAAATGACCGCCGCCGAACTGGGCGCCGCCGAAGCCGCCCACGCGGCCGACGTTTGCGCCGGCGAAATGACCGCCGCCGAACTGACTGCCGAAGCCGCCCATGTGGCTGAAGTTTCTGCCGGCGAAATGACCGCCGCCGAACTGGCTGCCGAAGCCGCCCATGTGGCTGAAGTTTCTGCCTGCGAAATGAGTCCCGCCGCCATGGAAAGCGAAGCCCCGATGGAAGCCGTGGTCAAAATGGTGGTGGAAGCGGCCGCCTCCGACGAAGACCGGACCGCCCCACCCATTGCCATAGTCGTAATACGGATACGAGTAGCCCCAACTGTAGTCGTCGCAGGAGCCATAATACGACCCATAGTAGTAATCGCCGCAGTACGGATAGCCTGCCGCGGCGCCGGCGATCACTCCGGCCGCGACGGCGGTGCCGGGATTATAACCATAGTCGTAAGCGTAGCGATGTCCGTTTCGCCAAACGTAGTGGCGGTGGCCTGCGTGGCCATGTGCGACATAGCCGTGCAAGCCGTGTGACACCCGCGGATGAGCGGCGTGCCGGTAATGGTGAGCGACGGTAGCCGCGTCTGCGGCAGAAAGCGGAGACGAGAGGACAAAAGCGGCCGCGCTGAGCGCGATAGCCGAAACTCGAAGAGCGCCAAGAGTCATGGCAACTCCCTTTCATTGCTGGGCGGCGGAGCAGCGCCGCGGGAACACCCCCCTTTGCGCCAGAGCGTTACGTCACACCCCACGATGAAGCCGCCAGGCCAAGTCGGCAATGGGGAGAACTACCCACCGTTTGACGGTCTTGATCGCGGCGTGGCCAGTCTTATCCTGAGGGTTGGCACCGCCGCTGCCGGTCAAGGACGCCCATCCCAGTCTCACTTGGCGAACAGTAATCCCAGATACCCGGCGGCGGAGTCGGTTTCGCAAAACACACGCTGCCGACATTCGCGAGCAGAAGCCACAGTCAGTGTCTCACCCTCGCGTTCCGACCGCGACGTTGATCGGCAGGCTCAACTCGATCAGGCGCGCCTGCAGCAACGACACGGTCAGGTCATCGCGCAGTTCAACCCATGTGTAAGATTGCCCGGAGATCCTCCGAACTCCTCGAAGATAACCTGGCCAGCCTGCCTAAGCGCCGACCCTGCGCCGCCGAGATCCAGGCCCTTGAGCAGGTGGTGCGCTTTCGCCTGTGGTCCGGTGAAGTTGTCCCAGCTGTCCTCCCACCCGAATCCATTCAGGGGAACGTCGAGTTGTTCTAGAGGCAGGTCATGCTCTCTGCACGCGCGCTCGATATCGTCAGCGGTCTCGAGTCGATGTCCGAGCGAACGCAAATGCTCACGCCAGGTCGGAGGCGGCGGCGCGAACGGCTGATCAGGCCCGAGCGACACCCGCCATTCGCCGCCGTAGTCGCTCCATATCTCTTGCCGGTAGACATAGAGGGTCTCCTCTGGCTTTCTGGCCGGCGGCAACACCAACGGCTGGCCGGATCTTCGAGAAAACGCTCTCGCGCGGTTGACGAACGATGCCGTCAGCAAAGCCTCAGCCCCAATCAAAAAATGTCGACGATCGAGCATGTATGCTCACCGGCCTGGCCGCGCCGGGGAAGCCGTTTCCCATTTGCGCGCCGTGTGCAGGGCATCGCCCTGAAAACCGAGGCAGTGAAGCCAAGCCCGAATGCATCTAAGCTCCGGCTCTAGTTTGCGGGCGACCGCGGAGACAACCAGCTAATACCAAGGGTCATAGCGGCTGACCGAGGTGAGCCCAGTCGCACATTCCGATGGAGGTGATCGTTTCGGGTTGAGCGATGAGCTTTCGCCGAGCGGCGCATGCGGCGTCGACGATCGCGTCGTAGTTTTCGAAGACAATGTTTGAGAGCCAGTTCTGGCGGAGGTGCTGCCAGACGTTCTCGACCGGGTTCAGCTCCGGGGCGCGGGAAGGCAGGAAGATCGGCGTGATGTTGTCGGGCACGTCGAGCTTGCCCGTCGTGCGCCATCCGGCCCGGTCGAGCAGCAGAACAGCGTGGGCGCCCTCGGCGACGTTGCGCGAGATTTCGTCGAGGTGGAGCTGCATCATGTCGGTGTCGGCGTAGGGCAACACGAGGGCCGCCCCGACGCCCCGCGCTGGGCAGATCGCGCCGAACAGATAGGCGTTGTCGTAGCGCTGGTCGGCAGGCTGCCTTGGCCGCGTTCCGCGCCTGGCCCATTGCCGAACCTGGCCGTTCTTCTGGCCGATGAGGGCCTCGTCTTCAAACCAGATTTCGACCGGCGTCGTCTTGGGCAGGCCTTCAAGATGAGCCTTCAGCGCGCGCGGGAAGTTTTTTTGAAAGCCTCGACGGTCCGCTCGTCCTGAGCTGGATGACGGGGGCGCGCACTGATGTGGGAGAAGCCGAGTTTCTTGAGGAGCTCTCCGACATAGCGCGGATGAAAGTCGACGCCGAACCTCTCGGCGATGACGCGTTTGTGGTCGAGCCGACGCCAGCGCACGACGCCGTCCTTCTCACGATTTGGACCCGCCTCGACGATCTGCGCGAACTGAGCCAGTTGCTCCGCCGAAAGGCGTGGCTTGGGACCCGCCGTCCAGTTGTCGATGAGGCCCTCCAGACCCGAGGCGTTGAAGCGATGGACCCAGTCACGCAGCGTCTGGCGGTCCAGCCCGCCG
>Ga0209624_10000188_pt1 | contig 56858 bp, 45 predicted proteins | sample JacPinW_OM2H0_O1_FD_188565 | JGI IMG/M metagenome (GOLD analysis project Ga0209624, IMG submission 188565) | Forest soil microbial communities from Algoma, Ontario, Canada - Jack Pine, Ontario site 1_JW_OM2H0_O1 (SPAdes) (version 2) | ecosystem: Environmental > Terrestrial > Soil > Boreal... | reverse complement strand
GTCGTGAGTTCTCCGTTATTTGCCGAGCCGCAACCGGTGCAGATATTCGCGCGGCGAGAATTTGCCGGCGCCTGGGAATATCTGCTGGAGGACGCCCTATTCACGACGCCGGCGCACCCTCACTGGTCCGGCGCCGCGTTGATCGACGGCAAAGGCCGCTTGGCGGGTGTGGGATCGCTGCTCGTGCGCGAACTCAGCGCGGGCGAGGAGATCAACGCCAATATGTTCGTGCCCATCGATTTGCTCAAGCCCATTCTCAGCGATTTGACCACCCATGGACGGGCCGCGCGCCAATCGCGCCCATGGCTCGGGCTTTATGCCGTGGAGATGACCGGCAAGGTGTATGTGACGGGGGTGGCCGAAGGCGGCCCTGCGCATCTGGCCGACATCCGCGAAGGCGATCTCATCAGTCACGTGGCGCACCACGGTGTCGCCACCCTGCCCGATTTCTATCGCCGGCTGTGGGCGGTCGGCCCGGCGGGTTCCGGGATACCGTTGACCGCGGTCCGCGGCGGCACGCGCCTGCATTTGAACATCCGCTCCGTCGATCGAGGCGAACTGCTCAAGCGGCCGCAAGCCCACTAGGGCGTGGCCCATGACCCGCCAACCCCTTCCGAACGAAACCGCCGCCGTCCGGGAACTTTCCCGAGAACGGCTGCGGGGAATCGGCTCCATGGCCGCCGCGGTGTTCGTCTTCTCCATCATGGACGCGCTGTTGAAGCGGCTGTCCGCGCACTATGCGCCGCTGCAAATCTCCTGCCTGCGCTGCCTCACGTCGTGGCTGTTCCTGTTGTTGCCGATCACCTGGCAGGGATCCTGGGCGGCGTTGCGCCCGAGGAATCCGCCTCTGCATTTGTTCAGGGCCATGCTCGGCGTCGGCATGCTGGGCAGTTTCGTATTCGCCGTGCATCGCCTGAGCCTGGCGCAGACTTACGCATTGTTTCTGGCGGCGCCCCTGCTGATGACGGCTTTGTCGGTGCCCATTCACGGCGAGAAAGTGACCGGCAGGCGCTGGTTGGTCATCGTCGTCGGGTTGAGCGGCGTGCTCGTCATTCTCCAGCCCTGGGGCCGCGCCAGCTTTTCGATGATCGCGGCCGCCGCCGCGGCGCTCGCGACGCTTTGCTATTCACTGAGCGCGCTGACGGTGCGCAGCCTCGGACGCAGCAATTCCAGCCTGTCCATGGTGTTCTGGTACCTGCTGCTGGTGAGTATGGGTTCGGGAGCCCTGGCGATGGGCGATTGGCAGCCTGTCCCCGTCTCGGACTGGGGTTGGCTGGTCGGAATCGGATTTACCGGGGCGCTGGGTCAAATGTGGCTGACGGACGCGTTTCGGCGGGCTCCCCCTTCGGTGGTGGGGCCCTTCGAATACACGGCCATTCTCTGGGCATTCGCCATCGACTGGATTTTCTGGTCGGCTTCGCCGTCGCTCAGCTTGGTTGTCGGCGCCTGCATCGTCGTCGTGAGCGGAATCGTCGTCATTCTCGACGAGCGGCGCCTGGGCCAGCTTGCCCTCAATCCCGAGAGTCCGCCGCCTTGAGCAGGGCGTGGGATCCCCCATCGCCGGCGGGTTGCACCGCGCTCCGGGCATCGGTTGTCGGAGCGCATGCTCCTCGGCCGATGAGCGAGATCACTGCGGCGCAGGCGTCGACCAGCAGACCATCGCCGCCGGCCGAATGCCGGCTGGTGTCGCGCAGCAATCGCAGCGCGCTGCTTGCCGACAGCGCGGGATTCTTCGCGAGCAGCAGGGCGACCACTCCGCTCACCTGCGCTGTCGCGATGGATACACCGGACGCGAAGTCGTAGTGTCCGCCGGGCAATAGAGTCAGTATCTCCCGCCCCGGCGCGTACACCAGCGACGGCGATGCGGACTGACTCTCGCTGCTCGCCACCTCGATGACTCCCGGCTGACGCAGCAGCCCATGCACGCCCTCACCCGCATCGTCCGACGCCGCCCCGACGAACAGCACGCCGCGGCGCACTCCCTCGCGGATCAAGCCGTCCAGCAGCGGATCCGCCGGACCCGCGAGACTCAGGTTGACGATTTGCGCATGGGCATCGAGTGCGGCAACGAGCGCGCGGGCGAGAGTAAAGGAATTGCATTGGGCGGCGTCGGCGTCGAGGTGCGTCTGCCAGCAGGCCTTGAACAACAACAGGCGCGCCGAGGGTGCAATTCCCACGATGCCGACGCCGTTGTTGGCGACCGCGGCAATGACCCCGGCCATCTCGGTGCCATGGCGATCGCGCTGGAATTGCTGTTCGTCGGAATCCACGAAATTGGCGGCGGCGGCGATATTGTCGCGCAGGTCCGGATGCCGCAGGTCGGCACCCGTATCGATGATGGCCACTTTGACGCCGTCGCCGCGCGACCAGGGGTGCGCGCCCGCCACATCCATTTGTGCAAATCCGCGCTGCAAACCCACGTACGGATCGTTATAGGTCCCGGTGCGCGTTTCAAAGCTCTGCAGCGGCTGCGCGAGACGGATGCGCCGGTCCTGGGACAGCGCCGCCAGCAGCGCGGGCCGATCCGTGCCCTCGGGAACTTCGAGCACGGCGCAATGCATGTGTAGGGGTTCGATGGGCCATGCGCTCACTTCCTTGAGCCCGTACTCCTTCTCCAGGTCGCGCAACACTTGGCGCGCGGCGGGCGTGGGCCCGTAACTCTGGATGGCGTCGTAGCCGCGAGGCGTGCTGCCGGCGTGGGCCACCACCGCGCTGGGCTGGTTGTCGACCGCCGCTATGATGAAGTGATCGGGCGACCGGGAGACTTGATCCGCCAACGCGCGCGAGTCGATGCGCACCGGCGTATTTCCGCATGCACCGACCATGAGCACCAGAAACAGTGGTGCCAATCGCCTCATGGCGTCGCGAACGGCTCGCTGGGCGCCGACGTAGTGCTTTCGGCAAAGCGCACCTGCGCGTGCGAGCGCAGCAGCGCGAGCGAGGAGCTCATGGGCCGGCGGGATTTCGCGGCCAACGAATAGACGCCCGCCTCGGTGGGCCCGGAGACGATTCGCAGCTGCGCCTCGTCGAGAATGCTCTGCAGTTCGCCCAAGGTGACCGTCGGCGAAAACACCGCTCGAATCGCCTCACCCGGTGCGCGCGGCTCGGAGATCGTGACCGTGTGGTAGTCCGGCGGAGCCGCCGCACGCGCCCGATACTGCTGCCATCGCTCGGCCGCGAGCAGACTGAGCGCTACCGCCATCACGGCGACCGAGGCGGCCATCAATCCCTGCCACGGCATCGACAGGCGGCGAGGCTTCGCGGCCGTATCCGCCGACTCCCCTTCTTCCGCAGGCTCCGGCTGCGCAACACCGATGCCGTCGAGCCGTGCCTGCAGGCGATTGAGCGAGACCGAGGGCATGTACTCGACCGCAGTCTCGGCGGTCATGCTCCGATACACCCATTGCTCGCGAGTCAACTCGTCGCGGCAGTGCGCGCACTGCGCCAGATGTGCATCCACGCGGCGCCGCTCCCGCTCGCCGATGCTGCCGTTGACGTACCAAGGGATGAGCGCCGAGATGTCGGGGTGTACCGGCGCACCGGTTCCGGGAAGGTCTTTCATCCGCCCCTCGCAGTCCATTCGGAGGCTGCGCCGCCCAAGCTGGGCAGGTACATGCGCAGCTTCTCGCGCGCGTGGAACATGCGCGCCTTGACGGTTCCGACCGGGCACTCGGTGATCGCGGCGATTTCCTCCAGCGAATGTCCCATGTGATAGGCGAGTTCCAGGGTCAGACGCTGTTCCATGGGCAGCTGATTCAAACCGTGCATCAACCAATCCTGAACTTCGGTGTCGCCCGTGGGATCGATGGTCTGCTCGGGCAGCTCGTCCAAGCTGCGCGCCGAGGAATGGTTCTTCTGTCGACGCAGGGATTTGAGAGCGGTGCGGTAGGCGATCCCGATGATCCAAGTGGAGACCTGCGATGCGTACCTGAAGTCCTTGGCGCTTTGCCAGACGATCATGAAGGTATCGTTGATGATCTCCTCGACGTTCTCGTAGCGCGGCGTGAATCGCGACAGGAAACGCGCCAGGCGCCGATGGTAGCCAAGATACAACTCTTCCAGCGCCCGGCGGCTTCCCGCCGCGACCGCCACTAGAAGCTCTGTGTCGTGCTCCTTAGCTGAATGCTTCGCCAATACAGTACTCCGACAGCTGCTTGCAAGTTCCTGACCCATCACCGTAAGTACCGGGGGTCATTGAATTAGTTGCAACCGCATGGCTCAGAAGCGCCATATGACGGTTCCGGTCCAACGATTCTCGGCCGCCGCATTATAAAACAATGCCTTGGCCGCGGCCGAGGTGTTGACGTAGGACAGCGCCAGGGAGACCGGTGCGAGGTCGTAGGCCGCCCCGACGCTCCAATAAGCATAGCCGGCGGGGTCTGGGCCGCCGTAATACGCGTAGCCCAGACCGGCCGTGGCGGACAATTTGCCCACCAGCGGGCGTTGCAGGCTCGCCTCCGCCGATTCGGCCGAGACGCCGAACAGCCTGTGATATTCCTCCCGCACCGCATCCGGGGCATAGGTGGCCGTGAAATTCAGCCAGCCCCGATAGGACCAGTCGATATCGAGTTCGGTGTAGTCATAGGACGAACCCGCCACGTTCCATGGATAGGCGTAGTGACTGACCAGCGCCCGCCCCTGCCAGTCGTCGGACCCCGTCCATACAAACCCGAGAAACACATCGAGCTCGGCGTCTCTGGGATCGTAGGGGTCGATCTGCGTATTGGAGGCAAACAGTCCCGCCACGAAACCGGACGAGTCGAAGTAGTGCACGTCGAGCTGCAGTGCAGCCTGATTGTTGGTTCGGGATATGCCGCGCACCAGGTAGTCGCTGGTGAGGCCGAGAGAACCGCCCCAGAGGTCGGCCGCGGCGCAGCGCGCCGTTCCGAACCCAAGCCCCACCGACAATAGAATCCCGCTCGCGAGCAGGCGCACTACGTCACAACCGCCGGATCCTCTTCCGAGCACCGCATTCCTACCCCATCCCGCTCGCCGCCTCACAGATTAACCCTTTCTTGGATGTTCCGCTAAACCGCGAGCCCGCCGCGCGGTACTTACTCCACGTCGTGACAACTTGAGAATTCGCGCATGCAAATCGAGCGACTTAAGGCATGGGCCGCATTGCTGATCGCGAGCTGTGCCGCCGGATGTGCCGGCAACGGACAGGGCCTCGATCAGAACGGGCAGCCCATTTCCGCCGGCGGCGGCTCGTCGGGCGGACCGATCACGGCGGATTTGCAATCCATCCAGGACAATGTATTCACGCCCATCTGTTCCAAATGCCACATCGGAGCGGGCGCGCCCGAAGGCCTGCAGCTCGACGCCGCCCACAGCTACAACTTGCTGGTGGGTGTGCCCAGTGTGGAGCAGCCCACGCTGTTGCGGGTGAAGCCGGGCGATCCGGATGACAGCTACATGGTGCATAAGATCGAAGGTCTGTCCGGAATTACCGGGGGACAGATGCCTCTCGGAGAAACGCCGCTTCCGCAGGCCACTATTGACGCCATCCGGCAATGGATCACGAACGGTGCTCCGAACGCACCGGCGGCGGCGGCCGCACAGGCGTTCGCCGTGCAAGTCACCGCGCCCGTCGACGAGGCCGTCGTCGCGGCGCCCGTGAAGCAGATCGTGGTGGCCTTCACGCGCGATGCCGATGCGTCCCTGATCAACGACACCAACGTCCTGCTCGAACGAATCGATTCCGGTGCGCAATCGGCCGTGCCCGGAACACTGCCGATTGCCGCCGCAATCGCCGCGAACAACTCCTCGGTACTCTTGATTACTCCGCGCGCTCCGCTCGACGCGGGAGTCTACCGCGTGACTCTGCGCGGCACCGGCGGCGGCGCATTGGCTGATATGAACGCCGCCACCTTGGGCGTGGATACCTCATTCAAGTTTACCGTGGAGCGCGCGCCATGATCGGCCGACATATTCGACTCGGGCGCGGCGCCCTATTCCTATGGCTGTGCATGGCCGCATCGGCTGCGCAGGCCGAACCCTATCTCGCCGTGCAGATGGGCCTGAAATGCGGGCAGTGCCACGTCAACCCGACCGGAGGGGGACTGCGTACGCCCTTCGGCGATATTTTCGCGCAGACCGTCATGCCTGCGGAGCACTTGGATACGGCATTCGACAATTGGACGGGTCAGCTCGGCACTCCGTACCTGCGCACCGGAGGCGATGTGCGCTTCGATGCCTCGGTGACGCAGGTGCCACAGGCGAGTTCGCTGCAGCAGTTCGATCTCGAACAGGCACGGGTTTACCTGGAAGCCGACGTCATCCCGAATCGGTTGTTGGCGTACGTCGACGAGCAAGTGGCTCCCGGAGGCGCCCTCAATCGCGAAGCGTATCTCGTATACTGGTCCGCCACGCACGATTGGTACGTGAAGGCGGGACAGATGTACCTGCCCTTCGGCCTGCGGCTGCAGGACCAGACGGCCTTCATTTTGACCGCCACGGGGATCAACATGACCACCCCGGATCAGGGGGTGGAGTTCGGCTGGGAACGAGGTCCCTGGGATGCGCAGCTCACCGTGAGCAACGGCACCGCCGGAGGAGCGGTCACCGGCGACGGCAAGCAGTTCGGCGCGCAGGTGGCCTTCGTCGAGTCCGGATGGCGTTTAGGACTTGCCGCCAACCGCAACGATCAGGCGGGCGGCGCCAAGAGTTCCTATGGAATTTTCGGCGGACTTCGGACCGGTCCCATCGCGTGGCTGGCGCAAGCCGAGATCGTCGATGACGAGAGCATCGCCAACGACCAAGGCAAGCAGCTCGCCACCCTAGTCGAAGCCAATTGGCTGATTGCCCGCGGCAACAACCTGAAGATCACCCAGGAGTTTCTCAATCCCAACCGCGAGGTGCCGAACGGAGAGGAAACGCGCTGGAGCGTGGTGTACGAACTCACGCCCATCCAATTCTTGCAGGCGCGCTTCGGGTTTCGCCAAAACGACGGCATCCCGCAGGACAACTCCGAGCACCAGCGGCTGTACTTCGTCGAGCTGCACGGATTCTTTTAGCGGGAGCGTCCGGCTAGCGGGAGCGTCCGACCAGTGCGTGATAGACGATGAGGAATATCGCGGCGCCCACCACCGCCACCAGCAAGCTGTACATGTTCAATCCCGTGACGCCGGGCATTCCGAAGGTGTTGAAGAGCCATCCGCCGAGAAACGCCCCTACGACGCCCAGCACGATGTCCATCAGCATGCCCTCGCCCGCCTTGTTGACGATCTTGCTGGCGATGAATCCGGCCAGCAATCCAAGCACAATCCACGCTATGAATGACATGCTTTTTTCCCCTTAGTTGTTCGTGGGGCGATAGGCTGCCATCGCCAGAAGATGCGGAGAGTCGGCAATGCTCGCGAGCACCAAGTAGTCCAGCTTCGACGGTCCGGAACGGCCGGGGCACTCGAGCCCCGCGGAAGATCCCGCGGACGCCGCGGCGAGGCAACTCACGAAAACACCCAAGGTGATCGCGAGAGATAACCGCTTCAACGATCGCTTCCGGCTTGACATTGTTCTCTCCCTGATCGAGCGTTTCGCGAAGGTAAACCGGATCCCGCGCCCAAGCAGTCAGGCCGCTACGTGAATGTGTGTAGGGCTTGTCCTACCGGACATGCCGTTGAAATGCGTCGACCGCCGCGCGGGCGGCCGGGCCTTGAGAGGCCGCACGCAACTGCACGATGTGCAGCGACACATTGCGAGAGCCGCCGCTCGCGAGGGGCAGCCGCCGCAGCTTTCCCTCTTGCAGTTGTTCCGCGAGCAGGTGCTCGGGCAGCCACGCGAAGGCAAGTCCGGCAAGGATGGTTGCGAGCGCCGCCTCCATGCTGCTCACGGTGAAACGCCGCTCGGCACCCAGCCAGCCCTCGTCCCGAGGGTGCGCGCTGCCCGAGTCGCGCACCACGGCTTGAACATGCCGCACCAAATCGTCCGTGGTCAATTCTCGATCGATCCGGAACAGCGGATGATCGGGTCGCGCGACCGCGATGAATTTCACATCGAGCAGCCAGTCGCCGACGAATCCCGCAGGTACGCGGCTGGTGACCACCAGATCCGCGGTGCCGTCGATAATGGCCTCCTCGGCACCCGACAGCACCACATCGGCGAGTTGAATCTGGGTACTGGGGCAGCTGCTCTGAAGTTCGGCGATGATGCCGAGCAGCGGCGCGCGTGGGAAGGCGGCGTCCACCACCAGCGATAACTCCGGCTCCCACCCCTGCTTCAGACTGCGCGCCAGCTCCTCCAGGGTGCCCAAATCCTTGAGCAGAAGACGGGCGCGATTCAGCAGGGTACGCCCATGCGGGGTGAGCACGGACTTGCGGCCCTCGACCACGAGCAGGGGCAATCCTATGGATTCCTGGAGCCGCCCGACCGAGTAGCTCACCGCGGATTGGCTGCGATTCAAGAGCTCGGCCGCCTGGGCGAATCCCCCCGTATCGACGACGGCCGCCAAAACCGCCCACTGCTCGATGCTCGTTCTAGCGATGGTCATGGATATATCCAATAAATCGATCAATAACCACCGAATTTTGCGCTTTTTTATTCGCCAATTCGACCTTATTCTGCTCAACCAGGAGGTTCCAATGAACGACATCAGACGCAGCAGCGAGAGGGGTTTTGCCGACCACGGTTGGCTCAAGTCCTTTCACACGTTTTCATTTGCCGACTATTTCGATCCGGAGCACGTGGAATTCGGTCCTTTGCGGGTGATCAATGAGGATCGGGTTCAGGGCGGCGCGGGCTTCGGCACCCACGGCCATCGCGACATGGAAATCATCAGCTATGTTCTGGCGGGCCAACTGGCGCACAAGGACTCGATGGGCAACGGTTCCGTCATCAAGCCGGGCGACGTGCAGCGCATGAGCGCAGGCACCGGCGTGCGGCACAGCGAGTTCAATCCGAGCCCGAACGAGACGGTGCATTTCCTGCAGATTTGGATTCAGCCCGCCGAGCGCAACATCGAGCCCGGTTATGAGGAGAAGCGTTTCTCGCCGGAAGAAAAGCGCGGGCGCCTGCGGCTCATCGTGTCGCCGGATCGTGCGGACGGCTCCTTGCTGATTCATCAAGACGCCCGGGTCTACGCCGGCCTGTTCGACGGCGGCGAGCAAGCAGAACTCAACGTCAGCCGCGGGCGGCGCATCTACCTGCACGTTGCGCGAGGATCGGTGAAGGCGAACGGCACCGCGCTCGAGGCGGGCGATGCATTGAAGATCACGGACGGCTCGCGCCTCACGCTGACCGACGGCCGGGATGCCGAGGTGCTGGTATTCGATTTGCCGGGTAAAGCGGCCTAGCCGCCAAAACGCGGCGCCAATATGACGGCGGCCCCGAGGCCGCCGTCCCACGCCGCAGATGTCATTCGTAACCCCGGCCGCGACGGCCGAAATCGACCTGCAACCGCGCGCGCCGATGCTGGGCCTCGAGTGCTGCTGATGGGGTGTTGGCGCTCTCGGCCAACGGCGTTGCGAGGTCATGAAATTAGAGATCGCCAAGACAACCTTAGACCCCGAGGTCGATCCGGGAACCGGGCTGTACACGCGCCGCGCGCTCGAGCACAGCTTCGGCATGCGGGTACACGTCGGCGATGTCCTCCATTCAGTCGTCTACATGGATATCGACCGGCTGCAGGTGATCAACCAGGCCTACGGGTTCGGAGGCGGTGACGATGTGATCAGGCAAGTCGCGGACTTGCTCACCCAGCCGTGGCTGCCGATGGACGCACTCAGCGCGCGAATATGCGGCGATCAGTTTGCCATGGTCCTCCGAGACTGTCCCATTGACGTCGCGCGAGAGTTCAGCCGACGCCTGCAGGCAGAGGCCGCTTGCATTGCCGTCGGGTCGCCCCCTCGAACCGTCGGCGTCTCGCTGAGCTTCGGGATCGCAATGATCAGGCATGGGGCCTCATGCGGCGCCACGGCGACGTCATTGCAGCCGGCTTGCTGCGCGAGGCGCTCAATGCCGACGATTTTCTCCTGCACGCGCAACCGATTGTCTCGCTCGTGGATACGACTGTGATCTGCGGATATGAGCTGTTGCTCCGGATGCGCGGCAAGGACGGGAATACCGTGAGCGCAGCGGAGATCATCTCGGCGGCCCAGCGCTACCAGCTCATGCCCTCCATCGATCGCTGGGTGGTGCAGCATGCCATGCGAAAGTTGCGTCCCCATGGCGCGACGCTGCGAGAGCGCGGCATTTGTATGTCGATCAACGTCTCCGGGCAATCGATTGGGGATCCGGATTTCCTCAGTTTTCTCGCTCAGCAACTGTCGGGGTCCGGCCTCGCCATTGCGATGCGTGGCGATGCCGCAGACCGGCTCCGCGAGATCTGCGCCAGCGGGTGGCGGCTTGCGCTCGATGATTTCGGGACCGGCAGCAATTCGTTCAGCAATCTGAAGGAGTTGCCGGTCGCGCGCATCAAGATCGACGGCAGCTTCGTGCTCGACCTCCTCACGAACCGCCGCTCCGCCGCCACGGTTCAGGCGATCACTCAGCTCGCCAGAAGCGAGTGTATCGACACGGTGGCCGAATTCGTGGAGTCATCCGCCATCGGCAAAGCGCTGTGCGCATTGGGTGTCGACTACGGTCAGGGTTACGAGTTCGGCAAGCCTGAGCCGCTCGATCCGCTCCTCGCCCGTATTGATGCATGAGAACTCAATTGCACATTGTAGCGGTCGAAGACGGCACGGCGGATGCGGAGACCATTGCGCTGCTTTTGTCCAACGCGGGCCTGCGGTGCGTCGTCCGGCAAGTAAAGACGGGGCCCGACTTCACGTCTGCGCCGCAAAAACCTGCACGCGAAGATTCGCGCGGCGATCGGGAGTTGCGTCGCCGGCTGGCCGCCCTCGAAGGGACGGTCCGAATTCGAACCGAGAGCCTGGATCAGGCCATTGCCCAGCTGCACAAGGAAACACGCCTGCGCCAAGCGGCCGAAATGGAGCTTGGTCTTGCGCGGAAACTGGTGACAGTGGGTCGGCCAAAAGCGTCCGCGGACCTCAACCGAGCGATCGAGACGACGCTTTTCGTCGCACGCAATGAATACAAACATGTCGCCACGGTGCAGTTGCATCTCGGAGAAATGCCGGAGGTCATTTGCGACATCGGCGAGCTCGGCCAGGTGTTCTTGAACCTGATCGCGAATTCCGCGCACGCGTTGGCGGACGCCGGTTGCGACGCCCAGAGCGGCAGGATCGTCATTCGAACTGCGCTGGTGGACGATTGGGCGCAACTGCAATTCGAAGATAACGGCTGCGGCATTCCACAGGCGAACATCGACAGGATCTACGATCCATTCTTCACCACCAAGGACGTGGGGTGCGGCAGCGGGCTTGCGATCGTACGCGCCGTTGTCGTCGATCGGCATTCCGGCCGCATCAGCGTCGAGAGCACGCCGGGTAAGGGTACTTGCTTCACGTTGCTTCTGCCGGTCGGTGGTCCTGCCGCGGACCGCTGGTAGCGCCTGCCCTTTGCGGATGACCGCACAGAGGTCTCGGCCCACAATTTACGGCCGTACTTCGCAGGAACGGCAGAACAATTTCCGCGGTTCGAAGAACTCATGTGTGATCCCGGGCCACATGAGGTCTTGCGAGCTATGCGTATGCGAAAGTTGGGGAAAATGGCGTTCGGTTCTCTCGTGAGCGTGGCGGCGGGCTGCGGCGGAGGCCATGGCGGCGGCGGCTACGGTTCATCGTCCTCGATGCCGGCGCCCACGGTGACAATCTCGCAACCGGTTGCGGCGGCTACCGTCAATTTCGGCCAAGCCGTGACCGTGGCTTGGACGTCGGCCTATGCCACGGCATGCACCGCCTCGGCCTCGAGCGCGGCCGCCGGTGCATTCACCGGCAGCCAAATGCCCAGCGGCACTCAGACGGTGGTGCCGACGGCCGCGGGATCCTATACCTACACGCTGAGCTGCAGCGGGACCGGCGGCACCATGTCGGCATCGGCGAGCGTGACCGTCACGCCCAACCTTCTGACGGCGCTGGCGCCCACCGGGGCGATCACGTCCGTCGGATCGACCATCGATCCGATCAACGGCGATCTGAATCCCTATGGCCTCGTGATTGCCCCGGCGACCGCGGGACTGATCACGAAGGGGGACCTCGTGGTGTGCAACTTCAACGATGGCCCGACGAATACGCAGGGCAACGGCACCACCATCATCGGATTGCATCCCGGGACCGGATCCACTCCTTATCGGATCGCCCAGTCGGCGGATCTGCAGGGTTGCAACGCGCTCGCCATGTTGCCGGATGACAGCATCTCGGCGGCCGCGTGGACCTCGAATTTGAATCCCCTGGTCAGCGCCGGCGGCGTGGTTGGAACGGCCTTCTCCGGGGACACTTTCGCCCAGCCATGGGGAGAGGCGTACGTCGCTGCCGCGGGCTCGCAGCCGGCGGCAATCTATGTATCGAACGCGCCCGGCGGCGCCATCAGTGCCGGCGGCACCATCGATCGAATCAGCTTGGACATCGATGCGCAGACATCGTTGACGGAAGTCGTGACCGGCATCTGCAGCGGCGGCGTCGCTGGAGCCGTGTTCGGGCCGGCCGGACTCACCTACGATCCCGCGAGCGATACCCTGTATATCGTCGCCACCAGTTCGAACAGCGTGATCGCCATCACGGGTGTGTCCGCCGTTCCCAAAGACGGCGTGGTGGTCAACGGCCAGTGCAGCGCGAGCGCCGCCCCACCGACCGCGGTTCCGACTTTTTCAGGGCCTTCGATGGCCTCGGCCAAAGTCATCGCCCACGGCGCGCCCTTCAGCACGCCGCTGAGCGCCGCCTTGTTGAAGAACGGCGACCTCGTGGTCGGCAACGCGGATATCGGGGTCACGACCGCCAGTGCGATGACGAACCTGTTGATTGAAGTGTCTCCGGTGCTTCCCGGCGGATTCGTCGGCAGCCCGCTGCAAATCGATACCGGCACACCCGGCGCGATTTTCGGCATCGCGGCCGCTGTGGACGCACAGGGCAACCAGATCATCTATTTCAACAACGACAATAACAATGCAGTGATGCAGTTGGGTCCGGCCGCGACGACGGGAGGCACTCCGAATCCGTACTAGGATTCCGCCGCAGCGGGCCGGCGCGACCAATACCAATAGAACGGCAATCCGGCGGCGAGCACGGCGACACCCCGCAGTGCCTCGCGCGGAGCGGCAACGAAGGTATTGATCAACAGGGCCGTGGTGACCGCTAGGAAAATCATCGGGACCACGGGATAGCCGAACGCGCGATAAGGCCGGGGCGTGTCCGGCATTCTTTTCCTGAAAACGAACAAGGCCGCCGTCATCAGCCCGTAGAACAGCCAGGATGAGAAAATGACCGAGTCCGTGAGAGCGTCGTAAGAACCGGATAGGGCGAGCACGCTGGCCCAGGCCGCCTGCGCGAGGATGGCTCGAACGGGAACATTTGTGCGCGGCGAGAGGCGCACCAAGGATTTGAAGAACAGACCGTCGCGCGCCATCGCGAAGGGGATGCGCGAATTGGCCAGCACGCTCGCATGCAGCGCGCCGAACGAGGAAATCATGAGCGCAACGGCCATCATGGACACCGCCATCGGTCCCATGAAGCGTTTCAACACCTCCGTTGCCACCGAAGAGCTCACCGGCACTCCCGCGATCTGGAGCGGGGTCAGCGTGTAGTAGTAGGCCACATTCACGAACAGGTACAGGGCCGCGACGATGAGCGTGCCGCCCACGAAAGCGCGCGGCAGATTGCGCTGCGGATCCCGCACCTCGCCGGCGAGCGGCGCGACGTTCTGCCAGCCGTCGTAAGCCCACAAGGCACCGAGCATGGCCGCGCCGAACCCCGCGATTCCACCTCGGGCGCTGCTCGCCACCCCTTCGCACGACCCCGAAAGACCGGACCCCATCAGGTGCGACCAGCTGCCGTCGGCCAACACGAATGCGCCGATTCCGACGCCGAGCACCAGTCCCACCTTGGCCAAGGTGAGCGCGAGCGCCATGCGCCCGCTCGAGGCGACCGAGGCACAGTTGATGAGCGCAACGATCCAGATGGCGGCGAGTGCCGTCAAGGTCAACCCGCCGACGCCGCCCCACAGAACCGCCCCGACGTGCCAGCGATCCAAGGCACCGCCCAGAGCCACATTCATAAAAATGGCAAGACCCACGGCCAGCGCGGCCTGCGACCCGGCCCGGGCGACTGCGAATGCAACCCAGCCGTACATGAAGCCCACCAAGCGCCCATAGGCGCGCCGAAGGTAGACGTAGTCGCCTCCCGCCTCGGGCATCATGGCCGCGATCTCCGAATAGGAGAATGTTCCGGCCAGCGACAGAAGGCCGGCGGTGAGCCACACCAGCAGCACGAGTTTGGCGCTGCCGACATTGCAGGTCATGACGCGGGTCTTCAGGAAAATACCGGTGCCGATCATGTTGGCGACATTGACGGCGGTTGCCGCCCACGGACCTACGCCGCGCGTGAGCTCGCCTCCCGTCCCGGCACTCGAGCTTCCGGTACTCATCCGTAGTAGTATCGGCGAAATGCAATCGGACTTTTCGCAAATCGGGCCGTTCTTATTCGCGGCCGTTGTGGTGTTGGCGGTTTACCGGCGCTTGCGGCGAAGCTTCGGACGCCAGCCGCTGCGGCCCACCCGCATGACCATTCGCATTGTGTTATTGACGGTGGTCGTCTGCGCGTTGATGCCGGTGGCATTGCGCTCGTCGCAATACCTTGGCGCCGAGATAGTGGGCGCGGCGCTTGGAATCGGGCTCGGGGTTTGGGGCGCTCAGAGAACCCGCTTCCTCATGGTCGGCGAGCGGCTGCACTACGTGCCGCATACCTACACCGGCATCGCGGTGTCGCTGCTGTTCCTGGGCCGGCTGGTGTATCGCGTCGTGCAGGCGTACACCGCAGCCCACACTGCCGGCGGCGCTTCCGCGGATCCTTCCCAGGCAATGGGGCCGGCCTCCATGGTGAGAAGTCCGCTCACCGTGGGAGTATTCTTCGTGCTGGCCGGCTATTATTTGTATTACTACGGCTGGGTGCTGTGGAAATCCAAGCACCTCGAGACGGAGGATATCGAGGTCGCTTCCGCCGCCGCGCAATGAGGGGGCTCACGCCCCCACTTAGGTTACTTAGACCTTCCTTACTTAAACGCGAAAAACAGCACGCAGGTCATCAGCGCCAATGCGATCAACAGCGTGTTGTGGCCCCACCGGGCTACCATTCCTACCATGTTCCATTCTCCTTCGATTTAACTTTGTCTGCCGTCCGCAGTCTGCGGGGGCATGCCCATTTATGGGGGCGGAACTGTACATTTCCAGGTGGAAGCAAGACTTGTTGCAGGTCACAAAATCCGTCATTTTCAATAATTTAGCGCCGCAGGATGCCCTCTTTTGGTGCCCGGCGTGCGATTGCGGGGAGGATGGATGGACGTCTTGATATTCGGAGCGACCGGCATGGTCGGGCAAGGTGCGCTCCGTGAATGTCTCGCGGACCCCGGGGTGCGCAGAGTGGTCACCATCGGTCGAACCATCACCGGCCGGCGGCACCCCAAATTGCGCGAGATCGCCCGTGCGAATTTGCTGGACTATTCCGAAATGGATGGGGAGCTGTCGGGGTTCGATGCCTGCTTTTTCTGTCTCGGGGTTTCATCCGCGGGGATGACCGAGGCCGCCTATCACTACCTGACATTCGGCCTCACTCTCGCGGCGGCCCGCGCGCTGGTCCGCGTCAATCCCCAAATGACGTTCATCTATGTGTCGGGAGCCGGCACCGACAGCACCGAATCGGGCCGCATCATGTGGGCCAGAATCAAGGGCAAGACGGAGAACGCCTTGCTCGCCCTGCCCTTCAAATCGGCTTTCATGTTGCGGCCGGCGGCGATTCAACCCTTGCATGGCATCACCTCGAAGACCCGCAGCTATCGCATCCTGTATTCGGCGACCGCCCTTTTGATGCCCGTACTTCGCGCACTGTTTCCGAACTATGTCACGACCACCGAGCAGCTCGGCCGGGTGATGATCAGCCTCGCCAAGAACGGCGACGAGAAACCCATTCTGGAAGCTCGCGATATCAACCGGCTCAGCGGCGCTATTGCCCCGTCTTGATGTGCGTCCAGACCCGGGTGCGCAGCCGGTCATAGTCCTGGCCGAGTTCGGCCGGCAGATACAGCCGCGTGCGCAATTCGGGCGGCGGATAGACGGCTGGATCGGCGAGTATGTCGCTCTGTACGAAGGGCCGCGCCGCCAGGTTGTCGTTGCCGTAATGGATGTCGTTGGTGATGGCGGCAATGGTCTGCGGCTCGAGAATGAAATTCAGGAACTGGTGTGCCGCTTGGGGGTGCGGCGCCGAGGCCGGAATCAGCAAGGCGTTGTACGTGATGTTGGAGCCTTCCTTGGGAAGGGTGAACGCCAGATGCGCGCCGGTGCCGTCCTCGCGTGCGCGCGCCTGCGCCACCGAGTAGTCGCTCGACCAGGCGATCGACAGGCAGGCTTCCTTCGATGCCAGCTGGTGCCAGTAGTCGTTGGAATCGAAAGTGCGGATGTAGGGCCGTACCGCCATCACCAGGTTCTCGGCGGCGTGCAAATCGTCGACGCTGCGGGAGTTGGGATCCCGATGCAGGTACGCCAGCGCCAATTGGATCACGTCCTCGGAGGAGTCCAAGAAGGTGACGCCGCAATCGGCGAAGTGCGCGATGACCTTGGGATCGAAAATCATTGCCAGGCTGTCCGTGGGGGCGTCGGGCATGCGCGCTTTCACGAGGTCCACGTTGTAGACGAAGCCGTTCATGGCGTGCAGATACGGCACGGCGTATCGATTGCCGGGATCCGCCTGTGCCTGGATCGCGAGGACCGCCGGATCGAGATTCTTCCAGTTGGGGAGCTTTGATTTGTCGAGCACGAGATAGGCGCCGGCCTTGATCTGGCGGCCGTAGAACCCGGTGGTGGTGCTGACGATGTCGTAGCCCGAATGGCCGGCCAGCATCTTGGCCTCGAGCGTGTCGTTCGAATCGTAGAGTTCGTAAATGACCTTGATGTGGGTACGGCGCTCGAACTCGGCGATGGTGTCGTGCCCAAAATAGTCGGCCCAGTTGTAGATGTGCAGCACGGGCTCTTCGGTGCCGGACGGCGTTGAATGCCCGCCGCCGCAGGCCACCGCGCACAGCGCCACAATCAAGATCGCCGCTCTCGCGCTCGTCACCTCACGGGCGTGCGAGCTCAGCGCGCACCCAATCATGGAACTGCCGTATCACGTATTCCTCGGGCATCACCACGCCCCGGGCGTGAGGCCCGGCTTTCAGGCCGCGCTGATTGAGCTCGCACACCTCGGCGTCTTCCGTCATGACGAGGTTGGTGAAATCCACCACGTTGCGCAGGTCGAAGCCGGGATCGGCGAGAGTCTGCGGCGAGAACAGATACTCGACGCGCAATTCGGTCCGCTCCGGTCCCAGCGGCAGCAGCCGCACCACCCGAACGTAGTCGACATGTCCGACCAGAAACACCGACGGCACGCTGGTCATGTAGATGTGGCCGGCCTTGCGATCGGCCTCGGACAAGCCGGGAAAAGGAATCCCGGTGGATCTTCCGTCCAGGGACCAGGTGGCTGCGCCGTCGCGCAATCCTCCTTTGTACTTGGGGTCCGCGTCCGCGGCGTGCACGCTCCACTGTGGATCGTCGCGTTCCTCCAGCAGCCCGCGGCCGTAAATCGGCACCAGCTGCGACAGGCGCGGATGCACGCCCGGGCAGTGCAGGCACTCGTTGTAATTCTCCCAGAATATCTTCCAATTGCTGGCAATGGTCTTGAGCAGCACGTGGCCCACGACCAGGTCCTTCAAGGGCCACGCGTCGAGTCGATTCAAGGGTAGATCGAATATCTTCTCGAAGGGCGGCGGATCGTCCGTCAGTGCAACGAAGATGAATCCGCTCCACTCCCTGACGCTGATCTTGTAGAGCGGAAAGTCGGCCACGTCGAATCCGCTGGCATGTGCCTTGGACGAGGTGCGAATCAAATCCCCCTGCAAGTTGTATGTCCACGCGTGGTAGGGACAGACGATGGATCCGCTGCGCAGCAGTCCCTCGGACTCGCGGCACAGGGCTGCGCCGCGATGGCGGCAGGTATTGTGAAATCCCTGCAGCGCACCCTGATCGTCGCGCACCAGGAGAATGCTCTGATCGCCCAATGCGAATGTCCGAAAGGCGCGCGGGCGCTCGAGCTCGCTGCTTCGCCCGACATATACCCAGTTGCGGTACCAGATTCGCCGCAGCTCTCTTTCGTACTGCTGCGGGTCGTAGTACGCCCCCGCCGGCAGACCCTCGGTGTGTTCGGTCAGGCCGTTGTAGCCCAGGTCGATGGAGCTCGCACTCATAGATTCATCTCATCCGATTAGCGGTTATTTATCAATAGGCTAAACACTATAGTTCGCTCTGATTCTGGAAAAGTTTCCGCGGAAACGCCAAGAGGTTCGACGACCGCGCGGCCTCCCAGCCCGCCGCCAGTATAGTTCATGCGAGCGCCTGCCCAAACGCGCTCCGCCCGACGCGTTCCGCCAGACGCGCGGGTCAAGTGCGCATCAGTCCTCCGGCCGGATCGAACGCCGCCGCCGCGAGCCGATGGGCTTTGCGGCGCTCGCCGATGATTTCTATCTCGAACCCCGCGTCGGCTTTCGCCAACGCCGCCGGCACGTAGCCCAAGGCCAGGGAATGGTTGACGCGATGTCCGAAGGTCCCGGAAGTGACCCAGCCCACGGCCTTGCCGTCATGCCAAATCGGCTCATCGCCGATGGCGTCGGCGTCGGTCGCATCGACTTTGAACGTCACCAGGCGCAGCGCCCCGCCGCTCTCCTTCTCCTCGGCCGCCGCCGCGCGGCCGATGAAGTGGCTCTTTTTGAAGTCCACGAAGCGATCCAGACCGGCCTCGAAGGGGCCATAGATGGGGCGGTATTCCCGCGCCCAGCTGCCGAAACTCTTCTCCACGCGCATGGCGTTCAGCGCGCGTCCGCCGAAAAGCTTCAGTCCGTACTCGCGCCCCGCCTTGACCAAGGTATCGTAGAGCGCGCGCTGGTAGTCGGTGGTGACCCAGATCTCGTACCCTAAGTCGCCGGTGAAGGACACGCGGCCGACGTAGCCCGGCACCATGCCGATTTCCATGCGTCTGAAGGACATGAAGGGAAAGGCCGCGGTCGATAAATCGTCGCGCACCAGGCTCTGGAGCAGCGCCCGCGAGTTCGGGCCCGCGATCGACAGCCCCACGTACTCCATCGCGCAGGGCCGCACCGACACCCCGGAGGCGGGCATGTGCCGCTCGAACCATCGCATGTAGTAGGTCTCGGCGGCGTAGGTGCCGATGAGGAAAATATGATCCGCGGCGACGCGGCACATGGTGAAGTCGCCGATGAGTTTGCCGCGCTCATTCAGCATGGGCGTGAGGGCGATGCGCCCGACGGAGGGTACGCGGTTCGCCATGATCTGCGACAGCCATTCGGCGGCGCCGGGGCCGCGGATGTCGAACTTGCCGTAGTTGGATATCTCCAGGAGGCCGGCCGAGTTCTGCACCGCCTTGCACTCCGCCGCGACATGCGGGTGGGCATTGGAGCGGCGGAAGCTCACGTGATCTTCGGCTTCCGCGGCCGTCGGCGCGAACCAGAGCGCATGCTCCAGGGCGCAGTAGTCCCCGAACACGGCATGCTCGGCCTGCAATTTCTCGTAGATCGGCGTGGTGCGCAAGGGCCGCGCGGCCGGCAGTTCCTCGTTCGGAAAGCGGATGCTGAAGCGGCGCGAATAATTCTCCCGCACCTTGGCATTGGTGTAGGCCAGCGTGGTCCAGTCGCCGTACCGCGCCACGTCCATGCCCCAGATGTCGGCGCCGGGATCGCCGTCGACCATCCATCGCGACAGCGCGAGGCCGACACCGCCGCCCTGACTGAATCCCGCCATGACGCCGCAGGCGACCCAGAAATTCTTCAAGCCCCGGATCGGGCCCACCAGGGGATTGCCGTCCGGAGCAAAGGTGAACGGGCCGTTCACCACCTTCTTGATGCCGGCGGCGCCCAGCGCCGGGAAGTGCGCGAATCCAACTTCGAGACTGGGCGCGATGCGCTCCAGATCGTTGGGCAGCAGATCCTGTCCGAAATCCCAAGGCGTCGACAACTGCGACCAGGGCACTCCGGCCCGCTCGTAGGTGCCCATGAGCATGCCGCCGCGCTCCTGGCGAATGTAGATTTCGCCTTCGAAGTCGATGGCGTGCAACTGCTCCTTCTTCCCGACCAATTCCGGCATGTCGCCGGTGATGAGGTATTGATGCTCCATCGCCAGGATGGGCAATTCGATGCCGACCATGCGGCCCACCTCGCGCGCCCACAGTCCTCCGGCATTCACCACGTGCTCGGCGTGCACATTGCCGCGATCGGTGATCACGTCCCACGAGCCGTCGGGGCGCGATTTCAAATCCGTAACGCGCGTATGGCGCACGATGTCCGCGCCGCCGATCTGCGCCGATTTCGCATAGGCATGAGTGACGCCGTAGGGATCCACGTGTCCTTCGATGGGGTCGTACATCGCCCCCTTGAAATGCGTCTTGTCCATGAGAGGAAACAGCTTCGCCGCCTCATCCACGGAAATCATTTCCAAATCCATCCCGAGATATCGCCCGCGCGCCTTGGCCATCTTCAGCCAGTCGAGCCGTTCGCGGGTCCCGGCCAGCATGATGCCGCCGGTGATGTGCACGCCGCAGGACTGCCCCGAGATCCGCTCGATTTCCTTGTAGAGCTCGATGGTGTACTGCTGCAGCTTGGCGACATTGGGATCGCCGTTCACGGTGTGCATGCCGCCCGCCGCATGCCAGGTCGATCCCGAGGTCAATTCCGCCCGCTCGATCAGGAGCACGTCCTTCCATCCGGCCTTGGTCAGGTGGTACAGGACGCTGGCGCCGACCACGCCGCCGCCGATAACCACTACTTTCGCGTGGCTCTTCATAAAATCTCCGAGTTCATCGTTGTGTTGGTGAGGTCAGCGCAATTGCGGGTGTCGCAGCACGCGTCAGGGAGGCAGCGCGCGTAAGAGGAGCGCGGTGCTTATTCATTCGACACTGCTAGGTGCAAATTCGCCTGAGAGCCGCCGCCGCCGGTCCCGAAGCGTTCGATCAGCCAGGAGCGGAACAGCGCGATGGCCGTGTCGCTCAAGGCTTCCGGGTGCGTGATCAGGTAGTAGCCGTAGCCGTCGTCGAGGGTGTCGTCGAAGGGTTTGACCAATTGACCGGTGCGGATGTAGTCGCTGAAAAGATAGTTGTCGAGCAGCGCGACGCCCTCCCCGCTCAACGCATACTGCACGGCGAGCACGGCGGTGTCGAACACCAACCCGCGCTCCACGTTCAGCGAACTCAGGTTCGCGTGGCGCACGAATTGCGTCCACAGATGATGCCGCGGCTGATCCGAGATGCGCACGTGCACCAGCTCGTTGGCTTCGATGAATTCCGCCAGAGTTTTGTTCTGATGCCGCGCGGCCACGCTCGGATGGCAGATCAGATTCAAGCGCACCGGCCATAGCAGATCGGTCACCAGGTCGGTCACCGTGGGCTTCGAGTACACCACGGCCACGTCGACGTCGGCGGGCGGCGGTCCCACGCCGTAAGGGCTGACCAGATCGATTTCCACCTCGGCCGCCGCCCGGCGGAAATCCCGCAGGATGGGTACCGCGAGATGCACGGCGAAACTCGGGGGCATCTGCACGCGCAGCGTGCGCAGCGCCGTGGCGCCCTCGTTGCGGATGTCGTCGAGGGCATACTCCAGCCGGTCGAAGGATTTCATGACCGCGGGCAGCAGGTGCTGTCCCGCCTTGGTCAGCACCAGCGCATGGGGCTTGCGCTCGAACAGCTGCGCACCGATGAGTTTTTCGAGCGCGATCACGTGGCGCGACAGCGCGCTCTGTGAAATCAGCAGCGCATTCGCCGCGGCCGTGAAGCTCGAGTGCTTGGCGACGCCCTCGAAGGCACGAAGCGCATTCAGGGGCAGCCAGCGGCGGTCGATGACGGTCTTGCCCATTCTCAAGGAGCCCAGTTCTTGGTGTAGCCGATGGCGCGCTTCTGATCCGCAACGATGGTCTTGGACGCCAAGTACAGATGATACGCCGCCCAGAATCCGGTGGGCGCCAGAACCAGCAAGGCCGAGCGCAGCGAGGCGGCATCGGTCGCATGGGTACCGGCGAACCAGTCGCTCAGGGCTCCCACCACCCACGGTGCCACCATGAGATTGAAGATATTCGCGACCAGCAGTGAGATCGCGATGAACATATTGCGCATATGGCAGGGCGCGAGATTGTTGAGCAGGCCGAAGCAGGGTCCGATGTAGAAATAGATGGCGGGAATGAACAGCCAAAACATGAACTTGCAAATCCACAGCGAGTGAGTCCAATAGGCGACCAGGGACGGGATGGTGGCGAGGGCGATACCCCCCGCCAGCAGCCAGACGACGCGGCGCGGATCCGCCATCGCCGGACGGGACAGGAGCCACGCCGTGCCCACGGTCGCAATCGACCCGCCCCAGAGGTGGATGTTGCCGGTGACGGCGCCCGCCTGACCCACGTCCAGATGGTAGGCGCGCTGCAGAAAGGTGGGCGTCCAATAGATCAATCCCCAGCCCCAGAGAGCGCACAGCCCGCCGCCCATGACGACGTGAAAGGCGGCCTTTTGCTTCCAGAGAAATCTCATCGAGTCCCACATCGTGGGTTTGATCTCATCGACGCTGGCATCCAGACGTCCCCGGCGCGGCTCGCGCACCGTCAGATACACGATGGCGCCGACCACGAGGCCCGGTATGCCGAGCGCGATGAACGCGGCCCGCCAGCTATAAGCCTGCGCGACGGCCCCCGCCATATTGGCCCCGAGCCAGGCGCCGATGGGCGCGCCCAGCGCCAGCACCGTCATTGCCATGGGCCGGCGGTCGGGCGGAAAGCAATCCGACACGATGGCCGTGGACGGCGGCGTGCCGCCGGCCTCACCGACCCCGACGCCGACTCGCCCCAGCAAGAACTCCAGATAATTTCGCGACAGTCCGCACAGCGTCGTGAACGCCGACCAAATGACCAGAGAGGCCGCGAGGATGTTGCGGCGGTTGGATCGATCGGCGAACCACGAAATGACGATGCCGAACGAGACGTAGAAGAAAGCGAGCGGTGCGCCGGTGAGAAATGCCACGCCGGCGTCGTCCAGCTTCAATTCCTTGCGGATGGGCTCGAGCACCGTGGATACGACGTAGCGGTCTGCGATGTTGATCGCATAGATGAGGCAAGTCAGGATGAGGACATACCAGCGCTCGATCGACGACGGCGCCCGGGTGTGCGGTAGGTCAATGGCAGTGGTGCTCAAAGTGCAGCCTTGGGTTAGCCGTGCTCTCGGCACGATACAGGGTTCGGCACCGTTCCGCGACGGGCCGGGGTTGCGAAAAATGACATGGGTGAATCGGGAAATGGCATAGCGCCGCAAGCGCGAAAGCTTAAGCTCATTGCAGTGGAGAGCTTTGACTACATAATCATCGGAGCGGGCACCGCGGGCTGCGTGCTCGCCGATCGGCTGTCCGCAGGCCGGCGCGACCGAGTGCTGATTCTCGAAGCCGGCGGCACGGATCGGCGATTCTGGATCCGGACGCCCATCGGATACGGCCGCACATTCGCCGATCCCAAGGTCAATTGGAAGTACCAGACCGCTCCGAATCCGGGACTCAACGGACGGAGCATCTATTGGCCGCGGGGCAAGGTGCTGGGGGGCTCGAGCTCCATCAACGCTCTGGTCTATTGCCGGGGCATGCCTGAGGACTTCGACGATTGGCGGCGCATGGGCAATGTCGGCTGGGGCTGGGACGATGTGCGCCCCTACTTCGAAAGATCCGAGCGGCGCGTCGATGCGGCGGGCCGCGTCAGCGGCGACGGGCCGCTCGATGTGAAGGACGTGACTCCGTACCTGCATCCGATGCGGCAGAACTGGTCGGATGCTGCCCGGGAGCTGGGGCTGGCATGGACGGATGATTTCAACGGGCCGCACCCGGAGGGTTTCGGCTGCTACCAGGTGACCATTCGCGACGGCCTGCGCCGTTCGGCTGCCGATGCCTTCCTGCGCCCGGCTCTTGGCAGAAGCAATGTACGTCTCGAGACCCGCGCCTGGGCAAGCAAGATTCGCTTCGACGGGCACCGCGCGGTCGGAGTGGAGTATGTGCGCGGCAATAGCCCGCATGTTGCGTCGGCAAGCCGGGAAGTGATTCTTTGCGCCGGGTCGGTCAATTCACCGCAATTGCTGCAGCTGTCGGGGATCGGCTCCGCCAAGACGCTGGCCGCGGCGGGGATCACGCCGCTCCTCGACAACTCCGCCGTGGGCGGGAATCTCCAGGATCACCTGGCCGTGGTGTATTCCTTCAAGGCGACCCGGCCGACGTTGAACGATGAGCTGCATTCGATGAGCGGAAAATTGATCGCGGGGCTGCGCTACATTCTCGCCAGGCGCGGCCCCTTGGCCTTGAGCGTCAATCAATTCGGCGGATTCGCGCGCGCCGACCCCCAGGGCCCCCGTCCCGACGTGCAGCTGTACTTCAATCCCGTGACCTACGGCGCGGGCGATGCCACCCGAACACGCATCGAGGTGGATGCATTTTCCGGTTTCTACTTGTGCTTCCAACCGACGCGGCCGACGAGCGTCGGCCGCATCGATATTGCGAGCCCGGATTTTCGCCAAGCACCCATCATCGCGCCGAATTACCTGTCGACCGAGAAAGACGTTGCGGACGCCGAGCACGGCGGCCTGCTGCTGCAGGCGATCGCGCGCACGCGGGCGATCCGGGAGTTGATCCGCGAACCCATTGCCCCCGACCTCCTCGCGATGGGACAGGCCGACCTCGTCGCCGATTTTCGGGCGCGCGCAAGCACGGTGTACCACCCCGTCGGCACCTGCCGCATGGGCGGCGCCGCGGGCGAATCCGTCGTCGATGCTTCGCTGCGTGTGCACGGCGTCGAACGCCTGCGGGTGGTGGATGCGTCGGTGTTCCCGACGGTGACGTCGGCCAACACCAACGCGCCCACCGTCATGGTGGCGCAAAAAGCGGCTGATCTAATCTTGAAAACATAATTCCTAGGAAGGGATGCGATCATGAAGCTCGACAGTGTCAATGTATTTCTCGTCAACAATCCTCCGCCGAATTTCGGCGGCCGCTACTTCGTATTTTTGAAATTGAAGACCGCCTGCGGCATCGAGGGCGTCGGGGAAGTCTATGCCGCCACCTTCGGCCCGAAGGTTGTGGCCAAGATGATCGAGGACTTGTTCGCACGGCGTTTCGCCGGACGAGATCCCTTTCAGATCGAATCGCTGTGGCGAGAGAGCTATGGCTCGGGATTCAGCCAGCGCCCCGACCTGACCCTGCTGGGGGTCATCAGCGGCTTAGAGATGGCCTGCTGGGACATCATCGGCAAGGCGGCGGGTCAACCGGTCTACAATCTCCTCGGCGGCAAGGTGCACGAGCGGCTGCGCAGCTACACCTATCTGTATCCTAATTCCGCCGCCGGCGAGGGCGATGAGTTCTATCACGATGCGGATCGTTCGGCCCAGCGCGCCGCCGAATACGTCGAGCAGGGGTTCACGGGCCTGAAATTCGATCCCACCGGCGGCTTCTCCGCATACGATCCGCGGCAGCCCACGCAGGAGGCGCTCGAGCGCACCGTTCGCCTGGTGCGGCTGGTGCGCGAGGCGGTGGGGCGGCGGGCGGATCTGCTCTTGGGCACGCACGGCCAGTTCACCACCTCGGGGGCGATTCGATTGGCGCGGCAGCTCGAGCCCTACGATCCTCTGTGGTTCGAGGAGCCCGTGCCCCCCGAGATGCCGGAGCAGATGGCCATCGTGGCGCGCGGCACCGCCATTCCCATCGCCACCGGCGAGCGGCTCACCACCAAGTACGAATTTGCCCGCGTGCTGGCGAGCGGCGCCGCCAACATCATTCAAATGAACTTAGGCAGGGTCGGCGGCATACTCGAGGCGAAAAAGGTGGCGGCATTAGCGGAAGTGCACTACGCGCAAATCGCGCCGCATCTCTATTGCGGTCCCATCGTGGGGGCCGCCAATATCCAGATCGCAACGTGCTCGCCGAACTTTCTGATTCTCGAAAGCATTCAGCAATGGGGCGGCATTCATGCGGAGCTTCTGAAGAATCCCATCCGCTGGGAGGAAGGCTACGTGATTCCGCCCACGGCGCCGGGGCTCGGCGTCGAACTCAACGAGGCGGTGGCGCGCGCCCACGCCTATGTCGAGGACAGTCCGCTGCATCTGGAAATGATCGACCACCCCTTGGGCTAGAGGAATTGAACTTGCGCTACGGTTTCGTCGGACTCGGGAATCTCGGCAAACATCTGGCGGTGAATTTGACCCGCGGCGGCTTCGATGTGCTCGTCAACGACCTTCATCGAAGCGAGGCCGACACGGCGGTGGCGGCCGGGGCGCGTTGGGTGGAATCCATCGCCGACCTGGCCGCCGCTTGCGATTGCTTGATCACCTGTCTGCCCTCGCCCGCGGCGACGGCGGCGGTCCTGGAGCAGGCATTGCCGGGCTTGCGGCCCGGCAGCACCTGGATCGAGATGAGCACCAACGATTTTGCCGAGGTCGAGACCCTGGCCGGCCGGGCCCAAGCGCTGGGTGTGTCCACCCTCGCCTGCCCCGTGACCGGGGGAGTCCACCGTGCGGAGACCGGCGACATCACGGTTCTCGTTGGTGGCGCGCAACAGGTATTTGCGCTGCACGAGCCGGCGCTCAAGGCCATGGGCGGGCGCGTCATTCACCTCGGGGGCATCGAACAGGCGGCGGTCACCAAGGTGGTGACCAACATGCTGGCCTTCATCCACCTGATTGCGGCCGGCGAGGCGCTCATGCTGTGCGCCAAGGGGGGCGTCGATCTGCGCGCAGCCTTCGAGGCCATTGCCGCGAGTTCGGGCAATAGCTTCGTCCACGAAACCGAGAGCCAGCTCATTCTGAATGGCAGCTATGATATTGGTTTTACTATGGATTTAGCCTGCAAGGATGCGGGATTCGCAGTCGAGTTCGGGCGCCGGTTCGGCGTGCCCTTGCGGCTCGCCGGGGTGATGGAGCAGACCTTCATCGAAGGCCGCGCCAAGTTTGGCGGCGGCGCCTGGTCGACGATGATCGTGAAGCTGCTGGAGGACTCCGTGGGGACGGCGCTGCGTGCGCCGGGCTTCCCGGCGCGCCTCGGGGCCGCCTGACGCGCACATCGAATTTCCGCATACTCGAATCTAAAATCGGCATGCGGGCGATGTTTGTCCACAACAAAATAGCTCTTCCGCTTTGCCCGGGCGATGCTATTCTCTGATTCAATTAGAAATACTGGCGTGTTGATCACACCGATTATAAGAGAAGGGATGGAAGCATGAATTCAAATCAGAAGTTGACCTATGCGATTGCCGTGATTTTGAGTGGCTCGGCCGCGGGACTTGCCCATGCGGCCGCGGCCACCGACACCGAGAACTCCGACGCGATCGAAGAGATCACCGTGACGGCGCAGCGGCGCACTGAGAACATCCAAAACGTACCCATCACGATTCAGGCGCTGACGGCTGAAACGCTGACCCAGCTCAGCGTCACGACCTTCGACGACTTCGTTCGCTACCTGCCTAATGTCTCGGTGGCATCCAACGGTCCGGGCCAGGGCTATATCTTCATGCGCGGCCTGAGCGTAGGCGCGGCCGGCAGCCAGTCGAGCGGTACGATCGGCGGGTTCCCGAACGTCGCGATTTACTTGGACGAGCAATCCGGCCAGCTGCCGGCGAGAAACCTCGACGTCTACGCCGCCGATCTCGAGCGCATCGAAATTCTCGAAGGTCCGCAGGGGACGCTGTTCGGCGCCGGTGCGCAGGCAGGCGTGGTGCGCTATATCACCAACAAGCCGAAACTGGATGTGACCGAAGGCAATGTCGAAGCCGGCTACGGCACGACCGCGCACGGCGACCCCAACAGCGACCTGACCGCGGTACTGAACCTGCCGCTGATCTCCGATACTCTGGCGGTGCGCGCGGTGATCTACAACGACCGGCGCGGCGGCTACATCGACAACGTACCCGGAACGTTTACCCGCAAGGACACCGACCTCGGCATCTACTACGCCCACAACCCAGGTGGCGGCGTGCCGCCGGGCGCTCCGGTGATCAACAACTATTCGATCGCAGCGAACAACATCAACCCCGTAACCTATACGGGAACCCGCCTCGAAGCGCTGTACAAGATCAACGAGGACTGGAACGTCTTGGTGAGCCAGTCCTACCAGAACATGGACTCCGAGGGCGTGTTCTACCAGATGCCCAACTCCTCCGACGGTGTGCCGCTGCAGCCGCTCGAGGTCACGTTGTTCAACAATTCATACGACAAGGACCGGTTCGAGAACACGGCCTGGACCTTGAACGGCAAGGTCGGAGACTTGAAATTGGTGTACACGGGCGGCTATCTCGACCGTCATGTCACTCAAGTGGCCGATTACACGAATTACGCGCGCGGCTTGTTCGCCGACTACTATCAGTGCTACGGCCCGGGAACCGGCTATGCAGTGAACGGCGGGGCCGGCGATCCGAATCTGAAGCCCACCTGTTTCTCGCCGAGCTCCACCTGGCAGGAGACCGAGCGCAACGAGCACCTGAGCAACGAAATCCGCTTGAGCACCCCGGATGACTGGCGCATTCGCGGCATCGTCGGCATATTCAATGAACAGAACAAGCTGTTCGATCAGACCGACTGGTTGTACAAGACCATTCCGGCTTGCACCTCGAACGGGGCGCCGGGCACGTTGGGGAACTCAGGCTGCTTGTCGGATGTGGGCACAGTCCCCGGCACCACCACCGAGAACCCCGGCGTCCAGAACGACAACGTGGCCTTCTTCGAGGATACGCAGCGCGAAGTCAAGCAGACCGCGGTGTTCGGGTCGGTCGACTTCGACATCATCCCGAAGGTGCTGACCGTGACCGCGGGCAGCCGCCATTACCGGTTCGACAATTCTTTCACCGGCAGCGTCACCGGCAGCTTTTACTGCTTCGAGCAGGGCGCGCCGTCCAACGGATGCATCAACTCGGGCACCAATCTCAACGCCAAGAACCTGACTTTCGTGGAATCCGGCACCAAGAGCCGCGGGAACATCACCTGGCATATCACGCCGGATGCGATGGTGTACGCCACCTGGTCGCAAGGGTTTCGCCCGGGCGGCTTCAATCGTCAGGGCGGTCCCGCCGCCTACATCCCCGGCCCTGATGGCAAAGATCAGTTCGCCATACCGAACGAATATCATTCGGACGATTTGACGAACAAGGAGATCGGCTGGAAGACGGAATGGTTCGACCATCGCATCCAATGGAACGGCGCGGTGTACCAGGAGAACTGGGACAACGTGCAGATCGGCTTCTTCGATCCGGGTGAGACCGGCAATCTGGCCTTCGGCACGAACGGCCAGGACTTCCGCATCCGCGGAGTCGAAACCTCCATCGTCGCCTTGGTGACGCATGGACTGACGGTGCAGGGCGGGGCGTCGTGGAATTCGAGCGAGCAGACCAACTCACCGGCGCTGATGGACACCAATCCGGCCAGCGTGAACTACGGCAAGGAGATAACCGAGATTTGCGCAAAAGGCACCGGCGCGAATTGCACGCCACTCAACAATCTCTTCGGACCGCCCGGCAGCCCGAGCGCGAACTCACCGCCCATTCAGCTCAACGCGCGGGCGCGCTACGACTGGACGATGAACAGCTACAACGCCTTCGTGCAGTTCGGCGGACAGCACACCGGCCACTCCTACACTCAGTCGGGCAACGATCCGTCCCTGTCGGCCAAGGGCATCAACACAACCCTGCTGCGCTTCGAGAACCCGGCGTACTCGACCTTCGATGCATCCGCAGGCGTGGCGAAGGATGCCTGGTCGGCGCATCTGTACTCGCAGAACCTGTTCAACAAGGAGACCAGCCTGTTCACCAACACCGCTCAGTTCGCGGTTGCGCAGACGGCCCTGCGGCCCCGGGTGATCGGCGTGAAGTTCGGGTACAAATTCTGAACCTCGGTTGATTCGCGAACCCGCAAGGGTCGGACGCGGTAGAATCAAAGGCGGGCATTTGCCCGCCTTTTTTTATGTGAAATCAATGTCGGCCGCCCTCCCCACACCGTCCACCTCTCCCGTCGAGGCCGAGGTGCTGCGCATCCGCGAGTTGCTGGAGCGCAAGCAATTCGCCGCGGCGCTCGCGGCGGCCGAGGCTCTGGCCTCCGGCGTTCCGGAGAACCGCGACGTGCTCTATATGATCGCGGTCAGCCAGCGCTACCTGAACAGAATTCCCGACGCGCTTGCCACCCTGGAGCGGCTCGAGAGGCTGCATCCGGGATTCAGCCGCCTGTACCAGGAGCGCGGGCATTGCTATGTCGCCCTGCGCGATGCGCCGCGTGCCATCGATGCCTTCCTCGGCGCCGTGAATATCAACCCGGCGCTGCCGGCGAGCTGGCGCACTCTGCACTCGCTGTATCGCATGACGGGGCAGGCCGAGAACGCCGAGATGGCTGCCGGGCACGTCGCCGCCCTCGAGAAGTTGCCGGCAGAGATCGTCACGGCGACCGGCCTGTTCTCCGAGGGCGATTTCATACCGGCGGAAAACATCGTCAGAGCCTATCTTCTGAAGCACGGCGATCATGTCGAAGGCATGCGCCTGCTCGCCCGGATCGGCCTCGCGCTCGACATCCTCGACGACGCGGACATTCTGCTCGAAGCCGTGCTCGAGCTGGCGCCGGATTATCGGGCCGCCCGCTACGACTACGCCATGGCGCTGTTGCGCCGGCACAAGCATGTCGAGGCCATCGCCGAGCTCGAGAAGCTGCTGCAGCTCGAGCCGGCCAATCGAGCTTTCCGCACCACCTACGCGACGGCGAATGTCGGGCTCGGCGAGCATGAGCGGGCGCTCGAGCTGTACCGGGAGCTCGTCGTCGATGCACCCGCGGGCACCCAGGCCGCCGAGCTGCACCTGTCGGTGGCGCATTCGCTGAAGGCCTTGGGACGCCGGCAGGAGGCCATCGAATCCTATCGCGCCGCCGCCGCCGCCCGCCCCGCCTACGGGGATGCCTACTGGAGCCTAGCCAATCTCAAGACCTATCGGTTCGAGGCGCCGGAGATTGCGCGCATGCGGACCGATGAGGCCGCGCCCACCACCGCCCCGATCGACCGCTACCACCTGTGCTTCGCCCTCGGCAAGGCCCTGGAGGACGCGGGCGATTTTGCCGAGGCGTTTCAATTCTACGAGCGCGGCAATGCGCTGAAGAAATCTCAGAGCCGCTACCGCCCCGAACCCATCGAGCGCAACACGCGCCTGCAGAAGGCGATCTGCACTCAGGAATTCTTCGCAGCGCGTGCAGGGGTCGGATGCCAGGATCCCGCGCCCATCTTCGTGGTGGGCCTCCCCCGCTCCGGCTCCACCTTGCTGGAGCAGATCCTGGCCTCGCACTCCCGGGTCGAGGGCACGATGGAGCTGGCCGATATTCCGCGACTGGTGCTGGAGCTTCAGGGACGGGAGCCGGAAGCCGAGAACCCCCGCTATCCGCGAGTGCTGGCCGAGATGACACCCGAGGATTTCCGGCGGCTGGGCGAGAAATTCATCGGCGACACCCGTGTTTATCGGACCGGCAAGGCGTTCTTCATCGACAAGATGCCGAACAATTTCCGCCATATCGGACTGATTCACCTGATCTTGCCCAATGCCAAGATCATCGACGCCCGCCGCAATGCCATGGCCTGCTGTTTCAGCAATTTCAAGCAGCTGTTCGCCGCCGGGCAGGAATTCACCTACGGGCTCGAGGACATCGCCCGCTACTACCGAACCTACGTGGAGCTGATGGCGCACTGGGATGCGGTGCTGCCCGGCAAGGTGCTGCGGGTGGAGCATGAAGACGTCGTCGACGATCTCGAGGCGAATGTACGGCGAATCCTCGACTTCTGCGGCCTTCCGTTCGAACAGCAGTGCGTGGAGTTCTACAAGACCGAGCGCAGCATCAGAACCGCGAGCTCGGAGCAGGTGCGTCAGCCCATCTTCAAGGAGGGCATCGATCAGTGGCGCAATTTCGAACCCTGGCTCGGGCCCTTGAAAGAGGTGCTGGGCCGGGATTGAAAGCGGCCGTAGGGCCGCCGCCCGCCCCTCAATGAGGCTCGGTCAACGAGAAGAATTGTCCGGCGGGAGTGCCCTTCAGAAAGCTCAGTGTCGCGATACCCAGCGCACCCGGCGCCGGTGCGGGCGCCGCCGGATCGGTCTTCAGCGGCACCACCTTGCGGTAAGCCTGCCAGACGGCGGTCGGGGCGGGCCCGAATTGCCGCATCGGGTCCTGAGTCTTGCGTACATCCAGCCAACGCGCACCGCTCTGCAGATCCAGCGCCAGTAGCCGGAATGTGTCGTCCACGGCGGTCTGTGCCCGGATGGCTTTGAGCAGCGACTGCGCCTCCAGTTCCTCGACCCCCGAGCTGCCGCCATACCCTTCCGGCGGCACCGGCACGATCTGCGCCTGAATGTGCTGCCAGGTCTCGTGGGATCCGAAGCCGCCGGCGAAAAAACCTCCGCCGAAGCTCTTCAGGATGTCCTGCGAGCCCGGGCCGGTGAAGAACTCGCTGCCGAACCGTTCGGTCCGCAGCATGACGGCGATGTCCATATTGGCCAGAGCGATGGTGAAGGCCTCGAGGTCGTTGGACAGGGGATAGGGATCCCAGTTGGCGTTCGAGAAGATGAAGCCGTGCTTGCCCCGGCTGTTGGGGCCCCCTTTCACGAAGTACTTGCGCATCTCGGGTGTGTCCAAATCCCAGGAATCCTTGGGCGAGATGCCGACGCGGATCGCCGGATTGTGATCCGAGGAGTTGAGCTGAGTCACCACGTCGTCGCGCAGCATGGCCCACATGGCCCAGGCGGACGCCTGCCGGATCGACGAGGCGCGCATGCTCTCCGGATCCTGGATGATCCGCCCCTTGTCGTCGTCGAACAGATAACTGCCCTTGATCATTTCTTTGACGCGCTCGGCGTCCCAGTTCAGCCATTTGAACGGCCGGTCGCTCTGCACCAGATGGTTCAACGGCGTGACCGAGCTATTCATGCCATTGAGGTCGATCGCATAGGTCAGATCGGCCCAAGCCAGGGCCTGCTTTGCATCGGCGACGACGAATACCGACCGCGCCGTGGCATAGGCATTGCTGCTGGTCAGCGCATTGTCGTCGGCGGCGAAGGGTTGCAGCGGCGCCAGGCCCGCCGCCTTCAGCGCATCGGCCGCGGGCATGCGTGTTCCGTTGTAGTAGGCGTCGCCGGATCCGACCATGGTCGCGCCGATATTGTTGAGCACCGACAGATCGCCCTCGCCGACGGTCCCGCGCGATTGCATCACCGGCGTCACCCGCCGGTTCAATAGATCGAGCAACATCTGGGAGAGATGCGGACTCGGCGCATTGAAGGTCATGGCGTTGGCGCGAACCACCATCACTGCGCGCACCAACGCTTCATCGTCGATCTCCGGGCCCTCCAGCGGATTCGCCGCGCCCCGGCGAAACGACGCCGTCATTTTTTTCTCCAGCAGGGCCTTGTTCTCAGGCGACAGCGGATCGCCTTCGAATTGCTTGATCTCGCGGCCGGCGCCGGCACCGCGCGTGAACCAGTACACCGAGACGCCCTCGGCCGGCGCCTCGAGCAGCAGCCCGTAATTGTCTTCCTCGCGCTGTTTGGCCTCGGCGCTCAACTGAACCTTGGCGCCGCCGCGGGCCACCGAGATCACCTGATCGATGGAGAGGTCGTGCCCCGTCAGGGTGATGGTCTTGCCGCCTTCGGTGGGAACGATCGGGTGATACCCCAGATCGCCGAGCACCTCCGCCGATGCCGGAATCGAGGCGCCCGTGACGGCCAGAGTCAGGATCGCGGCGCGGCCGCGCGTCATCCACGAAAAATGCATACGTGATTCCCTCTCATTGCGCATAGTCATTTGCCGCCGTCGATTTCTTGCGCCAGCGGTGCATGGAACTCGGCGGCCGGGTGCGCCGCCATGAAGTCGTGAATAATGTCGCCCACCGGCCGGTGCGGCCGCTCTTGCGGCTTCTGTTGCCAGGGAATGGTTTGCCGAAACGCAGTCCAGGCGGCGGTGGGCGCGCGGCCGAAGCCGCGCCGCGGCGATTGTGCGCGGCGCACGTCCATCCAAAACGTCGCGGTGAGCAAATCCTCGCCCAGCAGCAGGCGAGTATCCTCCACTGCTTGCCGGGCGCGAGTCACTTTGGCGACCGTCTGCGCCTGCAATTCCTCCACACCGTTGCTGAAGGCCACGCCCTCCGGCGTGAGAGTGCGCGTCAGATTCTGGATGTCCAGCCAGATCGCGGTCGGATTGTAGCCGTCGACATCGGACTGCACGCTTGCATCGAGCTCGTCCTGCCCCAGCACATCTTTCGGCGCTATCGAGGTGAAGAAGGTGCTGCCGAATCGGTAAATCCTCTGCACCACCGCCACGTCCATGTTGGCGAGGGCCGTGCCCAGCGCTTCGACTTCATTGGCCAATGGGTAGGGGTCCCAGTTGGCATTGGAGAGAATGAAGCCGTGCTGACCGTGGCTCTCGGGACCTCCCTTCACGAAGTACTTGGCAATCTGCGGCGTATCGAGCTCCCACGAGTCCGCGGGCGCGGCCCCGACCTTGACCGCGGGATTGTGATCCGACGAGTTGATCTGAGTCAGCAAGCTATCGCGCAGCGTCGACCAGGCCTTCCACGCCGCGCCCTGCCGGCTGAAGGACGCCCGCTGGCTCTCCGAATCTTGAATGATTCGCTTCGGGTCGTCTTCGAACAGATAGCTGCCCCTGATCATCTCGAGAACGCGGGCTGCCTCGAGATTCGAATACTTGAACGGGCGGGCGGCTTGGACCGGTGTCGACAGCGGCGTCACGCTGCTGTTCATCGCCTCCAGATCCATGGCGAGAATGAGATCCGCCCAGTCGAGCGTGAGCTTGGCGTCGTGCACCAGCAGCGCGGCTTGGCCCATGGAAAGGGCATTGGTGCTGATCAATGCCGACGGGTACAGGACGTCGGCAGGCTGCAGGGGCTTGAGGCCGGCGGCGGCCAACGCCGCTCCCGCACTCATGCGCCGCCCGCGATAATAGGCATCGCCCGCTCCGCCCATGACGCCGAACACATTGGCCAGGGCGGCGAGGTCGGCCTCGCCCAGCGAGCCGCGCGACTGAACCACCGGCGTCACGCGCCGGTTCAGCATTTCGGTCAGCAGGTCGGATAGCGCAGGGCTCGCGGCTTCGTAAGTCAACGTGTTGGCGCGCACCGCCATCAGCGATCGTACGATTTCCTCATCCGCGACTTCCGGTCCGATACCCTGCCGGGGCCCATTCAGAATCGCCTTCTCCACTCGCTTGGACAGCAGCGCCTTGTTCGTCGGTGCGAGCGGATCTCCGGTGAACAGGGCGACTTCGCGCGCCGCTCCCGCCCCGCGGTTGAAACCATAGATGGGAATGCCCTCGGCGCTGCCTTCGAGCAGCAACCCGTAGGCGTCGGCTTGACGCTGTTTCGCGTCCGGGCTAAATCGGACCTGGGCGCCGTCGCGGGCGATCGCGATCACCTGATCTACGTTGAGGTCGTGACCGGTCAGTACGATCACCTCGCTCGCCCGGGTCGGTGCAATCGGATGATAACCGGCTTGCGCCTGCGCCACCGACGTACCGAGAGCCAATCCCAGCAGCACCCATGCCGCGCCGGACATCGCTCTCACCTATTGCTTCTCCGAGGAGGCCGGCGGTGTCTCGCCGCCGCCGTAGAAATTGGCCGCGGGCGTTGCCTTGAGGAAGGCAACGGCGGTCATGGGCCGCGGCTGCATGGGGCTGCCGTCCATGACGGGCAGCAGCGGCACGATTTTGCGAAAGGCCGTCCAGGCTGTGGTGGGCGCGCTGCCGAAATTCCTGGAGGCGTCTTGCGCCTTGCGCACGTCCATCCAGAAGGCTGCATTCAATAAATCGTGCCCGAGCAGATCGTAGGTGGTGTTCACCGCTTCGCGCACGCGATAGGCCTTGATGCGCGTCTGCGCCTGAAGGTCTTCGACCGTGCCGATGATGGCCGCGCCTGAAGGGGCCACCGGATTCGTCAGGCTTTGGATCTCCTGCTGCAGATCCACCGGCGTGTAGCCGCCGCCGCCGGCCAGGTAGACCGCGAATTCGCTTCCCGCCGGCAGATTCAGGGCCTTCGCCGGATCGGCCGACGTGAAGAACGGATTGCTGAACCGATCGATGCGCAGCGAGACGGCGATGTCCATGTTCGCCAAGGCAATGACGAAATCTTCGAGCTTGTTCGCCATGGGATAGGGGTCCCAGTTCGCATTGGAGACGATGTAGCCGTGCTTGCCATGGCTGTTCTTGCCGCCCTTGACGTAGTACTTCATCATCTGCGGCGTGGACAAGTCCCACGAATCCCCGGGCGACATGTCGGTGCGAACGGCGGGATTGTGGTCCGATGAGTTCATCTGCAGAACCACCGCATCGCGCAGCCCGGCCCAATCGGCCCAAGCCGAGGCCTGACGGATGGAGGAAGCCCGCAGGCTCTCCGGGTCCTGAATGATCCGCTGCGGATCGTCGCTGAACAAATAGCTGCCCTTGAGCATGTCGCGCACGCGCGCCGCTTCCCAATTCAGCCATTTGAACGGGCGCTCCCTCTGCACCAGCGTGCTGATGGGCGTGATGCTGGAATTCATGCCGTTCAGATCCATGGCATAGATGAGGTCGGCCCATTCGAGTGCCTGGCGGGCGTCATTGACGGCCAGGGCGGCAATGCCGGTGCTGTAGGCATCGCTGCTGGTCAGGGCATTGGTGTCCGCTGCAAAGGGTTGGATGGGCTTCAAGCCCGCCTTTGCCAGCGCATCGGCCGCGGTCATGCGCACGCCCTGATAGTAGACCTCTCCGGTGCCCACCATCGCCGCCCCGACATTGCTGAGTTGTGCCAGGTCGCCTTCCCCGAGCGTGCCGCGGGATTGAACCACCGGGGTGATCCGATGGTTCAAGAGATCTATCAACATCTGCGACAGTTGCGGGCTGGGGGCGTTGGAGGTCATGGCGTTGGCGCGAATGACCATCATCGCCCGTACGATTTCCTCATCTCCGACCTCCGGTCCGAAGCCGAAAATCGCTCCCAGCTGGAATTCCATCAGCTGAGATTTCTCCAGATACGCCTTGTTCTTGGGCGTCAATGGATCGCCGGAGAACATCACCGTTTCGCGCTGATCGCCCGACCCTCGATTGAACCAATAGACCGAGACACCCTCCGCCGCCGCCTCGAGGAGCAATCCATAATTGTCCGCCTGGCGTTGCTTGGCTTCAGGGCTCAGCTGAACCTTGGCCCCGTGGCGCGCGACTTCCACGACCTGCTCGATGGTCATGTCATGACCCGTCAGGGTGATCACGCTGTCACCCTTGGTGACATCGATGGGTTGATAGCCTGCGGCGGCGCTCGCCGGCATGCTCCCGATCAAACAGGCCGCCGAACACCACCCCGCCATTGCCGCCCCGCGCCAGCCCCTCACCCTCATCGCATGAGTCATCATCATTGCCCCCTAATGACGGATCGCTGCCTCGCCCTACGCCTGCTACCCGTATGCAATATTTTTAACTGACATGCAAGTCGTCCGGGCGGCGAATCAGGGACACCCTGCCATTGATGGGCCGCTCGATGAAGCGGATGGGCTATGATCTGGGGATAACTAGAGCGGGGCCTTCGGGTCCGGCCGATTCCATCCAGGGCAAGGGAGCTGTGCGAATGTCGTCGAGATATTGGCGTGTCTGGTCGCTTTCCATCGGGTTTCTCGCAAGTCCCCTGCTCGCGCAGGCCGGTTCCGCCGAACTTCTACCGCTGCAGACCTTTCGGGCCGCCCACGCACCCAACTCGCCGATTGCGAACGCCGCGTTCGCCCCGGGTGAGAATGCCCTGCCCGCCGCTCCCTTCGCCGGTGTGCTCACGCTGCATGCGGCAGCCATGCAGACTCTTCCGGTGCTCGACCATCCGGTGATACTGAGGCGCGATGCCCGAATATTTCCCGGCGTCCGGCTGGAGTTCTTCACGATCGGCGATGTGCTGGTACCGGTTGAGCGCGGTGAGATGGTGGCCGAGACCCGCGCCGGGTCCTCCCCAAGCTACTGGCGGGTCATTCCGCAATTCGGCCGGGTGTGGCGCGAAAAAGCGGACGGCGAATGGTCGCGCGCGGCGTTCCCCATCATGCTGGTCAATGACACCGAGAACCATGCGCACCAGGGTCTCGCGACCTTCCTGTACCGGCCCGGCGAAGTGACCGGACTCGTGATCCAGTTCGTCCAGCAAACCGGCCCCTATCTCATCAAACAGTACTTCGTGGCGTGGGGATTTGCGCCGGCGGATTTCGCCGCGGGAGACGCGTCCAAACTCGAGGGGCGCGTAGCCCAAGCGCGGGCCGAATTGGCCGACCGGCTACCGGCGAGGCCGTGGAGCGAACTCCTGAAAACCGTTCCGCCGGGAAGTCTCGAGGGGTTCGGCGGGCCGCTTTACCCCAAATGGCAGGTGGCGGTGGCCTTGGTTCGCGACGGCACGCTGTACTACCAGGAAGCCATGACCCCCTACGGAGCCTATCCTTATCCGCTCGAGATGCGCTTCGGCGTGCGCTCGGTCACGAAGAGCGTGTTCGCGCCGCTGGCGCTTTTGCATCTGGCGCAAGTTTACGGTCCATGGGTACTGACGCTCAAGGTCGGCGACTACGTGCCCGGCCTCGATCCGAAATGGCACCGCGTGCGCTTCATCGATGCGGCGAATATGGCGACGGGGTATGGCGGAACCGGCAGCACCCAGACGCACCCGAACGATATCTTCGACGGCTATCTGGGCGGCGACTACGACGCCTGGTACACGGCACGATCGCATGCCGACAAGCTTCGGCAGATCGCGGCGACCTTGCACCCCTATCCTTGGGAGCCCGGTACGGTGATGCGCTACCGCGACCAGGACTACTACCTCCTGGGCGCCGCCATCGACGGCTTTCTCAAGTCGATCCGGGGACCGCACGCGGACTTGGGCGAGATGGTTCAGGCGGAGGTGCTCACGCCCATCGGCATCCATCAAGCCCCGACGGTCAGGACTGCGGAGTCCGGCGGTCACGAAGGCCTGCTCTGGTGCAACGCCGGCTACTATCCGACTCTCGACGATCTGGCCAAGATCGCCCTGCTGTACCAGGCGCGCGGCGCCCACGGCGGCGTGCAAATTCTCAATCGCGACCTGACGACGGATTTGCTGGCGGCGCGCGATGCCATCGTCAAGAACGCGGACGCCTCGCTGGGCCCGGTCTCGGCGCCGCTGGCGGGATCGATTGAAGACGGGCTGTACAAGATGGGCTTTCACTTCCTACGCTACGTCAATGCAAACGGTGCGGCGGAGTATCTGCCGAGCATGCATGGTTCCGGGGACAACGAGGTGATTCTCTACCCCAACCGCATGATCTCGATCGTCATGGCGAAAGCCTCGATGGAGGTGCTCGGCCCGGAGAAGACCCGCTCCGATGACGGCCCGGTGACGATTCGGGCCGTCGAGCGCCTCGCGCCTTTCTGAGGCGCACCCATGGCTGAAATGCTCACCGTGGAAGCCGGTCTCGGCGCTGCCCCCTCGCCGATCGAATCAGAAGTTCTGCGCATCCGCTCATTGATGGAACAGGGGCAGTTCGGGCCGGCGCTGGGCGCCGCAGATGCGCTGCGCGCACAGGTGCCCGAGAATCGGGATGTGCTCTACATGACGGCGGTGAGTCTGCGCTACTTGAAGCGCATTCCCGAAGCACTGGCGATACTGGCAGAACTGGAGCAACACCACCCCGGCTACAGCCGGTTGTTCCAGGAGCGCGGACATTGTCTGGCGGCGATGCGCTCCGCGGAACCTGCCCTGCAAGCCTACCTGCGCGCCGTGACCCTGAACCCGTCGCTTCCCGCAAGCTGGAATGCCCTGCAGGTGCTGTTCCGCATGACGGGCCGTCAGGCCGATGCCGAGAACGCCGCCGCGGAGGTTGCGAAGCTCGCGGCACTGCCGCCGCAGATCCTCACGGCCTTTGGAATGTTCGCGGACGGTGAATTACATGCGGCGGAGCAGATAGTTCGCGAGTACCTGTCGAGCCACGGCGATCACATCGAGGCCATGAGGCTGCTCGCGCAAGTTTGCATGAAACTCGACGTCGTGGACGAGGCAGAGTTTCTGCTCGAGCAGCTGCTGGTGCGGGTGCCGGATTATCATGCCGTGCGCTACGAGTACGCCGTCGCGCTACTCGCGCGCCATCGGCACCTGCGCGCGCGCGAGCAGATGGAGAAACTGCTCGAGACCGATCCGAACAATCGAATTTACCGCACCACGCTGGCGACCATATGTTCGGGTATGGGCGACTACAGCCGGGCCCTGCCGCTGTACCGCGAGCTCGTGACCGAAACGCCCAACGATCCCGAGCTGCATTTGTCGATGGCGCATGCGCTGAAGACGCTAGGCCGGACGCCGCAAGCCATCGAATCCTATCGTGCGGCGGCCTCGCTCAGGCCGCATTACGGCGAGGCGTATTGGAGCCTCGCAAACTTGAAAACCTACCGGTTCACCGATGATGAGATTGCGCAGATGCGGGCTGCGGAAGGCTCGCCGAACATTCAGCCGGCCGATCGCTATCATCTGTGTTTCGCGCTCGGCAAGGCGCTCGAGGACCGGGGCGAGTACGCGCCGTCCTTTGCGTTCTACGAGCGCGGCAACGCGTTGAAGAAAAGCGAGTGCAGCTATCGTCCCGAGCCCCTGGAGCGCAACGCCCGCCTGCAGGCGTCGGTCTGCACGCGGGAGTTCTTCGCCGCCCGGCAGGGCGGCGGGTGCCCCGACCCCTCACCCATCTTCATCGTGGGGTTGCCGAGAGCGGGCTCGACCTTGATCGAGCAGATCCTCGCTTCGCACTCGCAGGTGGAGGGGACCATGGAGCTCGCGGACATTCCGCGCCTGGTGCAGGATCTGCACGGGCGCGCGCCGGCCGGCTCGGCTCCGCGCTACCCGGGAATTCTCGCCGAACTCTCCGCCGCGGAATTCGCCGGCATGGGAGAGAGATATCTCCGCGACACTCGCGCCTACCGCACGGGCAAGGCCTTCTTCGTCGACAAGATGCCGAACAATTTTCGCAATCTGGGGCTGATTCATCTCATCCTGCCCAACGCCAGGATCATCGATGCCCGCCGAGACCCTCTCGCCTGCTGCTTCAGCAATTACAAACAGCTGTTCGCCTCAGGCCAGCAATTCACCTACAGCATCGATGACATCACCCGCTACTACCGCATGTATGTCGAGCTCATGGATCATTGGGATGCGGCGCTTCCTCCGGGGCGGATACTCAGAATCCAGCATGAGGATGTGGTGGCGGACCTCGAGGCGAACGTGCGGCGCATCCTCGAGTTCTGCGGCCTCGCGTTCGAGCCGGGCTGCCTCGAGTTCCACAAGACCCTGCGCTCCGTGCACAGCGCGAGTTCCGAACAGGTGCGCCGGCCCATCTACCGCGAAGCGGTGGCCCAGTGGCGACACTACGAACCCTGGCTGGGCCCCTTCAAGGAGGCCTTGGGTCCGCTCGCGGCTACTTCCCCGACCCGGAGCTCGAGTACTTGTAGGCGAACTTGATTCCGAGCACGCGCGGCCGCTGCGGAACCTCGGTCAAAATGAATTGGCCTTGGTCCGTCGACAGGCTGGAATTCACGTTGGTCAGGTTCTGGCCGAATATCTGCACGGACCACGCTCCCTTGGCAATGCCCGCCGCGGCATCGTAGGTCGTAAATCCCGGCATATCGAACGCCGGGACGTAGCCGGTCGCCGTGATCATGTGCCCCTGGTGCTGGCCGGAGGCCTGAACGAAGGCGTTGTAGTCGTTGAAATCCCATTCGTAGCGAATACGCGCATTGACGTTGAACGGCGGCGAGTAAGGGGTCCGGCTGCCCGTCGGTCCGTACGGATTCGGAATCGAGGTGATGTCCTTGCCGTAATTGACGCTCGCCGGATTGTTGTCCACCAGGTAGGGTGAGTTGGTCTGCGAGGTGCTGTTCCACGCCGCCGACGTCTGCACGGTCAGTCCGTGCGTCACGCGGGCGATGATGGAGGGCTCGAAGCCTCGGACACGGTAGCTGGGTCCGTTCGTTGCGAAAGCCAGGTTCCCGAGTCCGCCCTGCGGATCGAAGAACCCGGTCTGCGCGTTGCCCCAAACCTCCTGGTACACCGCACCGTTGAATTGAACGCGGCGATCGAACCATTCGGTCTTCCAACCCACCTCGTTGTTGGTGATGTTGTCCGGCACCGTGAAGGCCGGAACGCAGAACTGGTCGAGGCCGTCGGGACCCGGCAGATGGCAGCCCGTGCCGCGATTGAATTGACCCGCCCGGAAACTCTGCGACCAGGTGTAGTACAGCAGGTCGTGATCCGTGATGTGCCAGCTCAAGTTGCCGCGGGCGCGATTGCCCGAGGGAGTGGTGCGGTTGGGCGCGCGATCGTTGAAATTGGTGCCGTACGGAGCCTGGCAGGGTCCAAAGTAAGTGGTCGGCCCGGGGGGACCATAGGCGCCTCCCACCTTGCAGTAGAAGCTGCCCACGTCGCCGCCTGTCTCCTTGTCATCGTATTTGAAATGCCGAATTCCGCCGGTGAGGGTCAGGGTCTTCGGGATCAAATCTATGTCCAGCGAGGCGAACTCCGCCAACTGCTTGTAGCCGCGCTCCACATCGTCGAAGAATCCCGCCGGCTGAGTCGGGCTGTAGGCCGGCGAGCCGGGCCACGGCTGCAGGGGCAGGTAGCAATTATTGTTGAGCCCGGTCGGCGAGCAGTTCGGAACCGTCACATAGCGCCACTGAGTCTGGTCTAGAATTTCGTAGTTTTCCCAGTACACGCCCACGAGTCCGCGGATGCGCTTGTCATCCGGGGTGCTCAAGCGCAGCTCCTGGCTCTGGTGGGTGTTTCTCTCCGTTTCCGACCACGTGGTGCTCGGCGTGTAGCACTGGCCGGTGGCGGGACTCGCCGACAGACCCACGCATTGATAGTAGGAGGCGTTCACACCGCGTGCGTAATTGGTGTAGTCCTGCAGCTGGCTGACGTTGCGCACCAGGTAGGAGCCGCTGTAGACCAGCTTGAAGTCGCCGATTTTTCCGTTGACGACCAGCGCGGTGTTCTCGAACTTGTCCTTGTTGTACGACGGATTGAACAGCGTCACCGACAGGGGAGGCAGCGGCTGTCCGCCCTGCGGGGTGCCGTTGGCCGTGAGCGAGGCGCCCTCGGTGCCATAGGGCATCTCGTAGAAAACGCCCTGGGAATCCATGTTTTGATAAGACTGCGTCAACAAGGCATCCCAGTCGCTGTTGATCTTGTACAGGGCCTCCACCCGAAATCCCGTGTAGGTGAGCGGGTTGATCGCGTTGCCGACGACGCTGTTATTGTTGATCGACAGGCTGTTGGTCGGCACCACGCCGCCGTTGTAGCGGGCGATCCCCAAGTCGGTGGACGCCCGCGAGAATTCGCTCGGGACGTTGTTGATGTAGCCGCCATGACGGTCGTTGTAGATCACGGCGCGCACTGCGAGGGTGTCCTCGATGAGCGGCAGGTTCAGCACGGCGGTGAGATTGCTGTTCGGATCGCCGTGCGCGGTGGTCCCATAGCCGGCATCGACGCTGGCCTCGGTGACGTCGAGCTTGGGCTTGTTCGTGATGTAGCGAAGCACGCCGTTGAGCGCGCCGCCGCCGAACAAGGTGCCCTGCGGGCCTTCGAGAACCTCGATGCGCTCGAGGTCGGCCGCATAGACGTCGAGGTTGCGGCCGGGCAGCTGTCCCGACTGTTCGTCGAGGTAGATGGCGACCGCCGGGAAGGCGCCGGTGGTGCCGCCGCCCTGCCCGCCGCCGCCGCCGACGCTCAAGCCCCGGATGACGATGTCGGCCTGTGCGGGACCGTTCGTGGCCTGGGTTACGTTGGGGAGAAACTTGATCATGTCGTCCATATTCACGACATTCAACTGGGCAATCGTCTCGCTGGTCAGTGCCTCGATCGAGATCGGCACGTTCTGGATGTTCTCCACGCGGCGCTGCGCGGTGACCACGACCTCGGCGAGCGACTCGGAGTTGTTCTCGGCGGAAGTGTCCGCCGCGATCGCGGTCGCAGCGCCGTGTACGCCGAGAATGGAGCAGATCGCATAGGAAAGCTTGGCATTGGGTTTCAATTCGGTCTCCCTATTATCTTCAACTTTCGGGCAAATCGCTCCCTTACCGACGGATCTCGGCTCCTCCTTGAATTGCAAATCGCGAACATCCCTAACCAAGACTCTCACAGCCGAGCGGGCGATTCAATCCAGAAAAATGGATTAGCTCATGCAAAATGTCGCTGAGACGCGCCGGCGGTTCCATCCGTGCGCGGATCCGGTGCGGAATTCCCGGCCGGCTGCCGCTTTTTGGCGCAGCGATTGCCTATGCGGCGCCTGCGGCCGATACTCATGGCGGGACCCTCGAGTCCCCGCCAAATAAAACAATTCAGGTACTCATGATGCATTTCCATTCGCGTGTTTCGTGGTTCGGCGTTCTTGGCGCGGCGGCAGCGTGCTGTCTCGGCGCCTTGAATGCGGCGGCGGCGCCTCCGCCCACCTATCATCCCATCGTGCCGAGCCAGTCGGAGAAGACCGTGGTACTCACGGGCCGGGATTTGACGATAGAGCAAGTGGTGCAAGTGGCGCGCCACGGGGCCAAGGTCGAGTTGACTCCGGAGGCGCGGCAGCGCTCGGCCGATGCGCATGCCCTGCTGCTCGAAGCCGCCGCCGAGGGGGTGTCGGTGTACTGGTTCAACCGGGGTTCAGGATCGGGCCGCGAGAAATACATCTTTACGGGCGATCCCCTCTCGCCGGCGAACAGGAAGTTTCTCGAAGAGCGGCAGCTTGCGATATTCCGCCGCGGCGCGCTCGCAGGCATGGGTCCGGAAATCAGCGAAGAGGAGATCGTTCGTGCCATGCTGGTGGTACGGGCGAACACCATGAGTTTCGAGGCCGCGAGCCCGCAACTCACCCAACGGCTGCTCGATTTGCTGAACTATCGCATCACCCCGGTGGTGCAATCGCGCGGCACCGTCGGCGAGGGAGATTTGGGGCCGTTCACGAATGTGGGTGCGGCCATGGTGGGCGCCGGCAATGCCTACTACCGCGGGGTGCGGATGCCGGCGGCCGAGGCGCTGAGGCAGGCCGGGCTCGCTCCGCTCGCACCCTTTGGGGCCGACGACAGCGAGTTGGAAAGCACCAACGCCTACGCCACCGGTCAGGCGGCGCTGCTTCTGTACGATGCGCGCGAGGCGCTGTCCTGGGCGGATCTCACCTATGCCATCGACCTCAACGGCATGAACAGCAGTGTCTCGCCGCTGTCCCAGCCCGTCCAAGCCAATCGCCCGTTCAAATGGCTGAACTGGGAGGCGGCACGGGTGCTCGAGATGTTGAAGGGCAGCTATCTGTTCGAGCTGGACGACGAGCGCATCATTCAAGACCCGGAAAGCCTGCGCGCCTCGGCCATTCGGCAGGGCTCCGCTTGGACCGCGTGGGCGCACTTGCGCGACGCGGTGCGCGTGCAGATGAATTCGTCGGATCACAATCCGGCGGTGCGGGTCGGCGCCTCTCCGGGGGATTCGTGGGAGCTGGGCACGCCGCAGCTCGCGCAGTTCTACGTCAAGGGCAGCGCGCGCAATCACGGTCAGCACGGGTTCATCTTTTCGAACGCCAATTGGGATCCCTACCCCATGGCCAATGAGATCGAAGCCTTCACCATCGCGCTCGCCAACATGGATACGGCCATCGCGCAAAGACTGCTGCGCTTCACGAGCACATTCTTCACCGTCATCGCTCCCTCGGACGAGTCGCCCGGAGAGCCCGGCCGCTTCCACCTGACTGCCGGCAGCGAAATCGACGCCGTCGCGCTGATGCAGGAAATCCAAGGGCTGATCAATCCCGTGCCGCCCGAAGGCAATGCGCTGATTCAAAATGTCGAGGATCTGCAGACCCAGACCCGGTTGAAAGTCACCCGCGCGCGGACGGCCGTCGACGATACCATCGAGCTTCTGGCCGAGGATCTGTTGACCGGCACCTACTGGCTCGACCTGCGCAAGGCGCAGAAACCGAACCGCGCCTTCGGCGCCTCGCCCACGGCCGTATGGTCCGCCTTTCGCGCCGCACTGCCGTTCAACGGTGCCGGGCCCAATTCGGCGACGCTGCCCATCCATGAAATAGCCGCCTCGTTCATCCGCGGCAACGAGGCGGAGACGTTCTACGAGAACAACGCGCACGAACCTGCGACGGTGCTCGCCGAATGATCGCCAATGCTCGGATGTACTCGGTGAGCCCCGAGGCGGCCGGGCTTTGGCGAAGGCTCTTGACCGCCGTGATCGAGCACGCGGGCCTCGATATCCGGCTGCTCGAACACACCGAACCCAAGCCCATCGATGAGCTGTGGCAGCGCCCCGACAAGGCGGCGGTGTTCATGTGCGGATTGCCTTATTCCCGTTCCAATCCTCGCCTCGAGCTGATCGCGGCGCCGGTCCCCTCGCCGCCCGAATTTCGCGGCCTGCCTCAATACTGGAGCGCCATGGTGGTGCGCAAGGACAGCGCCTTTCACACCATCGAGGACACCTTCGGCGGCCGGATTGCGCTGACCGTGCCCGATTCGCAATCCGGTTGTTGGGCCGCGGCGCACTACCTCATGAGCGTGGCCAATCGATTTCCCCTGTACGCCCAAGTCATCGCACCGCAAGTGACCCCCGTCGGCGCGATGTCCGCCGTCATCGACGGCGCGGCGGACGTCGCCCCCATCGATTCCTATGCGTTTTGCCTGCTGCAAAAGTATCGTTGGGACTTGACGTCCCAATTGCGCAGCGTTGCCCGCACGCCGCGCACGCCGATCCCGCCGCTGGTGGCATCGGTGCCCGGAATGGCGGCCCTGCGGGCGGCTTTCCTGGACGCGCATCACATCGCCGGCATTGCACCCCTGATGGCGGATTTGCTGCTGGAGCGATTCGTCCATCCCGATCCCGGCGTTTATGATGCGTTGCGACTGAATTTCCAGGCCGCAACCCAGTACTGGAGCGAGCATCCGCTCGCAGCCCACGTGCACCCGGGCTTCGTGCTGGATTCCGTGAATTTCGCAAGTTGACCGTTCGCCGGTAGACTTGGAAGCAAGGTCGAAACGGTGCATCACTTGAGACAAAAGTTCTTTCAGGTCGACGGGCCCACGTGGTTGGTGGCCGCGGTGCTGTACGGCGCGTGGGTGCTTCTGATCTGGTTCCACGCCCGGCTGCCCTGGTGGGTCATCATGCCCGTGGGTGCCTATCTCATTGCCTGGCACTTTTCGCTGCAGCATGAAGCCATTCATTCGTTTCGCGGCGTGCCCGCATGGCTGCGCTTCGCCGTGGTGTTTCCGCCGCTGGGATTGTGGTTTCCCTACCCGCTCTATCGCAAGAGCCACACCACGCATCATCGCGACATCAACCTGACCATTCCCGGCGTCGATACCGAGTCCTACTATGTGCGTCAGGCCGATTGGGCGCGCATGGGAGCCGTGCGCAAATGGCTGCTGATCTTCAATCAGACCATGGCGGGGCGGCTGTTGATCGGGCCGCTGTTGCGCCTATGGACTCTGATCACCCGGGAAACGCGCCGCGTGGCGCAGGGCGACACCAGTCATCTGCCGCATTGGGCGGCGCACGTGGGCGCGGTTGCACTGCTGTTTTGGTTCATCTCGGGCGTCTGCGGTTTTCCCTGGTGGCAGTACTGTCTGCTCATCGCCTATCCGGGCTTCAGCCTGGGGTTGCTGCGTGCATTCACCGAGCATCGGGCGGCGCAAGACTCGCAGGAGAGAACCGCATCCGTGGAATCGAACGCGCTGTTCGGCATGCTGTACCTGTACAACAATTTGCACGTCGCGCACCATTTGAAGCCGGCCATGCCCTGGTACGAAATCCCGCGCTTCTATCGGGAGAATCGCGCCGAACTACTGGCGATGAACGGTCACTTCCACTACCGGGGATATGCCGTGCTCGCGCGGCACTACTTCCTGGCCCCCGTGTTCAGTCCCGTGCACCCCACTCTGTAGAGCATCGCGTTGCCCGGCAAAACCCGCGCGATCGTCGCGACCTCGATCGGCAATATGCTGGAGTGGTACGACTTCACCGTGTACGCATTGTTTGCGGGCTACATCGCCGGAAACTTCTTCCCCAGCCATGACGCCAACACACGCCTGCTCCAGACCTTTCTCGTGTTCGGGCTGGGATTCGTGGTCCGCCCCTTGGGCGCCGTGCTCATCGGGAACTTCGGCGATCGAGCCGGCCGCAAGGCCGCTCTCACTCTGACCATCCTGCTCATGGCCGCGGGCACCGGCGTCATCGCGTTCTCCCCCACCTATGCATCCATCGGCGTCGGCGCCCCGCTGCTGCTCCTGCTGGGACGGGTGCTGCAGGGTTTTTCCGCCGGCGGCGAGGTGGGCGGTGCGACCGCCTACTTGCTGGAAAGCGCGGACGCGAAGAATCGCGGGCGCGCCGCTTCGTGGCTCGAGGCCAGCATGGGGATGGCCAACATCTTGGGCGCACTGGCGGCGTACTCGGTGACCGCGCTGCTGCGAGCGGACCAGGTGCAATCCTGGGGCTGGCGAATTCCCTTCATTCTCGGTCTGGCGATCGCGCCCGTGGGACTGTATCTGCGCCGCACCCTGGAGGAGACCGACGCCTTCCAAGCCGAGACCGCGCGGCGAGCCGCGGATCGGAACGCTCACCGCAGGGCGCCGCTGTCGGAGATCATCCGCGATCACCGCCGCAGCCTCTTCGTCGGTTTTTGCGTGGCGGTGCTATGGGCCGTCGCGGTGTATGTGCTGATGATTTTTCTGCCCACCTATGTGCAGCACCCGGACACCTTCAACTTCACTGCGCGGCAGGCCTTCGGCGCCTCTCTCATCGGCAACATTCCCTTCGTGGTCGGCTGCGTCTGGTTCGGCTCGCTGTCGGACCGCCTGGGAAGGCGCACCAGTCTGTTCCTGAGCGCCTCGCTCCTGCTCGTGCTGGTGTTGCCGCTGTTCATGTGGTTGAAGGCGTCTCCCATCCTGCCGACCTTGATCGCGGTCCAGTGCATCGTGTGCACCCTGGTGGCGAGCTTCGTCGGCGTGGCTCCCGCGGCATTGTCGGAAATCTTCCCCACCGGCGTGCGCTCGACCGGAACCTCGCTGGTGTACAACGGCGCCTTCACGTTGTTCGGCGGCTTCGCGCCGATGATACTGACCTGGCTCACCCAGCGATCGGGCGGTTCGATCTATTCCCCGGCGTGGTACGTAATGCTGGCGGCGGCGGCGGCGCTGCTGGCGATTCCCTTCCTCGGACGCCGTGAAACGCAGGCCGCGGCGGGGCTGGCGGGCTATCCCACGGTCGCGAACGAGCCCTGATCGCGCGGAACCGCAGAGGCTGCTATGCGCCGGACTGTTGCGGCCCGGCCGACTGTTGAGGCCCGGCCGACGAGGGTCCGCTCTTCGGGTAAAAATAATTGTAATACCACGCACAGCCCGTCTCGATCTGGGCCTGGATGCGGGGCGGAATGTCATGCTGTTTGGGTTTTCTGATGCGGTCCGACTGCGTGTGCAAGTACTTCATGCCGTAGTGGCTGTCGCTCTCCTGCGGCCCCATGAGCGCCAGCTTGTCGGGATCGATCTGGAATGGCGACAGGCCCAGCCAGGAATAAACTTGAGACATCCGCGCCGCGGGTTGTTCGACCAGGTCTTCGAAGCGAATCATGTACAGGCGTTGTTGCACGGCCTTCGGCAAATCCGCCACCGCATGCAGCGATATCAGCGGGGCGCCGATCGCTTGATCCTTGGCAAATAGCGCGTCGGCACGCCCGGCGCGATCGAAATCGGCCAGATGGTCGATGGAATCCACCAGAATCGTGCGTTGGTGCTGCGCCTCGATCGAGCCGTAGATCTGACCCAGTTCCCGCACGCAAACAATCAGTTTGGCCTGCGGCTCGATCTGCAGCAGCAACTCGACGGCGTGCAGCCAAGCCCGGTTCTTGTCGACCACCACCTTTCTGGTGCAGTCGCGATTCCATCCCCGTAAAAAGCCCTGCATGGCCGCCCCCAGATGTGCATAGCTGCTCTCGAATGAATGATCGAGCTGCGCCAGGAAGAAGCGATCGCTGCCGACCATGCGCCGGATGCCCAGCACCAGGTTGCACAGCGGCGAGCTGAGTCCTTCGCACTGGATCTCGGGATGCTGCGCGAGCATCTGGCACAGCAGGGTTGAACCGGCTCTCGGCAAGCCGGTCACGCCGACGAATGTGGGACTCATGGTGCGATTCTAGCCGCTTTGGGTCGCCCCAAGGCAAGGGCGACCGGCATAATGTCGCGCACCGGTACTCATGGGGAGAAGTCCTTGTCCGATCGTCCCAATTTTCTGATACTGATGGCGGATCAGCTGACGGCACGCGCCCTTCCCGCCTACGGCAACCGCATCGCCAAGACGCCGCACATCGACGCGCTCGCGGGCGGCGGGGTGGTGTTCGACTCGTTCTACTGCAACAGTCCGCTGTGCGCGCCTTCGCGGTTTTCCATGCTGTCCGGCCGGCAGATTTCCGCCATCGGCGCCTACGACAACGCGGCGGAGTTTCCCGCGCAGGTGCCCACCTTCGCGCACTATTTGCGGCGCGCCGGGTACCGCACGGTGTTGAGCGGGAAAATGCATTTCTGCGGCGCCGATCAGCTGCACGGTTTCGAGGAGCGCCTCACCACGGACATCTATCCGGCGGATTTCGGCTGGACGCCGGACTGGACTCGCTTCGATGAGCGGCCGAGTTGGTATCACACCATGGATTCAGTGACCCAGGCCGGACCCTGCACGCGCACCAATCAGATCGACTTCGATGATGATGTGGTGTTCCAGGCGCGGCAAAAGCTGTTCGACATGGCGCGCACCGACGATGGCCGGCCGTTTTGCATGGTGGCGTCCATGACCCACCCGCACGATCCCTATGTGATTCCGCAGCGCTATTGGGACCGCTATTCGAAGGTCGATATCGACACGCCGCGAGTAAGCATGCCGGCCGATGAGCTCGATCCGCATTCACGGCGCCTGCGTCACGTCTGCGGGCTCGACTTGGCACAAGTGACCGAGGCGCAGATGCGTGCGGCACGCCGCGCCTACTATGGCGCCGTGTCCTACGTGGACGACCAGATCGGCACGCTGCTGGCCGCGCTGGCCGATGCACGCTTCGCGGAAAACACCGTCGTGCTGCTCATCGCCGATCACGGGGACATGCTGGGCGAGCGCGGGCTGTGGTACAAAATGAGCTTCTTCGAGCCTGCCTGCAGGATTCCGATGATCGTCCATGCGCCGGCTCTATTCGGCCCGCGGCGGGTTGCGAATTCCGCCTCTCTGGTCGACCTGTTGCCCACGCTCTGCGAGCTGGGCGGCGCTGCGTCTGCCGGCTACGCGACACCGCTCGACGGCAACAGCCTTGTCCCGCAGCTCGCGGGAGATGCGGGCCGGGATGAGGTGATCGGCGAGTATCTCGCGGAGGGAGCGATCGCGCCCTTGGTGATGATCAAGCGCGGGCGGTACAAGTTCGTGCACTCTCCTGCCGATCCCGATCAGCTCTACGATTTGCTCGCCGATCCGGACGAGGTGCGAAATCTCGCGACCTTGGGCGGCCATGCGGCGCGCGTTCGAGAGTTTCGCGCGGAAGTGGCCCGGCGCTGGGATATGCAAACGTTGCATGCTGCCGTCATCGCCAGCCAGCGGCGGCGGCATCTGGTGTACGGCGCACTGCGCAGCGGCCGCTACACGCCCTGGGATTTTCAGCCTGTGCGCGACGCCAGCCGGCTCTACGTGCGGAACGATCAGGATCTGGGCGACCTGGAAGCCATGGCGAGATTTCCCTAAGGTTTATCGCCTGCCCTATCGCGTTTTGCGGCCGCGGGCGTTACCATCACGCAAATAATATGCTTGATAGTAAAGCGATACCGGCAAACTATTTGGCGGGGTCCGGCGCCAAGATCATCGACGGGCGCCGCCATGCGCGGGAATTACGCGACGTCCTGCGCGTAGAGGCGAACGAGTTTGCCGCGAAATACGGCGCTCAGCCGAAGCTCACCGTGGTGCTGGTCGGCGACGATCCGGCCTCGCGCCTGTATGTGGCGAACAAATCCAAGGCCTGCCGCGACGTGGGTATTGCATCGGTGGTCATTGCGCTCCCGGCTTCGACGCCGCTCGACGCACTGCTTGCCGTCATCGAAGCGCAGAATCAGGATGCCTCCGTGCACGGTATTCTGGTGCAGCTTCCGCTGCCTTCTCATTTGCCCGTGCAGTCGGTTCTCGAGCGCATTGCGGTCGAGAAAGACGTCGACGGATTCCATCTCTACAACGTCGGCAGCCTGGCCCTGGGCACGGCGGTGTTTCCACCCTGCACTCCCTATGGCGTGCAGAAGCTCCTCGAGGCGGAACGAATACCGATCGCGGGCCAGAACGTGGTGGTGGTGGGCGCGAGCAATATCGTGGGCAAACCCACTGCCATGATGCTGATGCAGCGCGACGCCACTGTGTGCATCTGTCACGCGAAGACGCGCGATCTGGCGCAGTTCACCATTCTCGCGGACATCCTGGTGGTCGCGGCGGGCAAACCCAATCTGATCGTGCCGCAAATGGTGAAGACCGGGGCCGTGGTCATCGACGTGGGCATCAACCGGCTGCCCGACGGCAGGATCGTCGGCGACGTGGATTTTGCCGGGGTCTCGCAGAAGGCATCCCACATAACGCCGGTTCCGGGGGGCGTGGGCCCGATGACCGTCACCATGCTGCTCGCGAATACCATCACCGCCGCGCAGCGCCTGTCGAGGTCGCAAATAAAATGCTAACCTTGACAAGCCATGTCGATGCCCATTGAACGAGCCGCCGAGCTGCCGGACGACGAGTCGCAGGCTGCAATCTCACTAGTCCAGTCGCTCAGCGGCAAGCTGGGCACCATCGGCCTCGACGCACATGATGCGGCCAGCCACCTCACCGACGTCGCCAAGCAGTTCGAGCGCCAGGAGATGCAGCTGCGGCAATTGCGCGCCAGCGCCCAGGCCATGGTGGAGGCGAATACGCAGATCGACCGCGCCACCGAGACGGCGCATACCACGGCTGAATCGGCGCGCGCGGCCTTGGAAGCGTCGCGCGCAACCATCGCTCAGGCGATCGCGCGCGTTGCGGCTCTGGTCGACGCGGTCGAGCGCATCGAGCGGCGCCTCGGCGAGATAGGCAGTTCGCTCAAGGAGGTCGCCGGCGTCTCCGGCACCATCGATACCATTGCTCGCAAGACCAACCTGCTGGCGCTCAACGCCACCATCGAGGCGGCGCGTGCGGGGGTGGCCGGCCGCAGCTTCGCCGTGGTCGCGGTCGAGGTCAAATCCCTCGCGGCGGAGACCCGCGCAGCGACTCTCACCATCGGCAAGACGGTCGGTACGCTCTCGGAACAGATCTCGACCCTCATCACGGAATCGGCCGGCGCCGCCGCGGACGCCATGGCAACGCGCGACGGTACCCGCCACATCGAAGAGGCGGTGACCAGCGTGGGCGAGAGTTTCGCGACGCTCACCAACTTGAGCGGCACGATCGCCACCACGGCGCGCGGCAATCTCGATCAATGCGGCACGCTCATTTCGGAGCTGGACACGCTCGACGGCGGCGTCGCCGGGGCCTCCAAGAATCTGCGCGCGGCGGACCAGGAGGTCACCCAACTGCTGGATAAACTCGAGGATGTCGTGGACGCGGTGGCAACCAACGGCGTGCGCACCGCCGACTCACCCTATCTCGAGGCCATTCGCAGGATCGCCGGCGAGGTCGCCGCCACGTTCGAGGAGGCGATCAATCAGGGCGAATTGACCCTGGAGGATCTCTTCGACGATCGCTACACCTTGATACCCGGTACAAACCCGGAGCAATTCATGTCGCGGTACACGCAGGTGGCCGACCGCCGCTTGACGCCGATTCAGGAACGGGCCCTGAAGGATCTGCCGGGCGTGGTGTTCTGCCGCTGCATCGACCGCAATTGCTACGTCGCCACGCACAATCTGTATTGCTCGAAACAGCAGGGCTCCGACCCCAAATGGAATGACGCCAACAGCCGCAACCGCCGGTTTTTCAAACATCGCGCCATGCTGGTCGCGGCGCAGAGCCAAAAGCCGGTGCAGCTGCAGACCATGCGCCGCGAGATGGGCGGCAAATTCGTCATGATGAAAACCGCCGGTGCACCCGTGCGGATTCGCGGCAGGCACTGGGGCGCCGCGTCGATCGCGTACATCCTTCCGTAGCCCGATCGATTCCCCACAGGCTCAGGCCGGCTCGAAGCGGGCGACGGTTTCAACGTGGTCGGTGAACGGCATCAGATTGAAGGCGCTGAGCCCGGCCAATCGCAGCGTGCCGCGCGAGGTCAGCTTGGCCGTGTCGTCGAGGAAGGATTCCAGCCCGCAGCTGATGTACAGAAAGCGTTCCGGCGGGGCCGCCGCGAGATACTCGGTCAGTTCGGGGTCGAGGCCCTTGCGCGGCGGATCCACGATCACCACTTGGGCGCCGGCGGCGATCGAGCACGCGGACGCTGCCGCGCCCGCCGAACCCGGAAACACCGACACCTTGGCCCGCTCCGCCGGGTCGAGTTCGCTCAAACCCAGCTCGAGACCGTGCAGCGACTGCGGGCTGACTTCGTTCATGCGAAGCTCGCCGGCCTTCGGCAAAATCGACAGCCCGATGGCGCCGACCCCCGCGTAGAATTCGGCGACTCGCGCGCCCTGCGGTACTTGGACGCGCACGTGCTCGATGATCTGCTGTGCGATGTCCAGATTGTTCTGCCCGAACGCACCGGGCGGATAGTGCACCGCCGGGCCGCCGAAGCGCTCGACCACGCTCGGGGGGCCGCACCAGTTATGGAATTCCGGACCGAGTATGACGTTCGAGGCCTCGAGATTGCCGTTGAACCACAGGCTGTGCAGCTGCGGCCCCAGCCGTTCACGGATCAAATCGAAGCACGCTGCCATGGGCGCCGGCGAGTCGCTGTTGGCGACGATCACCACTTGCGCGGTCTGTGAGCCTCGCTCCACGACGACCTGAAGATAGCGCGCCACTCCCAAATGGGCCTTGTCCGAGTAGCTCGTCATTCGAGCCTCCACCAAGGCGCGCCGCACGACGGCGGCGACCCGGTTGATCAAGGGGTGATGCACGCTGCAGTTGGGGATGTGCACCACGCGATGGGTCCCGAGCTGGAACAGCCCCAGTTTGGGCGTGCCCAGCCGGCCCCGGATGGCGAGCCGCGCTCGGAGTCGATACCCGGCCGTTTGACCGCAAATCACGGCAACTTCGGGCAACCCGTGGGCCCGCGCGAGCTGATCCAGCGCGCCGCGCGCCGCCGCGGCAATGCCCGGCTCTCCGAACCTAGGACAGCCCGGGCAAGGCGGGCGATGCGGGCAGGAACTCAACGGACTCGCGGCGGCGGCCATACTCTGATTGGACCACGAAACTTCGGTAGGATGACAGCCGTGCGCAATGTCATTTTCGATCTCGGGGGCGTCGTACTCGAATGGAACCCCGACGCCATTCTCGAGGGCCACTACGCCGATCCGGGCGCACGGTCGGCGATGAAGGCGGCCTTGTTTCAGCATCCCGATTGGGTGCAGATGGACCGGGGTACGCTCAGCGAACCCGAGGTGATCGAGCGGCTCGCGCAGCGGACAGGCATCCCGAACGGCGAGCTGGCAGGGCTCATGGAGGCAGTCCGCCAATCGCTTCAGCCCAAGGCCGATACGCTGCTGCTCCTCGAGGACCTTGCAGCGCGGCAGGTCCCGCTTTACTGCCTATCCAACATGCCGGCGAGCACATTCGCCTTTCTACGCGACCGCTACGATTTCTGGAGTGCGTTTCGCGGCATCGTCATCTCGGGTGAAATCAAGATGATGAAACCCGAGCGAGAGATCTTCGATCACCTATTGGGCCGCTATGGGCTGTCTGCCGCGGAAACGGTGTTCGTCGACGATCACGCACCGAACATCGAGGCGGCCCGGGCGCTCGGACTACAGACGGTCTTGTTCCGGGACGCTCGGCAATGCCGGGCCGAACTCGAGATGCTGCTCGATCAGAAATCCGCGACGGTAGCCCGAACCCAGCCGAGTAGGTGATTCGCATAGACCCGATCGACCAGCAGGAGATACTCCCCCGCCTGAACGCAGGCGGTGAGCACTTGAAGCTCCGCCAGCCGGGCGCTGCGCGCCTCGCCCAGGGCGGGTATCGCGGTCACGGAGCCCAGCCGCAGCAGTAGATCCCGCGCCTTGGGCCCCGTCACGCGCAGTACGCGCATGCCGCCGGTCTGAACCACCATGCAGCCATCCACCTCGGACGCCACCCGCTCGTCGAGTTCGGCAATGGCGGCCGGATCGTAGCTCAGCAGCAGAGTTTCGGTGGGGCTGCGCCAGAGCAGAATGAATCGCGCGCCGTTTGGGGGCGCGTCGACGCGCAGAGCGTGTTGGGGCGCAGGCATCGGGCTTCCCAGGAACTCGCGTACGGCGGCGACAAAGCGGTCCGTCGTATCGAAGTAGCGCAGCGAAGCCACCTCGACCTGCCGCTGCACGCGCAACGATAGGCCGGCCACCTCCACTTCGCTGGTTTCGGCCGGAGAGCTAGCCATGGAGACGCTCGCCCTTGGGGTCGATGAACGGGGCCTTGACGACCCGGGCGTCGATGACCTTGCCCAGATGATGCACACGCACGGATTCTCCCAGCCGCTGCGTGCCGCGCGCCAACAGCCCCAACGCGACCGGGCAATTCAGTTCCGGGCTCCAGTAACTCGACGAGATCGGAAG